>Ga0105240_10006627_pt1 | contig 16999 bp, 33 predicted proteins | sample KBSC54metaG_FD_80426 | JGI IMG/M metagenome (GOLD analysis project Ga0105240, IMG submission 80426) | Corn rhizosphere microbial communities from Kellogg Biological Station, Michigan, USA - KBS C5-4 metaG | ecosystem: Host-associated > Plants > Roots > Rhizosphere > Soil | place: Michigan, USA...
CGATGGATTCCAAGGATTAGCCGCCATACGTCCCTCCTAACTTAGTTTTGAAAGCTTAAAAGGCAAGTACCTAACTTGATACTCCTGAACAACTTAACGCCCCGCCGCCGACATTGGTGCGGAGGTTTGCAGCAACACAACTTCCGAAATTTCCATTTTTTTGTTCACGTCAAAAATGATGTGGTCGTGATTTCTCAGCTTCGAAACCTTTTCCGCAATGGCCGCGCCACACCGCTCAGAAATCGCCTTAATATCCGCGGGTTCACTCTGATCGAACATCACAAAAATGTCCGTTGACTGGCGAAGACCTATCCAAACCTCAGAAATTCTCTGGCAGGTGTAAACAAAATCAACATTGCGATGCCGAGCCCGCCGCGCCAACTTTTTTATTGGCCCTGGCGCGAACCCCGCCCCCATCCCGAGCGAGGGGATTTCCTCAACCGCAAAAAGCATGTTCCCTTGCGAATAGACAACCTTAGAAATCTCGCACAACTCATTGGTTGCGCCGTCATCCTCATCAGAATCAGAAATAAAACGCCCCATGAAATCAGGCCAAGTATGGGTTTCGAGCAAATACATAATGGCGTCGTCTAATTCTTCAAACGTATCCGGTATCCAACGATCCTCTCCCTGAGTATCAAACTCGAAAAGCCGCCGCGCATTCTGCAAGATTTGCCGTTTGAGAAAAGTTTTTCCAGAGCCCTTGCGCCCCGCAAAACAAATAATCTGGTTTTGTTGTTCAATATGTGGACTCATTCATTTTTTCCCCGAAACACAAACGCCAGCAAAAACAGAAACAGTGCTTCGAAGAAATTCGAGAACACCGCCAGGAGTACAACAACAACTCCGAGAAAAATGATTGCTTCCCACATTTTTTTTAGACGCCGCCGAAACTCACGCTTGCCGCCGCGGGTCTAGCACTCAAAAACCCGTCATGAATCTGCGTTGGGATTACCTCACGCGCCGCGCCGTTTTCGTTTTCAGCTTCACGCGCAACCGGAGCCACAACGCGAACTGTTGAATTGGGATTTGCCCGCGCCTTTTCGTCTCGCGCCGCCCGCATCTTTTCCCATTCCGCCGCCGCAACCTTTTTCGCTTCTGCAAATTTCTGTTGTGTCACACTCAAGAACACCGCCGCGAACATCAGCAACTCTTTATTTTCCGCCAGCATCTTGGGAGCAAATTTGTTCAACACATCCGCGGTTGGTTGCGCCAACATTTTTTTGTCGGATTCGGAATATGCAAGGCATTGCAGCGCCGCGGGCGGGAACTTCAAAAGCAACTTGCACATGGTTTGAAAAACCATTGTGAACGCATCGAACAATGCGCCGCATTGCTCAGGTTTAAAAGAGTCCGCCGCGGTGCCGGTAATCCCGAACTGTTTCAGGAATTCCGGATTTTTAAACAGTTCCTCGATTAGCTTTCGGGACTCCGGGGACATGTTTTTCCACTCAATTTTCCCATCGGTTGCGGTGAGCAGAACCCGAGCAACGTTTTTGGTTCCTTTGGGTGCCCGGGGTGCAACCGGAGTCCGCGGAGTCGCCGCCGCGGGGGTTGGTGCCGGGGTTGGTGTCGGTGCCGTTTCTTTTTTCTCTTTCAACTCAACAGGTGTCATTGCATCCCCTCAGTTCCGTATGTTCGCCGCCACCAAATAAGCCAACGCGCCCCCCAGGAGGACAGGCGGTAATTGATTTTCCCGCGCCAGGTCCGCCCCCGCCGCAAGTAGCCGCCGCGGTGCAAATGTCGCAAGTAACTCCACGCTGACCGCCGCGGGGTGTAATCCGTGATCTGGACGAACTCCGCGGGCGTGAGAGCTTCATATCGCGTGAACGTTTCAAGCGTTCGAATCTTTAAGCGCCTGTTGGGTGCCACTTTGACGGATTTATCACAAGGTAGAGCAACGCGGGCATTGTCTAGGGGGGTTCCCCGCGGTGGAAATCAAAGCATTTATGCCCATTGCCCTATTGGTACTAATAGGCGTATGGTGGTTTCTGCGATTCGCTTTCCCTCTCATATATATGAAAGTGTTCAGAGCTTCCCAACGTTGCGTGTGCGGGAGCGGGTTACAACCCCGCATTCAGATAACAATGTTTGGCCGCTCATTGATGGTGAGCCCGCGCCAGGAGACTCGCGCCGTGACCGTCTATATATGCGACAACTGTGCAAAGGTGCTACAGCCCGCCACTCGAGAACACCTCACCGCAACCGCCGCGGAGATTGCCGGAGTGATAGCGAACGCCATTCCAAAAAAGGAGTAGCAAACGCACATGCCCGACAATCGAAAAGCCCCGCCGACCCAAGCCCCGCCGCCTCAATCGGACCGAAAGAAAGTGTTCGATATTTTGGTAATCGAAAAAGGGAAAGACGAGAAAAGCTATTGGCGCAACGTGGGGATTGCTTTTGAAAACCGCGATGGGTCAATCAATTTAAAGCTGTACATGTTCCCTGACTTATCTTTGCAAATTCGAGAGCGCCAGGAGCGAGAATGATCCCCCTCAAATTGGTGCTCATTATCAACTTTCTTGCGGGGTTCACCTCTGGCGTTGTGGTTGCCGGAGGTGGAAAGCTGCTACCGCTCATGTTCAATTGCGGTTGGTTGCTTGGAAGGTTGGGATTGACCCTCAAAAACGCCCGCCGCGATTTTGCAAAACTGGTAGGTGAACTATGAGCCCGTTCCAACCAACCGCCGAAAACATCCGCCGCCGCGACGAATGGATTGCAAAGTACGGGTTTCGTCCGGAGGTTCAACGTTGGATAAAACAGAATCCGCCGCCCCCGAGCTGGCAGGAATCGCCGGAAGCATGGGCATTCACCGAAATGCCAATCGGGGTTTTATTTTCGCCCAGGTCCGCACTTGAGAAACTATAAACATCGCCAATTCACCCGCCGTTTTTGCCGCGGTGCTTGGGTCCGCCTGCTGTTCTGCGGGTCAACACGTTTCGCGGTGTTGTTCAGCTATTTGAGCCAGGAGGAAAGATGAAAAAAGAAGACATTGAACACTTCACAAATGAGCGTCTTAGCCAATGGGCAAAAATCTTGATTGAAAATGATGCTACGCCCGCGGTTCTCATAGGGGTTCGCCACAACAACATTCAGGACACCGACCAAGGACACATTCACGTGTGTACCGTGGAAGGAATTTCAAATCTTGCCATCAAGGGGTTGCTGCTATCCGCCGCGGACGGGATCGAACTATGAGCAAAAAACAACAACAACCGTTACCGCTCACCGAAGCCGATGCGGAAATCATCATCGAGGCGTTGATGCCGTTATTTCTGGAATCGGAAACAACGTTCTCATGGCGAACAAGAATCTATGTTTTGATTCAGCTTTTCGCCACTAACTATGGAATCGACAAAAACAAACTTGATGAACTGTTTTCCATCGCCCAGGACATAACACCGGACTGCAAGGAATGCAGAGCACGCGCACAAGCGAGAACACAACCAGTAGTATCCGGGGGAATGCTGGCATGAATCCGCTCAACTTGCTAGCAACAATGTTCAGCAAATTCTTCCAGGGAAACAAGAACGTCAATCTTGAGTGGGAGTTGGACCAACAGAACGTTGGTAACGTTATTACGGTTTGGGTTGATAGCGTGCCAGAGGGAAAACTTTTAGCCCAAATCAGCGTTAGAATTCCAACAGGGGAATAGCCCCTTGGAGGTTTGCGACCTATGGAACAAATTTTGTTTAGTTTTGCATGGGGTGGAATCGCTCTAGGACTGGCCGCGCTTTTTTCGCTTGTGGTTGGAAAATCCTTTGACCCGGAGAAACATATTGATGATTTTCTCAGAATTCAGCCTACAAAAAACCTTCGATGAGCTGAAACTCATCACGCTCGAAATTCGGGAACATCAGGACAAAGGGGAATGGACCCTGGCAGGTAGAAAAATCAATTTCCTGTATGACAAACTGAATGAAGCCCACAGGAGGACCGCGGAGCACATTAGAGAACTTGGCCCCGCGGCCCCTGGCCCTGGCGCGTACTAACCCGCCGCAACCGCCGCTTGTTTTCGGGTCCGCTTCGATTTCTTCCCCCGCGGACCCGTCCCGCCTTCCAACTTTTCGATTGATTTGATTGTGGTATGCAGTTTCGCCTTGTCTTTTTTCAGAGCTGAAATCTGCTGCGTGATTGTGTCGCGTTGCGCCCGCAATTCTTCTAGCGCCGCGCCCGTCTTTTTGAACGTCATAGGGATAACCCCTCCTAGGCGGGGATTATCTCACCATCGCGGATAAAAAAATGGGCATTGCATCCGCCTTTATAACAACTCGGCTTGCAAACGTGCTTGCTATCCTTCATTGAGTTGATCCTCCGCGTGGCCCAGGCTTCTTAGCTTTCCGGTTCCATGTCCGAGATTTGCATTTGGCGCAGCGCTCAGGCAGTTGTTTGCCCTCTGGAAGCCAGCGGTGGCCGCATTGGTCGCAGATGCAGATGGTTGCTTTACGGGTGGTCATGCAACCTCCGCGACAGGTCGTGAATATCGCGGAAGGAAGCAGTCCTCAAGTTTCCCAGTCTGACGATTGATATGCCGGTTTATTCCTGCGACATCGTGGCGGAAATCAAACTCTTCGGCTTCTAACAACTCCTGAAGCCTCAATGGGCACCCATTCAGATGCGCCGCTGTGATGTCCATGTTAAGTTCCATGCGGTTAACATCCGGCCATGCCTGCGCTGCTCGTTTAACGATCTCCAAAATCAATGCGTGTTCCTCTCGTGACGCTTTCCAGTTAAGCATTTTGTAAATCCTCCTATGCCTAAATCTGGCACCAATGGTGCCAGATGTCAAGAGAAATCTTCGATCCGATGCGTCCCAACAGGTCCGCCGTTTGCCGTGAAACACACCGGACACAAAAAGGAAACCCCCTCCGCACCTTCAAGAGATTCGAGAATTTCCCAACTCCCATCATTGATTCGCTTCAAAAATTCAGGGTCCAACTCTGCCAGTTTCACGCCGCCCCCTTGCGAAATTTCGTACACACGTTTAACTCATATTCCCGTAACTGTTTTCGAGATTGCACCGCTTGAAAAATCTTTTCGTGCGGGTCCGCGGAGCCAATTTTAACCCCGTTTTTCCAATCTTCGCGGGTCATCCGTTGCAATGCCGTTTCCTCACGCCCCTCAAAATATTTCAACCGATTTTGCCGCGTTCCCGGCTTGTGTTTCTCATGAACACACTTTTCCCCTTGGGGTTCATATTTTGCGGTATATCTGGCCCTGGCCGCCGCGAATTCCGCCGCGCCGCGGACCCTGAAACACTCTTTTTCAAAATCAAAATAGAGCTGATGGTTGGAAATCGGCCCGAGGTCAACAACGGTTTTCGAACCGCAATCCGGACATTCTTCCTCAGGATTGCCTTCGTCCGTGATATTCAAGCCGAAAAAGGTGCCATAGGTGCGAATGAGCCGGGCTCCGTACAGAGCTGACAGAAACTCGTCAATCGCTTCTGGCCTATCGACAATCAAGCGCAAGCTGGATACTCCGGTTTCTTCTTTTTTCCGTTCCGCAACTTTCAGGGTGTACTTAATTAACTCTCGTACCGTCCCTTCGTCCGCCGCGGAAATGTGCGAGGTCCGCCCATTGCCCGCGGTTGCCGCTTGCCACAGCAAATTCACTTGCTCAAATGGGAAATAATCACCATCCATCAGCACATTCAAATGCGGGTGCCAGGTCCGCGAATCGCGGTTATAAGTCACTTCAAGAACAGCAATCGAACCCCGTACTTTTCGCTTCCAATGGACCGAGCGCCGCAACCGCATCCATGCGGCCCAAAGCGAATCAACACCATCTTTCAGATTGCTCGAATTCCGTTCCGCCAGGACAAGGTAACGGAGGTTAGTTTTGCCGACGATGAACTTTTGAACCCTTGCCGCCATAATCCTGGCGCGCCGGTGAGCGCAATGCGGACACATCCGAACCGAGCACGAGTTATTAGCTTTTGCCCAGGTGTGATTTCCATCGCAACGTTTGCCCCTGAATTTCTTGTGGCAAGCAAACACCTTTCCCGCAAGATGGGAATGGAATTCGGTTGCATCGAGAGCCGTAACTAACTCTGTTTGCAACTCGTAACGGTCCAAGAGCCGGAATTCCCTGTTAATGAACCCCTGGCCCCTGGCCGTTGAATCTGTCGAGTTATGCGCTGGTATCAAGTAAAGAACCCAAACCCTTATAGGAACGCCGCTGAAATGCCCTGCGGGAGAAATCCCCCATTTTGTTCAACTGGTCGTTTTTTTGCCCCATTGCTTGCGCCAGGATGCCTTTTAAGCCGTCCGGGGGGCTTCCTTGGTGGTCTGATACCCCCCTTTCTGGCCCTGGCCCCCCTACTCGCCTTTATTCGCGAGTAGCCCCCGCCTCTGCTTTCCAACTTGGCCCCGGAGCTGCCGTATTCGTCCGGGGTGGCAATTGCCAGCCCCAGAAAAATGAACATCAGGCAGAGGACCGCAACAACGCCGACGCCGCGCCCGCTAATTGTTCGCATTTCTCCCCCCCCGCATCCAAAAGGTTCAATTGTGCAAGGCATCGGGTGTAGATCAACCGCCGAACTACCGCCCGATTGCCCCGCATGAGCGTTGACAGCCGCCGCCTGTACGCCTCTGGCAGTTTCCAGAAGCACGAAAGGCAAAGCGCCTTGCCCGCGTGCTTCCATTCCCCACATCGGCATTCATGCGAATCAACATCCGACTCCATACGTTTCTGACTAACCACGCTGACAACCCCCCCTTTCCTGCGGGGGCTCTGCCCCCACGAACCCCCGCGCAAACTCTGTTATCTCCATACCGAGCAGAGTGAGAACCGGACAAAAATAGTTCTCAAATTGTCCGGTTTTCGCCGCTCGTTTGTGGTACAGCCGCCGCCCGCCTTGGAACTTCCGCAACCGTGCCAGGTCCGCGCCGCGGGTTTTCTTCCGCCCGCTTTCTGGCCGCATTCAGAGCCCACAGCACCAAACACGCCCCCACGCCAACCCCGACCAACCCACCAACCGCCGCGATTGCCAAGAGCTTCAATTCGAGCGGGTCTATCTGTTGCAACGCTGTTTCCATATTTGCCCTCCGAGAGTTTTTGTTCTACATTTCCGCTCCGGAGGTTTCCGTCATGAAACAACAGCTCCACCGATCGAAGAAGAAAAGTAGAACAAACACACCAAAGATTTTTATTCAGATTGGGACAGAGCCCGCGTGCTGGCATTGCAAACGAACCGCGATACATGCCCGCGGGAGTATCGTGCGCCGCGGTGAATATCAATTTTTGCAATGGCGAGATGGGGAAACCGTGCGGAGGTTCTATCTTGGAAAACGAAAAATCAAGTGAGGTTTTGTGTTCTACAGAAATGTCCGGACCTGGCCGCGGCCGGCGAGCTGGCCGGCGAGCTATCGCCGGCACGTTTTGTAGAACAAGAATTGAGCCGCAAGGGAGCGGACCTAGCAACATCCAGCCCGCTCTATCCGATGGGATTTTCCTTGCGGAGCACGCCGCTAACGGCGCGAACCGGGGGAGGGGGGGGAGGGAATCAGGGGAGGGAAAGCCAGGTTGCTCGTATAAGTCGCCCGTTGTTGAGGTTTGCGATTCGCCAACATCGCGGGCATTGGGGAAACCTGGCCGCCCCTCTCCGGACTCCTGCGTACCAAGAGAATCAACACCTTGAAATTCCGGTTGCTTGACTTTCGGGAGTTTGCTAAATTCGGGTTGTTGATTCAAAAGTTTTACCAGCCTCTAACTGGTGGAACAAGAGCCCCGATGCACCAACATCGGGGTTATTTTTTGAATTCTACCACTTCGGGTCAATAGGTGGACCCGCCGCCGCCCCCGGCAACGAAGGATAACGAAACCTTTGGCTCTGTATCAGCACCAATAGCGCGCCTTGCACATTTCCAATCCACAAATCAGGCGCGTGAATTTTCAACAGGTAGACCAACAGCGAAAACAAAATCAGCTTGTCACTCTGGACCCGTATAAACTCCGCGACGAATCCAAAATCTAGTTTCACTTTTTCTCACCGTTCAACGCATCGCCCTTGGGAACCTCCGGAGGTTTAACGCCGCCGCCGTGGGGACCGCCAGGAGCCGGGGGAGCCGCAACACATTCAAGCGTTTTTAAATCAACTTGCATTGCTTCGCCGCAAACCTCCGCGGAAATCTTTTTCTGTTTTTCCTGCAAGCCAACAAAAGCCTGTTGCGCTAGAGCTTCCAAGGGTGCCAGCCGTTGCTGAACGTCCAACAGATCACGCTCTGCGGTGAGTATCTCCACCTTTTGCCCATCGCTGAGAGTTGGCTTTTTCGCTTCGGTTGGTTTTGGGAGATCCGCGCAAACAAGCAACGCGGGTGAGATCAGAGACGCCAGCAAAATGATTTTTTTCATTGTAATTGAACCAAAACGTTAAGAGCGTTCCCCACGGTGCTCTGTGCTTGCAAAGCTTTCCCGATGACAGTTCCCGCAGTGAAAGTGCTTGTGCATTTCACGCGCCCATTTGTAGTTGTGTCTACAATGACAAATTGAGCAATCGCGCATGTCCCCGTACCTAAAACCGGGGTTGCAACTTGCCCATTGGTTGCGATGTAAGTGGGGGACGACGCGCCCGTGGTCACAATTGCAATACCAACAGGAATTCCCGCGCCTGTGTCCGTGGTCACGGTGGGGTTAACTTGATTCGCGTTTCCAGTATCGAGCTTAACCGGATTTCCCGCGGTGACTCCACTTGTAGAAACCGCGGAAAATCCGGTTGTCCCGAGCAAATAACCTCCGGACGTACTACTCACGGTGCCATTCCCGATTCCCAGGATTCCCGCCGCCAAGGGGAAGATTCCGCTATCTCTGCTCGTGCCGGAAAAAGCAAAACCTAAACCCGAACGGTTCACCAATGTTTGTCCGTAGGTTGAATCAATCTGAATAATTTTCGAGTTGTTAACCGTCCCTATCAGAATTTCACTGTTACCGGAAAGAGCATTCGCGCACCAACCGGGGGGATTCGTGGTTGTGCCGTTGGTGAAACGCAAACAAGGCAAGGAATCGCTAGCCGCGCCTGAAATGACGGCCTGAGTTTCATTGACCCTTTGGAAATTTGAATCATTTGCAGTAACGTTTATAGCAATTGCATTTGTCACGCCGGTGACCGCTAAATTGTCGATCTGTATGCCGTTAAAATTCGTAATGGTTCCGGCGCTGCCGTTCGGAGGGGTGACGTGCAATCCGTTCGCCGTACTGATAGTGCCGCTGCCCATATTCCAAATGGTGGCAGCGAGAGCGTTAGCTTGAGTCACGTTTCCAGTGCTGCCCGTCCATGTCCCGATAGAACCGTAAGTGCCATACATCGCGGTTTCGGTACCGGAACCGATGATGAAATTTTCCCCCGATACCCCAAACCCAGCATTGACGGTGCCCGAGCCTAAATGATCGAACTCACCGTGAAACCCAACTAATTCACTTGTGAAATTGCTGGCGTTTGTCGCGTCCGTGTAAGCCAGGGAATTCAATGTCCATGCTTCGATAGGACGAGAACCGGACGGGGGATTAATATTCATCGCAAAATTTGACGCAACTGTTACAGGTCCGTTGTTGCTTCCAGCAGGTTCAACCGTGGTAGTGTTAAAGCTAAATTGCGGCATTCCGCTCGAATAGGCATTGCTTGCAATCGAGAATGTGGGGGGGCCTACCGAGGTTCCGAGCTGAACGGGTAATGTTAGAGAACCAGAACCGCCAATGATGAACCACGCGGTTGGATAGACTTTTGCCGTGATCGGGTCTTGGCAAGTAACCTGATGAACAATGCCGGAACTATCGCGGGTTGTCGTCAAAACCATGTAACCCGGATTCACCGCCGCGCATTCGTTTTGTGCTTTAGCGAGTGCGGGAAAGTACAGCGTACCGAGTAGCACCGCGAACGCGAATTTTCTTGATAAACGCCCCACGTTTTGACCGCTCCTTTTTCTCCGCTTTTGACTTATCAGAAAAAGCACCGTGAAAAGTGACCTTGCGCCCTCGCTTCATAGCCCCGCCGCCCGCAATGCCATGAACCGGACCGCTCCACTGGCATATTTAATCTGCGTTGGGGTAGCGGTTGGCCGCACAATTGGGATTGGCCTAGGCATGATTTGCAATTGTCCTGGCGCGGATGATGTGCTCACCGGAAGCGACGTTACCGGAGGAACGACTGGAACGGGTCCGGAATTGCTAAAAACTGGCGCATAGGGGCTCAGGACCGCCGCGGGGGTGGTTGGACTCACCGGAGCCGCGGAAGCCCCACAGGTGCCCCCACAGCCGCAAGACCCCCCACAGGAGCCGCCGCGCGCATGGGCTTCATAGTACCGATAGCCCAGGTATGCAGCAGCGAGAATGAGCAAAGTTTTCATTGTCCAAAAATGTTGCCGCTTTTCGCCCTGGCCGCGAGCACTGGCACCAAAGGTTGGGGGGGACGATGCACAACCCCGGTGATCGTGGAACGCCCTGCGGGACTCAGAAAAGTGAACGTACCCACAGAGGTTGAACGAGCAACAATCTTGCCCGAGGGAACCCGCCCAGGAGTAACCCGCGTTGCAATCTGCCGCCGCCGCGCCGTTTTCGTTCTGCTCTGACTGTCGGAAGGTGCCGCCGCATTCCCCAACCGTTGCGGAGCTGTAGGCGGAACCAAACTAGGTTTAGCGGTGAGATGGCGTGCGAATGCTTGACTCTTAATAACCGGCATCCGGGGACGAACCGGACCCGCCGCGGGCAAATTCACCGGACGTTTGGGAGCCCCGCGCATTGGAAATTGCGGAGCGTTCGAAGCATGTTGAACAATTGGCGCAACGGACCGCGGGCGGGGAATAATCGTCGGTTTTCTAGGTGCTGCCGCAACCCGCGGTGCCATGAAATTAATTGCCACGTTTGCCCCCTTTTTTATTCTGGCCCTTGAGCGCCAGCCGGTACAGAGTACGAACTTGCGGAATCGGAATCCGGAGTAGAAACCCCCGCGTTGTTCACTATCAGCAAAAAAATCGGGTTGCTGGCATCCGCCGTGAGAACTGAAATCCAAATTTTGCCGATGCTGGCCCCGATGTATTGAGCATCATTGTTCGCGGAAATAAAACTCATGGGAATCCAAGGCGCGCTCTCATTGTTCAAGCGAACTGCAATCCGCGCCGTTCCAGAACCCGCAACCGCGACTGGCGGATTCCCTAACCCCATGTTTCGCATAAGCTGGAGCCCGTTACCAGAAACGTTGATAGGTGAGCCCGCATACAAACCTGTTGGCGCGTTCGCTGGAATCTGAATCAGATAAAACTGTTTCACCAGCCCCTTTGTTACTAATTCTTCTTCTTCCTGTTGTGCTGCGCGATGAAACCAACCCCGCGGAGATCGCCGCCCCAAGCTTTGATTCACGTTTTGAAGCCCCTTTCCTGTGCCCCCGCCAACCCCAGGACCGACGCCAGGACCAGCGCCAGCACCGGGAGTGCCGCCTGAATCGTTATGAATCGGTTGATGGAACGGAACCAGCCCCAAGCACACGAACTGATAAAAGAAATTAAAAATTAACCGAATCATGCCAGCACCTTTCGAACGATGAGCACGCCCACAACAAGCAAAGCAATCATGCCCGTTGAAATTCCGCCCACAGTTTGGGGGAGTCCAAGACTCACCGCCGCATTTTGCAACGCGGATTCAATCGGAGCCGCCGCGGTTGTGAGTGAAGCAAGACCCGCGGGGGGAGTGTAGTAAAGGCTATATGCTGGCCGTCCGGGGAACCCATATTTAGAACTGAACAACTGGCAGATTTTTGCTTCCCCGCCGCCCGTTGCGGAAAACGCCGCTTGGCAGTTCGCTAGCGATTGTTTGATCGTCGAACCGATGCAACAGGAAATGCCCCACGAACTGTTAGCCGTGGAATTCCCAGGACAACCGTAATAAGCACTCGCACAACCAACGCCGGTTGGTGCTGGAATGAGAGCCCCATTATTGCAACCGTTGCGCCCTGGCTGCACATGCGGGGTGCAAATCTGCCAATACTGCTGCCACAACTGATTCAACAAACCGATTGCATCATTTCCGGAAATCTGGCCCGCGTTTGCCGCCTGAAACAATTGAGCCAAACTCGAATCAATGTGCTGGACCGCTTGGGCAACCGCAGAATTCTCATCCTTCGCTTGTGCCGCCCGCTTTGCACTGGCCGCGAGAAACACGCTTGCAAGCGCCGCAACCCCCGCCACAATCGGACCCACAACAGGTATCGCCGCGGTTGGTGCGAGAGCTGCACCTAACGCCGCGGTGCCCCCGGAGGTTTGCGCGAATCCGCCCGCGGGTTTTGAAGCAACTCCAGCCGACAATGGGAAAATAGTTGCTGACACGAGTTAGCCTTTTTTCCGCTTGAACAACAACCAACCGCCGACGCCCAGGAGCGCCAGGAGCGGAAGCGACAAGCCCCCCGCAACCGTACCGAGCGGGGAAGCGGCCCCCAGTCGGTAGGTTGGACGGGGAAGCGTGCCAGGAGAATTTAACTTGCCGATCCCGCTCAAAATCGAACTCGAAACCGACGCAAGCCCATTCAGGATTCCACCCACGCTATTAGGGTCCGTATCGGCAACCGAGTAACCCCCGAGCCCAGGACCGTTGTAGAAAACTGTTTCCCCTGGCGCGTTGTCATACACAACCGGCGAAATCGAATCAGAGGGAAGCGAACCCGGGGAATCTGGCCCCGAGTAGTCAAAACCCGAATAATCAGGTCCGGAATATGAAACCACAAGCCCCTCCTATTTCAAAAAGAACAACGCCGCCGCGCTCCCGCCCAGGAGCACTAAATCAGTCTGTTGCGTGAGGTTGTTAGTAACTACATCAGGCAACGGAGATTTGCCGGTGTTCCCAAACATCAAATCAATTGCCGCAACCGCCATTACCGCAACCGCGACGCCTTTAAACACGTTCATAGCAGAAGACCTCCTGAGAAAACTCAAAAACTACCAGTTACCCCGCCAGCAGGCCCCGCGCCTAGATCACTGGGAACGGTGCCGATTGGATTCTGTAGGGGCTTCCCGCGATAACAGGAATAACCTGTCAAGTAATCCCACCAACCGCACGCGCCGCCCGTTGAATCCACGCATTGCCCCCCGGAAAAATCCGCATACGTGCATTGCGGTTGCCCATTGTCCGCCTTGTTATTGATCCCTAGCGACTGACCAATTTTCGCCGCGGTGGAGTCCGGGTTATCCCCGTTCAACCCCTGAAAAATCTGATAGGCGAAATAACCAACAACCGCGATGAGTCCAAGAATCGCAATTCCTTCAGCGCCTTGGATGTCGCGTTCTATGTCCATTCGTCCATAGCCTCAGCTTTCCGCGGTGTCCCTAGTCGAAATTTTCCAAAGTAGGAACAGGACAACAACAGCAATCAACAACGCCAAATTCGCTTGCTTCATCGGTCGGCCTTTTTGCAAATACAGCAAACGTACTTTTTCTGTTTCTTGTCCCACTTCAAAATGCAGAGATGGCCGTTCATGCAATCTCCGAAAGCGAAGTCTCGAGCGAAACCCCGAGCACCCGAGCAACGGTATTTGCCCATGCCTGTTGGTCTGTCGTGGTAAAGCCCGTTTCCGAATTCAAGCCCGCCAGGTCCGCGATACTGGAATCGCTCGAGTGATAGCGGGAATTCCCTTCGAGCCAAGCATTCACTTGAGCGTATCCGTTCGCCCAACCATCCGCATCAGTGGCGTACTGCACAAATGGCCCATCTTTGCCAATCGCCCGCCCGATTAGGTCCGCCGTCATATCGAGAGGATTACGATTCCGCGATGGACGAGAGCCATTGCTCAGGTTGTTGCCGTGCGCGTCGTATCCGCCCTCAGCAACCGCGATAGCCCGCGCAATTTTTACTGTCGGAGATGTTGCCGACAAATCCACGACGCCCCCCAAATCTTCTAATGTGTCGGAACCGCCGCCCCCGAGCCCTAATGCGTTCGCCCCTTGCGACAAAAGAAACACAAGAGCAAAACCGCCCAGGATATAGACAAGCGTATCCAACGCCGCCCTACTTGAACATCCAAACCAACAAGAGAACTCCCGCGACAAGAGCCACGGGGGTTACAATACTGGACCCAACCGCCGCAATGGTGTTCGCCGGGGGTGGAGTCGCCGCGGTTGCGTTGTAGTTCGAAAACGCTTTTTCTGCCGCGGAGATCGCGTTATCAAAAATATCGACGAACCCGCCGCCCGCGCCAGGGTCCGCGCCAACTCCTGAAACTCCGGTTGCAACATCGGTTGTTAGCATTTTTCCCGCCTTGGATAAATGCCCGCGCTTTTTAGACGCGGGCAAAATTTTCTGACTCAGTTTCCCCCGCCAGGGTTTAAGCCGCGCTCAGGAGCTGCGGGTCATAACGCAATTCTTGTTGCAGAATGAGAGCACCTTGATTGCTGGCGCCCGCAACATCGCTTACCAGATTGAATGCAACATCGCCGGTTGCCCCGGATACCAACTGCGTTGCATCCATCGACTCTTTCACGGTGCCATGTTGGGCATAATCCATGAGCCCATAGCCCGTATCAGGCGACAGCGCGTAGGCCATTGCGCCGTCTTCCTTCAGCATGTCAAAGGTCTTGTAAATGCGGTGGTTTTTGTTGAACCCGCGCTGAAATTTGACGTTGGAAAGAATCGTGTCGGAAAGCGTGTTGTACGAGTTATTGCCGCTAGTGGTTGCGGTGCTCTTGACGCCCGTTTTGATGAGGAAGGACCGCACATGGTAGCCGGTGGGCAAATTGAAAAGCGATTGAGCGGTGCCGGTACTCGTTAACTGTGAGCTGAGGTTTTCTTGGAACGTCAAAAACATACGCCCAGGTACATAGCCCTTAAACGCCGAAGGCCCCGCTTGCGCGAAGATTCCGTAAACGTCAATCGAGGGGTTACCGGACGCGGAGCCGTTCGCGCTGAAAGTGCTTGCCGTGGTTTGCCCCGTATAGATGTTTTTGTCATCAGGCCATTGAATCGTTAGCTTCAAGTTCGAATAGTTGGGAGCATCTAGCAGGTAGTAAGCCTGTTGCGCCGCTGGAATTCCGAGCGGGAAAAACCAGATGGGAAGAAAACAAGTGAAATCAACCGCCGCGCTTGCCGTGGTTGAAAGCGTGCCCGAAGTCTTCGGGAAGCGGGACATGTAAAGCCCCATGACTTCCTTGAGGTCCGGACCACGCGCCAGAATGAACTGCTCACGATTCGAGCGAAGCAAATGCTGGCCCTCAATCGTGATTGTATCGAGCAGAGCATAGAGCCCATCCGCTTGCGTGCCGGTTGGGTTGTTGGTGCCCGCGTTAGTAACACGCCCGCTCAACCTCAGCACCAACCCCGCGAGAAATCTGTCATTCGGAATCAACCCGCCATTGGTTGGCAAGTTGTAGGGAGCATTCAAACTCGTGAGATTGATAGTACCGATCAATTCGGTTCGCCCTAGCGTACTGATAGGGGGAACAACCGAGGGGTTCACCGCGGGAGATGCCAAAAAGCCTTTGTAGTTCCTGGCGCGCTTGCCGCCCCAGACTTCCGGGTCATCCGGGTCAATCCCCATCAGCATTGCGCCCAACCGCTCAAAACCAAAATCACGCACGCCGATAACACGGTCTTGCCCGACGAAAAACTTCAACCCGCAAAGCGAAAAGAAAAACTGGAACAGCATTCCAATGAGTGAAATCATGGTTCAGCGCCTCACGCGAAAGATTTTTAATTCCCGTTTTTTATCTCTGCCCCCGCCCCAAAACGGGAAAATCAGCGGGCATTTCTTGAATAGCTGTCTTAAGCCGCCGCCGCGGTTGTCGTTGTACTGCCGCTAACCTTTGACATGCCGTAATAGGCGAGATCCTTACCGACGTTTAGCCCTAGGAAAATCGCCGCGAATCCTAGCGCCATACTGAGCCAGCCTTTTTCTAAAATTTCCATGTGCCCCTCCCGCGCTATTCGCGCGAACTTCCTTTAAAAAAATCAAAAATTGGCAGCAACTTGGAAGCGGGGGAACTTAAGCCGCCGCGGTTGTCGGAATTCCAAGCGCCGCTTGTGCTGGCCCCACAATCACCGAATGCAGGACAACAACAGCACCGCCAATCGCAATTCCCACAACGAACAATTGCAGGAAATGCAACGGAGTATGTGCATGCAATCCACCCAGGTCCATATAGCCCTCCTGAAATTCGCTTCCCCCTGTTGCCTTCCCCACGAAAGTTTCAGGCGAAACGAATTCCGCAAAAGCTATTGCTCATCAGGAAGCGGAGCAACAACCGGGGGAACCGTGATCGGTGCCGGGTTTTTGGTTGCTTGCCAAAAATTAGCAACACCGTCAATCGTGGTTGCCGCCAGTGATTGAGCCGCCGTGATCGCCGCGGTTTGCTGCGGGTCAACAGACGCCGCAACCGACGCGGAAAAACCGAGCGCATCCAATGCCAATTGCTTTTTGGTTGCGTGATCCTTGTCCGCGTGCAAGTGTTCGATTCCAGCCCAAATAAGCGGAATCAGGTTCAGCATTTTTACCAGCTTGTTCATTGGTGGAAGTTATCTCCTGGTGTTGCCGCGGGTGCTGCCGCGGGCTCCGGAGCTGCGCCAGGAACAGCCGCGGTTGCGGTTGTAGCCCCGCCCTGGCCGAGAATGCTGCGGATGCGTTTTGCTTCCGCATCATCGCGGAGCTGCGCCTCTGATTTCCCCTGCTGAGGTGCGGAAGGATCAAAACCACAGGACGAACAACGCCCGTTTTTCAATTCGCATCCGCATTGCTTGCAGTTCATAATCAGCGCCGCTCCTATTCCCACGCTTTGGTAGTTTTTGGCTTTTTCTCCGGTTTGGGTTTCGCACCTTCCAGCAATTCCGTTTTCAGGTGCTCAACTCGAGCCGCCCGCCGCGCCCGTTCTATTGCTTCTTTTTCTTCGTCCGCATCTGGCAACGGTTGCGATGGATTCCAAGGATTAGCCGCCATACGTCCCTCCTAACTTAGTTTTGAAAGCTTAAAAGGCAAGTACCTAACTTGATACTCCTGAACAACTTAACGCCCCGCCGCCGACATTGGTGCGGA
>Ga0105240_10006628_pt1 | contig 16997 bp, 15 predicted proteins | sample KBSC54metaG_FD_80426 | JGI IMG/M metagenome (GOLD analysis project Ga0105240, IMG submission 80426) | Corn rhizosphere microbial communities from Kellogg Biological Station, Michigan, USA - KBS C5-4 metaG | ecosystem: Host-associated > Plants > Roots > Rhizosphere > Soil | place: Michigan, USA...
ACAAGCGCTCGATGGCGGCGGGCTACGCCGGCCTGGACAACGAGCTCTTCTACATGGACAAGACCATGATGGTCTTCGGCGATGCGAAGAAGGTGGTCGAGGACATGGTCAAGGCGGTGGAGTAGACCCCAGAGGGGAGAACTCACAGCCGTTATGAGGGTGTGGCCAGAATGTCGGCACGGGGCTGCCGCTCCTTCAGGGTCGAAAGGGTTCCGACGATGCTCCCTTTGCGGCATCCAGACCCCGGTCCCTCCCGAAACGGGGGTTCAGCCGAACTCCGAAGGGGTCGTTCAGGCCACGGAATTGGGCGCGCCGGGCGCTGTCAGCGGCGCGAACGTACCGTTTGAGTTTGCCGACATGGCCTCTCCTTTGAGGGCATCGAGAAAGCATCGGCGCAAAGGCTACTGTCGTTGTACCGTTTCGGCCAGGAAGGAACGGTCGAGCAATCTTTGTCGAGCGGCAGCAAGGGGGCGATTCCTGCCGCGGGGCGTGCGGGATCGGTTGGCAGCAGTCGACCCTCACCCGACATTCGTGCCCCTGATTTGATGTCCGCAAAGCCGCCGTTGAGGAGCGCGTAACGCATCCACGCAGAGATGACCTACAAGGCGAGGCAGCAGGTTGATCGAACCGTTGTCCCGGAGACTCTCGGGACGAGGAATGAGGACTCATGCGCCTCTGACGAACATGATCGCCGCCGGTCAGTCGGTTCGGCGGGTCGAGGCTGATACAAGTGCACGCCCATGCCAAGTGGCTGCTCAAGTTCCGCGTCAGAAAGAAGCAAATCGCCCCTTCCCCGAACCGTGGTTGGGGTCGCTCGTGGGCCAAGCCCAACGCCCGAAACGCGTCTCTTGGTAGTCGGCATAGGCCTGTCGAATTTCGTCGAGCGAGTTCATCACGAAGGGCCCGTGCTGAACGAGGGGTTCGTCTAGCGGGCGACCTTGCAGCAACAAAATCTCGGCTTCCGTTGCGCCGTTGGCCAGTTCGACCGCAGGCGAGCAGTCCACCTCAACGGCGTTCCCCACTCCGACACTCGCGCCGTCGATCGTCAATGTAGAGCCGCCGAAGAAGAACAGTTGCCTTCGCGTCCCCTTGCCTGCCGCGGGTGGCAGTCGCCACTTTGCACCTGGCGCCATCTTGACCGTCCAGATGGCCAAGTCCGAGTCCGGGTCTGCGCCCCAAGACCCCGCGGGTGGAGGCGGGGGAGTCTTCCCGTCAATGCCATGAGGCGTACCGACAATGCAGGTCACCTCGGTGTCGCCGCTGGCGCTGGCCACAACATGCCGCGGAATGTCTTTCGCCCAGAACATTGTGAAGTTCGGCGCGACCATCTTGTTCCGCGCAGGAAGGTTGAGCCATACCTGGAACAGCTCCAAGGTGTTCGGCTTGACGGGGTCCAACAAGGGAAACATCTCGGCGTGAACGACGCCACTCCCGGCGGTCAGCCACTGTACGTCGCCCGCGCCGTATCGGGCGCTCGCGCCCAGCGAGTCCGAGTGGTCGACCACACCCTGGCGAACGATGGTGATGGTCTCGAAGCCGCGATGCGGGTGGGCAGGGAAGCCAGGTACGGTCTGCCCGAAGTACATCCGCCAATCTTTCCCGTTAGGTGCGTCGCTGAACAGAGGCACGTCGGGGCCTAAGCTGGCGTTTCCCGGTGGGTAGTGGTCAAGGTGATGCGCGCAAACGAGGAACGGGTCGATGGTCTCCCACGGCGTCCCGAGTCGACCGACGTTGATGATGGAACTGGTCATGGTGTGTCTTCAGAGGCCTGGTAAGGCGCGCTCAGTTGCCGAGCTTGATGAAGTTGTGCAGAACCAGCGGCCCACGGAAACGCAACAGGTTCCCGCCCTCGTCAACCCGGCCGAGGGTGATGGCGGCAAACCCCAGTGAGCCCACCAAGGACGCCACCTCGGAGTTCGCGTCGTCGTGGTTTCCCGCGACGAACATCACGCGCCTGCCACCTCTTCCCACGGGTTCGCTCGCCAGCAAAGCCGCAGGCAACTGATTGAAGGTCTTGACGACCTTCGCGCCGGGCAACGACTGGGCCACGAAGTCGCTGGACTGAAGTCCACCAAGCGGCGCCAGGCTGGGCTCGCGGAAGTTCATGGCGTCTATGACAATCTTCCCACGCCAGTCCGCGATGGTTCGAGCCACGTCCTGATGCGCCGCGAACGGCACGGCCAGGATGATGATGTCCGCAGCCAAGGCGTCTTGCAGCGAGCCCGCGATGACAGCCGGGCCCAGTTCCAGCGCGAGCGCAGCGAGGGACTCAGGGCCACGCGTGTTGGCAATGGTCACGGGGACGCCACTGCGCGCGAACCTCTGCGCAAGAGCCTTTCCGACATGGCCTGAGCCGATGATGGAGTAGTTCATTTCGGTATATCCAGTTCAGAGACGTGCTTGCCGCACGGGCTGCGTGTTCAGCCTTGCTTGATGAGGTTCTGAAGAATCAGCGGGCCGCCCATGCCAATCAGCATTCCCCCTTCGCTGACCTTGCCGAGCATGACCGGGGCGAAGCCCAGGTCGCCCACGAGCTTGGCCATCGAGGCCTGCGCTCCCTCGTCGTTGCTCGACACGAACATGACGCGGCGCCCGCCGTTGGCGGCGGGGTCCTGCGCCAGTAGCTTCGCCGGCAGCTGGTTCAGCGTCTTGACAACCTTGGCACCCGGAAAGGCCGCGGCCACCACGTCCGTAGAGGCACGTCCCGCGAGTTCCTCCGGCGAGACGCCGTAAGTGTTCATCGCGTCGACGACGACCTTGCCAGCCCAGTTCGAGAGCGCGCTGGCGACGGTGGTGTGGGCGCGGAACGGCACGGCGAGGATGACAACCTCGGCCTGGAGCGCTTCTTCCAGCGTCAGCGGAACGACCTTGTCGCCGAGTTCCTGGGCAAGCGGCGCGATGGAGTCGGGCCCACGCGTGTTGGCGATGCCGACGGTAATGCCGCCGCGGGCGAATTGACGAGCCAGGGCTGTGCCGACGTTGCCGGAGCCGATGATGGAGTAAGTCATGGTGAATTCCTTAGAGATAGACATGGGTTGAGAGGTGTGATTCGCCGACCAGTCAGTCACGAAGCTGCGGAAACCAGCTTCGGGAGGGTCAGACACGACGCGGCCGGGCGTACGTCGTGCTGGCGCATTCGCTACTGCTGCATGGCAAGTCCGAGCGTGTGGCCCATGAGCAGCTGCTTGGTTCGCAAGTACGCCTCGTTCTCGGCGTGGGGCGTCGATGTGAGCGGCACCCGCTCCAGGATTTGCAAACCGAAGTCGGCGATGCCGTCGTACTTGCGCTGGTTGTTCGTCATCAGACGCATCCTTGAGATACCGAGGTCGCGAAGGATTTGCGCGCCGACCGCATAGTCGCGGCCGTCGACCGGAAGGCCCAGGCGCACATTGGCTTCGATGGTGTCGGCGCCTTGGTCCTGAAGCTCGTAGGCACGCAGCTTTTGCAGCAACCCGATGCCGCGGCCCTCATGGCCGCGCAGGTAGACGATGACACCGCGGCCTTCCTTTGCGACTCGCTGCATGGCCGTGTCCAACTGAGTCTTGCAATCGCAGCGAAGGGAGCCGAAGACCTCGCTTGTCAGGCACTCCGAGTGAACACGCACAAGCGGAGCCTGACCGCCAGTGACGTCTCCCATCACAAGAGCCAGCTGTTCCGTGCCGGATTGCAGCTCGCGATACCCAACGAGCTTGAAGACACCGAACGGTGTCGGCAGGCGGGCGCTGGATACGCGCTCGACGAGTCGCTCGGTGCGACGTCGATAGGCAACGAGGTCCTTGATGGTGATGATTGGAAGTCCGTGCGTGCGGGCGAAGTCCTGCAACTGAGGTCGCCTTGCCATCGTGCCGTCGTCGTTGATGATTTCCACCAGGGCACCGCCAGGGCGCAGCCCTGCCAGACGAGTCAGGTCGACAGCAACCTCCGTATGGCCGGCCCGGGTCAGGACGCCGCCAGGGGCAGCCCGCAACGGAAACACATGCCCCGGTCGATTGAAGTCGTTCGCCTGTGCTCTCGGGTCGACCAGCGCCCGAATGGTCGCGGCGCGGTCGACAGCCGAGATGCCTGTCGTGGTGCCGTGGCGGTAGTCGACCGTCACGGTGTATGCCGTGGCCAAGGACTCGGTGTTGCGCGCGACCATGAGCGGAAGGTTCAGTGTGTCAAGCCGCTCGCCGGGCAAGCCCACGCAAATAACGCCACTGCTGTGTCGAACGATGAACGCAAGCCGCTCAGGTGTAGCGTGCTCGGCGGCCAGAATCAAGTCGCCCTCGTTCTCGCGGTCTTCGTCATCGACGACTACGACCATGCGCCCCTGCACAAGGGAAGCCAGGGCGTCCTCAATCCGGTTCGACTTCATTGCGTTCTCCCACAGTGACGGGTGTCAGGCTTGCCGACGTGCTCGCGCCGGCTGGTCAGGCCGCGATGGCCGCGATGTCTTCCAGGGCATGGGCTATGGCGGCTTCCTTGGCCTTGGGTCCGAACGCAATGCCTTCGGCGCGCACGACCTGAACGTCGGTCACGCCCAGGAAGGCCAGCAAGCCGATGAGGTAGCTCTCTTGGTGCTCCAGCGCAGCCGCCGGACTGCCCGCCGAGTACACGCCACCACGCGCGGATGCGATGAATGCCTTCTTGCCCTTGAGCAGTCCCTCGGGTCCGGTCGCGGTGTACTGGAAGGTCTTGCCGGCCACGGCGACTCGGTCAATCCAGGCCTTCAGCGGCGTCGGAATCGACAGGTTGTACATGGGTGCGCCGATGACGATGACGTCCGCAGCGAAGAGCTCGTCCATGTAGGCATTGCCCTTGACCAGGTCGTCGTTGAGCGTCGCGTCGTCGCTGGTGGCACCCATGCGTGCAGCCATGTGGGCGCCGGTGAGGTGCAGCGCCGGGTCGGCCGCCAGGTCGCGGTAGGTGACCTTGGCGTCCGGGTGCAGCGCCTGGTGGCGTGCGACGATTTGCGCGGTCAGCTGACGGCTGACGGACATGGCGCCGAGGGCGCTGGAATCGAGATGGAGAACTTGCATGATGAACCTCTGAAGTGGTTGGGAGTTGAGTGAATGACGCTTACTGCTTGACGGCCTCGACCTGCACCGCGAGCTTCACGGTGTCGGGGATGCCGAGGTTGATGCCCCAGCCCATGTCCCATTGGCTGCGCTGAATGGTGGTTTCGAAGTCGCCCCCACAGACCTCGCGCTTGAGCATGGGGTTGACGTAGCAGTTGAAGTTGCTGGCCTTGAGCACGACCGGGACGGTCTTGCCGAGCATGGTCAGCTGGCCTATCACCTCGTTGACCTTGTCGCCGTTGAAACTGAAATTGCTGGCAACGAACTTCGCGGTCGGGAAGATGGCGGCGTTGAAGAAGCTGTCGCTCTGCAGGTGCTTGTCAAACGCGGCCGTGCCGGTGTCGATGGAGCTGGTGTCCAGCGTCAGTTCGACCTTGCCGGTCTTGCCCGCCTTGTCGAGCTGCACGGTGCCTTCCTTCTTGTCGAAGCGACCGCGGTTGGTCGACGTTCCGAAGTGGGTGACCTCGAAGGTCACGAAAGTGTGCGTCGGGTCGATGCTGTAGGTGGCGACTTCCGCGTGAGCGGTTGCGGCCAGGGCGGCAGCGATGAGGGTCTTGCACATGATGAGAACTCCTGAAAGGATGGGTTGAGGGGAACGGGGAAAAGTGAACGGAGAGAAGTGAGCAGGGACGAGAGTGCGGGACGCTTCAGAACTTGCCGACACCGGTCAGCGCGAACCTGAACTTGACCTGCACGTCGTCGGCGACCATCGACGTGTCGGCCCATTCGTTCTGGCCAATCTGGAAGGCCAAGCGCTTTAGCGAGAACGTGCCGGTGGCGTTGGCCGTGGTGCCGGATTGCGTCACGAGGACCGGGACCACGACGTCGCGGGTCGCACCCTTGATGCCGAGCGTGCCGCTGACCTCGAACTTGCCGCCGCCCAGACCTTTGACGGCGGTCGACTGGAAGGTCGCTTGAGGAAACTTGGAGGTGTTGAACCAAGTGGCCTTCGGCAACTCGGCGTCGGTCTCGGGCACGCCGAGCGTGGCGCTGGCGACGTCGACGGTGAATGCAATATTGCTGGTCTCGGGCTTGGCCGGGTCGAACGCCAGTTGCGCGGCGAACTTCTTGAATCGCCCTTCGACGGGCACACCCATCTGCTTGCTGACGAAAGCGATTTCGCTTTGGGCAAGCACCAGCTTTTGGTCGGCAAAGGCGACTGAGGCAGCGCCCAAAAATGAGACGGCCAAGACGGTGACGTAGAGGAGACGAGCGGCTTTCATGGAAGCTCCGGAAGAAGATTGAGGAGAGGTTGGGTTCAGCGGCGGGCCGGCCACATGCGACTCACGAGGCCATCCCGATCCCACCACTGGTGCTTCAGCGCTGCAGCGGCGTGCAGCAGCGCCAGACTCAGCAAGGCGAACGCGCTGAACTCGTGCCAAGGCTTGATGAGCGCGGCCAACGCCTTGTCGGGCGAAACGAAGTCGGGCAGCGGCAGCACGCCGAACACGACGATGGGAAACCCGGCGGCCGAGCTGTAGGCCCAGCCGATGAGCGGGACGGCGAAGAAAAGGACGTAGAGCGCAGAGTGAGTCGCCTCGTGCGCCCAGTGCTGCCAGGTGGGCATCGCCGTGGCGATACGTGCGGGCAATGCCGGCGGCCGATGGCTCATGCGCCACATCAGGCGCAGCACCGACAGGGCCAGGAGGCTCATGCCCGCCCACTTGTGCCAGTTGAACAACTTCAGGCGCAAGGGCAAGACCGGCAGGTTGGCCATGTAAAGGCCGACACCGAACACGCCCACTATGGCAAGGCCCAGGACCCAATGCAAGACGATGGCGGTGCGGCTGTAGCGCGATGCCGGCCCAGACGCGGCCAGCGACTGTGATTCGCTGGCTTCTCCAAGGTCACTCGAATTGAGATGGGTCGTTGTCACTTCTTATCCTTCGCAGCGATGGCTGCATGGGTAGGAATGATCGAGAGCGACCTCGATTCTGAGAAGGCGGTATATTGAGATGTGAACCATCTGTTTCAGAGATGGAAGGAACCTCAAATGCTCGATGGCGTCTCCCTGGACCAGCTCAGAACCTTCATTGCCGCCGTGGACGAAGGCAGCTTTTCGGCAGCTGCCCGCAAGCTCAATCGCGTCCAGTCGGCGGTGAGCGGCTGGGTCGGCGGGCTGGAAGACCAAATCGGCGTCGTGCTCTTCGACCGGACGGGTCGGTTCCCGAAGCTCACGGCAGAGGGCGTGCTGCTGCTTGCGGACGCCCGGAACATCGTGTCTGGGGTGGACACGCTGAAGGCCCGAGCCAAGCTCATGGCGTCGGGCCTGGAGACCGAGCTCTCGGTGGTCGTCGACGTGTTTTTTCCGACTGCGCTCGTGAGCGCCGCCGCAAAGGCATTCGCGAGCCAATTTCCGCTGACACCGCTGCGGCTGTTCGTGGAGGGCCTCGGGGCGGCCTACCAACCGGTCTTGGACGGCCGATGCAGCTTGGGCATTCTTTCGACCCTACCCATCACATTTCCGTCACTGGTCAGCGAGCGACTGGGCGAAGTACCGCTCGTCTCGGTCGCGGCCGCGGGTCATCCGCTTGCGAGCTTCGGGCAGCGAATACCGCGGCACGAGCTGTCGAAGCACGTCCAACTCGTGCTCACCGACAGGTCCGACCTCATGGCCGGTCGGGACTACGGAGTGGTGTCCCCATCGACTTGGCGCCTCGCCGACCTGTCGACCAAGTACGCCTTTCTCAAGGACTGCGTGGGTTGGGGTGGCATGCCCCTGCACATGGTTGAGAAAGACATCGCGAACGGCACGCTGGTGGTTTTGGATGTGGACGACATGCCGCGCACAGGCTTCATGTTGGGGATGTCCGCGTATCACCAAGCTTCGGAGCCGCCCGGGCCAGCGGGCCGATGGTTCATTGACCAGCTGAGGTCGTCGTGGGTGCCAAGCGCCACCGTTGGAGAAACCAAGTAGACATCTCGCAAGCAGTCGCCCGCGACCGACTGGAGATGGCCGTCCAACGCCGGCCGGACGCCGAGCCAGTTTGACTGGTCCAGACCGCACTTCGGACGTTCGTACGCGCAGGTCGTCCGCTCACTCGGGGTCGAAAGGGTTCCGTGAAGGTTCCGTTTTGGGATTTCGCCAAGTCGCACGCGCCGCTGGATCTGCGTGTTCGCCTGACGCCCGCCTCAGGCGAGAGGCGAGGCGGCGCGTTAGTTTGGGTCAGATTTCAGTCTGCTCGGAGATCTCGAGCGCATCTCCGACTTCGATGCCGAGGTAGCGGACTGTTGACTCGAGTCTATGGACATAAGTCCATAGTGCCTCCTATTTCTTGCAAGACATAGTCGGCACACGACGGCCATGGACCTACTGCAGGAAGGCGTCGAGCAGCTCGCACTCGCGCTGTGGCTCGGCCATGAGTCGGTCGAGACGACGCAGATCTATCTGGACGCCGATCTTGAGTTGAAGCAGAAGCTCCTCGACCGGACGACGCCGCCAAGTGGAAAGCCCGGACGGTACCGACCCGACGACAAGCTGCTCGCCTTCCTGAGGAGTCTGTAGACCGACTATGTCCCGATTGCAGCGTGATCGTTCGAGGGAGTGTCCGGAGCGACGGGGCATAAGCCGACACGGGAGATAGTCAATTTTGGAGTGACCGAGTAGCAGTTGTACCGCACGCAGATTCTTTGTCTTGCGATAAATGAGAGTCGCCTTCGTGCGTCGCATCGAATGCGCTCCATAGTCATGCCAGTCTAGCCCAATGTCTCTGAGCAACACGCGAAGCATTCGCGCATAGTGTCTCGTGCAGATGTGCGGAGAATCGTGGATTCTGCTGGGGAACAAGTAGTCTGACTGCCGTAGCTTGGCCTCTTTGATCCAGGCTTCGACCGCCTCTCGGGCGGGTTCGGTGATTTCGAACTGGACAGGTCGGCCGGTTTTCTTCTGTTGGACGATTGCTCGCGACGCCACGCGGTCGCCATGTAGGATGTCGCGCACTCTCAGCGATACAAGGTCACAGGCGCGCAGCTTGCTGTCGAGCCCGAGATTTATTAGCGCCAATTCGTGGGTGCGATGCTGCTGCAGCAGCTGCACTCGCATCGCCCAGATGTCCTTGGGTTTGAACGGTGCCTTCTGGCCAATCAGCTTTCCCTTGTTCCAAGGCATGCGCCCCGATCGGACGGTATCGATTTTCTCCATGGATGGTCTCCTTCGAGAAGGGCGGCGCGTGGGCGTCGCAAAGATGCGTAATCCAGAACACCTGGGTCACGCAATCCCATCCAATCTGTAAGGCCGCAAGCATTGTTGACGAATGAACTATTGATCGTCTTCGTGTTCCCCGAGCTCTGCCTCATAGCTCTTGCCTCCGTAGTAGACACCGAGGATCGACACGGTATTGGTGTGGTCGTCAACAACAAAAGCAATGACTGCCCGCCGCTTGTAGTTCGTAATTCGTAGTCCCGGGCGAATGTCGTCGCGCAAGCGGCCGCGATGCGGAACTGTTGCCAAAGTTTCGCAGTAGTCGACGATGGCGTCGGTGTACTTGGCGGCGACGGCTGGTGAACCATGCTCCGCGATGTAGCGATAGAGATCAATCAAGTCGTCTTCCGCTTCAGGCGCAAAGACAACGGCGTAAGTCTTCACGGCTTCGTAATCAAGTCTCGTTGGGCCGCCGCAAGCCGCGCGCGCACACTCGAGGCTGACGCTGCACGGGAGGGTGAGGCCTTGAGTGCGTCGTAGGCAGCCGCGACCTCTGTTCGCAGCCAGGCATCTACCGCCTGTTCACGAGCAATCAGGGCTCGTAGACCATCACGGATCACCTCGCTCTCTGTGGCGTATTCGCCCGAGGCTACCCTTGCGCGCACTGCCTCCGCCATCTCGTTGGGCAGTGTGATGCTGAACTGCTGGGTTGATCGCATGCGCAATCTCCTGAAAGGACGTAGGATTTAATCCTACACCATTTCGTGTTGCGTTCCCTTCGGGTTCTTGGCGGCGTCGCCTGAAGCCGCGGCAGCGCGGGGGCGTCCGTGGCGCGCTTGCGCTGTGGCCGAAAACGGTACCGTCACCAGCCGGTATCGGCCATGAAGGAACGGTCGAGCGGTCGAGCGACACTTGTTGGGCACAAGCAATCCGGTCGATCCCAGCCCGCTGGACGTGCCGTGTCGCCCGGCATGTCGCCGGCGGAGATGCTCGGGAGATACGCCCAAGACGACACTGTGGAGCTTGCCCTCAGGATCGAAGCGGCGAAGGCGCTGCTGCAGCGCTTCAGCGATCATCGGCTGCCGCAAGGCGACTGATCGGTGGCCCGATTCTCGTTGTCATGCCTGCGCGGCGGCGCGCCGTGGCAGCAAAACGGACACCTCCCGCCATCGCTGGTGAGCCGGGCCTTGCCAGGCAATGGGCAACTGGTTTCTTGCTTGCAGATAGTGATGGGTGAACACGTCCAGGTAGGCCACCAGCGTTTGCTCGGCAAGGTGTTCTCCTGCGAGTTTGAAGCACAGGGCAGCCACCTCACTGGTGCAGAAATGGTCGTCGCGGCGGGAGCGGCGCAGCTTGTACTGCGATACCTGGTCCGGCTGCAAACTCAGCACCGGCAGGTGGTCCAGGTAGGGGCTTCGCCCGAACATCTTGCGGGCTTCGGCCCAGGTGCCATCCAGCAGGATGAAGAGGGGGCGTTTGCACGTCTCTGCACTGGCCGTGCCGGGCGTCTGAACGATGTGTACCACCCGTCCCGGTGACGCATACTCCCCCGGAAAGACCACGTAGGGTTGCCACTGCGCATCGCTCAGCAGGGCCAGAAGCGCGGGGTCGGTTTCCGTGCGCGTCCACCCGAAGGCGAAGGTGTCGGCCACGACATCGGCGACCAACCAGCCGGTGTTGCTGGGCTTGAGCGGCTCGACGGCAGCCATCAGCAGGCACACGCCCGCGCGCGTTGGTACGGAGGGGTGCAGGGCGCACATGCAGTGGCTCGGCACCAACCGGCAGCCGGCACATCGCTCGCGCTTGAACCCGCCTCGTGCAAGAAAAGGCTTGGTGCTCCGCGCCAGACGCGCAGCGCGCAGGAGGAAGACGGCGTGAGGGATTGCGGAGATTCTCAAGCTTGCTCAGGGCGGGCCGTATCGATCGTTCATCGTAACGGCCACCTGTCGTCACCAGCGAAACTGCCGCGCGGCCGGTGCTGCAAGCGTTGCTTGGACGCAGTCTGCAGCGGGCGACTGGCGGGAGCGGCCGCCGGCCTACGCAATTTGACGTATGTGCGCCAGCCGCGGTGCCTCGCACACTGCCCCCATGCAACCACGCCTCACGTTTTCACTTCGCCCCCGAGAACCGGGACGGATCACCCCGCGGCCGACGTGAACCCGCCCATCGGCGCGGCTCATGCAGCCGCTCCTCCCACCCAGCGCATCGTGCCGATACGGCGCGAATACAACGCCTGGGTCGCCGACGAAACCATCGAAGACTATGCGCTGCGCTACACGCCGGCGAGCTTTCGCAAGTGGAGCGAGTTCCGCGTCGCCAACACCGCGCTCGGCGCGATCTCCTTCCTTGCGCTCGAAGCCATCGGCGCCTCGATCGCGCTCGACCACGGCTTCTTCAATGCCTTCTGGGCGATCACGCTGGTCAGCGTTTTCATCTTCCTCACCGGCATCCCGATCAGCGTCTATGCCGCACGCCATGCGGTCGACATCGATCTGCTGACGCGCGGCTCCGGCTTCGGCTACCTCGGCTCGACCTTCAGCTCGCTGGTCTATGCCTCGTTCACCTTCATCTTCTTCTCGCTCGAAGCATCGATCATGGCCACGGCGCTGGAGCTCGGCCTCGGTATCCCGCTGTGGCTCGGCTACCTCATCTGCTCGGTGCTGGTGATCCCGCTCGTGATGTACGGCATCACGATGATCAGCCGCCTGCAGGCCTGGACGCAGCCGTTGTGGCTGGTGCTGCTGCTGCTGCCATACGCCTTCCTGGTGATCCGCCGGCCCTTGCAGCTGGAGGGGCTGATGCATGCCTCCTACGGCATCAACGACGGCCACTTCGACTGGCTGATGCTGGGCGCAGCCAGCACCGTGGTCGCCTCGATGGTGGCGCAGATCGGCCAGCAGGCGGACTCGCTGCGCTTCATGCCCAAGCCACGCCCCGGCAAGCACTGGCGCTGGTGGCTCGCGGTGCTGGCCGCGGGGCCGGGCTGGATCGTCATCGGCGGCGCCAAAATGCTGGGCGGCGCGATGCTGGCCTACCTCGCGGTGCGCCAGGGCGTGGCGCCGGCCGATGCGGTGAAGCCGACGCGCATGTACCTCGTCGTCTTCGCCCAGGTGGTGAGCGACCCGGGCTGGATCCTCGGTGTGACCTGCCTCTTCGTCATCGTCTCGCAGATCAAGATCAACGTGACCAACGCCTATGCCGGCTCGCTCGCCTGGTCCAACTTCTTTGCCCGGCTGACGCAAGCGCACCCCGGGCGTCTCGTCTGGCTGGTGTTCAACGTGCTGATCGGCGTGGCGCTGATCAAGGTCGGCATCTTCGACGTGCTCGAAGGCATCCTCGGCTTCTACGCCAACTTCGCGGTCGCGTGGATCGGCGCACTGGTGGCCGATCTGGTGATCAACAAGCCCCTGGGCTGGAGCCCGCCGGGCATCGAGTTCCGCCGCGCCTATCTGCACGACGTGAACCCGGTCGGCTTCGTCTCGATGGGCCTGGGCACCTTGCTCGGGCTGACCGCCTTCGTCGGCACCTTCGGGCCGGTCGCGCAGGCCTTCAGCACCGGGCTCGGCTTCGGCGTGGCCTTCTGCTGCGCACCGCTGATGGCTTGGCTCACGAAGGGCCGCTACTACATCGCGCGCCCACCCGCGCCGTTGCCGCCCGGCGCCTCGCTGACTTGCGGCATCTGCGAGAAGCCATACGAGTCCGAAGACATGGCGCGCTGCCCGGCCTACGGCTGCACCATCTGCTCGTTGTGCTGCTCGCTCGATGCGCGCTGCAAGGATGTCTGCAAACCCAGCGCCGGCCTCGGCCGCAAGCTCGGCGAGACCATCGCCCGCATCGCGCCCGATGTGCTGCAGGTGGCGTTGAGCCGGCGCATGCACTACCTCGCCTGCATGCTGGCGCTCGCGCTGGTGCTCGGCGCGATCCTCTCCTTCATCGTCGCGCAGGAGGCTCACGTGCTGCGCGAGCTGGCCCCGGGCTCGCCTGCGCTCTGGCATCTGATGCAGATCAAGATCAGTTGCGCGCTGGTGCTGCTGGTGGTCGCGATCGGCTCGTGCTGGCTGCTGCTCACCTCCGACAGCCGCCGCGTCGCGCAAGACGAATCCAACCGCCAGGCGGTACTGTTGCGCGAGGAGATCCAGGCCCACGAAGCGACGGATGGCGAGTTGCAGGCAGCGCGCCGGGTCGCCGAGCGCGCCAACCTCGCCAAGAGCCGCTTCATCACCACCATCAGCCACGAGCTGCGCACGCCGCTGAACAGCATCCTTGGCTACGCACAGATCCTCGAGCGCGATCAGGAGCTGCCGCCGAAGCGCCGCGCAGCGCTCGAAGTCATTCGCAAGAGCGGCGACCACGTGGTCTCGCTGATCGACGGCCTGCTCGACATCGCGCGCATCGAGACCGGCCGCCTCACGCTCGTGAACGCCGAGATCCCGTTCGCTGACTTCCTTGCCCAGCTCGACGACATCTTTCAGCTCGAGGCCCAGCACAAGGGCATCGGATTCGTCAGCCTGCCGCAGCCCCCGCTGCCGCCGGCCGTGCGCGGCGACAAGAAGCGCGTCGCGCAATTGCTGATCAACCTGCTCGGCAACGCGATCAAGTACACCGCGCGCGGGCAGGTCGTCTTTCGCATCCGCTATGCGAGCGAGATCGCGGTGTTCGAGATCGAGGACTCGGGCGCGGGCATCGCGCCGCAGGATCTGGAGCGCATCTTCTTGCCCTTCGAACGGGCCGAGGAGGCGGGCAACGCGGGCGTCGGCGGTGTCGGGCTCGGGCTGACGATCTCCAAGATGCTGACCAGCCTTATGGGCGGCGAGCTCAGTGTGCGCAGCGAGCCCGGCCGCGGGTCCTGCTTCACCGCGCGGCTCTTCCTGCCTTCGGTGATGAACCCCAGGGTGCAGACCGCGGTGCCGATGCCGCGCCACATCAGCGGCTACCGCGGCACGCGCCGCCGCGTGCTGGTGGTCGACGATGCCGCGGCGGATAGGCAACTGCTCAGCGATGTGCTGGAGCCGCTCGGCTTCAGCGTGATGCATGCGGCCTCCGGCATCGAGGCGCTGCGCGTCGCGAGCCAGTTCGTGCCCGACCTGATCCTGCTCGACATCGACATGCCGGAGATGACCGGCTGGGAGACCGCGCTGCTGCTGCGCGCCAACCGCATCTCCGCGGCGCCGATCCTGATCGTCTCGGCGAATGCCTTCGACAGCGACCAGCGCAACGAGGCCGGACTCGGCCGCGAGGACTTCCTCGTCAAACCCTTGCGCATCGACGACCTGCTCGATCGCGTGCGCACCCGGCTCGGCCTGCAGTGGCTGACGCGCGACGACGGCATGCCGTCGCAGGCCGCCATGCAGCGGCCCCTGCCAGCGGCCAGCCTCAACGCCCTCGAGCAGCTCGGCGAGATCGGCTACGTGCGCGGCATCCTCGAGAAGCTCGACGAACTGGATCGGCTCGACGTCGCCTATGCCCCGATCACCCGCAGCCTGCGGCACTGCGTTCAGCGCTTCGACCTGCAGTCCTACGCGCGCATGCTGGCCGAGGCGCGCCGCTGAAGCTGGCATGCGACTGCTGATGGAGCCCCGCCTGCGCCCACCCGCTGCCGCGCCCGGCGACGAGCGCGGCCCGGGCGTGGTACTGATCGTCGACGACGCCCCCGAGAACCTGGCGATGCTGCACGAGGCACTCGACGAAGCCGGCTACCGCGTGCTGGTCGCGACCGATGGCCAGGGCGCCCTCGACCGCCTCGCCCGCATGGCGCCCGACGTGATCCTGCTCGATGCGGTGATGCCCGGCATGGATGGCTTCGAGACCTGCCGGCGATTGAAGAGCGACGCATCGAGCGCGCACATCCCGGTCGTCTTCATGACGGGCTTGACCGAGACCGCGCACATCCTCGCCGGCTTCCAGGCCGGTGGCGTCGATTACCTGACCAAGCCGATCAAGGCGCCCGAGGTGCTGGCGCGCATCGCCACGCACGTGCGCAACGCGCGGCAGACCGCGAGCGCGCGCGACGCCGTCGATGCGGCCGGGCACGCGATGCTGGCGGTCGACGCCCAGGGCCAGGTGCGCTGGCAATCGCCTTCGGCACGCGAATGGCTGCGCGGCTGGCTGACTGCCGACGGAGCCCTGCCAGCCGCCGCGATGGCCTGGCTCAGGCACGTCGATGCGCCCGCATTGAACGTCGTCGTCGACGACCGAAGACTCAGCCTGACGCGGCTCTCGGGCGACCCCGGCGGCATCACCTTGCTGCTGCGCAAGCGCCCCGGGCCGCCCGAGCCGACTGCGTTGCAGGCCGCCTTCGGGTTGACCTTGCGGGAATCCGAGGTGATGTACTGGGTCGCCTGCGGCAAGCTCAACCGCGATGTCGGCGAGATCCTCGGCATGAGCGCGCGTTCGGTCGACAAGCATCTGCAGCACGTGTTCGAGAAGCTGCATGTCGAGACCCGCACGGCAGCCGTATCGATGGTGCTGAACCGCTTGTCGACCTGATGCCCGCCGCGATGTTCGCGGTCTCGCGTATTCCGCTGCGCCGCCCGTCTCGCGACACTGATCCGCATCGGCCCGCAGCCCGCTGAACACACGGCGGCTCAGGCGATGAGCCAGTCATTCCGACCACATAGTCCTTCTGGAGAATTCGCATGAACGACGAGACCGAACCGAGTGTCGCGCCCCCGCAAGAGGCCGATGCCGCCGCCCTTTCGAGCGGCCGGCGCAGGCTACTGAAAGCCGCTGCAGCGACTGTCGGCACGGCCCTCGCCGGCGTGCCGATCGCGGGCTTTCCGCAGATCATGAAACGCGACTTCCAGGGCATCACCTTGCGCCACATCGGCGTCTCGTACGCGGTGCAGCGCGAGATCGGCGAACAGGCCTCGAAGGATCTCGGCTTCAAGATCGAGATGCAGAACCTCGACACCTCGGCCTCGATCACGCGTTTCGTCACGCAGCCCAGCAGCGTGGACATCGCCGACATGGAAGGCTGGCAAGTCAAGGTTGCCATGGCGCGCGGCCTGTTGCAGGGCATCGACTCGAAGAAGATCCTGGAGTTCGACGGAATCCTGCCGATCTTCACCACCGGCGTCTACGAGGGCCGCAAGATTTCGCGCCAGGGCATTTCGCCGTATGAGGTGATGTACACCGATGGGCCCGAGGCGAAGAAGATCGTCGAAGGCCAGCAGCAGTGGCTGACCTTCCTGCCGCAGGTCTTCAATGCCGATTCGCTCGGCTACCGGCCCGACAAGGTCGGCCGCGAAGTCAGCGAATGGAAGGACCTGATCGACCCGAAATTCTCGGGCCGCGCCGCGATCCTCGACATCCCGAACATCGGCATCATGGATGCGGCCCAGGCGCTCGAATCGCGCGGCGACCTGGTCTACGGCAACAAGGGCAACATGACGCGCAAGGAGATCGACACCACGATCGATGCCTTGATCGCGCTGAAAAAGAAGGGTCACTTTCGCGCCTCGTGGAGCACCTTCGAGCAGTCGGTCGAATTGATGGCGAGTGGCGAAGTTTTCATCCAGTCGATGTGGTCACCCGCCGTGACTGCGGTCCTGGAGAAGGGCATCCCGTGCGTCTATGCACCGGTCGGCATCAAGCCCAACGGCAAGGAAGGCTACCGTGGCTGGTGCAACGGCATGAGCCTGATGAAGCACCTGAGCGGCAAGAAGCTCGAAGCCGCCTACGAGTACCTCAACTGGTACTACTCCGGCTGGCAGGGCGCCTATGTCGCACGCCACGGCTACTACAGCCCGGTGCCGCGAACCGCCAAGCTGCAGATGACCTCGGCCGAATTCGAGTACTGG
>Ga0105240_10006629_pt1 | contig 16996 bp, 21 predicted proteins | sample KBSC54metaG_FD_80426 | JGI IMG/M metagenome (GOLD analysis project Ga0105240, IMG submission 80426) | Corn rhizosphere microbial communities from Kellogg Biological Station, Michigan, USA - KBS C5-4 metaG | ecosystem: Host-associated > Plants > Roots > Rhizosphere > Soil | place: Michigan, USA...
AAACAATACGGCAGGCGCCGAAGCGCGCGGTCCACCTGTCCGCCCCCGGCCATCCGCATTGAAGCTATCGCGATCTGGATTCACGCAGGTTGTGCAAAGGCGCAAGAGCTGAAAGTAAATGTCCGCTTTGCGCCAAACGCGGACATTCAGGCCTGGGGTGATTGACGGGCCAGTTCGGCCTTCTCAGCGGGAGTGAGACCAAGCTGTGCGGCGCGGACATATTGGGCCTTTGCCTCATCCTTCTTGCCTGTATAGACCAGGGCCTCGCCCCATTTGAGGTGTAGGCGACCCCATTTGGGCGCGTATTTTTCGGCTTCCGCAAATTTCGCCAGCGCCAGATGTGACTGGTTCTTCGCCATCAGCGCCTCGCCCCAGCCTTCCAACGGATCGGCGAAGTGCGGGCCTTTCCGGGTCGCGATGGTGAACTGGGCGATGGCGCCGTCAGGATCGCCTTTCTGGAGCAGCATCTCGCCCCAATCGGTGAAGGCAAAAGGAATGGAAGGTGCCAGTTGTGCGGCACGCGCAAACCAGAGCGGACATCACGATGGTGGCGCAATGGACATATTCCGCAAAGCCACCCAACCTTTTCCGTCCCCTCTACTGGCCTTTGCATCCCGAAGCGCAGGGCATTTCGTGCAGGGCGAGTGTTTTTTTGGCGAGTCGAAACAGCGCCGATAGCAAGACAAAGACTCATGCGCCTCGCCATCCCCACAAAGGCGAAGTCGCCCGTCGCACCTCTATAAGGAGATTTACGTCAGGCTGACCACGAAGACGCCAGCACTAATTAGGCCGACCCCGATAGCGCGTGTAACTGTGACTTGCTCCCCCATCAAAAAGCCCACAGCGACTGTGAGCAGAAATCCAAGTCCGACCAGCGGATATGCCTTGCTGACATCCCATTTCGAGAGGACCGCGAGCCAGACTATCGCCCCAAGCCCGTAGAGAAAAAAACCAAGTATGACGAACCTATTAGTCAGGATCGAGAGCAGCACCCAGGATGAAAACGGTTCCTGCGTCCCCTTGTATTGCAGTCCGGACATTCCCGCTTTCAAAGAAAACTGCGCAGCTACCGAAAGGACGATGCTGATGACAGCCACGATCATTGTGCTCATAGGAGCGCTTTCAAGGATAAGAAATGTGCACTCAGAACGGTTATGATCATCCAGAACGTCGTAAATAGACAGCTCCTGTCCTTGATCGCATAGATCAGCGGATCATCGTTCATCTCGCCCCTAGACGTTTTAATCCAAAGACGTGCAACCCAGTAAACTAGGCCAAGGGCGACAAGCCAAAGCGCATCCGGTGTCGCATAACGAGCCTGGGTTTCGGGGGCATTGATGAACAGCCCAAAGATAACGACTGCCGAGAGCGCGGCACCGACCCCTAAGGGCCATAACACGCCGAGGTCACTCACGCGGTAATCGCGGCCACGGGTTATCGATAGGCCGCCTTGCTCTAGGACCTTAAGTTCGGAGCAACGCTTCACGAGTGCTAAGCTCAGAAACATGAAGGCCGAGAACGCGACGAGCCACGAACTCATCTTGATTCCGCACGCGACTGACCCTGCCAATATCCGGAGGGTATAGAGCATAGAAAGGACGAGAACATCTACGAGCACATGCTCTTTAAGGAGCCAGCTATAGGCGGTTGTTAGCACCAGATAGATGCCTAACATCGCGGAGAACTCATACGATACGGCCAGCGCAAGTGCAAATGCTGCTGGAATGGCGAAGGTCACAAATGCAATGCCATATGCGATTGGAATTTCGCCGCTGGCAAATGGGCGCCTTCGCTTGCGAACATGCGCTCGATCACTCTCCAGATCCCATAAATCGTTTATAATGTAAGTCGCTGAAGCTGCCAGCGAGAAGGCTAAAAACCCGACCAGTGCATATTCAACCTTGGCCAGATTTAGGAATGAGAATGCTGTTAAAACCGGAACAAATATGAGCAGATTTTTCAGCCATTGATGGGCCCGTATCGCGCGGAGCCACAGCCGAAGATCGACGCCATTTGAGGGAAATTCACGCTCAATCGGGACCTGCCCCCGGATAGACGCTGCTAGTTTAGGGGGGACGCCAACCAGTATCGCACGCTTGGCGGCTCGCCAGATAGGGGTGTCGGCCGCGCTGTTCCCCGCGTAGACGAACTCTTCCCCCACCTTTTCGCGAATAGCTGCTAACTTCGCGGTACCTTCCAAGTTGCGGCCCGGTTCTGTGGCGAGCACCTGATCGAACAGCGCAAGATGTTCCGAAACTCCGGCAGCGATTTTTGCATGGGCGGCGGTAGCTAGGATAATTCGTCGCCCCTTCTTCTTTTCGTAACGCAGATAGGCAAGAAGAGACTCGTTGTAAGGCAGACGGTCCGCAGCAAGAACGGTTCGGCAGGCGATTGCATCCTTCACTTTTGCGCGCCCACGCAGAAGCCAAAAAGGAAGGAACAATAGATGTAGAGGGGACGACCTGATCAGTTTAATGACTGATTCGTGCAGCGTGTTGGTGGATGCGAGACTACCGTCGAGGTCCACCACCAAAGGAATTGGTGCAGTGTCTGCCATAGCCCGCCCCTCTACAATTATTAAAAGCACGTCGGCAACGCCCTGCCAACCGCCACAAGTTGACAGGATAACGAAAATACCTACTGAACGGCCACTGCCCGCTGTTTTATTAGGGCGTGACGGGACCCACCACTCGCGATTGCATCCGCCCCTTGCGACTTTGCGCCGGAAATCTGCACAAGTCCCATTAAAGGCCGAGACAAAATTAATGGCGCAAGAAGCTCTGCCGGGACCACGGTGGCGGCCTCCCGCCACACCGGCGTTTGAACGGCCAACTGACTAAATATCATAAGAAAGCACGCGCCACCTATCAGATTAACCGAACCCAAGCGCGGTTCTTGAACTTGAATAACTACCGAAGGAGGAAGAACCGAGGGATTGATCTGCCAAGCGCCCCACAATTTCATTAGGTCACGGACCAAGGGCCTTCGGCAACCTCACACGTGCAACTTGTAGCATGGGACTTTGGACCGACACCTATCCGATGGCCGACGTTTCAAGCGGGAGGCAACATCCTTCATGAAACGAGTCGCGGTCTCAGTCGTGCGCGGGCCGAAATAATAGGAGATCACGAGCTTGGTATCGGCATCTACCACAAGGGTGCGCTGATCAGGAGGCACTACTCCGCAAGTCAGGAACAACTATGTTTTCATTGACGGTGACTCTCGGGCTGCTAAGTCGGACAAGTCCCCATCTGCCGACGAAGAATCCACAAAGAAGCTCGCCTCAACGGCTACTACGGCCGCTCCGAAAATAGATGCCGCAACCTCTCAGGTTATAGCGAAAAAAAGCTTAGAAAGTCTTTTGAAGGACCCTTCTTCCGCCCAATATCGAAATGTTATGGCCGTGAACGATGTCCAATTTTACGTGTTCTGTGGAGAAGTGAATGCCAAGAACTCGTTTGGAGCGTACACGGGCTACAGATCGCTGTCTGTTAAACGCCACAAGTCCAAGTTTCAACCCGTTCGCACCGGCTGCCGGGAAGCTGCGGCTTAGGCGCCAGGACGCGAAAGTGGGGCTTACGGACGCGAAGCACGATGGCAAGCCAGTCCCCGATCGACCTTGCGAGATGGCCCGCACTGGGCTCTCTTTCCCGATTTCGCGAAATTAATTAGGTCTCGACGGCAAAGCGACGGACGCTACCAAGCATCATCCAGCAGACTTGGCTCTATGGATGGCCGACACATTCGCCTTGGCAAAGAGCGATTTCAACTATCTGGAGGGGGTATGTCCTCAAAGCATCTCTTCTTGCTGCTTGCTGGCACTCTGTTGGGCATAGTTTTTTGGATGGCGTGGATACCTAACACCTTGGATATCGTGGACGGGGCTGACTACGCTTGGTACCAGAGTCTGTTTTTGATGCATGACGCTGTTACCGGTGCAGCCGACAGGCGCTTGATCGTATCCAACGCATATTATGGCTGGCCGTTTTGGTTGGTCACCCTCGCCGCATCCTTTCCATTCTTTGGCAATGGTTGGGAAAACGAGTCCGGCGTATTGTTAGCGTCTCGATTTGTAACATGCGTCTTCGGCGTCGCAGGCGTTGTGACCTTCGGTGCAACACTTTCTGAGGAAGTCCGACGTCGCCAGATGGGCAATGTGTGGCTCGTTCTCCCATGCCTCCTATTGGTATTGTTGATGCCGATCTGGTGGAAAATGGTTGTGCGCATTCATCCACAGATGATGCTTTTTTTCTTTGAAGTACTGGTTTTGTTTTTTTTGAATCGCGATGAGGGTCGACTTTCCAAGTATTACTGGGCGGCAGTGGGCGCGGCAGGCTGCGCTTTAGCCATAAAGATTGAAGCGGCGATGATGGCGCCGATGTTCCTGGCATACACCTTACGCGTTCTGTTGCTTTCGAGAACGGATCCAAGACACGGACTTACTGCGCTACTGGGTGGTGCCGCGGCCGCATTTGTGATCTTTGTGCTGCTAAATCCGTATGTGCTTACAGCGGCTGGTCGGCACTATTGGATTCAGGCGAATTTAGGGAACTTGGTCGATCTGAGACATAGCGGCGAAAACCACAGTGTGTGGGAGGCGTCGTCGCAGCTGTCACAAAATTACTTCCCGTTCGTTTTGGCCTGTCTATTGCTAGCGTCCCTCTGGTTCGATGCTATTAAGGCTTTCCGACGGAGAAGCCTTTCCTCTTCTCAATGGCTTGCTCCATACATCACTATTTGCCTTATTTTCCGCTTATTTTACGTAACCAAAGCTAACCCTTACTATTGGCTCGCTCCGATGTCCTTCCTTACCTTTGGGATGGTGCCCTTCTTCGCTGCCGCCTCAATCGGTATTCCCGTCGTAGCAGCCGCTGTCCTTCTTGTGTCATTGTCGCCTTCCGCGAGAGTTACCGCATCCTTATTCGCGGAGCGCGCCCAGCAGATAGTCTATCCTGACGCCCTCGGCAAAGCGGTCACGCTGGCGGATGCTAAACGTTTTTCGCGCGGCCAAGCGGCCGCGTTCGCACCATTGTTACAGGGTGCTAGGCGTCCCCTTATTTCCATATCTGGGCATCGGCCCAGCGACGTCGATTTTAGAGCTCTTGGGGTCCGTTACGTGGAGCGCATTTACGGCTGCCTGAAACAGGAAGACCTAAAGCCACAATCGGGCCATCGGCTGTCACTCCCTGAGGTGGATCTCGTGATCATACGGAAGAATGACGATATGCTTAGGCCAGGCCAATGTCCTGAAATGACCAAATTGCTCCGATCCTGGGAACACAGAGAGGACCCACGGTATTTCCCGTTAAAAGAGACGCCTTACTTAATGGCATTCGGACCCAATAAACAAGGATCGCGCCCCGACGTGCAATCGGTGGAAAACATTTGGAATAAACTAAAACGTTAGGGTGCGTCGCCTCTTTCGGTCGAAGCTCGGCTTCATCCGAAGGCACATGCCGCCTACGAGCGACACGATTCTCGACTATGCCTGTGGATCCGGCTCATAGCTGGAGATGGTCCACCAGGTCCGCGGTTCATGAACCATTTGCCCGTCATAATCGAGATCAACGTTTTACCGTCACTGGGACCCCGGCCTTGCTGCCGCACCGCGACGTCCCCCATGGACGCAATGGTGGCAGTTTATGAGGGCTTAGAGCGTTGGCTCATTCACACCCCATTTGCCGAGCGACCAGGGGGTACACCGGCAACCCTAGGCGCCGAGCCCATGCTCGCCCCGGAGCCCGATTTATCGTCAAGCGGCGATCCAGATGATGAGCCGCTTTAGAGAAGCGCGCGGGAGCCGTGAGCAACAGAAATGCCAACAAAAAGTGCTTCACGCGATGCCCCGCCAAAACGGCCCCAACTCCTAGGACGAGGGTGTTGCATCTTTGCGGGCGGGAAAAGCCCAGCTGCAGCGCGTCAAGTGACGGCTTGTCAGTTGGCGATAGTGAGGCGCCTACCGATGTCCGCATTGGGCAGAAGCGGTCGTCCGGTAATGTCCGCTTTGGGCTAGAAGCGGTCATAACCACCGATGTCCGCTTTGCGCCAATAGCGGACATCCCAAGAGTTCACGGCGCGAAGACTGCATGAATATGCAGTTCGTCGAGCCTACAGCCGCTCCTCGGAGCGACGCATTCTTTGGAAACGGCCCAAAATAAGAGCGCTAAGGCCGTCGCCATGCTTCTATAAACTTCCCGCGCTGGCCTAGCTTCATAAGGATATGTATGACGACGCGCTCGACACCGTCCCGCCGCCCGGTCGCGTTCCACAATCCTACCGCCACGAGTCCGTAAACGATCATTCCCAACCCGCCAACTCCCAGAGTGTAGGCGATCAGCGCGATGCGGTCGCGAGGTTCTGAAATCGCGACGATGAGAAGCCTCATGACCAGTCCCATCGCCAAAGCCGCGATTGCGGGCTCGACGAGATTCTGCAGTTGCTCGCGGATGCTGAGGTTAAGCAGCGATCGCACCAAAAACAGGGAGAATGCCGCCGAGACCAGAAGGGATAGAAACCTGGCTCCGATGACGCCGGCAATGCCGAGCCAGAAATAACCCAATGTGACCATCGGCAGGTAAAGCGCAAACTCAACGCCGCTCCGCGCGGCAATACTTCCGGCCTTGTTCAAGGCGATACACAAAGATGGAAGCGTCTGGATCGGCAGCGCTGGCAGACTGGCGAGGGCGAGAAAGGCGAGCCATTGCGAGGCGCCCTCCCACTTTGCTCCTAATAAAAGGGTGACGATTGGATGCGCCAGAAGCGCCAGCGCGATGATTATGGGCGCCATGATGAGGCAGACGGCTCGCGTTGCCTTCTGGTACGCTCCGGTAAGCGTGTTTCGGACATGGCTGATCGCCAAAGCCGCGGCGAAGGGCCGAAGGATTGGCGTCCCAATGATCTGGGAGGGCAAGGTGGAGAGATTTCCGGCCACATAAAAGCTGCCAAGTGTCCGAGCCGATACGAAGCGGCCAAGGACCAGTTTGTCGAATTGCCACAAAAGGGCAGAGAAGACTTGGTTAAGCGTGATCCACCCAATAAAGCCGGAGAAGGAGCGCCATTCTCTCAAGCGAAAGCGTGGGACATATGGTGCGAAGAAATAGGACCCCGCAGTGCTGACGATGGGCGAGGTTAATGTCGCGACCGCGATTGCCCAATAGCTTCTGGTCGTGGCCGCCACCGTCACTGAGGCCATGAGCGAGGCAGCCTTGCCCCCGACTTCCAGCCAGAACTGCGGCCTGGCTTCCAACCGGCGCCCGTAAAGAACCAGGCGGATGCTTGCAAACGAACGCGCCAATGGAGCGCAAGCGAGGGCCAGAACGAGCCATTTCAGGCGCGGATCGGAATAGAGGTGCGCAATCCCGAACGCCGCACCCGCGAGCACGCCGAATAAGACCAACCCTCGAATCGAGGACAGGGTAAATCCCGTGTCCAGCAAGGCGCGGGTGAGCGGGCGAGCGCGCATGAGGATTGCCCCCACTGGCACCTCGAATATCGCCTCGACGACCTGTATGAAAACCATCGCGATTGCGATGAGGCCGAAGTCTCCTGGGGTGAGGAGACGGGCGAGGACCATCAGGGAAATAAAGTCCAGCGCCTTTGCCCCGATCCGGGCGACAACATAGGTGCCGCTTGCGGTGGCAGTGCGTTGGGAGACCCCAGAGTTAACTGACACGGCAGTCCTTGAGATTACGAGGGCCTACACGCTCGCAAAATCCAATCGCAACGGACGTCCGTCCATGCAACGCGGATGATCATATTCATCGCATCGTGTTACCTCAAGATTACCTGGCGTTGTGAGGCGTGGGGCGCGCGCCGGCCAAACATCGCTTTGAATCTTCTTGCGACGGGAAGTCCTACGTCGATCGCTGTTCCAATGTACGCTGTTAATGGATGGGGGCGGCGGATTAGTGTTGGCTCAACAGATCCGCCCCGGAATGCCTTATCGTATAGTGCCATCTCGAAAGAATTCGGTGCTCGGAATTTACTGCTCCATTCTTCAAGGTGTTCGCGAGTGATTTCAGCACCCTCTGGGCTGCGCCGCCTTATCCGGTCAAGCAAAACATCCAGAGGTGCTGTGAAATAATGCAATTCCACGGCAGCACCCAACTCTCGGGCTTGTCGTCTTAATACATCGCGTTGACCCCGAGCCCAAGGGCCCGATTCGAAAATAACAGTGTGCCCTAGCGCAAGAAGTTCTTTTGTGCGCGTCCACTGGAGTGTTTCGATTTGGTTGCGGGAGGCTTCATCCAAATAACGGATGTCGAGGGCGCGCATCCATTCGTCGGCATCGAAGTGAATTGCTCCGGATTGTCTAGCAATCGCTTGCGCATGAATGGTTTTGCCAGATCCGGGCAGGCCGCAAATGATAATTAGCGTCCCTTTCGAATGCGTAGGCGCGTTTATCGGGCGCGCGCCCTCACATTTTCGATAGAGCACGCGCGTTATTGGCCACCTAGCCAAAGCATTGCGAGCCGACATCCATGCGTATGCAACTCCCCCCGTTCGCTTTGGCCAATTTTGTCAGTATTATGACAGCAGCTGCAAATGCGATGCAACTCATTCGTAGTGATTCGCTACTTTAAGGCTCACTGGAAACCGACGAACTTGCATTTGTATGGTTAAGCAAATGGCCGTTTCTCAATTTGTTCCAGGGTTGAAGCCAAGCTCTTCGATAATGTTCGCTTGCCATTTTTTGCAGCGCTTGGCCGCGGCAGTATATCCGGCGAAGCACCAAGCCAAACTCAGAGGTTGCCAAGTAGCCCCAGACGGCACATTTACGTATGCCTTTGATACAGCGCGATCACGGTCAGCGCGACGAGATTTCCCCATAGCGCGCCAGCAATCAGGTCCGAGACAAAGTGCCATTCACCGAAGAGCAACAGGAAGGCAGCAATGGCAATAAGGACAGTAAAGAGCCAGCGCCATCGCGGAAATTCAAGCCATAGAACCGTTGTGGCCGCAACCAAGAGCGCCATATGCCCAGAAGGGAAATTACTGTTCCAGTTGCCTCTGAAAAAATAGAATCCATAATGTGAGGGCCAAAAGAGAAACTCTTCGATACTCGTACGTCCAAACAGCGGCTTTAGGGCCACGTTGTTGGTCACGAAGGCGATAAGGGCGCAAATTGTAGTAAGAATCGTGACACGTTTTGCTGCCCTAAACGGGCCGTGCCCGTCGGCAAATGCCGCAAATGTGGCTGCGAATATCAGGGGAACCAAAAGCCAAGCTGAACCCACAGCATATTTTAAGTGGTGACGAAACAGGGGACTTTGCGAGAAGAGTCGCGCCGTGGGTCCATCGACAAAAAGAATGGCAAGGAGACACAAGGTAGCTGCAATTAGTAACCGTTTCGCAGCAGGAATAGGATGGTAACACATCAGGCCCGTGTCTCCCGTACCTCTCCCAATGATTGAAGAGCAAGCGGTAAGAAAGGGGCTCCTTGGAGGAAAGGTCCACAGACTGTGTTAGGGGACAAGATCTTTTTCGCCTTGAGTAATTTATACCGATTACGCTGGCGTCCTGTGCGAGTACATCTTTTTAATCCAGCCGGCAAACAAGCACCACGCGACAATGCCCACCAGAATAACAGCCGGGATCGCGATGGCGTCACGCAAATGCCAGATAGTTTTCAGCTCGTAATAGGAGTCCGTTAGGGCGCGGACCCAAAACCACGAGTGCCCTCACGAGATGACGATTTCATCGGTGTAGATTTCTTCGCCATCCAAACCGGCGAAACGAATTGCCATGCCACCCTCGATCGGTGCATTTAGCAGATGCCAAGCTGCAGGGAAGCGGACAGTCATCGAGCCTGTAAAGTCCAACGGGAAGCATTGTGTGACCATGCGATAATCGACCGCTCCAGCAAAGTGCATCCTCCAAGCAGTGTCGCGTCCACCCGCCGACAAATCCCAGCACAGCAGATCAAAAGGTAGCCAGCCTATGCCGTCTTGCCAAATCTCCGCCCAATAGTGAAGTCCGGGTGCGAAATCGTATAGCATGTCGCCACTGACGAGACGGGCAGGGATGCCGCGGGCGCGGCATAATGCAATGAACAGGCTCGAGCCAAGCTGACAATCAAACCAGCTATTGTCCAAAACCCAATCCCCTGGTGCCATCGGGTCGATTTGGTCGTAGTGGACCATTCCGCAACTTAATTCGTCGAGCAGAAAATCCCAGGCCCTCAACGCCACTTCTAAGGAAGAATCTGCGCCAGTGAATGTTTCGGCGAGTGTGGAAATACGCGGAGTAACCCGGATCAACCCTTCCACCGGACGTAAATACAACTCTCGTTGTTCGGGAGGAAGCGTGTCGGAGGTTAGTTGCGGGATGCCGTTCGTGGTGAAGCTCAGATCGGCGCCGATTATCAGCGAACCGGGGACTTTCATGTCTGCTCTGAATTCTAGTCTCCCGTTAGACTGGGAGAGGTTGGCGTCCATGCAGTCGGGAACAATCGGCTTCACCTCGATATCCCGGGCGTGACTTGCGAGCGGCAACGGCAGGCGCATACGGACGTTGCGATGAAGTACCGAACGTCCGAAATTGAACCTCCTGCGCAATCTGACGGAAAACCGTTTCTCGTCTAAAGGCTTCGGAAGCGGACCGTTGCTGCGTGCGAACTCGTGCGCTAGTCTTCGGGCAGTCGGAATGAAGTGGCGCGCCCAAAAGCCATCGCGACCCATCAGACCTTCCCATTTCATGTAATTGAAGACTTCCACCGGGTCGAAGAGCCGTTCGCCTCCTGGCGTCTGGCAAAATTTCAATCCGGATCCTATCCAATCCTCCAATGTCGCAAGGACAAGGCTGGTCGCCTCCACCCGCCGTCCCGAAGCTACTTCATAGGGGAAGCCGGCGACCAAAAGCGTTTGGACAGTCTCTGTTTCGCTGACAGTTCGGTAGCGACTTTCAGCCAGCCCGGCAGGCGCTTTTCTCAAGGTATTTGTAGCTCCAATGTCATAAGCCAGTTTTCGGCGGATCGATCAGTTGGAAGTCCTAAACTGACATGCACCACGCATTCGGCCGGGGAGCCAAAGCTGCTCGCCCACGTTTTTTGGCCAACTGGTACCTCGTGCCCCTCGTTGCGGCGATGGCCGCCGAAAACATTAACTAAACTAAGGTTAATCCAATCTCGGCCTAGATTAAAAGCATTCTAAACAGGTGTGTCCGAGAAGACAAATCGTTGGGAAACTAGAACTTAAATCCTCACTGCTATCCCATGTTGGTGAGTTGCTGGAGCCCAAGGTGGAGCGGAAGGTACTATTTGCCAAGGGCAACGTGGACGTCCACGACTCGCTGCACTCCTGCCGAATAAATGGAAGCATTCGGTGGAACGGCATCAATGAGTTGACCCGACCCAAAATGGGGACGCTGATACGGCTTCAGCACGAAACTTGGACTCGGTCAGACGCAATCGCGGAAAGTGACGGTACAATACCCGCTGAAGTGGAAGAGAGGGCGTTACCCTTGGGCGTGTATCCGCTTGCCAGCCAATTCAGCAACGCAGTCTTCACGAATGAAGCAGACGCCATAATCCTTTCCGTACTCGGCGACACGGCAAACAGGCTCTATCGCAATAACGAACAAGCGTACAAGTTTTTTGCCGCCAATTTGGAGATTTGGAATTCGAACGACCGGGAATGGTTGACCTCGCATTTCTCTCACACAAATTTGCTCGAGGTTTCTCAGTCGATGGAATCTCTGGCAAAGATCGTAGAAAGGATCCGTTCCCACAAAGATGTTCCGATCCTCGTCTATAATGTCTCATCCATCGTCCCTGGGGAGGATCTCAATAACTACCTAGGAGTGGATGAAACTTACTCAACAAGATGCAAGCGATTCAATCTTGCCTTAGCCGATCTGTCACGCCAGACGGGAATATCAATTGTCGACGTCGATACGATAATCGCCAGATCTGGTGCCGACCGTCTAAAAGTGGATGCCATGCATCTTACTCCAGAGGGATATCGCCTCGTTGCCGAAGAAGTGGTCAGAATATTGGTCGATTTGGCTGTTTTGCCGGTGATAGAGGAACGGTGATGCGCGCGAGCGTTATTGTTAGGTCCAAAGATGAAGCCGACCGGCTAAGATTGACGCTTCGGTCCCTCAGCCGGCAAACAGTCCCGCCTGAAGTTGTCGTCGTGAATGACGGGTCCACCGACGCAACGGAAGCCGTTATAGACGAAGCAGCACCCCTGCTTAATCTAAAACGAATCCGCAACTCAGTAGCCAAGGGGCGGTCGGCCGCCGCCAACGCCGGCGCTCAGGCTGCAAGCAGTGATATCCTCATCTTTCTGGACGGTGATACATTGGCCGGCCCCGAACTTGTGGGGAGGCATCTCGAGCTGCATCGCAATGCCAGCAACATCATTGCCCGCGGCGAGACGCATCAACTGCGGTGTACGAGGTTCTTTTCTAATCCGGAGACCGGAGCCCCACGACGCGGGGAGGAGGCGCGTATCGCAGCCATGTCCGAATCCGAACTGGCGCGCATGCGCGTAACCATAAAGGACGTCGAGACCAATTTCTCTTCAATCCATAAGAAATCGCAGCCGGGCATATATCCTGGAGCTGGTCCACGCCGGCTTTTTGACCTGGAGATGGACGCACTTCGCAATCACCCTCATTCCACAGTGTTGTGGGCCGCCGCAGCAGGCGCTAACCAGTCTGTTGCACGCAACGCCTTTCTCGAAGTTGGCGGATTTCATAACGACATCACAATTAATGAACATCGGGAGCTGGCTTTGCGTTTGATCAATTCCGGATTGCGCATGGCCCTGGCCGAGGGTGCCTACAGTTACCATCTCACGCACAGATCCGGTTGGAGGGACCCTTTACATGACGCAAGCTGGGAAAAGTTCTTTTATGCGGCTCACCCCATCCCGGCGGTACCCCTCTTATCAATTTTTTGGGCGAGTCTTTCGGAAACCGCACGCTATCCCGTTGAAGCACGTATCAACTCGTTACCGGAACTTGAAGCAATTGCAAAAAAATACGAACACGTGCACGGAGCAGATGAAGTCCGCCGAGCGCATCTATTAGCGACCGCTGGCACTTGTGAAGTACAATGACACGTATCGCACCGAACAAGACGACGTACATACCAACGAGTGCCACTCCGGCTTCATCCTGGGCGCTAAAGAGCCAAATCGCCAATAGGAAGTCCGGCTCACAATGACTGATCAGAGCTCATTAGCACTGCTTCGCCAAATGAAGCTAATACGAGCTTTCGAAGAGGCTCTTGTGGTGCGCCCCGATCACGGATTCCAGTTGATATCTTCGGGCGAAGAAGCGGTTGCAGTGGGACTATGTTCTCTGCTTTCGCCGCATGACCAGCTCTTGACGGGTGGGCGCTCCATCGGTCCAGCGTTAGCGTGCGGAGTTGATCCCAGTCGATTAATGGCTGAACTGCTGGGCCGATCGAGTGGAACTAACAGGGGGAAGGGTGGGAGAGGTCATCTCGCCGATCCAGCACGCGGATTTTTTGGCGCTCATGCGGTTGTAGGCGGAAACATCAGCATCGCGGCCGGTGTTGCTCTCGCGCTGCAGATGTCATCCAAAGATGCAATCGCTGCTATTGTGTTTGGTGATGGTGCATTCGGGGCGGGAGCCCTCCACGAAACGCTAAATATCTCAGCCACTATGAAATTGCCTCTTCTCTTTGTCTGTAACAACAACCAGCTCTCCGTCTCGACCCCCCGTTCGCTTGCGCTCGCGCCAAGCCGTCTCTCCGACATTGGCGCAGCCTTCAGAATTCCATCTCAAACGGTCGATGGCATGGATCTTGACACCGTAATTGATGCTATCTCCCCCGCCGTGGACCATGTTCGGGCAGGAAAAGGGCCGGCCTTTGTAGAGTGCATATCCTATCGTTTCGCCAGCCATTCCACGACCGCAAGAGAAACGCGCACACGTGACGAATTGGCTGAAATCAGGTCTCTTTGTCCGATCGTAAGCCAGTCTAGAAAACTCCGGGCCGCCGGACTTCTGGACGACAATTTGGAGCATGAAATAAACCGCTCGGTCGCGGACACTGTTGAAGAAGCACTTAGATTTGCCGATGCCTCTCCCATGCCTCAGGAAGAAGAGGCATTGCTGGATGTCATCTGAGCCCGCATCAGCAATGCGAAAAATGTTCTTCCGGGAAGCAATCGCGCGCGCTGTCCGTGAGGAAATGCGCGACAATCCTGCAGTATTGATACTTGGTCAGGACGTTGGCCGTTTCGGAGGTTCCTACAGGGAATTTGATGGTCTGTTTGAGGAATTTGGCGCCGAGCGCGTGCGCGATATGCCCGTCGCCGAAGCGGCGATGATAGGGATGGGCGTGGGCGCCGCGGCTGCTGGACTACGACCCCTCGTTAGCATCACCTATATGGACTTTATGATGCTCGGGTTCGATCCGCTGATAAATTACGGGGCGAAACTTCGCTACAAAACTGGTGGTCAAATGACCGCTCCCGTCGTTGTAAAGACGACTGCGGGCGCTAAGGGCCAGGGCGTGGCTCATTCCCAATGCATTGAAGCTTGGCTGATGAGTGTGCCTGGCTTGAAAGTCGTCGCTCCGGCCACGCCTGCAGATGCTTATGGGCTTATGAAAACGGCTTTGCGTTCTAATGGTCCGGTGGTCTACGTGGACCACAAGCGTCTCTTTCCTGTTGCCGGTGAAGTTCCTTTAGATCAGGTCGCTATTCCGTTCGGAAGCGCAAGGATATGTAGGCCAGGGACTGATCTGACGATCACAGCCCATTCATTCATGGTCCGAATCGCGTTAGAGGCCGCCAGCCTCCTTGCAAAGGAGGGATTATCAGCAGAAGTGATCAATCTTCGATCACTCGCTCCTCTTGACATAAACACCATCGCGTCGTCAGTGAAGCGCACCGGCAGACTCCTCACTCTCGAAGAAGGGCAAATAACTACGGGAGTAGGCGCGGAAGTCATAACGCGAGTAATGGAGAAGTTGGGTCCTGTTGATTTCACGCGCGTGGGGCCATTACCTGCTCCCGTATCTTCGAATCCAATTTTAGAAGCGGCTTGTCTCCCTGATGCCGAGCGTGTTGCAGTCGCGGGGCGGCTTTTGCTAAATGCTAAAAAGCTTGTTGGTAGTCACTGAGGAATACCTAGGGGTTGAGGACTGTCGATGTTGTACAAGATTTCTGTACCGCAAGTCGCGGATGTCGAAGAGATCCGCATCTTGGAGTGGCACCGTCAGGTTGGCGAACCAGTAGAGCGGGGAGACCTAGTAGTCGAGTTGGAAACTCACAAAGCTATCGTCGAAGTACGGGCGGGACAAAAAGCTTATGTGAGAAAGATTTTGGCGGAAGCCGGTAACTGGCAGGGTATTGGTCTGCCGCTCGCGGTCCTGAGCGACGGCGAAAACGAGTCTCTGCCGGAGGATGCACAAGCGCTCATCGACCTTCCGGTTGACTTCGAAATCACCTGACGGTGCCGAATGTTTTGTGTTTGCGCGCGGGCATCCATTATCTGCATGCGACGCTCGTAACGCAACCTTGCGGTCAACATCCCCAATTCAGAGTGTAAAGGCCGCTCCGCCATTCCCAGAGACAGTTACCATCCCTGGCACAAAACCATATGGCGCCAATCCTCTCTAATCGACGATTCTCGCCGCTTTAGAAGGCCCTTGGAAATCGATAGCTCATTGGAGAGAGCAAAGTATGGTGAGCGTCGCTCCATATGTTGGCGGCATGACTTACGCAAACAAAAAGGTGACTCACGTCGGGCAAGCAGCCTACGCGACTATTCTCCTTCAGGAATTGGCAAAGTACCCATGAGGCAGTCGATGCCGAGTCCCGCCGGACGGGGTGCAGACGATTGCGTCATTAGTAGAATCTCATCAAAGTACCCCTAGACTAGGGTTTTTATGTCTCTCCCCTTAACGAATGCTATCGAGACAACTGATGGTTTACGAATTCAGATTACCGTTGATAGTCCCGCAAATGACTGGCGGCACCGTGGAATGCGTATACGCCAAGCCCGGCGAGCTCTTAAAGATGGGCAGTAAGTTGCTGGATGTGAGCATCGACCTAAGCAGCGCTTTTGCACAAGAGTGCCCTCCTGTATCGTTTTTCCGTGTCGTTTTGCGCGAAACGGCCTTGCTGCGGGAATTGAGTGTTGTACCCGGCCAGCATTGTCGCGTGGGTGATATTTTAGCGATTTTCAGCTCGGACGCTGACGAAAATATCCGTGTTTCGGGGCCACGGGCGGTTCGCACAACGATTGCTAGCATCATGCACCATGACGGCATGTGGACGGGGAATCATCAGTGACTTCAATAGATTTGCATCTGGGTCCCTTGCGGGCGGAAGGATGCAACATCGTTCGCTCAGGAGTACGCTGGCTTTGTAGATCCGGCCAACACTGTCGCCCCAACCAAGTCTTCGCTTATTGCAATATCAGCCTTGAACCTGTCACCGGGCGCCTTTCCGGGCCGCGACCGTTCGCTGAAGAGCTCGAACTTCAGGTTGCCTTCGCCTCTCGTGTCGGCGGACGTATTTCGATCAATTCGAGCGCGGCGCGTGGAGGGTATCTCAGCGTCCGCGGTGTTGACCCGTGGGACCCTGACGCGGTCATCGCAACTATAGAGACAGATGTTATTCCGGATGGCCAAGTTGATGCATCGCGGTTGCGTCTCTTAGCGCTAGCTGGACGCCGTATGACTGCACTTGCCGATGCCCCCTCGGGCCTTCTCCCTGGTTGGCATGGTCGAACCCGCGGATGGTGGTGCGAGGAGGGGCAGGTGCCCGCAACTCTGCTGAGCCTGGGTATCTGCGACGCGACGGGCGTAGTCGTTGGAGAACAATGCGCGTTTTTTGAGATGTTCGAAGCGATGCCGACGGCCGCTCAAATGGTATTCGTCCCCGACCAGCCCTTGGCGCCTTGTGCACCGGTTCTTCTCGAACAACTGCAGCGGACCCCGGCCCAATTTGACGCGATTGCAGCAGAACTTAAGGGCTTTCTCTTGGATTCAGCCATGCCGTCGCCCGAT
>Ga0105240_10006633_pt1 | contig 16988 bp, 15 predicted proteins | sample KBSC54metaG_FD_80426 | JGI IMG/M metagenome (GOLD analysis project Ga0105240, IMG submission 80426) | Corn rhizosphere microbial communities from Kellogg Biological Station, Michigan, USA - KBS C5-4 metaG | ecosystem: Host-associated > Plants > Roots > Rhizosphere > Soil | place: Michigan, USA...
CTGGTATGCGTCCTCAGTTTCCTGCCAGGCGCGATCGGTCAGGCGAAGCAGAAGGCGGCGTTCGCCGGGATCCTGTCGAATTCGCGCGGCATCAATCGCCTGTCGCTCGCACGGTTCGCCCTTTTCGCTGCGCGTGACATCTGGTTCGTTGTCAGCGTCCCGGTGTTTCTCGCGACCGTGCTCGGTTGGTCGTTCGCGCGCGTCGGCGGGTTCATGGCGCTTTGGGTCATCGCGTACGGCGGCGTGCAGAGCGTCGCGCCCGTACTGCTGGCGAAGGTCACCCGCGGCCGCCCGCCCGGTCCCGTTTTCGCGAGCACGCTTGCTCTTGCACTGGCAGCGGTGACCGCGCTGATTCCGCTCGGACTCACAGCGGGTGCGCCTCCCGCGGCGACGATGCTCGGTGGCCTTGTGCTCTTCGGCGTAGTGTTCGCGCTGAACTCTTCGGTGCACTCGTATCTCGTGCTCGCGTATTCGGAGTCCGACCGGGTGTCGCTGAGCGTGGGCTTCTATTACATGGCGAACGCGTGCGGGCGCTTACTCGGCACGCTGCTGTCCGGTGTGCTTTATCAGGTCACCGGCGTGAGCGCCTCATTGTGGGGCGCGGTCGTTCTCGCGGCCGCCGCAGGCGTCGCTGCGATGTTCCTTCCTCCGGTCAGAGCAGACGTCGGCTGGGCAGGCGCGAAGGCCGACGACTAGAGCGATTACTATAAGCGTCATGCGATACGTGATTCTGGCAATCATCGTCGCCGCGGCAAGTGGATCTCAGCCGACCGCGTCCATTCAAAAACCAAAAGCGCAGACCGTCACCGGTGGCATGTGTCGGCTCAAAGCGGACGGCACGCTCGGCGTGAACATCGGTCCGAACGCGGCGATGCCAACGCTCGCGCTCACGATCGGCCCGGGCGCGTTCATGGCTGACCAGCTCCACGCGAACAAAGCCAAGTTCACCGGCGCAGGCAAGTACGCCAACGAAATCGTGGCCGTCTATCTGGGAAAGACGGCGACCGAGGACAGCTACATCGGACTCGGCACCGTCACGATCGCGGCCGACGGCAAGTCGGGGACATTTCAACTGAACGACGGAAAAGCGTCCGGCACGTTCGACTGCGGCACCGCGCCGCAGCCCTAAGACGTATGCGAACCGACGACGACAGGCGAGGCGCGTCGAGCTACACCATTCGACCGGCGGCAGAGAGCGATCTTCCGGCCTTGACCGAGATTTACAACCACTACGTCGTGAACAGTTCGATCACGTTCGACGTGCGGCCGCTCACGGTGGAGGAGCGGCGACCGTGGTTCGACGAACATGCGCCGACCGGACCGCATCGTATGCTCGTGGCCCTTGGGAACGCCAATGCCTGTGTGGGGTACGCGACATCGAGCCGTTGGCGCCCGAAAGCCGCCTACGACACAACCGTCGAAGTGAGTATCTACTGCCATCCCGACGTCGTCGGACACGGATGCGGAACGCGTCTTTACTCGGAGCTCTTCGCCGCTCTCGGTGAAGAGGATGTTCATGCGATCGTCGCAGGCGTCAGCCTCCCGAACCCGGCGTCGATCGCGTTGCACGAGCACTTCGGCTTTCGGTCTGTCGGCGTGTTCAACCAAGTCGGAAGAAAGTTCGGCAAGCTGTGGGACGTCGAGTGGTTTCAACGCCCACTGCGCCTGCCGGCGAGAACAGCGTAAGTCTTGGCGTGAGCTATTCGCGTCTGAGAGCCATCAACGGATCGACCCGCATCGCCCGTCGCGCCGGAATGTAACACGCGATCAAGGCGACGATGGCGAGAAGCACCGTGACGGCCGCATACGTCGTCGGGTCTGTCGGCCTCACACCGTATAAGACTCCCGCCATGACGTGCGACACGATCATTGCTCCAATGAGCCCTGCTGCCGTGCCAGCGATGGTGAACGCGAGACCCTGCTGCAGGATCATGAGCAAGATGTTCCGATGCTGCGCTCCGAGCGCGAGGCGGATTCCGATTTCATGCGAACGCTCGCTGACGGTGTACGAGATGACGCCGTAAATGCCCAGCGCCGCGAGAAGAAGCGCCGTCAGCGCGAACAGCCCGACCACCTCGAGTGAGAATCGCCGGGAGGACAGCGACGACGCGACCGCATCGTTCAGCATCTGCGCGCCGAACACGGGAATCGTTTCGTCGACGGCTTGCACCTGCTCGCGTACCTGATCCGGAATCGCCGCCTCGTCGAACTGTCCGCGCAGGAAAATGGCAAGATGCTTCGCGGTCGTCTGCCGCAAGCTCAAATACACGACCGGTACCGCGCTGTTCTCCAGCGATTCCGTCCGCGCGTTGCCGACCACTCCGACGACGGTCGTCCAATCGGTCGGCCGCCGAAAGAGCTTGATGTGCTGGCCGAGCGGATCGACGCCGGGCCAGTATGTCCGGGCCATCGCTTCGTTGATGACGGCGACGCGGGGCGAGGAGCCGGCGTCCACTTCACTGAACGATCGGCCGCGAAGGAGCGTCATCCCGAGTGCATGAAAGTACTCCGGCCCGACGATCGACGCGTCGACCAGCGGCGCGGCGATGGCGTTCACATCACGGCCTTCGCGGACCATCGGGATCGGGGGAGTCTGATTGCTGCGATCGTGCGCCAACGGAACGGCGCCGAGGTCGCCGATCGCGGCGTCTTCCACACCGGGCAGCGTCCGCACTCGACGAAGCACTTCGCGCATGAACGGCGTCTGCTGCGCAATCGTGCCATAGCGATCGGTCGTGACATCGTTCGGATACGGCAGCCGCATCTGCACGGCCATCACGCGCTCCGGATTGAATCCGAGCCGCGCGTTCAGCAGCTCCCAGAAACTGCGCAATAGAAGGACCGCGGCCGTCATCAGAATCAACGACAGCGCGAATTCCGTCACGATCAGGAGACGACGCGTGCGTTGTTGTTCGCGCGAGCCGGCCGACCCGCGTCCTTCCTGTTTCAACCGACGCGTGACGTCGACTCGATCCACCTGCAACGCAGGGAACAAACCGAATATGCCGCCGGTCATCACCGAGGCGCCGAGCGCGAACAGCAGCACGGTGGAACTGATCGAGATGTCGTTGAGCCGCGGCAGGCTGGCCGGGACGAACCGGAGCAGGACGCCTTTGGCTGAGTACAAGAGCACGAGACCGGCGGCGCCGCCGACGACCGACAGCAGCACGCTCTCGGTGAGCAGCTGCCGGATCAGACGCGCGCGCGCGCCGCCGAGCGCCTGCCGAATCGCGATTTCGGCGCTCCTCGCGCTCGCGCGCGCGAGGAGGAGATTGGCGATGTTCACGCAGCCCATCAACAGCACCAAGCCGACCGCGGCAAGTAGCAGCATCAGCGACTGGCGCACGTTGCCGACGACGCTGTCTTTGAGCGGCACCAGACGGACGGTCCACGCGCTCTGGGCGGGGTAGTCGCCCGGGAACTGTTTCTGCAGCGACGCGACGAGCGCGTCGACGCGGCTCTGCGCTTCGGCGACCGTCAATCCGGGTTTGACCCGGGCGATCGCGGTCGGAAGGTTGCGTCCGCTGCGCGGCGGATGATCGAAAAGCGGCGGGCCGAAGAAACTCGTCGCCGCCCACACTTCGATGTTCCGTTCGCGCCCCGTCGTCCCGGGATCGCGAAAGCCGGGCGGCATCACGCCGACCACATGATAGAGATCGGTGTCGAGGCGGACGCCTTTGCCGATAATCGCCGGGTCTCCCCCGAATACCCGTTTCCAGAGCCCGTCGCTGATGACCACCTCGGTCGTGAAACTCGGCGTGTAGTCGTCGGCCGGGAAGGTGCGGCCCAGCTGTGGGCGCGCCCCGAGCAATGAAAAGTAATTCGGCGCGACGATCAGCAGACTGACGCGCGCGGGGCGCGACGATCCCGTGAGATTGTTGTCGTCGTACCACGCGGGGGATACACCGTCGAAGATGCCGGAATGCTGAAGGTCTTGCCATTCCGGCTGCGACATGCCCACGTCGCGCGCATCCACGCCTTGAAGATCGTCTTCGACCCGCACGAGTTGCTCGGGATGCGCGTACGGCAGTGGATGCAGCAAGGTGGCGTCGACGACGCTGAAGATCGCGGTGGTGGCGCCGATGCCGACCGCCATCGTGAGGACCGCCACGACGGCGAACCCGGGAGACTTGCGCAGCAGGCGCGCCGCGTAGCGCACGTCTTGCCAGAGATGGTCCAGCCACAGCGATCGGCCCGATTCGAAAAACCGCTCCTTGGCGCCGGTGACGTTGCCGAACTTGCGACGCGCGGCATCGCGTGCATCGTCGGCGCTCAGCCCCTCTTCCTGGAGACGCTCGGTCTCGAGCCGGATGTGGGCTTCAATCTCCGCCGCGAAATCTTCGACGCCGCGTTTGCGTCCGAACATCGTCTACCCCTTCGCAGCATCTGTTTCGAGAACGCGTGCGATCGCGGCGGACAGCCGTTTCCATTTGCTGGTTTCTTTCACGAGATGGCGGCGGCCGAGCGCCGTCAGCGAATAGAACCGCGCCTTGCGGTTGTTCGAGGAGGTGCCCCACTTGCCGGCGATCCATCGCCGCTTCTCGAGCCGCTGCAATGCGGGGTAGAGCGCGCCGTGCTCGACGAGCAGCTCCTCGGCGGACGTGCCCTGGATGGCGCGCGCGATGCCCTGGCCGTGCTCCGGCCCGAAGATCAGCGTGCGCATTATCAGGAGATCGAGAGTCCCCTGGAGCAAATCGAGTTTTTCAGAGGCGTCGGAGGTGTCTCGGGTAGTCATTTAACCCGAGTATCCGGCACCTCGGGTCAGAAGTCAACCCAAGACCTCACGGCCCGTGCGGCCGGCGACCGCCGCCGGCCGCGCGGAGGAGTCGGCGCTACGCGACCGTTCGGCGGTCGAACTCGGTCGCCAGACGCGCCAGCGCGAAGGAGCCGAGCGCGAGGCCCAGATCGCGGAGCGCGATGTCGAAGTACCCCGGGATGGACAGGAGATTGACGATGATGCCGCAGAGCCATAAACCGACGATCCAGGCGCCGACCGCGGGCATGAATGCCACGAGCAGCCCCGCGATAATCTCAATCACGCCCACACCGAGCATGAACGTGTGCGGCGCAACGTGGAGCGTCTGTGAGATCAGGGGCGAGAGATACTGATCCCAGTTGACGAGGAAGTGAAAGAACTTGTCCACGCCGGCGACCACAGGCGCGACGGTGAACGCGATGTGCAGGATTTCGTACGCCTGGTACGACGGGCTCGACGTCCGAATGGCTGAACTAGTAGCCATGATCCCTCCCGTTAGGGCGTACGCAAGAAGCATCCCATAAGGGACGGAGCCTCTGTCCGTTATCTCAGCTACTGAGGAGTGCCTCCTCCATCTCGCGCCTGACGTCCAGCACGCCGACGCTATCTGAGCCAGATTGCGTACGCGAACCCGCCGAGGCGAGCGCGTCGTGCGCTGCCGACGCTAGTAACCGATCACGTTCAACGTCAGCGTGATGATGCCGGCGACGAGGACAAGACCAGTCGCGACATATGCGATTCGAGAGCGCTGCCCGGCAGCGCTCTCGGCTCGCACCGCCGCGACGGAATACACAAACGCGCCCGCGAGCACCAACCCCAACTCTACACACGCCGACACGACGGGTGCCTTCCATAGCCCGAATCCCAGGCGCGGAAAGCCGCCGAGATTCCCCGGGAGCAGCGGCATGTCTCCACGATGCATGATCAAATCGAGCAGCCAATGGGAGAAAACCACGGCGCCGATGACGAGCGCAGTGCGCCGGGTCCACACCGATGCCGCCAGGAGCGCTGAAAGGCTCGCGATGATCACGGCACCGAGGAGCGAATGCGTATAGTCGGCGTAGATGATGACGTCGCCATAACCGCCGCGCGTCCCCGCGACCGGTTCGAGGCGCTCGACCCCCATGACCAGCAGCGGCACGAAGAGGACGTCGAGCCACTGCGTGGCGAGCATCAGCGCCCAGAGGGGAGCGGCACGCTCGCGCGATTTGACGATTGCCGCGAAGCCGAAATGGCCGGCAATCATCGGGGTGTCCTGCGGCGTCTGGAATCGGGCCACGGAATTCGCGCGTCGGCGGCCCCGACGATCGCGACGAACAGGATGAGTCCGATGACGAATGACAATGGCGTTTGATGGCCGGCGGCCAGCCGACCTATGCGGCGGCGAGATGGCGGACGACGTCGATGACCTGCCCGACGTCCACAGGCTTCTGAAACGTCGCGACCGCGTTCAACTCCTTGGTGAGCGCTGCCGGGCACGCCGAGACGACGATCACGGGGATTTCGGCGATCGAGGGATCGGCGCGCTGCTCTCGACGAAAGCTCCAGCCGTCCATCCGCGGCATCATCAGATCGAGGAGCACGACCTTGGCGCGGCCCCCCTCCTTCAAGTAGCTCAGCGCGTCGGCGCCGTCTTCCACGGGTACCACGGTCAGACCTTCGAACCCGAGAAGGATGACCATCATTTCTCGAATCGCCGGATCATCTTCGACCAGCAGCACGTCGGTGCCGTCGTTGTGTTCCACGTCATGCATTTCGAATGCAACTGTAACGCATAGCGAAGCCGGTCGACAGCTCAGCCGAGCACTCCGTGAGCAAACGGCACGTTTCTTCCTTACTGCATTGACGCTCGACGCACGCGCCGGGCGTGCGCCCCGCATGGACACACTGACGTTTCGCAGTTTCATCATCGGCGGCTTCGAGTGCTCGACCCATCGGCTTCCCACGGGTAAGCGGCTGGATCTTCTGCATTCAACCCGACACGACGAGCTCGCGGCGAGCGACTATCGGCTGCTGCAGCGCTACGGCATCCTGACCGCCCGGGATGGTTTGCGCTGGCATCTCATCGAGCGCAGCGCAGGCCGGTTCGACTTTTCGAGTGCCGTCGGGATGCTGCAGGCGGCGCGCGATACCGGGATGCAGGTGATCTGGGATCTCTGGCACTACGGCTGGCCGGACGACATCGACATTTTCTCGGCCGCGTTCGTCGATCGCTTCGCAGCATTCGCCTCTGAAGCGATGAAAACGATCAGCGACTACGATGAGGCGCCGCTCATCTCCCCGATCAACGAGATCTCGTTCTTCTCGTGGGCGGGCGGGGAAGGCGGCATTTTCAATCCCTTCGCGAAACACCGCGGCAACGAGATGAAGCGTCAGCTCGTGCGATCGAGCATCGAAGGCATCAATCGCATGCGCGAGGTCAATCGATCCGCTCGAGTCGTTCAGATCGACCCGATCATCAATGTCGTCCCGAGGAGCGAGCGCGAAGACGACCGCCGAAATGCAGAGGGATATCGGCAAAGCCAGTTCGAAGCGTGGGACATGATCACCGGCAGAGCACAGCCAGAACTCGGCGGGCGTGACGATCTCATCGACATCATCGGCGTGAACTACTACATTCACAACCAGTTCGTGTGGGAGGGGCACATGATCGTCCCGTCCGACCCGCGATATCGCCACGTGAGCGTTATGCTCGAGGAGGTGTACGAGCGTTACCGTAAACCGTTGTTCGTGGCCGAAACGGGCATCGAAGACGAAACGCGGCCGGCGTGGCTGCGGTACATGTGCAAGGAAGTGTTTACCGCGATCGCCGCGGGCGTCCCGGTCGGCGGCGTCTGCTTGTACCCGATCGTCAACCATCCCGGCTGGGACGACGACCGCCACTGCTACAACGGGCTGTTCGACTATGCCGATGCCGAGGGGAACCGCGAGGCGTATGAGCCGCTGGCCGAGGAGGTCGCCCGCCAGTCTGCCAACGCGGCGTCGTTGAGCAGCACCGGCAAGCTTCGCGCTCCCGAGATGCTTGCGCTCGACACGAGCGCGCTGGACTGGGCTGCCCACGTGATGCAGGAGCGCACGGACGAGAGCCGCACCTGAATCTCATTCCCAGCGGAACACCTTCGCCGACACTGCTGTGAATGCCACGAACATGAGCGACAACACGGCGACATCGCTCATATGCGCGGACCAGCCTTCGCCCTGCCAGATGCCCCGCAGCAGCGACACCGCATAGGTCAGCGGCAGCGCGCGCGCAATCACCTGCAGCACTGGCGGGAACGAGGCGACCGGCACAAAGAGTCCGGAGACTCCGAGCATGGGATACAGAATGAGCGTGCCGAGCGGCTGCGCGAAGCGCGCCGTCGGCACGATGCTCGCGAGCAGAAAGCCGAGCGACAGGATACTCACCGTGGTGAAGAGCAGCGCAAGCGTGAACGACACGATCGGAACCGACGCGTCCACCGCGAAGTAGCGTCGGCCAGCCAGGAGCATCGCTGCGAGCGTAAGAGCGGTGAACAGCAGTTTCACCAGGACATGCGCCGTCAGAATCGTGTACGGCCGCAGCGGCGTTGCCCGCAGCCTTCGGAGAATTCCGCCTTCACGATAAATGGCGATGATCGCGACGAGCAGGCATCCCGCTTGTCGCCGAGGCCGAGCTGGTCGATGAGATCGTCGCCGTTCAGGGGTTTCCGATACAGCGAAGCGCACAGACTGACGGCTTCACGCACTTTGATGCGCTTCTGGAGCTGGGCCTGCTGGAGCTGCACGCCGATGCGCTCCTGCAGCTCGTAGACGTTGCGTCTGGGATCGAGGCCGAGAACTGAAATCACGCCCCGGTCAGGCGCGCGCAAGCCGTCGACGCACTCCATCGTCGTCGTCTTGCCGGCGCCGTTCGGTCCGATGAGGCCGAAGATTTCTTCGGACTCGCCGTCGAACGAGATGTCGTCGACGGCGATCGTGCGGCCGTAGGTCTTGCGAATCGACTCGACGTGTATGACAGGCTGCCGCGTCATCTGCGCTGGAGCGCACATTGTGTCATGCGATGATCAGCGGGACCGCAATGGAAAACGGTCCGAGGCCTTCGTCGGCGGACGCGGAAGATTTTCGCGGCCCGAAGAAATAATTCGCACGCCTTCCATTTTGTTATCGGCGGTTTCACGCGGCTTTTCGTAGCACCGCGCCGGGTACGCGTGTTGCGTAGCCTTTGTCGCCACATCCGTCCCGGAGATCACTCCAAAGCGAGACCAATCGGCGGCTACGGCGAAGGGGAGACGTCAGATGACCGCGCTCGACGAACCGACTGAGACAGATTGGCTGCAGATTGTCCGCGGCGAATTCCAGGAAATACCGGGCCTGCTCCTGACGAAACGACAGGTGCAGCGTTTGTGGGGCCTGGATGCCGCCACCTGCGACCTCCTGCTCAGCGAGCTGGTTCGCCGCCACTTTCTGAAGCGCACGTCCAACGGCATGTACGCACGCGCCGACTCAGGCCAGTAACCCCGGACGACGGGCAGCCGAGTTACGCTACCATCGCGAGAGCGCGCGGCTCCAGCGCGAGCGCGAGCACCTCGTCGACCGACGACACAGGGTGGAAGTGCATCTGCGCGCGGACTTCGGCCGGCACCTTGTCCAGATCGGGTGCGTTCCGCTCGGGCAGGATGACGTCGGTCAATCCGGCCGCGTGCGCCGCCAGGACCTTCTGCTTCAACCCGCCGATCGGCAGCACGCGACCCTGCAGCGTGACCTCGCCGGTCATCCCGACGTTGCTCCGTACCGGCCGCCCCGTCAGCAGTGACGCAAACGCCGTGACCATCGTGACCCCCGCGCTCGGACCATCCTTCGGGATCGCGCCGGCAGGCACGTGCACGTGAAACTCGCGTGCGTCGAACATCCGTTCGTCGATCTCGAGCTGCGCCGCGTGGCTGTGCACGTAGGTGAGCGCGATGCGCGCGGACTCCTTCATTACGTCGCCGAGCTGCCCGGTGAGCACCAATCCGGATTTGCCTGGCATTGATGCCGCTTCGACGAAGAGGACGTCACCTCCGACGCCGGTGACGGCAAGGCCGGTCGCGACCCCGGGAACCTCGGTGCGCGCGGCCGCCTCGCGGAAGAACTTCGGCCGTCCGAGCGCGAGCGTCACCGCTGCGGGATCCACCGCGACTGGCGTCGTCTGCCGGCCTGACGCGATTCGCGCGGCGGTCTTGCGAAGCACCGTCCCGAGCTCGCGTTCGAGCTGACGAACGCCTGCTTCCCTCGTGTAGTCGTTCACCACGAGACGAAGGGCCTCGTCGTCGACGGTCACGTCGCCGGCCGCAAGGCCGTTCCGCTCCACCTGCCGCGGCCAGAGGTAGCCGCGCCCGATGGCGACTTTCTCGTCGGTCGTGTAGCCGTCGAACCGGACGACTTCCATGCGGTCGAGGAGCGGTCCCGGAATCGTGTCGGCCACGTTCGCCGTCGCGATGAACAGCACGTGAGACAGGTCCAGCGCGACATCCAGGTAGTGATCCTGGAAGGAGTGGTTCTGCGCCGGGTCGAGCACTTCGAGCAGCGCCGCCGACGGATCGCCGCGCCAGTCGGCACCGAGCTTGTCGACCTCGTCGAGGAGGATGACCGGATTCATCGTGCCTGCGTCGCGCAGCGCTCGTACGAGGCGGCCGGGCAGCGCACCGATATACGTCCGCCGATGGCCGCGGATTTCTGCTTCGTCGCGCACGCCGCCGAGCGACATCCGCACGAACTGACGTCCGGTCGCCTTCGCAATCGACTCGCCGATCGACGTTTTGCCGGTTCCAGGCGGTCCAATGAGCGTCAGGATCGCGCCCGAACGACGGTCGTCGGTGAGCCCTCGGCCCGCGCGCAGCTTGCGGACCGCGAGATATTCGGTGATGCGTTCCTTGATGTCGTCGAGGCCCGCGTGGTCCGCGTCGAGCACCGTTCGCGCATGGTCGGGATCGAGCCGCTCTTCGGACCGTTTGGACCACGGCACCGCAATCAGCCAGTCGAGATATGTGCGGATCATGGACGACTCGGCGTTCGCATCGCCCATCCGCTCGAACCGGGCCAGCTCGCGCTCGGCCTGCTGCTGCACCGCGTCGGGCATGCCGGCTGCAGCGATCTTCTTCCTGTACTCCTCGGCGACCGACTCTTCGTTCTCGCCGAGCTCTTTGCGGATCGCGTCCATCTGCCGGCGGAGGAAATATTCCCGCTGCTGCTTCTGCGTGCCCGATTCCACATCCTCGCGAATGCGCTTCCGGACCCGCAGCTCCGCGAGCCGCTCCTGCTGGAACTGCAGCGCGAGCGCGAGGCGGTCGACCACATCGAGCGTTTCGAGAAGCTGGAGTTTCTGCTCGAGGTTCAAATCAGGCGAGTACCCGGCCGTATCGGCCAACGCGCCCGGATCGGTGATGGAGCGCACGAACGCGCTGATCCGCCCATCGTCGCCGCGAATGTCGAGAATCTCCTCCACCACGGCGCGGTATTCGCGCTCGAGATCGCGCGTAAGGGCGGGCGGCGGCGTCGCGTCGGGCCGCTCGTCGACTTCCATGCGCAGCACGCCGTCGAGGTCGGTATGGGCTTTCCCGGGCACGCCGCGGTGCACCGCGACAAGGGAGGCCACGCCGCGTCCACGGAACGGCGTGCGGTCGGATACCTCAGCGACGACGCCGACTTTTGCGTATTCGTTGCCGCGCCGCGGAATCAGGAACACGCGCGTATCGGTACCCTCGAGGTCAGCGGGAACGGCCACCGGCATTCCGGGGAACACGACAGTTTCATCCAGGGGAACGAGCTTCAGAGCTGTCATGCCATGAGATTACGCTCATTAGTTGATGATGTCAACGATCTACGAAATCAACTATAATACGCGCTGTGAAGCCCGCTGGTTCGCACGCGTGCGTCGCCTGGCAGCTGCTCGTGAAGTTCTCGCTCAGCCATCGTGCGCGCCTGCCGACGCTCGCCGCAGAGCTCGATCTGTCTCCGGCGCAGTGCCACGTGCTCCATCTGCTCGAGCCGGGGCATCCGATGCCGATGGGGCAGCTCGCCGAGACGCTCGCGTGCGATGCGTCGAACGTCACGGGGCTGGTGGATCGACTGGAGTCGCGCGGCCTGGTCCGCCGCCGGCCGTCGCCGAACGATCGACGCGTCAAGGTGCTGGATCTAACGCCGACCGGCGCACGCCTCCGCGATCTCCTGCTCGATCGGATGACAACGCCGCCCGAGACGCTCCGGCGTCTGTCGCGCCGTGAGCAGCGGGCGCTGGTGCGCCTCCTGTCGCGGCTGCTCGAGTAGGGAGGTCTCCTGCTGTTCGACGCCGACTCACTCCTCGCGGAGCACGGCGAGCGGATCGACGCGCACGGCGCGGCTCGCCGGATTCCAGCACGCCGCCAGCGACACGAGGCCGAGCAGCGCGATCACCCCGCTGAACGTCCATGCGTCGGCCGCGCCGACGCCGAAGAGCATGCTGCGAAAGAGTTGCGCGAGCCCAAACGCGCCGCCCAACCCCGCCACAAGACCCATCGTGAGCCAACGGAGCTCCTGGTGCAGAACGGTCTGCAGCACGTCGAGCTTCCGCGCGCCGAGCGCCATGCGGATGGCGATCTCACGGGCGCGACGCGCCACCGCGTACGAGACGACGCCGTACAAGCCAGCCGCTGCGAGGAGCAGCGCGAAGCCGGCGAAGGAGCCGAGCAGCACGAGCGAAAAAGTGCGCGGCGCCAGCGTCTTGCGGAGCGCGGCCTCGAGACTGGTCACCGCTTGAACGGGCACGTCAGGCGCGAGAGCGCGCACATCCGCTTGAACCGATCGAGCCATCGCCTCCGGTTCATCCGCGGTACGCGCGAACAGCGTCATGGCGCGCAGGGCTCGATTCGTGGCGTCCTGTTGGTACGGCAGATAGACGGCGGTTCGCGACGGGACGTCGAGACCGCGCTGGCGCACGTCGCCGACCACGCCGACGACGGTGCGGGTCGCGGGCGCGTCCTCGATCGGACGTCCGAGCGAACGGTAATTGACCGCGACCTGACGCCCGATTGCGCTTCGGCCCGGCCACAGCTGCCGCGCCACCGAGTCGCTGATCACGACCACAGGAGGCGTCCGCGGGCCATCCACGTCGCCGAACCAGCGCCCTTCGACGAGCGGAATGCCAAGCGCGCGAAAATAGTCGGCGCTGACGAAGCAGGCGTCCGCGGTCGGCACGTGCGCGGGATCGTAGGGGCGATCGGGCGGCAGGAGATCGGCGCCCGCGAGAAAGCCGGTCGGCATGCAGTCGCTCACGGCGGCGGCCTGGATGCCACGCCTGTGTGCGACGCGCTCCAGAAGTTCTGGATAGAACGAGGCGTCGATCCGATCGTCTGGCACCCGCAGACGCACAGTGAGCACATGGTCGGCGCGGAAACCGGGCGTAACGTTCAGGAGGCGCCAGAAGCTGCGCGCCAGGAGTCCGGCGCCGGTCAGCAGGATGACGGCGATGGCCAGTTCCGCCGCCACGAGCACACCGCGCGACGACCGCTCGTGCGAACTCGTAACGCCGCGGCCCTTCACCGCGTCGTGCAGCGAGTCGCGGCTCACGGCGACGACCGGCACGATGCTGAAGATCACGCTCGCCACAATCGACACCGCAATCGCAAACGTCACGACGGGAACGTCGAGGCGCACGCCTTCGGCACGCGGCAGGTAATCGAGGCTCATAGCGACCAGCAGGCGCACGAGCACGTCAGCCAGCAGAATGCCCAGCGCGCCGCCGATCGCCGAGAGCAACAGGCTTTCGGTGAGGAACTGGCGAACCAGCCGTCCTCGGCTCGCGCCGAGCGCGTAGCGGGTCGCGATTTCCCGTTGGCGCGCCGCCCCTCGCGCGAGCAGGAGATTGGCGACGTTCGCACACGCGATCAGCAGCACGAGTCCGACCGCGCCGAGGAGCACCGCGAGCGCGTGCCGGACGCCACCGACGGTCTGGTCTTTCAGCGACTTCAACTCGATCGTCGCGTTCACTCCTACGCCCGGAATTCGCCGATAGATCGCCTGCAGCTCCTGCCGGCCCTGCTCCGCGCTGATTCCCGGCCGCAGCGAACCAATCACCGACAGAAAATGGTTGTCGCGCTGACGCGCCCAGCTGAAGTCGGGAACATATTTCGCCCAGACATCCGTGTCGGAAAACAGGTCCACTGTCGCCGGCATCACGCCTACGATTTCATGCGGCGCATGATTGAGATAAATGGTTTTGCCGAGGACGTGGGGATCGCCGCCGAACCGGCGCTGCCAGAAGCCATAGCTCAAAATCGCCTGTCCGCCGTCGACGTGATGCTCCTCCGGTCGAAACATGCGGCCGAGGATCGGCGCCATCCCGAGTGTGTCGAAGAACTCGGGACTGATTCCCGTGCACCGCACCATGATCGGTTCGCCGGCGTCGGTGAGCGGAAACGTGAACGTGAGGAAGGCGGCGATGTGCTCGAACGACGTGCTTTGATCGTGGAAATCATCGAAGTCGGGGCCCGACACCATACCGCGATCCTGCGACCCGCCTGACGGATGTTCCATGACGGCTACGAGACGGTCGGGATGCGCAAAGGCGAGCGGGCGCAACAGCACCGCGTCGACGACGCTGAACACCGCGGTCTGCGCGCCGACGCCGAGCGCGATGGAGACGACGACGGCGGCGGTGAAGGCGGGGTTCCGCCGCAGCAGGCGCAGGGCATAGCGCGCGTCCTGCGCCGCGCGTTCGACCGACCGCCAGCGCCACGTTTCCCGGGTCGCCTCTTTGATCGCGGTGAGGCGGCCGAAGGCGCGCCGGGCGGAGGATTCAGCGTCCGCGCGGCTCATGCCCGATGCGACGCGCTCCTCGATTTCCATCTCGAGATCGCCGCGCAGTTCCTCGTCGAGCTCGTCGTCGCGCATGCGTCGCTCCTCCTAGGCTGGTCGCATGATTCGGGCGATCGTCCTGACCAGCAGCTCCCACTTGCTGCGCTCCGCGACGAGCTGTTTCCGGCCGGCGGCCGTCAGCCGGTAGTACTTGGCCCGGCGGTTGGTGTTCGATGATTTCCACTCGGCCGCGATCCAGCCGCGGCGCTCGAGGCGGTGGAGCGCCGGGTAGAGCGACCCGTGTTCGATCCGGACCAGGTCCTCCGACCGGCCGCGAATGGCCTGGCCGATCCCGTGCCCGTGCTGAGGGCCCCACTGCAGCGTTCTGAGGACCAGCATGTCCAGCGGGCCTTGGAGCAGCTCGATCTGATCGGCCATCGCGTCTGGCAGTCACTCTACTAGTAGTCTGGCAGAATGTCTACCAGTCCAGCGGCCCCGACCGCTGCCCGTCCTGGCAATCGTCACGGAGTTGGCCAGCTCAGATGTAGGATTGAGGGCATGACCTTCCCGCGCCTCCGGTTCGCTTTCGTCAGTACGCTCGCCGCCGTCCTTGCCGTCGCGGGACTGGTCACCTCCGCGCAGACCCTGCCGCCCGGGCACGACACGTCTGCCGCATCCGTCGCTTCTTACGATCTGTCGCAGCTGATGCCGGCAGATCCCGAACTCCTCATGGGGACGCTGCCGAACGGCCTCCAGTACTACGTCCGCGCGAACGCGAAGCCGGCCCATCGCGCCGAGCTGCGCCTCGTCGTCAAAGCGGGGTCGGTTCTCGAGGACGACGACCAGCAGGGGGTGGCGCACTTCGTCGAACACATGGAGTTCGAAGGCACCGAGCATTTTCCGCGGCAGAACCTTCTCGACTTCCTGTCGGGTCTCGGGTTGAGCATCGGGCCCGATGCGAACGCCGCAACGAGCTACGACGACACGCAGTACACGCTGCGCGTGCCGACGGATGTGCCCGGCGTAGTCGATCGCGCGCTGCTCGTGCTCGAGGATTGGGCGCACGGCGCCACCTTCGATCAGAGCGGCATCGATCACGAGCGCGGCATCGTCCTGTCGGAATGGCGCATGCGCCTCGGCGCCGGCGAGCGGACGCGCGACAAGATCCGGCGCGTGCAGCTCGAAGGATCGCGCTACGCCGAGCGGTCTCCGATCGGGAACCCCGACATCATCGAGAAGGCCCGGCGCGAGCAGCTGACGCGGTTCTACCGCGACTGGTACCGGCCCGATCTAATGGCTGTGATCGTCGTGGGCGATGTCGATCGCAACGCCGTCGCGGCGATGATCAAACAGCATTTCTCTCCGCTGGCGTCGCCTTCGCCGGAACGGCCGCGACCGACGTTCGACGTCCCGGAGCACACCGCGACCCGCTATGCGGTGATTACCGACAAGGAGACGACGGCGACCGACGTGCAGCTGAGCGATTTGCGGCCGGCCCGGAACCAGGGATCGGTCGGCGGCTACCGCGACCTGATGCTCGATCAGCTGTTCGCGAGCATGCTCGGCGATCGACTGGACGAGCTCACGCAGACCGCGAACCCGCCGTTCCTGCGGGCCGCGGCCGAGCGCGGTCTGTTCCCCGCGCCGAGAACGAGAGATGAGGCCATCCTCCAGGCGCTCGTCGCGAACGACGGCATCACGAAAGGTCTCGATGCGCTCGTGACCGAGCTGCAGCGCGTGGCGCGCTTCGGCTTCACGCCGGCCGAGCTCGCGCGCGCCAAGCAGGCGATGATGGCCGGCTCCGAGCGCGTCGTGACCGAGAGTCCAGACCGGGAATCCGCGAGCCGCGCCGACGAGTACACCCGCAATTTTCTCGAGCAGGAAGCGCTGCCCACGATCTGGCAGGAGCTCGCCTTTCACCGGCGATTCGTCCCGGGCATCACGCTCGCCGAGGTCAACGCCCTCGCGAAGGACTGGTTCCCCGATCAGAACCGGCTCGTCGTCGTGTCGGCGCCCGAAGCCGCAGGTGTCGTGCTGCCAGATCAGGCGCAGCTCGCGGCCGTTGTGAACACCGCGTCGGCCAAACAGCTCGAGCCATACGTGGACGCCGGAGGAGAGCACGCGCTGATGGACGCCCCCCCGCCGCGCGGCTCCATCGTGAAGACCACGCCGCGCGGAGGCGGCGTGACCGAATGGACGCTCTCGAATGGCGCGACCGTCGTGCTGAAGCCGACCACGCTCAAAGAGGACCAGATCCTGTTCCGCGCGTCCGCGCCCGGCGGTACCTCGCTCGCCAGCGACGCCGATCAGATTCCCGCCCGCGTCGCGGATACGGTCGTGCGCGCCGGGGGCGTCGGACAGTTCAACGCGGTCGCGCTCGACAGGATCCTCGCCGGCAAGGCGGTCGCCGTGACGCCGTTCATCGACGAGATCGACGAAGGCA
>Ga0105240_10006635_pt1 | contig 16984 bp, 12 predicted proteins | sample KBSC54metaG_FD_80426 | JGI IMG/M metagenome (GOLD analysis project Ga0105240, IMG submission 80426) | Corn rhizosphere microbial communities from Kellogg Biological Station, Michigan, USA - KBS C5-4 metaG | ecosystem: Host-associated > Plants > Roots > Rhizosphere > Soil | place: Michigan, USA...
TACAAGTCCGAATTGAAGACCGCAGCTCAAATAAACATCCGTCATTTTAAAGTGCCAAACAAAATGGGCCTTACACCTGAAAAAGATATTTCCGGTGGGCAATGGATGAAAGCAGATACCAGCACCATTGGCGACTTTACAGCCGTAGGTTACTTCTTCGCTAAAAAGATATCCCAGGAATTACATGTGACCGTTGGTTTGATAAACAGCAGTTGGGGTGGCACCCAGGTGGAAAGCTGGATCAATAAAGATGCATTATCAAACTCTCCTGAAATGGCTGATGCAACCAAAAATTTGCCAACCGATTGGGATGGCCTGAATAAAAGGCTTGATAAACAATTAAAAGAGGCTTATTACAAGCCCGATGTCGCCAAATTAACAGCCGAACAAATAGCCGTAGAACCATCGATTTTTTTCGATTCGTGGATGAAAGGATACGTACCGGGTGCCTGGGAATGGCAAACGAAACTTTATTCCTATCGTGGCGAGGGTTTTATGGAGCGAACCATCAAACTGGATGATATGTATGCTGATCGTAAATCTGTCCTTCGCCTCGGTCAGTCGGATGCTGACATGAGTATTTATATCAATGGTAAACTGATCAATGAGGGCACACTACCTGCGAATTTTCAGCTTGATCTTCCTGTCGGGACATGGAAAGGCGGCGATAATGTACTGCTTATCAACCTGAAATCGGAACAGAAGAACCCTTCATGGTTTGGCGTTGGATTGATGGGACAAGGCAACGATTTGTATGTGAGTTTCCCGGATACCTCGGTAAATCTCGCTGATAACAATTGGCACAATATGCCTGACCTGAATAAACCGTACCATTTCAACTACTTACCGAATAATACCGGTTACGTATTGTACAACGCCATGATCCACCCGTTAATTCCTTATGCTATTGCAGGTGCGCTATGGTACCAGGGTGAGGCTAACGTGGGGCGAGCATATCAATATCGCACATCTTTCCCGCTGATGATCACCGACTGGCGCAATGAATGGAAATGGGAATTTCCTTTCTATTTTGTGCAGTTATCCTCATTCGGTGGCTTCCAGGGAAGCGATAAAGGCAGCGAATGGGCAGAATTACGCGAAGCACAAACCATGACCCTGAAACTGCCTAAAACAGGCATGGCCATTACTACTGACATTGGTAACCCTTATGACGTTCACCCCAAAGACAAAGCCGACGTAGGTTTCAGATTGGCCGCTAAAGCACTTATGTTGACGTATAACAAAACCGGTTTTTATGAAAGTCCGCAATACAATTCAGCTGATTTTAAAAATGGCTATGCTGAAGTTAAGTTCAATTATGCGGATGGTGGCCTGATTGTAAAAGATAAATACAATTATGTTAAAGGATTTGAATTAGCCGGTGCCGATCATAAGTTCTATTATGCGCAAGCCACCATTGTGGATGGCAACAAGGTAAAAGTATGGTGCGACCAGGTGAAACAACCCATTGCTGTGCGCTACGCCTGGACCGACTCTCCTATCGATGCCAACCTGTTCAGCAAAGAAGGTTTTCCCGTGGCGGCTTTCCGGTCGGATAACTGGAAAGGATTGACGGATGACAAGAAGTTTGAATAAATGTTAAGCCAGCAGCCTGTACTTGATCCTTAGATACAATCCGCGTAGAAAGCTGACCCGAGGCAACGGATACTTTAATTTAGCTGATAAGCTGCCAATATAGGCGGCTATAACATCCTTTTCATCTTTGCTCAATATATTCATTTGGTGGTGTTCGGCAGGGCTGATAACTTTCCCTGCTTCCGGCTCTTTAATAAAAGAACTGTTTGCTTGTGCAGGAATGCCTGCGACGGTAGGTTGATCTAATGAAGCCGACATCTGAATACCGAGAAATGATGCCATCTCCCTGGTGATCACCTGCGTATCTTCACAAAGCTCTTCATAATGCACCTGCATAAAATGCGAATGGATTAAAGCAGATTGTTTTACAGCTACCCCAAAGGAAATTTTAAGATCAGCAAGCGCGTGCCTGAAACTTACTGAAGGCTCCATTTTCTTTCGCGAGGTAAGTGTCGCTATAGGATCACGGATGACATGGATAATTTTAGCCTTAGGTATCGAGCTCCATATCCGTGCAAGATGGCGCTCATTAACCGGGGTTTTATCTACCCAATGCTTTGCACCCAGTTTGTTAGTGCAGGAAGCCCAGGCAAGCACTACTGCAATATGCTGCCACTGGTCATTATCTCTTTTAACCTGTGCCCACCATGCCATCAAATACCGGGAGAAATCGACATAAGGAGAACTATCCGCTGTACTGCGACCTGCCAACCAGTAGGGAGGCTGATTGATCGGATTAACGAGCCTGCGCAACCATTCTTTCCCCAAAAAAACAATCTGAGCATCCCTCGGTAAAAGGCTCAACTTGTACTCCAGGTTGGTATACCAGGTACCTTCTGAGGGTAATACTACCAGATCAGGATGCCCGTCCAGTATATCTTTTACCAGTGTAGTTCCGCTGCGATGTACTCCACAAATAAATACCGGGTTTTGGGAAAGTAACTTCGCCTGTATTTGTTGGTCACCGGTTAAAGGCATCGGTCCTATGAGCGAGGCTTGTTCCCACACTTCGTCCGACCACAGCTTTGTAGCTGCCATTAACGCAGCAGGGGGACTGCCTTCAAGTCTTTGTTTGGGCAGCAGCTCGTTTAGGTTCTGCTCGGCTTCTATTATTTGGGGTGACATGCGCGATGCTCTTTTGTCATTACCGTAAAACAATGTTGCAGGTTGCCTGTAGAATAACTTAATTACCTGCCGAAGCTAAAAACAATCGTATTTTTATAGAGATGCAATTTAAATAATCAATCTGGATTTATAACCCCCATATGCCATCGAAAAACTTCACCAAATTAAGAAAAAATAGATTTTTAAGATTTTTAACCCTGCTGGGGCCAGGGCTCACCACAGGCGCTGCCGATGATGATCCATCAGGAATTGCTACTTACTCCCAAACCGGTGCACAGTTCGGTTACGGTCAATTGTGGACAGCGTTATACATGCTGCCTTTCATGATGGGCGTGCAGGAGGCCTGTGCCAGGATTGGCCTGGTAACCGGCAAAGGTATCGCCGCCGTCGTAAAGGAAAACTACAGCAAAACAGTTTTGTATATTGTGGTGAGCCTGGTTGTTATCGCTAACACCATTAACATCGGTGCAGATATTGGCGCTATGGCCGCGGCTGCAAAATTACTTATTCCTGTTCCTTTTGTGGTGTTAACGCTGGCCATTACTGCCATCATCCTTGCGCTCGAGATATTCACCAGCTATAAGACCTATTCAAAAATACTCAAATGGCTGGCTTTGGCGCTGCTTGCTTATCCTATCACGGCATTTATTGTTCATCAGCCATGGGGCACTGTATTTAAGGCGACCGTGGTGCCTCACATGGAGTTCAACTTTGCATTTTTGTTCATCATAACCGGAGTACTTGGGACTACTATTTCCCCCTATATGTTCTTCTGGGAGGCATCGCAAGAGGTGGAAGAGCAGGAAGGAAGAGGTAACGGGAACGAAAATAACAACGGCAAACGCATCGTCTCCCGAAATATGATACGCCGGATGCGGCTGGACAATAATTCCGGCATGATCGTATCTGAAATTACTACCTGGTGCATCCTTCTTGTGGGTGCTACTGTATTACACCAAAGCGGTGTAAAGGATGTAAAAACCGCCGCTGATGCGGCAAAGGCTTTGGAGCCATTGGTTCACTCATTCCCTAATGCGGGTTTCCTGTCGAAGCTTATTTTTTCAGTGGGTATCATCGGTTTAGGTTTCCTGGCCGTACCTGTATTGTCCGGTTCTGCTGCCTATGCCGTTTCCGAGGCCTTTAACTGGAATGCTAGTTTGAATTATAAACCCCGTAAGGCTGTCGGTTTTTATGGTGTTATAACAGTTGCAACCATTATTGGACTTATGATAAATTTCGTGGGTATCGATCCGGTTAAAGCATTGGTTTATGCTGCTGTACTGAATGGCGTAGCCGCTGTACCCTTGCTCTATCTTATCCTGCGCATTGCCAAAAACGATAAGATAATGGGTGAGCATAAAAGTGGTGCGCTATCCACTTCGTTACTCTGGGTCACCTTTATAGCCATGGGCGCTGCTGCTGTGGCCATGTTTTTTACAATTGGGAAGTGATGCAATTGGCAGCGGTAAAAGTTTTTGCACCTGGCCGGTTTTTCTTTCATTTTTAATTACAAATAGTTGTAAATTAGTTGGATAACCCTTAGGCCCATGCGAAGATCACTTTACCCGTTACTCGTGCTTTTGTTGCTTTCATGCCAAAAGCAAAAAACAAAAGCTGAATACATGCAAGCCGCACTCAAAAGCGATGAGTATAAAAACGCATCGATGAATATTCAAAGGGTGAAGAATATATTAGATTCGGTTAAAAAAGGTAAGCTCGACACCATCGCTGCTATTTTTGTATACAATAATTCAATAGCTACACCGGCAACCCAGGTAAAAACAGTAGCGCAAGTTGAAGAAGGAATGAAAAATGATACGGTCTTTTTAAAGGCAGCGCAATTAAAAGCAGCAGCAGAGCTGGCGTCGGCAGATTCGTTGAAAAAATAAAAATTGACTTGCAGGATAGTTGCGGAGACAAATGACATGAACCCTGATTCTTCCGCCTGTTGATTGACGTGGCTTTATCTTTTGCACTGCCCATCTACGCCAATTCGTCATCGTCCTCGCAAAAAGCAAACCGGGCGACTTTCGTCATTCAGCGACATATCGTTTATATCGCTACGACAGCAATTGGAGGTTGAAATCCGTCGAAACAACTGATTTTTAATGATACCGGGAAAGATATAACTATAGCCAACAGCAATTGTTACATATTGTTGATAACAGGTTGATAGTTAGTAACTTTTACAAATAACTTAAAGTATTTTGGGGTATATGGTACAGGCTTTGTTATAAAATAATCAAAACCGAGAACCCATGAAAGAGCAAATAATTGAAGTGAGCGGGCAATGCCCAACCTTTAAACAAATAAGCAGGCCGAACGAAAGAACAATTGCTACCGGCTACCCTGATGCACTATTTTGGTTGCAGATATATCCTCCGCTCAGCGACCAGCCCACCCGGGTATCAAACGCACGTATGCTGTGCCCATGGAGCATGGCAGCGGAGCTGGACGATAACAACACCCCGGCCGATCGCCGCGCCCAAATAATGGACGCATTAAAAAACGGGCTGAAAACCATTCGTCAGTATGACCTGCCTCCCTGTCGCATTATGTTTGCCGAGGAATATGGCACCCGCAAAATAAGTGTTTGGGTAGATTGAGCGGAAGTTGGCAGTTACCAGTGCACAGTTGGCAATTGTTAATCATCGCCTATTTAGTTGCCCACTGCAAACGAACGACTGTAAACTGTACTACTCCGTCCTCAGACTCTTTACCGGGTTTGCCAACGCTGCTTTCACTGATTGATAACTGATGGTCAGGAATGCTATTACCAAAGCCATTACTCCGGCAAGGGCAAACATCCACCAGCTGATATGGATTCGGTACACATAGTTATCCAGCCATTTGTTCATCATCCACCATGCTAATGGGAAGGCAACCAGCAATGCCGCAAAAACCAGTTTTACAAAGTCTTTAGCCAGCATGCTGACTATACCGGCAGCACTTGCTCCCAACACACGGCGTACACCGATTTCCTTAATGCGTCGTTGCGTGGCAAAAGTCGCCAGTCCGAAGAGACCAAGGCAGGAAATAATGATAGACACCACCGAGAACACATTGAACAGCTTACCCATGCGTTGTTCGGCTATGTATAGCTTTGAAAGGTCCTGGTCTACAAAAGCATAGGAGAACGGATAATCCTTGTAAACACTTTGGAAAACCTCTTTTAGTTTCGTGATCACCTGCTGCATATCGGCGGGACTAGTTCGTATCACTGCAAAACCTCCTTGCTTTGTATAGCGCAGTATCAATGGTTGAATACCCTGCTGTACCGGTTTAAAATTAAAATCCCTTACTACGCCAATAATCTCCCCAGGATGGCCATTCATACTGATTTTTTTGCCGACTGCGGAGGTTGGGGTCATCCCCATGATTTTCAATGCCGTTTCGTTAACCAGATAGTTTGACTTGTCCGCTGTTGAATTATCGTCAAATACACGGCCGGCTATAATGTGCATACCGAAAGTTTTTATGAAATTACCATCAGCGCCAATATGAGGGAATATAGTTTGTAGATTAGGGTCTTTGCCGCTCCATTGCACATCGGTAGTGCCCGTGGTCAGGTCTGTGGGCAGATGTTCTATGAGCGTAAAGTCCTTGATTGCTGTATTTTGGCTAAGCGCAGTTTTCAACGCAGCATAATTATTCTGCAGATCGCCAACCTGTGGCATCTGGATATACATCAGGTTCTCTTTGTTATAGCCCATGTCCCGGTTCTGTATAAATTTAAGCTGATCGTTTACTACCAGTGTGCTCACCATCAGGATAACAGAGATAGCAAATTGCAGAACCACCAGTCCGTTTCTTAGAAATGCCTTTTGTCCGCCTGCTATTTTCATTCCTTTTAAAACCTTAGCCGGATTGAATGATGAAAGGAAAAACGCAGGGTAACTTCCAGATATCAGTCCAACCAAAACTGCAATTCCAAACAGGCTAAATATGATTTTTGCATCCAATAAGTTAACGGTAATGTTTTTAGATGACAGGTCATTGAACAATGGCAACAACAACCAGGCAATAGCCACGCCGATAACTAATGATATAAATGCCACCAATAACGACTCACCCAAAAATTGAATGATCAATTGAAAACGCAATGCACCAATGGTTTTTCGTAGGCCTACCTCCTTTGAACGTTGTCCGGCAAGGGCAGTCGACAAATTCATGAAATTGATACATGCGATCACCAGGATAAAAATTGCCACGATAGAAAAGATACCGGCATACAGCGCACTCCCCTGTCCATCTACATCCAGCAAATAATGCGAGTGCAAATGAATATCTGTCAAAGGCTGCATAGTGTACAGCGTTTTGGTGTGTGTAGGGTCATTGGCTGCATGGAATTCATTTACCTGCTTTTCGAACGCACTGATATTTGCCGCCGTCGATTTGAACTGATCATCCATTTGCAGATAGGTATATACCAGGTAATTACCCCATTCCTGTGGAGCATTCATGTTGTAATTGCTCGTTTTTTCATACGTGATCAGCGGCAACAGTATACCAAATTTCAGGTGTGAATTGTGCGGGATGTTCTTTAAAACTCCGGTAACAATATAATTATGCGGCGTTATATCGTCATCAATATGGATCACTTTGCCAACGGCATTCACATCACCAAAATATTTTTTTGCCATATCCACTGTTATCACAGCCGCATCGGGACGGGAAAGAACTGTTGCCTTATTGCCCTGCAATAACGGGTAGCTAAACATTTGCAGAAAAGAAGGATCGGCATAAAATATATTCTTTTCATCAAACTTGCGTTTGTCAATGGTAACCATAGAATGCAGTGCGACTAATCGCGCATAGTTTTTTACTACCGGCAATTGCCGCTTTAAAGCTTCGGCCATCGGCAAAGGAGTTACAGCAGCATCGGTACCCGATACATTATCCGTTAGGCGATATAATTGCGATACGTTATCATTAAATTGATCATAACTGCGTTCGTCCTGTACCCAAAGCAAGATCAAAATGCTGCAGGCCATGCTGGAGGCTAGTCCGAACACATTGAGTGCAGTGAATAACTTATACCTTTTAAGGCTGCGGATGGCGGTGGTTAGGTAATTCCTGAACATGACTGACTATTTATGATGAAATTGTCCTTAAGCTTACCAAAGGGAGTGCCACACTATAGTACATTGATTATCAATATACTTTTATACATATCGCCATTAATCTGTTCGGTTACGATACAGCGAATTGTTCAGTTTTGAACAGGATGCTTAGTTAAGCGGTTGATTGAGTTGAGTGGTTGATTGAGTAAAATGGAAAGTAGGAAAAGAGAAGGGTGCCACACTGAGCCAGTCGAAGTGCGGTGCGTAGAGGCCTTTACCCACCAATGCTTCGACCTGCTCAGCATGACCCCCAAAAAATCCTTTAAGTCCTTAAATCGTGTTATAATTTACCATTCATTGCCAATACTGCTTTGGGTGATAACGGGAAAAAGTTGTTAAATATATCAGCCGTATTACCTACGTGAATTTCGTACTCATCTTTTTCAAAAGCAGTTATCAGGTCATCGGCAACTTGCTTTGGCGGGATACCATTCGCACCACCAATTACCGCAGAAAACTCGGTATCCACCAGCGGAGGCATCAATTCAAATACTTTTACAGTGGTGTCTTCCAGCATAATGCGCAGACTGTTGGTGTAAGAGTGCAATGCGGCTTTGCTTGCACCGTAAGTTGGTAGTCCGTTGGCTCTTGCAGCAAATGCTACGATAGAAGATACGTTCACAATCGCAGCTTCTGACTGTTGTTTAAGCAAAGGCAATAGTTTTTCATTCAGGCGGATGATAGACAGGTAGTTGGTCATTATCTCTTCGCTTGCTTTTTCGAAGGCGTTGATGCCCTGCTCGGTCATATCGTAGTAGTTAGCGCTGCCTGCGTTGTTGATCACTACATTCAGGTTGGGATAATCCTTTTGCAACTGGGCTACCAGTTTATCAACGTCTTCAGCATTGGTTACGTCGCTCACAATATCAGTAGTGTTTTCCAATTTGGCGATGGCTTTGTCCATACGTTCCTTATTGCGGCCGGTGATGATTACCTGGTTACCTGCTTCAGAAAATAATTTAGCCATTTCGAACCCGATACCGGCACTTCCTCCGGTTATCAGTATAGTGTTGTTTGTTGTTTTCATTTTATTATGTTTTTAAGAGTTTTTTAAGAGTTGATTGAGTTAGATTGAGTTGATTAAGTTGGATTGAGTTGTATCGCATTCATTAACTCAATCAACCACCCCATCAATGATCCGAAACGACCACTGTTGCATGGGCTTTATTTCGCTTTAGTACAAATAATAGCAAAGGCAATGTAATTGCAAACAATAATCCTATCAGCAAGTAAGAATCGAGATAGCTGAGCAAAGTTGATTGTTTTACCACGGCGACATCGATCGCTTTTACGGCCAGGTGCTGGGCATCCAGCAGGGATTTACCTTTGTCCTGGAAGTAGCTGGTGTAATGCGCTATTCTTTCGTGCACCAACGGATTAACGTCGGTGATATTAGCGAGCATATCGGTACGGTGCAATTCTGTACGCCTCGCTGAGTAAGTGTTGACGATACTGATACCGAATGATCCGCCTAATTGCCTCATCATATTATTGAGTGCTGTTCCTTGCGGGATATCGGCTGTTTTCAGTGATGATACAGCCAGAGAACTTAGCGGCACTGTAAGCAGGGCAATACCGAGAGCACGTGTGATCAGCATTAAACTAATATTTCTTGCTGAGGAATCCAGGCTCATATGCCCCATTTCCCAGTTGAAATAAATGAACAATAAAAAGCCTACGGCTACTATGGTTGCGGGGGCTACACCTTTTTGAAGCAGTTTACCTGTGATGATCAATGCCACCAGGGCGACGATTGAACCGGGTAATAATAACAATCCCGTTTGTGTTGGCGTGAATCCTAATAAGCGCTGCGCAAATACGGGGGTGAGATAAATGGTTGTAAACAATCCCAGGCCGCTTACAAACGTAAGTATGGCGGCGATAAAAAGCTGTTTGCTTTTTAACACCCTGAGGTTAACAACCGGGTGAGCGACACGTAGTTCCCACAATATAAATCCAGTAAGGGCGATGGCAGCTGTTATTGAAAGTACAACAATGTATCCAGCCGAGAACCAGTCGTCGGTTTGGCCCCGTTCTAAAACCGTCTGCAGGCTTCCGATACCGATAGTCAAAAGAATAATACCGAGCCAGTCGATCTTACCATTACCATTGGGCATTTTGTTAGGTGCTTCGGGCAGCAGGAAATAACAGGATATGATAGCGGCTATACCAATTGGTACGTTAATATAAAATATCCATGGCCATGAAAAATTTTCTGTAATGAAACCGCCCAAAGTAGGGCCGATAGTTGGGCCGATAAATATTCCTATACCAAATAGTGCACTGGCGGTAGCAATCTTTTCTTTGGGGAACATCTCATACACAACGGCAGCAGATACCGACAATAAAGCGCCGCCACCCAGGCCTTGCAAAAAGCGAAAAGCCACTAATACCCAAATATTACTTGCCTCGCCGCACATAAATGAACAGAATACGAACAGGATAATAGAGCCGATGTAATAAACCCGCCGTCCCAGTGTGTTGGTCAGAAAGCTGGTCATTGGGATAATGATCACGTTGGCTATGGCGTAAGAGGTAATTACCCAAGCCGTATCCTCGAGTGTTGACCCTAAGTTACCGCTCATGTAATTGAGTGCAACATTCACTATCGAGGTGTCTATCAGTTCCATAATGGCAGCTGCTATTACGGTAACTATCAATAATTTCTTTTTAAATTCATTCATTTTTATACCGATTGGTATTTTTTATATTACAAGAAACCCTTCAACTGCATCAAAAACGCCAAAATTTCCGCCTTGGAATGCAATACAATATTACATACTAAATTATACCAAATGGTATTTTTTATGTCATAATTTCCCCTTATTTTATGCTAGCAAGTATTTAAATATTTAAAAAGTTTTCTTAAAACAAAATGGCCTGGTATATAGTTATCTGACATAGCTAATTACCGACTGACACCAACACCCATTTTTAAGCTGATCTATGACTGTTATTGCAGAACCAACTAATAGTACCTTACAATTTCTTGCTGGTGGTGGTGAAAACGGAGCGCTCATCCGCTCATTCGATTGGTCAAAAACATCGCTTGGTGAACCTGCTTACTGGCCTAAAAGTTTAAAAACCTGTGTCCGCATTATTCTTACTTCGCGCCAGCCTATGTTTGTGTGGTGGGGGAAGGAGCTCATTAATATCTATAACGATGCTTACCAAACCATAGTTAGAGGTAAACATCCGCAAGCATTAGGACAACCGGCCATAGAAGTTTGGAAGGAGATATGGCATCAAATACAACCGCGTGTTGATCAAGCCCTGAATAAAAACGAAGGCACTTATGATGAAGCACTCTTGCTGATTATGGAGCGCAACGGATATCCTGAAGAAACTTATTATACATTCTCTTATAGCCCGGTTCCGGGAGATGATGGTCATCCTGAAGGGATCATTTGTGCTAATACGGATGATACCGACCGGATAATCGGCGAGCGGCAACTACGAACATTGAAGGATCTGGGCAAAGCTTATATCAATTGCAAGTCTGACAAAGACATTTTTGATTCCACTGTCAACGCACTAAAGGAAAATGCCGCTGATTTCCCTTTTGCAATGATCTACGAGGCAGACGAAGATAACGAGGTTTTTACGCTCGCAGGATTAACGGAAATAGTTGACAGTGGTATTGCGCCAATATCATTTAAAAAGGGCAAAAACAGGCCCTGGTTCCAAAAAAATGGCGCATCGGGGCATTATCATGTTGAAATACTCAAACAGGTTCCTGCAAATCTACCTAAAGGTAACTGGCCTATCTCTCCTTTCCAGGCAATTGCACTACCTATTACCAAATCAGGGCAAAATAATCTCTACGGATGGTTAGTGGTGGGCATCAACCCATATCGTTTGCTGGACGAAAAATATACCAGTTTCTTTCAGTTGGTTACTGACCAGATCGCTTCGGGTATAGCCAATATTCGGGTGTATGAAGAAGAGCAAAAAAGACTCTTATCGCTTATGGAGATCGATAGGGCAAAAACTGTGTTCTTTAATAATGTAAGCCATGAGTTCCGGACACCGCTTACGCTCATGCTGGGCCCGTTGGAAGAAATGCTGCACAATGCGGGATCATTGCCGAAACATATCCAGGACAATATTACGTCTACCTACCGCAATTCACAGCGGTTATTAAAACTGGTAAATAGCCTCCTCGAATTCAGCCGTATAGAAGCGGGACGTGTGCAGGCATCCTATCAACCTGTTGACCTGTGTGCATTGACTACCGATCTGGCCAGTGGCTTCCGTTCTATCACCGAAAAGGCCGGTTTGAAATATGATGTTGATTGCCACGGTTTTAAATCGACTGTTTATGTTGATAAGGAAATGTGGGAGAAGATCGTGCTCAATTTATTATCGAATGCTTTTAAATATACACTTAGGGGGCATATCAGTGTATCATTATCCCAGGAAGGCAAAAATGCCATTTTACAGGTAACAGATAGCGGCGGAGGGATCCCAAAATCTGAACTTCCGCGAATGTTCGAACGTTTTCACCGGGTGCCGAATGTTGCAGGACGTACACATGAGGGCACCGGAATAGGGTTATCGCTCATTCACGAACTGGTGAAAATGCATCATGGCGAAATTAGTGTAGAAAGTAAGGAAGGTGAGGGAAGTACATTTACCGTGAGGATCCCGATAGGGAAAGACCATTTACCGCACTCGCAGATAACGGAAATAGTCGAAACGACAAAATTGTCCCCTTTAACAGACCTATTTGTAGAGGAAGCATCCTCTTTGTTATCGCCGAAGACAAAATCTAACGGGCACGGCAATCATACTGATGCGATAATTTACGCTGACGCGACCCAGGATCAATCGGTACACATTTTAGTTGTAGATGATAATGCAGACATGCGGGCTTATTTGCATCGTATCATTGAACCCTATTTCCTGGTAACTACAGCATCAAATGGCGAAGAGGCCATGGAGCGAATAAAAGAATCTGTCCCAAGTTTAATCATAAGCGACATTATGATGCCGATAATGACCGGCACCGAATTATTGAAAACCATCAGAAATACACCTTTCATCTCGCGCCTGCCATTTATTCTCTTATCGGCCCGTGCCGGTGAAGAAGCACGGATCGATGGTTTAGAAGCAGGTGCGGATGATTATCTTGTAAAGCCATTTTCGGGCAAGGAGCTTATCACGCGCATAAGATCGCATGTTACTATAGCAAAAGCGCGCAACCATGCAGAAGATCTGTTAAAACAACTTTTCATCAATGCGCCAATGGCTATTTCTATACTGAAAGGGCCGCAATTTGTTGTTGAGCTGGCAAACCCTGAGATCCTGGCAATATGGGGCAAAAAGGCAGAGGATGTATATTATAAACCGGTAATGACCGCCATACCAGAATTAAATGGTCAGGGGTTTGAAGAGCTGATGATGCACGTATTAACTACCGGCAAGCGCTTTGTATCCGGGGAATACCCGGTAACCCTTCTGCGTAACGGGCAGACGAGAAAGATCTACGTTAAATTCATTTACGAGCCTCTGCGGGAGGATGATAACAACGTAACCGGCGTGATCGTGCTGGCCCACGAGATCACAGACCTGGTTAATGCACGTATCCTGGCCCAGCGTAATTCGCACGAGCTTGCCGAACAAATAAAGCGTAAAGATGAGTTTATGAGCGTTGCCAGTCATGAGTTAAAAACGCCTATTACTACCATGAAGGCGGCCTTGCAAATACTGGGCAAACTGGACATAGGCAACCCAAAAGCTGAACTATTTGTTAGCAAGGCCAATAAACAAATGGACCGTCTTACCTCGTTAGTGACCGACCTTTTGAGTGTTAGCAGTTTACAAAGCGGCAAAATGAAATTCTATTTTAAGGATTTTCCGCTGGATGAAATGCTCAGTGATGTGATAGAACAACACCAGCAATCGCAAAGCGGGCATCAGATTATATTGGAAGGCAAAACGGGCATTATTCTTAATGCTGATAACAATCGCATCGAGCAGGTGGTGAACAACTTCCTGTCAAACGCCATTAAATACTCACCAGGTGCCGATAAGATAATTGTAAAGGTGGAACGAAAAAGGAATACGATGCGGCTATCAGTAAAAGACTTTGGCATCGGCATACCTGAGGACCAGATATCGCATGTATTCGATCGGTTCTACCGTGTCGAAGAATCGGTAAGAAATTTCCAGGGACTTGGTCTTGGCCTGTATATTTCTGCAGAGATCATCCGTCGCCATAATGGCAAAATTGGCGTTGAGCGCAATGAAGGCGAGGGCTCTACGTTCTGGTTTACTTTACCTTTAAACAACTAACTACTGTCCCGTCTTCATCCCTTTTATTAGCTCACTTGGTTCATGTAGAAAGTTTCTGCATCTTTAAGCCATAAATTATCACATGAAAAAAATCCTTACCTTATCCCTGCTGCTCATCAGTATTAGCTCTTTTGCGCAGAAACATATTTTGGCGCTAAACCTGAAACTAGACAGCACTTATTACATGACTACAAGTGCTAATCTGACCATTACCGAGGAAATACCCGGTCAAACCCAGGTCATCACTACCGTAATTACCGGTCTTATTTCGCACAAGGTAACCGCAGTAAAGGACAGCGTTTACGAAATGGAAGTCAGGTACAAAAGCCTGGGTGTCCACATGAGTCTGCCAGGTGGCAAAGCGGTTGATTTCAATACAGAATTAGCAAGTAACGACCTGTTTTCCAAAGTGATGCGTTCTATTTTGGATAGGCCTTTTAATATTACGATCAACAAAGCTGCCAAAATACTAGCAGTTAAAAATATCGAAAACCTGTACAATGATATGGCCAAAAATTTCCCTGAAGCTACTGATGCTCAAAAATTGCAATTCAAAGGACAAATGGAACAGTCATTCGGCGAAAAATCATTCAAAGGTTCCTTTCAGGATAGTTTTGCTGTTTTCCCGGTTGGACCAGTTGGCGTAAACGACAAATGGTTAGCCAACACAAGCCTGGAGTCAATAATCACAGCACAGATCAAAACAACTTATACGCTGCAAGCCATAACCGATAAATTATACCAAATACACGGTGACGCAGTGGTAACAACTCCATCCAATCCTGAATTTCAGCAACTCAACGGAATGCCAATGCGTTATACCAATTTTAACGGTACAACTACGGCAGATATTAAACTGGATAAATCTACGGGCTGGATAAACCAGGTGAAAGTAACCAAACTACTAAAAGGAACGGTTGAAATAAAGGATAATCCCCAGGTACCGGGAGGTGCATCCTTCCCGATGACTATAGCTGCAGATATGACAACTACCGGCAAATAACATTAAAGCATATCAATCCGCCAGATTATAACACACCCGGCAACGCGGCTCGTAGCTTTCTTTCTCACCTAACAAGACAGTATCCGCATTAGACACCAGCCGATAAGAATACAGCGCAGGGTTACCGCATTTAACGCATACGGCATGCACTTTGGTAACGGATTCGGCAATGGCCATCAAAGCGGGCATGGGGCCGAAAGGTTTGCCTTTGAAATCCATATCCAGTCCGGCGACGATTACGCGGACACCGCGATTGGCGAGCATATTGCAGACATTGGGTAGTTCCTCATCAAAAAATTGGGCTTCATCGATACCTACCACCTGCACATCGCTGCCTAAAAGCAATATGGCTGATGAATTATCTACCGGCGTTGATGGAATGGAGTTGGAATCGTGCGATACGACATCGGTTTCGTGAAAGCGGTTATCGGTGCGTGGTTTAAATATCTCCACTTTCAGGCGGGCTATTTGTGCACGTCGCAACCGACGTATCAGTTCTTCGGTTTTACCGGAAAACATCGACCCGCAAATTACCTCGATACTGCCCCCTAATTCACTTCTGCGCTTAAAAACATCTTCGCTATACAGCATTTCAAACTCCTTATAGCGGGCAAATATCATAATTAAATGTTATTTTTGAGAAGCATTTGCATATATCGCCATGAAGCAACAGGAAGTTTTTAAAAAGATAGGCACCATATTAAAGGAGCTGAACGACCAATACAATTACCTGGCAGAAAACGAAAGCGAGATGAATGATCTTGAGCTTGAATTGTTTGTGGCCAATGCCCATTTCCTGTCTGACCACTCCGAAGTATTGCGTAAGCTTAATGTAAACAAGCCAGAACCGCCAAAACCTGCACCGGCTAACGAACCGCGATTTTTTGAACCGGTAGTGCAGCAAACTCAGCCCCCAGTAGTTGAGAAGGAACCTGAGGTAGAGGAAAAAGTTGAAGCTCCCGCGGTTGCTGAAAAGCCGCAAATAAATGTACAGGAAAACCCGGTTCCGCATATCGATCTGAGAGGCGACGATACCGGAGCTGATTATTCTTACATCAGGCAGGAAGAACCTTCGGTGGTAAAACACGAGCTTAAGCTTGAGGATATACCGCATGCAGAAGAGGAGGATGAAGAACCGGAACCTGACGAAATGCGTCACCCAATTCACCACATTCCGGAGCTACCTAAGGCAGAAACGCCAAAGGTTGAAGTTGTACCTCCGCCGGTGGTACATGAACCATTGAGGCCACAGGTAGATACAGATGAAAAAGAGGGGATGCTGACCATCAATCAACGTATATCGGCACAGATCAATGCCAATAGCTCAAGAAACACAGAGCACGTCAGCGCACAACCTATTTCTGACCTGAAACAAGCCATCACGCTGAACGATAAACTACTTTATATAAAAGATCTCTTTAATGGTTACAACCTGGCCTACAGCGAAGCACTGGATATTCTGAACCGCTTTAACTCTTTTGATGAAGCCGAAAATTTCTTGAAAACAAGCTATGCCGTTAAGAATAACTGGGATGCCAAACCGGCTACTACGGAGAAGTTTTATGACTTGTTGAGAAGAAGGTTTTCTTAGGTTGTAGTGTAAGCCAATTTGTCATTGCGAACGCAGTGCGGCAATCGCGAACTATGCATCTTCGCCCTGTACAGCATGCGATTGCTTCGTCGTGCGGCTCACACAACCCGCCTTACTCCCCGCAATTGTAAGGGTTTAGTAATTCGACAATAGAATTAGGTATTTATTTTTTGTTGTTTAGGGAGACCATATCGATAGGCTTTTTACCATTAATACCCTGATGTGGCCTTTCCCAATTATAATAGACCA
>Ga0105240_10006636_pt1 | contig 16984 bp, 17 predicted proteins | sample KBSC54metaG_FD_80426 | JGI IMG/M metagenome (GOLD analysis project Ga0105240, IMG submission 80426) | Corn rhizosphere microbial communities from Kellogg Biological Station, Michigan, USA - KBS C5-4 metaG | ecosystem: Host-associated > Plants > Roots > Rhizosphere > Soil | place: Michigan, USA...
CAGCTTCGCGCGGGCGATCCGGTACTCGAAGCTGTCCGCGACCAGGCGCGGCGGCATGGTCTCCACGCGGTCCTGCATGTCCGCGATCCGCTCGGTGGTGAGCGGGTGGGTGCGCAGGTACGCGGGCGCGCCCTTCAGCTCGTTCAGCCGGTTCGCGCGGAGGAGCCGCTCGAAGAACGTGACCATCGCGCGCGGCGAGAAGCCGGCGCGCTCGAGGAGCCTGAGGCCCACGCGGTCCGCCTCGCGCTCGTGCTCGCGCGTGTAGTCGAGCTGGTTCTGGAGCTGCATCGCGCCCGCGCCGGCGACCGCCGCCTCCGTCACCTGGCCGCTCTGGCTCCCGCCGCCGCGCGCGGCGAGGACGGCGAGCGCCAGCGCCGCGAGGGAGGCGAACTGCACGCCGCGCTGGCCGTGGAGCATGCGCGCCTGGTGGTGCTGCAGGATGTGACCCGTCTCGTGGCCCAGCACGCCCGCCAGCTCCGATTCGTTCTGCGTGAGCAGGATCAGCCCGCTCTGGACGCCCACGTGGCCGCCGGGGAGGGCGAACGCGTTGATCGTGTCGTCCCGGACCACGAAGTAGTCGATGTCCTGGTGGGGCCCGTCCGCGGCGGCGAGGAGGCGGTGCCCCAGCGCGTTGATGTAGTCCGCGATCTCCGGGTCGTCGATGTAGTCCACGTCCGTGCGCACGTCGCGCATGATGCGGTTGCCGATCGTCTTCTCCTGCGCCTCCGAGAGCGTGGCGGAGGAGGCGTCGCCCAGGTCCGGCAGCCCCTGCGGGATGGCGAGGGTCGCGTGCGACGCGAAGAGGAGGGCGAAGGTGATGGCGCGGAATTTCACTCGGGCAAGGAGGGCCTGGGCTTGCTGCTACCATGGGGCCGGGCCCGGACGGCTCACGGGCATGGCACACCATTATGACGGAAAAATATGCCGGAAAAACTCACGCACTTCGATGAACGCGGCGCGGCCCGCATGGTTGACGTCGCGGGGAAGGCCGAGACCCACCGCGTGGCCGTGGCGGCGGGCCGCATCCGCATGGAGCCCGCGACGCTCGAGCTCGTGCGCTCCGGGACCGCGAAGAAGGGCGACGTCCTGGGGGTCGCGCGGGTGGCGGCCATCATGGCCGCGAAGCGGACCTCGGAGCTCATCCCCCTTTGCCACCCCGTTCCGCTCACCTCGGTCGCGGTCGACTTCGAGATCGACGCCGCGGCGGGCGCGGTGGAGTGCCGTGCCACCGTCGAGTGCACCGCCCGCACCGGCGTGGAGATGGAGGCCCTCACGGCGGTGCAGGTGGCCCTCCTCACCATCTACGACATGTGCAAGGCGGCCGACCGCGGCATGACGATGGAGGCGATCCGGCTCCTCGAGAAGCGCGGCGGGAAGTCCGGGACCTGGACCGCCGCCTGACGCGCTTTCAGGAGGGCGTCCAGGCGTGGCGCTCCGCGACGCCTTCGACCTCGCGGCGGCACCAGGCGTAGAGGCCGTCGTACATCGGCATCGCGTTCTCGAGCATCTCGTGGTCGTCCGCGAAGCGCGCGGAAAGGCCCAGGGACGCGGCGAGGAGCCCCGCCGACTGGGGTGCCAGGTCCAGGCGGTCCGTGTCCGCGCCGCGCACGATCGCGGCCAGCCGGTCGAGCGCGGGATCGGCGATCGCGAAGTCCTCGATCAGCGCGTCGAAGCTGCAGCGCTCGCGGCGGTGCGTGACGGGCGCGCCCGGAAGGTCGTAGGCCACCGCGCCCCGCTTGCCCGCTTCCGCGAGCACCGTCTCCGCCGCGACGTAGTCGAAGCGCGCGAGGGGATCGATGAACCGCCGGATGAGCCACGGGCAGGCGATGCGGTCGATCTTGGGCCGCGCGCGGGTGATCCAGCGCGAGCCGCCGGGGACGCGCCATTCGGGCCTGCGCCGGATCGTGGGGAGCGCCGCCGCGATCCACCCTTCCAGGCCGCCCTCGAGGAAGGCCGCGTCGTGGCCCGCGCGGGCGAGTGCGCGCGCCGCCTCGCGGCTCACCTCGTGGCCACGGACGCAGTAGGCGACGACCGGGCGGCCGGCGGCGTGGGTCGCGGCGAAGGCGGCCGCGTCCGCCTCCGGGTGGAGCGCGCCGGCGATCATGCGGGCCTCGGCGGCGAAGGGGGCGGGCGCGCGGACGTCCAGCACGAGCGGCGCCTGGGGGCTGCCCATGCGGGCGTGGAGGGATGCGGGAGCGATCGATGCGACGGTGTCCATGGAGCCTCCGTGGGTCGGAAGCAGGGCTTGGACGGACACCGTCTCGGCAGCGGGCGCTGCCCCCGGGAGCCTGCGATCCCGAACGGCCCCATCCTAGACCCGATCTGCGCCCCCTTCAAGCCGCGTGCCGCGCGCGTGCTAGACTTTTCGGCTCCGAAGGAACCCCGACATGGACACGAACACTTTCGACCGCGAGCTCGACGTGCGCGGGCTCAACTGCCCGCTTCCCATCCTCCGGGCCAAGAAGGCGCTGGGCGACCTCACGGCCGGCCAGGTGCTGAAGGTCGTCGCGACCGATCCCGGCTCCGTGAAGGACTTCGAAGCCTTCTGCAAGCAGACGGGCAACGAGCTCCTCTCCCACTCGGGTGGCCCCGAGTTCACCTTCTTCATGAAGAAGCGTTAGTCGACGAAGTAAAGACGAAAACCGGGGACAGACCACATTTTTCATTGCGCGCAACGCATCGTTGCCGTCTTTGATAAATGTGGTCTGTCCCCGGTTTCCACGGACGTTAGTCGACGAAGAGGTCCTGGAAGAGCGCGGTACCCGGCGTGATGGCGTAGCGCTCGAAGTCGGTGACGCCGGAGCGGCGCAGCACCTCCTCGTCGATGTAGAAATGGCCGGTGTGGCCGCGGGCGTCCGAAGTGAGGATCAGGTGCGCGGCATCCGCCATGATCGCGGCGTTGCGGCTCGCCTTGAGGATCGCTTCCGGGAAATGCACCTCTACCGCCGCGGTGGCGATGGTCGTGCGCGGCCAGAGCGAGTTCACCGCGATCCCGTCGCGCCGGAGCTCCTCCGCCATCCCCAGCGTGCACATGCTCATCCCGTACTTGGACATCGTGTAGGCGACGTGCCCCGCGAACCAGCGCGGCTGCATGTTGAGCGGCGGCGAGAGGTTGAGGATGTGCGCGTTCGCCGATTTCTTGAGCCACGGGATGCACGCCTGCGAGCAGAGGAAGGTCGCCCGGGCGTTCACCGTCATCATGAGGTCGAAGCGCTTGGCCGGCGTGGCGAGCGTGGGCGTGAGGCTGATGGCGCTCGCGTTGTTCACGAGGATGTCGATCCCGCCGAAGGCCTTCGCGGCCTCCCCCACGGCGCGCGCGATGGCCTCCTCGTCGCGGACGTCGAGCTGGATCGCGAGGGCCTTCCCGCCCGCCGCCTCCACCTCCTTCGCGACCGAATGGATGGTCCCGGAGAGCTTGGGATGCGGATCCGAGGTCTTCGCCGCGATCGCCACCCGGGCGCCGTCTTTCGCCGCGCGAAGCGCGATCTCCCGCCCGATGCCCCGGGAAGCGCCGGTGATGAAGAGGGTCTTGCCCGCGAGCGTCGTCATGGATTCCCCATCCGGGTGTTCTCGGTCGCGGGGATGATACCCCGGCTCACGTACACCAGCCGCAGGTGCGACCGGAAGGACTTGAGCTGCGAGGCGAAGACGAGGCCCGTCACGAGCGACATGGCGCCCCCCGCGATGAAGGTCGCCGGCGCGCCGATGTGCTCCGCGAGCCAGCCCTGCGTGTAGTGCCCGATGGGCGCCACGCCGATGAAGAACATCGTGTAGTAGCTCATGACGCGGCTCCTCTTCTCCTCGTGCACCATCGTCTGGAGGATCGTATTGCACGTCGCACCCGTCATGAACATCCCGAAGCCCGTCATCATCATGAGCGGGATGGAGAGCCAGATGTTCCGCGAGAATCCGAAGCCCATGGAGCCCAGTCCCGCCACGATCGCGGCGATGGCGATCCATTTCCCGAGCCCCCGCACGCTGGGCCTTCGCGCGAGGGACACCGCCGAGATCACCGCGCCCAGGCCCACGGCGCCGATGAAGACGCCCACCAGCTCCGCGCCTTCGTGGAAGGTCTTCACCGCCATCGCCGGCATGAGCGTCGCGTACGGGCTGATGGAGAAGCTCACCGCGGAGAGCGTGAAGAGCATGCGCCGCACGGGGACCATGCCCATCGCGTACTTCCAGCCCTCGGCCAGTTCCGCGAGCGGATGGGCGTGGGCGCGCCGCGGGCGCGGGTGGACGATCCTCACCCCGAAGAGCGCGATCAGGACCGCGACATAGCTCACGGCGTTCAGGGTGAAGCACACCGTCTCGCCGAAGGCCGCGATGAGGAAGCCGCCCAGCGAGGGCCCCACCAGCCGCGTCCCGTTCATGAGCATCGAGTTCATCGCGATCGCGTTGGGCAGGTCCTCGCGCCGCTCGAGGAGCTGGACGAAGATGGATTGCCGCGTGGGCGTCTCGAAGGCGTTGCACACGCCCGCGAAGAGGGCGAGCGCCGCCAGCTCCGGCATGGTGATGATGCCCAGGCCCGAGAGCACCGCGAGGAGTGCGGCCTGGAGCGACAGGAGCGTCAAGACCACCATCAGCATCTTCCGCCGGCTCACCCGATCGCCCAGGACGCCCGCGAACGTCGCGAGGAAGAGGTGCGGGGCGCTGTTGAGAAAGCCGATGACGCCCGTGAACCAGGTCGAGTTGGAGAGCCGGTAGGCGAGCCACATGAGCGCCACCGACTGGACCCAGGTGCCGATCATCGACACCGCCTGGCCCATGTAGTAGCGGCGGAAGTTGGGCGACTCGAGCGCCCGCAGGCTTTTCGGGAACGGCAAGGGCGGTTCTAGCCCAGCTTGCCCAGCTGGCTGCGCAGGTCCGCGTGGCGCGCCTGGAGGTCCGCGAGGCGCCGCTTCGCCTCGTCCACCACCGCGGGCGGCGCGCGCTCGACGAAGGAGGGTTTCCCCAACTGCGCCCGGGTGCGGGCGAGGTCCGACTCGGTCTTCTCGATCTCCTTCGAGAGCCGCGCGCGCTCGGCGTCGCGGTCGATCTCGACGTGCAGCATGAGCTTGGCGGCGCCGGTGATGGCGACGGGGGCGTCCTCGGCCGGGAGCTTCTCCACGAAGCGCACCTCCGAGAGGCGCGCGAGCGCGGCGATGCCCGCCGAATGCCCGCGGAGCGCCGGGTCGGCCTCCGCGAGGTACATCGGCACGCGCGAAGCGGGCGAGAGGCTCATCGTCGAGCGCAGGTTGCGCGCGGCGTTCACGACCTCCTTCACGAGCGCGATCTCGCGCTCCGCGTTGGGGGCGATGCGCGTGGCGTCCGGAATCGGGTAGGGCGCCTTCATGATGGTTTCGCCCGGCCTTCCGGCGAGCGGCGCCACCGTCTGCCACAGCTCCTCGGTGATGAACGGGATGAACGGGTGCGCGAGGCGAAGCGTCGTCTCCAGGACCCGGATCAGCGTCCGGCGCGTGCCGCGCTGTTGCGCTTCGCTCCCGCCCGCGAGCTGCACCTTCGCGAGCTCCACGTACCAGTCGCAATACTCGTCCCACACGAACTCGTACACGGCGCGCGCGGCCACGTCGAAGCGGTAGGCCTCGAGCGCCTCGGTGACTTCCCGCTCCGCGCGCTGGAGGCGGCTCGCGATCCAGCGGTCGGCGGCGGAGAGCTCCACGGGCGCGGATTCGTCGACGCCGTTTCTGTCTTCCCCCGTGGCTTCGCGACCCTCGCAGTTCATGAGCACGAACCGCGTCGCGTTCCAGAGCTTGTTGCAGAAGCTGCGATAGCCCTCGCAGCGCTTCAAGTCGAAGTTCAGCGTGCGGCCGAGGGTCGAGAGCGCGGCGAAGGTGAACCGCAGCGCGTCCGCCCCGTAGGACGGAATGCCCTCGGGATAGTCGCGCTTGATCCGCTTCGCGGCCGAGTCCTTGTGCGCGGCGAGCATGAGGCCCTGGGTCGACTTGTCGAGGAGCGCCTGGAACGCGATGCCGTCGATCACGTCGAGGGGGTCGATCGTGTTCCCCTTCGACTTCGACATCTTCTGGCCCTCGGCGTCGCGGACGATGGCGTTGATGTACACGTCGCGGAACGGGACCTCGCCCGTGAAGTGCAGGGTCGTCATGATCATGCGCGCGACCCAGAAGAAGATGATGTCGAATCCGGTCACCAGCACGGAGGACGGCAGGTAGAACGCGCGCTCGCGCTCGAGCGCGCCCTCGTCCGGCCAGCCCAGCGTCGAGAAGGGGAGGAAGCCCGAGGAGAACCACGTGTCCAGCACGTCCGGATCGCGCGACTCGGGGGAGACGTGCTTCCCGGCCGCCTTCGCGCGCGCGAGCGCTTCCTCGTACGTGCGCCCGACGAAGGGCGTCCCGTCCATCGCGTACCAGGCGGGCACCTGGTGGCCCCACCAGAGCTGGCGCGAGATGCACCAGTCCTGGATGTTCTCCAGCCACTGGTTGTAGATCTTGGTCCATTCGTCCGGGATGAACCGGGTGCGTCCTTCGGCCACGGCCTTGAGCCCCGCCTGCGCGAGGCCGGGCATGCGCACGAACCACTGGTCCGAGAGCATGGGCTCCACCACGGCGTCCGACCGGTCCGAGCGCGGCTGCATGAGCTTGTGCGCCTTCACGCTCTCGACCATGCCCGCGCGCTCGAGATCCGCCAGCACGCGTTTCCGCGCCTCGAAGCGGTCGAGCCCCCGGTAGGCCTTCGGCGCGTTCTCGTTCACCTTCGCTTCCAGCGTGAAGATGTTGATCACCGGAAGCCCGTGGCGCATGCCCACCTGGTAGTCGTTGAAGTCGTGCGCCGGCGTGATCTTCACGCAGCCGGTGCCGAACGCGCGGTCGACGTAGTCGTCCGCCACGACCGGGATCAGGCGATCGGCGAGGGGCAGGCGCACGCGCTTTCCCACGAGATGCCGGTAGCGCTCGTCGTCCGGATGCACCGCGACCGCCGTGTCGCCCAGCATCGTCTCCGGCCGCGTGGTGGCGACCACGAGGTGTCCGCTTCCATCCTCGAGCGGATAGCGCAGCTGCCACAGGTGCCCGTTCTCCTCGCGCGACTCGACCTCGAGGTCCGAGACGGCGGTGAGGAGGACCGGGTCCCAGTTCACGAGGCGCTTGCCGCGGTAGATGAGCCCTTCGTCGAAGAGGCGCACGAAGACCTCGGTCACGGCCCGCGAGCGCGGTTCGTCCATCGTGAAGTACTCGCGCGACCAGTCGCACGAGGCGCCGAGCCTTCGCATCTGGCGGGTGATCGTCGAGCCGGACTGCTCCTTCCACGCCCACACGCGCTTCACGAACTCCTCGCGTCCGAGCGCGCGGCGCGATTCGCCCGCGGCCTCGAGCTGGCGCTCGACCACCATCTGGGTCGCGATCCCGGCGTGGTCGGTGCCCGGCTGCCAGAGCACGTTCTCGCCCTTCATGCGGTGCCAGCGCGTGAGGATGTCCATGAGCGTCTGCTGGAAGGCATGGCCCATGTGGAGCGTCCCCGTCACGTTGGGCGGCGGGAGCTGGATCGAGAAGGACGGGCGCGCGGGATCGAAGCCCGCCTTGAAATAGCCGCGGGATTCCCAGACGGGGTACCAGCGCGATTCGATCGCGTGGGGGTCGAAGGCTTTCGCGAGGTCGGTCATTTCGGTGCGCGGCGGGCGAGCGCCTGGGCGACGGCGTCGCCGATGGTCTTCGCGAGATCCGGGCGAAGGTCCGCGAGCGCGCTCACGACGGCGGAATTCAGGTCCGGAAGGAGGCGCTCGGCCACCCGCCGCTCGAGCTCCGCGGTGAGGCGGCCCTCGACCTCCGCGATCACGCGGTCGAACACCTCGCGGGCGACCTCGGTCGTGAGGGCATCCTGGGCGCCCGGCGGCTCGCCCACGAGGTCGGTCAACACGGGGACGCCGCCCGTCTGCGAGCCGTCCGCGGGCGGGGCGACGGAGCGGCGGCGCAGGAGCGCGTCCGCCTTCCCGAGGACGTCGTCGTCATCGGCCAAGGGGCTTCTCCGCGCTCTCGATGTTGTTCACCTTGATATCGTAGCCGCGCTTCCGGTAGAAGGCATAGCGCTCGCGCGCGCGGGCCTTGTCCTCCTCGTCCACGGCGACGATCTCCAGCAGCCGCTCGAAGGACGCGAAGAAGGGCGGCCATTCGGGGGCGAGGTTCAGGAGCACGTCGTGGTGCGGCAGGTCCTCTCCGGAAGGGGCGAGGATCACGGGCGTCTCCGCCGCGATGGCCGTCCCCGCGAAGGCGTGCGGCACGAAGCGCGTGCTCTGGAAGGTCCAGAGCGCCTTGTCGAACGCGCCCAGCACGTGCGCGTCCGGCGTGTAGACGACCAGCCGGGTCGACTGGTCGTAGGCCTTGGCGGCCAGCCGGCAGGCGAAGCGCAGCTTGTCGTCGGCGTAGTGGTAGAAGTCGATCCGGGTCACGCGGCGGCGCGGCGGGCGAGGAAGTGCGAAAGGAGCGCCACGGGCCGCCCCGTGGCTCCCTTCTCCGCGCCGCTCTTCCACGCCGTGCCGGCGATGTCCAGGTGCGCCCAGGGATACGCCTTCGTGAACCGCGAGAGGAAGCAGGCCGCCGTGATGGAGCCGCCGGCGCGCGAGCCGATGTTCGGGAAATCCGCGAAGTTGCTCTTCAGCTGCTCCTGGTAGTCGTCCCAGAGCGGCATGTGCCACGCGCGGTCCCACGCGTCGTCGCCCGCCTGCAGGACCTCGCGCGCGAGCGGGTCGCTGTTGGCGAAGAGCCCTGTCGCGACGTTCCCCAGCGCGATCACCATGGCGCCGGTGAGGGTCGCGATGTCGATCACGGCCGAGGGCCTGTACTTCTCGACATAGGTGAGCGCGTCGCAGAGGATGAGCCGCCCCTCGGCGTCCGTGTTGAGGATCTCCACCGTCTGGCCGGACATGGTCGTCACGATGTCGCCCGGCTTGATGGCGTTCCCGCCCGGCATGTTCTCGGTGGTGGGGACGACGCCCACGACGTTCATCGGCAGGTCCATGAGGGCCGCGGCCTTCAGGGTGCCCAGCACGCTCGCCGCGCCGCACATGTCGAACTTCATCTCGTCCATCTCGGCCGCGGGCTTGATCGAGATGCCGCCCGTGTCGAACGTGATGCCCTTGCCCACGAGGGCCACGGGCCGCTCGCCCTTCTTGCCGCCGTTCCACTCCATCACGATGAAGCGGGGCGGCTCGCGGCTTCCCTGCGCCACGGCGAGGAAGGCGCCCATGCCGAGCTTCTCGATCTGCTTGCGGTCGAGGACCTCGACCTTGAGGCGATGCTCCTTGCCGAGCGCCACGGCCTGGTCCGCGAGGTAGGACGGCGTGCAGATGTTGCCCGGCAGGTTCCCGAGGTCCTTCGCGAAGGACATGCCCGCGCCGATGGCGCTCGCCTTCGCGATCGCCGCCGCCGCCTCCTTCGCGTCGCCGCGCCCGGACACGTGCAGCGCCACGCGCTCGAGCGGCGCCTTGCGCGGATCCGGCTTGCTCTTCATGCGGTCGAAGCGATACGCGCCGTCGGTCACGGCGATCACCGCCTGCTCGACTTTCCAGGCGGTGCCCCGGCGCTTGAGCGCGAGGTCCGTGAGGCAGAGGAAGGCGTCCGCGGCACCGGTGGCGCGCAGCGCCTTCACGGCGGCCACGAGGGCCGTCCGGTACGGCGCCTCGTGGAAATCCTTCTCCTTCCCCAGGCCCACGAGGAGCACCCGCTCGGCGGGCACCTTGGGCACCTGGTGGAGCATGAGCGTAGCACCCGGTTTCGCCTCCAGGTCGCCGCGGCGGAGCACCCCGGCCACGAAGCCGCCCGAGGCCGTGTCGATCGCGCGCGCCGCGTCCGAGAGCTTTCCGCCCTCGAAGACGCCCACGACCACGCAGCCCGTCCGCTGCTTCTCGGGATTACCGCTCTTTGTGCTAAATTCCATTCGAATCCCCGCGTGGGAGGGCTGGCGAAGGGCAGAATTATACGCCCCGCCCCCGGCCCGCCGACTCCGTCCCATCCCCGTGATCTTCCAGCGCAGCCTCATCCGGGAGTTCAGCCTCATCGCGATCGCCGTGGTGGGCGTGCTCCTCGTGCTGATGCTCACGAGCCTTCTCGTGAAATTCCTGGGCCGCGCTTCGACGGGAGAGGTGCTTCCCGAGGCCGTGCTGGGCCTCATCGCCTTCGCGATCCTGTATTACATGCCGGTGCTTCTCGGCATCGCGGTCTTCGTGGCGGTGCTCCTCGCGCTCACGCGCAGTTACCGCGATAGCGAGATGACCGTGTGGTTCAGCTCGGGGCTCTCGATCGCGGCGTGGATCCGGCCCGTCCTCGCGTTCGCCGTCCCGATCGCGCTCATCTGCGCGCTCCTCTCGCTCGTGGTGGCTCCCTGGGCGATCGCGCAGAGCGTGGAGTACCAGCGCCTCCTCGAAAGCCGCGACGAGGTCTCGAACGTGACGCCCGGGCTCTTCGTGGAGTCGAAGAACACCGGGCGCGTCTTCTTCGTGGACAAGCTCTCGGAGAAGGGCGACCAGCTCAACAACATCTTCGTCCAGTCCACGCAGAACGGGCGCCTGGGCGTGATCGTCGCGCGCCGCGGCTACGTCGAGACGGCGAAGAACGGCGACCGCTTCGCGGTGCTCCTGAACGGCCGGCGCTACGAGGGCACGCCGGGCCAGGTCGACTACCGCACGGTCGACTTCGAGCGCTACGCCGTCCGGATCGAGCCGCACGAGGCGAAAGCCCAGGCCCCGTCGGCGAAGGCCATGGCTCTGCCGCAGCTTTTCGCTTCGCAGAAGCCGGAGGACAGGGCGGAGCTCCACTGGCGGATCGCGCTCCCGCTCGCGGTGATCATCATGGGACTCTTCGCCGTGCCGCTCTCGTTCGTGAACCCGCGTTCGGGGCGGTCGTGGAACCTCATCTTCGCCGTGCTGATCTACGTCGTGTACAACAACACGCTCTCGATCTTCCAGGCGTGGACCTCGACCGGCCGGATCCCGACGTGGGTGGGCCTCTGGCCCGTGCACCTCACGATGGCGCTCGCGGTCGTGGCGCTCTTCGCCCGGCAAATGGGCGGCTTCCGCTGGGCTTCGCTCGTCCGCTAGGGTGGGATGGGGCGGTGGCGGCGAGGTATAATTTCGGGCTTCAAAACGCTCGGGCAATCGCTTTAATTCCGCGCCCGGGCGGCTGCGTGGTGCCACCGGAGAGGTGGATGAGCGGTTTAAGTCGCACGCCTGGAAAGCGTGTTTAGGTTAATAGCCTAACGCGGGTTCGAATCCCGCCCTCTCCGCCAATCGCCGTTTCGAGAAACGAGAAGGCCCGTCGGACATCGACGGACCTCTTGCCTTACAGCCCTGTGGCCAGCGTCATTTCAGCATGACGGTGTAGAGCAGGATTTCCGTCTTGCCGACGTTCTTGCTCGTGAATCCCGGGCCGGGGCTCAGGATGCGCACTTCCCCGGTTTTCCATACGTTCTTCTTGGTCGTTCCATCGGCGAAGGTCCACAGCTGCTCCCCGCCTTTGATCGCGCGCACGACCCGCGTGGAGGAAGTTGGAGGGGAAGTGTTGGTAGCGCCAGGCGCGTACCGAAGCTCCCACGCCATCACCTTTTCGTTCTCCGCCATCACGGTGCGGACCGACTTTCCCTTTTCCGCCTTTGCCGCTTTGCCCATGTCCTCGGCCATTGCAGGATTCGCAATCGCCGCGAGCAGGAATGAACCGGCCAGGACGCCCATGAACGAGCGAGGTAACTTTCCCACGACCTACCTCCCTTTCTTGGAAAAGCAACATTCTTGGATGGAGACCTCCCGGACGATGGATAACTCGCTCCATGCGTCTGCGGCGTGAACATCCCCATCCGCCGGCTTATTCAGGCGAATCGCACTTATTCGGTGTTGGGTCGTGGAGCGAAAATCCCGTTCAGCTCCAAGCCAACGTTCGCTGCATTTGACAACGCAGATAGCCACTTGGCAATATAGCCATATGGCGATCCAAATCAAAGCCGGCCTGAAGGCCCTCGCCAACGAGAAGCGCCTCCAGATCCTGTCGTGGCTCAAGGATCCGACGGCTCATTTCCGCCCCCAGGTCGACGGGGACCTCGTGAAGGACGGCGTCTGCGGCCAGCTCATCACCGAGAAGCTCGGTATCGCGCAGCCGACGGCCTCGGAGCATCTGCGCATCCTGTCAGACGCGGGGTTCCTCACCGGCAAGCGAATCAAGCAATGGGTGTTCTACAGGCGCGACGAGAAGGCGATCGCCGCATTCAAGGCGCTCATGAAGAGCGAGATCTGACGACCCTGCGAAGGAGGAAGCCATGGCCACGCTGAAAGAACCCGAAGCGGCAGCATTCCCGTACGCCACGCACCTGAACATCCTCTTCCCGCAGCTGGAGAAGATCGACCTGCCGGCGCTCGTCGATGCGGTGACGGACCGCTGGTACAACCAGACGCTCTGCCGGGTGAACGGCTCGGTCGTGCGCCTGGGCGTGATGCAGGGCGAGTACCACTGGCACAAGCACGACGAGGACGACGAGTTCTTCTTCTGCCTCGATGGGGAGTTCCTGGTGGACCTCGAGGATAAGACGGTCGCGCTCGGCCCGCGGCAGGGCTTCGTGGTGCCCAAGGGCGTCGTCCATCGGACGCGAGCGCCGCGGAAGTGCGTGATCCTCATGGTCGAGAACGTGGGCATCGTGCCGACCGGCAACTGATCGCCTACGTCCGGCGGGGTCTATCTCGCTTTCGTCCTGGAGCGGCCGAGGCGGTGCTCCCGCGCACGACCAACTCGACCTGGATCTGGTGCATCCGCGGCACGCGCTTTCCCGCGAGCCGGGCAAGGAGCCGCTCGGCCGCGATCCTCCCGAGATCCGCGGACGGGACGTGGATGGTGGTGAGCGCCGGCGAGAATTCCGCCGCGAGCTCGATATCGTCGAACCCGACGACCGAAAGCATGCCGGGCACCGGGACGCCCTGCGTCGCGCATTCGATGAGAGCGCCCAGCGCGATGAGGTCGTTCCCGCAGACGAGCGCGGTGAAGCCATCCTTCCCCAGCCGATCCCAGAGCGCGCGCACGCCCGCGCGTCCGCCGCCCAGCGAAAACGGCGTCTCGACGATCCGCTCGGGTGGAAGACCGATGTTCCGTGCAGCGAGCGCGTCGCGGACGCCCGCCACGCGGTCCCGGGCGCGGTCGTTGTTGCGAAGCTCCCCCGAAAGCACCGCGAAGTCGCGATGGCCCAGGTCCAGCAGGTGGCGCGCGCAGCGCGCGCTCGCCTCCCGGTTGTCGAAGCCGATGCAGTGGTGGAACCGGTTGGGATCGATCGTCCACAGGAGCTCGTAGGGCACCGACGCCTGCGCCATGGCGTGGAAGAGGGCGGGCGGATGGTCGATGCCCACGAGCACCAGGCCGTCCACGCCCCGCTCGATCAACGTGCGCGTGACCGACGCTTCCATCCGCGGGTCGTACTCGTCGCTCGCGAGGAGCAGCGTGTACGATTCCCGCGCGAGCTCGCGCGCGAGCGCGTGGGTGGCGGAGGCGAAGATCGGATTGTCGATGGTGGGGAGCACCGCCCCGATCGTGCGCGAGCGGCGCGAGGCGAGGGCGCGCGCGGCGCCGTGGGGGACGTAGCCCAGCATCGACGCCGCCTGGCGGACGCGCTCGCGCGTATCCGGCAGGACGACCGCGGAAGTCCCCAGCGCGCGCGACGCGGTCGCGAGGGACACGCCCGCGGTGCGTGCGACGTCCATGAGGCGTGCCGGCCGTTTGCCCATTGCGGGCGAGGATACGCCCGGGTGAAAGCGCTTGCAACGGCGACCTTCATAGCCGCTTGACGCGCGCGGCGGGCGGCTGATAACGTGCGCGTGAAAACGCTTTCACGCGGGGCGCCATGACGATCGAATTCCTGAAGAAGGCGACGAAATCCCCGGAGACCGAGACGGGCTCCGCGCGGAAGGTGGTGGAGGAGATGCTCTCGGAGATCGAGCGCCGCGGCGAGGAGGCGGTGCGCGAATACGCCGCGAAGCTGGACCACTGGACGGGCGAGATCGTCATGACCCCGGAGGCGATCGAGCGGCGCCTGCGCGACGTTCCCGCGGAGGTCCGCCGGGACATCGATTTCGCGACGGAGCGCGTGCGCCGGTTCGCGCAGGCGCAGAGGGCTTCCACGCGGGAATTCTCCGTCGAGGTGGATCCGGGCCTCGTGGTCGGCCAGCGCCTGATCCCCGTGAACGTCGCGGGCTGCTACGTGCCGACCGGCCGTTACGCCCACATCGCCTCGGCCTACATGGCGATCGCCACGGCGAAGGCGGCGGGCGTGCCCTTCGTGGTGGCGTGCTCCACCCCGTATCGCGGCGAGGGCATCCACCCGCACGTCCTCTATGCGATGAAGGCGGCCGGCGCCGACACGATCCTCACCCTGGGCGGCGTGCAGGCCATCGCCGCGATGGCCTACGGCCTTTTTACGGGAAAGCCCGCGGACATCATCGTCGGGCCTGGCAACAAGTACGTCGCGGAGGCGAAGCGGATGCTCTTCGGCCGCGTGGGAATCGACGTCTTCGCGGGCCCCTCGGAGGTCGCGGTCATCGCGGACGATTCGGCCGATCCCGCGATCGTCGCCTCGGATCTCGTGGGGCAGGCGGAGCACGGGCACGAGTCCCCGGCTTGGCTCATGACCACGTCCCGGCGCCTTGCGGAAGAGGCGATGCGGCGGGTCCCGGAATTGATCGCGAAGCTTCCGGCTACTGCGCGGGACGCGGCGGGCGCGGCATGGCGCGACTACGGCGAGGTCGTGTATTCGGAGTCGCCGGAGGAGATCGCCCAGGCTTCGGACCGCTACGCGCCGGAGCACCTCGAGGTGCATGCGCGCGACCTCGACTGGTGGCTCGCGCGGCTTTCCTGCTACGGCTCGCTCTTCCTGGGCGAGGAGACCACGGTCGCGTTCGGCGACAAGACGTCGGGGCCCAACCACATCCTCCCCACCAAGGGCGCGGCGCGCTACTCGGGCGGCCTGTCGGTGCACAAGTTCCTGAAAACGGTCACGTGGCAGCGGATGACGCGGGCGGCGAACCGGGACATCGCGCAGGTGACGGCGCGCATCTCGCGGCTGGAGGGAATGGAGGCCCATGCGCGCACCGCCGACGACCGGCTCGCGAAATATTTCCCCGGCGAGCGCTTCGAGCGCGGCGCACCGGTGGACACCTGACCGATGCAGGTCGCGCCGCTCTTCGACCTCACGGGGCGCGTGGCGCTCGTGACGGGTGCCAGCTCCGGCCTGGGAAGGAGCATCGCGTTGGCCCTCGCGGGCGCGGGCGCGGCCGTGGTGCTGGTGGCGCGGCGCGCGGCGGAGCTGGGGGGCTTGAGGACGGAAATCGCGGCCGCCGGCGGGCGGGCGGAATCGCTGCCGTGCGATCTCGGCGACCGTGCCGCGCTCCGGAGCTGCGCGGCGCAGTCCGCGCGGGCCTTCGGCGCGCCGGACATCCTCGTCTCGGCCGCAGGCGTGAACCCGAGGAAGCCGCTCCTGGAGGTGACGGAGGCCGACTGGGACGCGACGATGCGGATCAACCTCGACGCCCCGTTCTTCCTGGGCCAGGCGCTGGCACCCGCGATGATCGAGCGCGGCTGGGGACGCATCATCAACATCGCGTCCCTCCAGTCGGTCCGGGCGTTCGCGAACGGCGCGCCGTACGGCGCCTCGAAAGGCGGCCTCATGCAGCTCACGCGCGCGCAGGCGGAGGCGTGGTCGCGCCACGGCGTCAACGCCAACGCGATCGCGCCGGGCTTCTTCGCCACGCCCCTCACGGCCCCGCTCGTGCGCGACACCGCGCGGTGGGCGGATCTCGCCGGGCGCACGTTCTCCAGGCGGAACGGCGAGCCGGAGGACCTCTGGGGCACGGTGCTCTTCCTCGCGAGCCGCGCCTCGGACTACGTGACGGGGCAGACCCTCTTCGTCGACGGCGGCTACACCGCGGGATGACATGAAGGCGCTCGTCTACACGGCACCGGCCGAGATGACCTTTCGCGAGGAGCCCGCTCCCGCGCGCGTGGACGACGAGGTGCTGATCCGCGTGGACGCGGTGGGCATCTGCGGCTCGGACATGCACGCGTACCACGGCCACGACCCGCGGCGCGTGCCCCCGCTCATCCTCGGCCACGAGCTCGCGGGCGAGGTGATCGACGGGCCGGGCCGGGGACGGCGCGTGACGGTGAACCCGCTCATCACGTGCGGGCATTGCGAGTACTGCGTGCAGGGCCGGAACAACCTCTGCGCCAACCGGACGATGATCGGCATGACGCGCGCGGGCGGCTTCGCGGAGCTCGTGACGACCGCGGCCTCGAGCGTGATCGAGCTCCCGGAAGGAATGTCCGAGCGCGCGGCCGCGTTGACCGAGCCCGCGGCCACGGCGCTCCACGCCCTCAATACCGCGATGCGCTCGCTCGCGCGCCCGATCCCGGAGTGCCGCGCGCTCGTCATCGGCGGGGGCGCGATCGGGCTCCTCACCGCGCTCCTGCTGCGCAGCTACGGCAGCCGCGGCGTGCGGCTGGCGGAGACCAACCCCCTGCGCCGCGCATCGGCCGCGCGCGCCGCCGGCTGCGAAGCGTTCGACCCCGCCTCGGGCGCGCTCGTCGCGGCCAACAGCGTCGATTTCGTGATCGACGCCGTGGGCGCGAAGGCCACCCGCGCGATGGCGATCGCGAGCGTGAAGCCGGGCGGCGTGGTCGTGCACGTGGGCCTCGCCGATTGGGCGTCCGAAATCGACATGCGGAAGCTCACCCTGGGCGAGATCACGCTGGCCGGGGTCTACACCTATTCCACGGCGGACCTGCGCGCGGCGGCGCGGGCGCTGCACGAGGGCGCGTTCGGCGAGCTCGCCTGGGTCGAGGAGCGCCCCCTCGCCGAAGGGGCGCGCGCGTTCCGCGATCTCGACCAGGGCCGCACGCCCGCCGCGAAGATCCTCCTGCGCCCGCGATGAGCAACATCGTCTTCGACCGCGTGGGCCGGCGCTTCCTGCGGGATGGCCGCGAGTTTCCCGCGCTGGACGAGGTGAGCTTCG
>Ga0105240_10006638_pt1 | contig 16981 bp, 16 predicted proteins | sample KBSC54metaG_FD_80426 | JGI IMG/M metagenome (GOLD analysis project Ga0105240, IMG submission 80426) | Corn rhizosphere microbial communities from Kellogg Biological Station, Michigan, USA - KBS C5-4 metaG | ecosystem: Host-associated > Plants > Roots > Rhizosphere > Soil | place: Michigan, USA...
ATGAGCGGTGCGGCTGGGGGGTTTCTGGACCAAGCTGGGCGGCGCGGGGCGCCGCAGCTCGTACTGGTGGTACGTGCAAGGCGTCACGTGGCGCCCAGCGCAGCGTCCAGGGACACATCCAGACGTGTCGATCATTCTGAAACACCTTCTAAGCGCTGGCGGGGCTCTCGGGAAGAGGAGGGTCGGATGAATCGAGCGTCGCTGCGCCTCCTGCCGCGGGTGGCCGGCGTTGGCGCCCGGCAAAGCTGCCGACCAGGATGCCGATCACGGTCACGAGATAGAGCTGGCCGAGCAGCATCTCCACGACCGCAAGCGCGCGGCCCACATGGGTGGCGGCCGTGAGATCGCCGAAGCCGGTGGTGGTGAGAGCAGCGAAGCTGTAGTAGACGACCTGGCTGGTCGAGGCCTTAGCCACCTCTGCGAAGTACGGCGCGCTCTCCACCTGTGCGACGAAGCCGATCACCCAGGCGAAGACAAGCCCGGTCAATAGGTACAGCGTCAACGCTCCGGCCACCACCTGCGGAGTGACGCCACGGGCTTGCAGGAGTCTCATCAGCCCACCGATCAGCGCCACTGGGACGGCGGCAGACAGCGCGCCGCTGATGGCGAACAGCACGCTGTCCGACAGGCCGCCTGCGGCCTCGCCGACGACGGTGAAGGTCATCAGGGCCATGATCGCCACCGCCACCGAGCGGCGCACGTCGGCGCGGGCGCGTGACGTCGCGACGACCGCGAGCAATGCCAGCCACTGCAGGGCAATGGCGATCGCTCGCGACCAGTTGGCCGTTGGCGCCACGATCACGAACACCAGCAACGTGAGTGTGAGCAGGAAGACGAGCCCGAATCTGAAGCCGGCCTCGCGGCGCTCCTCAGATGCCATGGCAGGATTGTGGACTACCGGGGGGTCATCAACGCGACGGGCACGGCCAAGCCGGCCGAGCGCTTGAGCGTCGCGATCCGTCGGCCCGGCTGCACGGCGGCTCGGATCTCGCTCACGTCCTCGCCAAGCGCAGTCACCGAGCGCTCGATGTCTTTGGCGATCAGCGCCAGTCCCCAGAACCGCGTAGGGGCGTCTTCGCCGCCTGCGCGCGCCAGCTCGCCGTCGGGGATCTGCACCACCTCGAGGATCGCCTCGCCCAGGCGGAAGAAGGCCTGGCGCGGCGCGCCAGCCGGAGTCGGCTCCTCGCGCACGCGGCGCAGGTCAAGACCGGCCGCGCGCAACGCGTCGACGGTCCGGTTCAGGTGCGGCGAGAAAGCCACCACATGGTCGATCGCATTCACTCCGTTGGGGTGCTCGGGCGCAGCCTCGCCCTGTGGGTTCGTGGATGTCTCCGTAGGCAGGCCGTCGAGGTCGCCGCTGGCCGTCGCGCGCAGCGACCAGCCAACGATCCCTCTCCCGGCTTCGCGCCCTGCCAAGCGCAGGTGGATCGTGTCGAGCGCGAGAAGATCGCCCTCGACGGCAAAGCCGAGTCGCTCCCACTGATCCGGCTCGTCGGCGAGAGTGATCTCGTCGATCGTCACGCGCGGCGCGGCGTTCCCAGCAACAGTCGTTTGATCCGGAGCGGCGTTCGCGGTAACAGCCGTCTGCTCGGGCATGGACGAACGCGGGAGCTCAGCCGTACAGGCGGACGGGCAGCGTCTTGAGCTGATTGATGAACGCCGACTCGACCGTCAGCGGTCGGCCGTCGATCTGGATGTCAGGGAAGCGAGCGAGCGTCTCCTCGAACAGCACCTTCAGCTCTAGTCGCGCCAGCGCCGTGCCCAGGCAGAAGTGCCGGCCGCCGGCGCCGAAAGCCTGGTGCTCGGTCGTCCGGCGTAGATCGAAGCGGTCGGGATCCTCGTAGCGCGTCTCATCGCGGTTTGAGGAGACGTACCACATCACCACCCGCTCACCCTCTTTGATCTGGCGTCCGCCCAGTTCGGTGTCTTTGGTGGCGGTGCGGCGGAAGTGCGCGAAGGCGGGGAACATCCGCAGCGACTCCTCGACCGCCTGCGGCGCCAGCGCGGGGTCCTCCAACAGCAGTCCTCGTTGCTCGGGGTCTTCCATCAACGCGCGCATACCACTGCAGTAGGTCGCCTTGGTGGAGTCGTTGCCGGCGGCGACGAGCAAGAAGAAGCCCATCACGATCTCATGCTCCTCGAGCTTCTGCCCGTCGACTTCGGCGTGGACGAGCACGCTTGTCAGATCCTCTGTCGGGTTCTCGCGCCGCGCGGCGATCATCCGCCCGCAGCGCTCGAAGATCTCGGGGATCTCTTTTTCCATCACGGCCTCGACTCCGGCCGGGTTGAGGTCGGGGTCGCCCGCTCCTAGCGTCGAGTTCATCAACCGCGCCCAGGTGGCGTCGTCCTCCTCGGGGATGCCCATGAAGCTGCCGATCACGCGCGAGACGACCGGCTGCGCCACGTCGTTTACGAGATCGCAGCTCTCGCGTCCCTCCAGCCCGTCGAAGGTCTTGGCGACGATCGCCCGGATTGCCTGCTCGTGCGCGGCGATCCGCTTGGGCGTGAAGCCGGCCTGGAACAGCGCCTTGACGCGATCGTGCTTGGGCGGGTCCATGCCAATGAACATCGCGCGCGAGAGCTCGATCGGGAAGATCGTCGAGATCACTGTCACGCCGCCCAGCTCAGAGGAGTAGGTCTGCCAGTCGCGGCTGACGGTGTGCACGTCATCGGCTGTGGTGACCGACCAGAAGCCGCCCTCCTCGGGGAATTCGCTGATCTCGCGCGTCCAGTGCACAGGGCATCCCTGGCGCAGCTTTTTGAACAGCGTGTGGGGAGGCCCGCTCGTCCACTCGTCGCGCTCGAGCAGGAGCCGGTCCTCGAGGTTGGTGCCAGTGGCGGTCATCTTCTCTCCAGTCAGGTGTGAGGGGCGCTGCGCTGCGTCGGATCTTAGCCAGAATTTGGCTGGGCAGCCAGTTCGGTGGTGGGGCTTGAAAGAAATCTTGGCATGCCTTATTATTAGGTGCGTGGCCACCAAGGAAAGCGTGCACTCAGCCGCCATCGAGGACTACTGCAAGGCGATCTACACGCTGGAGTCACGCGTCGGCGAGCCCGTCTCGACCAATGCCCTGGCCGAGCGCCTGGAGCTGACGAGCGGCTCGGTCTCCGGCATGCTCCGCAAGCTCGGCGAGGTTGGCCTGATCAGTCACGTCCCCTACCGTGGCGTGCGCCTGACGCCCGAGGGTCGGCGGCTCGCGCTCGAGGTGATCCGCCACCACCGGCTGCTCGAGCTGTATCTCGCCGAGGCGCTGCAGATGCCGTGGGATCGGGTGCACGCCGAGGCCGAGGTGCTCGAGCACGTGCTCTCCGACGAGCTCGAGGAGCTGATCGCCGTCAAGCTGGGCCACCCCACGATCGACCCTCACGGCGACCCGATCCCCACCGCCGAGCTCGAGATCGACGAGCACCCGACGCGGAGCCTGGAGAGCCTGCAACCCGGCGAGGAAGGCACGTTCGTGCGAGTCTCAGACGCCGACCCGGAGATGCTGCGCTACCTGGCCAACCGCGGGATCATGCCGGGCGGCCACATCGCGGTGATCGAGCGCCAGCCTTTCGGCGGCCCGCTGCTGGTCAGCGTCGACGGTAGCGAGCACACGCTCGGAGGAGAGCTGCCGCGCGTGATGCGTGTAGGCGTCGGATCCGAAGTGTCCGGTGCGGCGCGGTCCACAAAGGCCGGCGAACCCGGCCGGCCGCGGCCGCTTGCGACTGGCGCCCCGAGCGCCCCAAGGCAGGGCCGGTGAGCGACTCCTCGCTCGCCACGCAGTCACTGCGGCCAGTGGCTGCTCTCGATGGCGCCAGCGTCGCGCTGCCGGATGCCGCAGCTGTCCCTAGCGCGCTCGAGCAACTGCTGGCGCGCGGCCGCCTGCGTGGCACGCTGGCGATGCTCGGCCCCGCGTTCGTCGCCGCCGTCGCCTATGTCGATCCCGGCAACTTCGCCACCAACCTGCAAAGTGGCGCCAAGTACGGCTACCTGCTGCTGTGGGTCGTGCTCGCCGCCAACCTGATGGCGATGTTGATCCAGTACCTGTCGGCCAAGCTCGGAGTGGTCACCGACCGCGATCTGCCCGAGCTGTGTCGCGAGCGCTTCCCGCGCACCGTCAGTTGGGGGTTGTGGGTGCAGGCGGAGATCATGGCGATGTCCACCGACATCGCCGAGGTGCTCGGCGCCGCGCTCGGTCTGAACCTGCTGTTCGGCGTGCCGCTGCTGCCCGCCGGGCTGATGGCGGGCGCGATCGCGTTTGCGATCCTCGAGCTGCAGACGCGCGGCTATCGCCGCTTCGAGCTGGCGATCACCGCGCTGCTCGGGATCATCTTCCTCGGCTTCCTCTACGAGGCGCTGCGTATCGGCCCGTCGGTGAGCGCCTCAGCCGGCGGCCTGCTGCCGGGGCTGCATGGCCCCGACTCGCTCTACCTTGCGGTGGGCATCATCGGCGCGACGGTGATGCCGCACGTCATCTACTTGCATTCCGCGCTCACCAACGGCCGCGTCCGCTGCCGAGACGACGCCGAGCGCCGGCGCGTCCTGCGCTTCGAGCGATTGGACGTGGTCATCGCGCTCGGACTCGCGGGCGCGATCAACATGGCGATGCTCACCGTCGCCGCGAAGCTGTTTCACACGCCTGCCCTGGCCGGGCTGCAGACGATCGGCGAAGGTCATGCTCAGTTCGAACACCTGGTGGGGGGCGGCGCCGCGCTCGCGTTTGCCGTTGCGCTGCTTGCCTCCGGAGCGTCCTCATCCAGTGTTGGCACCTATGCCGGGCAGGTCGTCATGGCAGGCTTCATCAAGGTGAGGGTGCCGCTGCTGGCGCGGCGAGCGGTGACGCTGCTCCCCGCAATCGCGGTGCTGGCGGCCGGCATGAACCCGACGGATGCGCTCGTGCTCAGTCAGGTCGTGCTCGCCTTCGGCATCCCGTTCGCGCTGATCCCGCTGGTGATGCTGACCAGCAGCGGCAAGGTGATGGGCGCGCACGTCAATCGCCGCCTGACCACGCTCGCGGCGGTTGCGGTCGCAGCCACCATCACGTTGCTGAACGTGTTCTTGGTCGCTCAGCAGCTACTTGGGTGATGGCTTGGGCGCCTGGCGGCGCCGCAAGATCGAGGAGAGTCAGTTCGCTGAGCGCCGGCCGCGACGCACACCCAGCCACAGCCACAGCGGGTAGGTGGCGAAAATCGCCGCCGAGAGCTTGTGCGTGCGTGGGCCGGCGCCACGCCAGTCGAAGCGAAAGACGCCCGAGTTGAGCATCCAGTCGCGGCCGGAGGTGGCGCGACACAGCTTCCACACCGGCCGCGTCCAGCCCTGGTCGAGGTAGAGCCCGACGCTCACGCCCCAGAACAGGACCATGTAGGCGACACCAACGGCGGCGTCGCGTCTTGCGCTCGGTTGCGCATCGCGCGTCAAACGCGCGTATGTGCGACCGCCGCTGTAGAGCAGTGGGGGGTCGATCAGGAAGGACACGGGATCTCCTCTCCCATAAGGGTGAAGGCCAGCCGGGTGGCCAGCGCCATTATCGTCATCTGCGGGTTGACGCCGAGCGAGCTCGGCACGGCCGACCCGTCGGCCACGTACACACCCTCGGTGTCGTGCACCTGCAGGTCGCCGTCAATCACGCCGTGGGAGGCGCGCGCATCGGCGCGGGCGGTGCCGAGTGGGTGAAAGGCCATCAGCTTCAGGTCGCGCAGGCGTGCATGCTCGGGTTCGATGCCGGGCGGCAGCGGCAGGTATACCTCGCGCGCGCCGGCTGCCTCGAGCAGCTCGCGCATACGCCGAAGGCCCGTGCGGAAGCGCTGCAGGTCGGCGTCGTCCATGTCGTAACGGATCACGGTCTGCCCAGCCAGCGAGTGCACGCTCCCGCGCGAGCTGTCTGAGACCATCAGCCCGAACTGGGCCAGGTGGCGGTAGTCGGCCATCGCTTGCGCGTGGCGCTCACCGCTCAGCGGCAGCGACATGGCGGCGTAGGCGGGCGGGCCCGCAACGCCCTCGAAGACGATGCCCTCACCGGCGAACTCGTCGACGTAGAAGCTCTGCGGAACACCCTTGGCCATGTCGACGATCTCATCCATCCGCGCGAAGGCGGCGGTGGCCGGATGCAGCGAGAGGTTGCGCCCGAGCTGGCCCGAGCGGCCGCCGAGTCCGCTGCGAGCCAGCAGCAGCGGCGTGTGGATCGTGCCGGCCGCGACGATCACGATCGGCGCTTTCACCTCGACGCTTGCTCCGCTGAGCATCCGAGCCTGCACGCCATCGGCGCGCCCACCCTGCACCAGGACGCGACCGACGCTCGCGCCGGTGACGATCCGAGCGCCTGCCCGCTCGGCGCGGGGGATGTAGGTGATGCCCGTGTGCTGCTTCGCCGAGGTGGGGCAGCCGAACGCACACACTCCCGAACCGACGCAGCCGCGGGCGTTGCGACGCAGGTAGCCGTGCGACCAGCCCAGGCGCTCGGCTCCGCGACGAGCGACGGCGGCGTTGGCGCCGGCCAGCTTGGGCGTGACCTCGCTCACCGACAGCGCTTGCTCGACGCGCTCAAAGCACGGCCGCAGCGATTCTTCATCGACGTCCAGTCCGAACTCGTGTTGCCAGCGCTCGAGTACGCGCGGCGGCGTACGGAAGCAGGTGCCGGAGTTCACAAGCGTCGTGCCGCCCAACCCGCTGCCGAGCGGGAGCATGATCGGCGGCGTGCCGAGCGTGAGCGTCTGTCCGCCGTCGCGGTACAGGCGCGCGAGCATCTGTGGGGGCCGCGCGGTGAAGTGGTCGGGGTCGTGACGGTGCCCTTGCTCGAGCACGACAACGTTCATTCCGCCCTCGGCGAGCTCGGCGGCGGCGACTGCTCCCCCGGCGCCCGCGCCGATTACGCAGACGTCGGCTCGGATGGTGTGGCCCGTGCTCAAGGCCTCCCCTTTTGCGTCCAAAGGCCCCCCTTTGGCAACGATGTTCGACTCGCGGACGTACTTTCGCAGTAGGTCACGGCCGTCCCTCCGCTCGGCGCAGCGCGCGCCCGCGCTTGACCACGGCTTCAGCATCCCAGCCGAGCGCGCGGGCGACGGCCGGGTCGTCATAGCGACCGAGCGAGGCGAGCATCTGCGCGAGCTGGTCGGCGGCGCCGGCCCGCGCGAGCAGGGCGCGACCGCGTGGGCGGCGGGCCAGCGCGATCAGGGCGCGCATGCCCGCACGTTGCGGAGCCGGGGCGGAGCGGACGAACTCGGTGAGTGAGTCCATTTCAACCGTCGCCGAACGGCGCCAGCGGCACGCCGTGGTCGCGTTCACGCATTCCCAGCTCGTAGGCCGCGCCGTGGGCTGTGTGCAAGGTGGTGGCGGCGCCGCCGCGCGGGCGGATGTTGAGCGAGAGGGCGGCCACCGAGCAGTTGACGACGTCGTGCTCGCCACCGTCGGGATCGGCGTAGCGCCAGCCCGCCGCCGCGCCCGGCGGGTCGTCGACGTGGGCTTGGACGAGCAGGCCGTTCTCGCCCGGGATGCTCAGCGAGCAGCGCCCAGCGTTCTCGGCCACCTGCACGCCACGCGCGCCGAGGCCACCGAGACGCAGCCGGCGACCGTTGAGCGAGATTGCGCCGCTGGCCATCCACGGCGTCAGCCGCCCTGCGACGAGCACACGGCCGAGGGCGACATCCAGCCAGGCCGCACGGTCCTCGGAGAAGTCGACGCCGTGCAGCCAGATCCAGCGCTCGGCGTGCTCTGAGCCCCAGTTGTGTCCGACCATGCCGCGCCAGTCGCGCAGCTCGACCGTTCGATCGGGCAGCTCGATCGTGCCGTCGAAGCTGGCCGCCGGGGCGGGGCTCGTCAGCTTCGTGCGCGGCAGCGGCGCGCGGTACAGCCAGGGTTGCTTTAGGTGGCGCAGTTCGGACTCGGAGCCGGAGATGCGCAGCGACCAGCGCGCCGGTCCGCAAACGCCCTCGGCCGCGCTCGGGCCAAGACGCCCGCCATCGCTACTCGCGCCGTAGCCGCCCGTGGCGGCGCCGCCGTAGCCGCCCTCGCCCGCAGCGTCCTGGGAGGGGTCGGCGTCGATCGCGATCCAACCGCTCGTGGGCGCCGACAACTGGTCGCTGGTGTGCTTGTGCATGAACGGTGCGCCGCGCTCAGCATCGAACACGGTGCACCACAACGAACCCTCGGGTGCGTGGCCGGGGCGCTTGTGCACCGTGTAGCGAATCCAGGCGCCAACCGGCCGATCGGGGGCGACGGCGCGCAGGTAGAAGGACTCGTACATGCCCTTGCCGATAGCCGTCTGCGGGAAGACTGGATCGTTTGCCATCAACGCGATCGTAACCGCCGCTGCTCGCGCGAGGTGCGAGGATCGTCGCCGTGAGGCGCGATCCGCTGCTGACACTGCCATCCGCTCTGCTCGCTCCCGCGGCAGGCGGAGAGGGGCGCTACGTGATGGGGGTCGACGGCGGCGCCACTAAGACGCTTGCCGCTGTGCTCGACCTCGAGGAGCGCACCCTGCACCTCGGCCACGGCGCCTCCAGCAACGCCGACGCCGTTGGGGCGCGCGTGGCGACCGAGTCGCTGCTGCGCGCCACCGACGAGGCGATCGACCGTGCCGGGCTTGAGCCAAAGCAGCTTGATGGCGCGGTGTTGGCGATCGCCGGGACCGACACCGACGCGGTCGCCGAACACGTCGGCGCCGCGAGGCCCGGTAACTGGGTGGTCGTCAATGACGTCGTCGGGGCGTGGGCGGCGGCCACCGGCGCTCAGCCGGGGGTGGGGGCGATCTCGGGGACCGGCAGCAACGTGTTCGGCGTCGGTCCGGACGGTCGCAGCTGGCGCGCCGGCGGCTGGGGGCACCTTCTCGGCGACGAGGGCAGCGGTTACTGGCTGGCCGCGCGCTCGCTGCGCGCCGCGCTCGCCGACCGCGACGGCTCCGGGCTGCAGACAGCGCTCAGCGACGCCGCCGTCGAGTTCTTTGGCGTGCGCAGCGTCGAGGCGCTCGCCACGCTCGTGTACTCCAAGCCGCTGACCAAGTCAGAAATCGCGGCGTTTGCGATCGAGACCGCGCGCGCGGCGCATGCCGGCGACGCGGTCGCGCGCGCACTGTTCGAGCGCGCCGCCGCCGAGCTGGGAGCGCAGGTGGTGGCGGTGATCGAGCAGACAGGACTGAGCGGCCGGTTCCCGGTGGGGCTGATCGGCAGCGCCTTCAAGGCCGGCTCGCTGTTTGTCGACCCGCTCACGGCGCTGGTGCGCAGGGTCGCCCCCGAGGTGACGGTGGCGGTCGTGGAGATGGCGCCCGTCGGCGGCTGCCTGCATCTGGCGGCACGCGCCGCCGGGCGCGAGGGTGTCCTGGCAAGCGAGGAGCTGCGCCGCCTGCTGGACGACGCGCTCGCCCGCGACGGGGCGTTCAGGGAGTAGCTTCGATCTGCGCGCGCGTGCCTATCGCGCCCGGACCCCGACCGGCGATGCGCACAGCGGCGGCCGTGTGGGCGAAGGCCGCCGCGGCAAGCGGCTCCCGACCCTCGGCCAGCGCGACGAAGAGAGCCGCCGCGAACACGTCGCCTGCCCCGAGCTCGTCGCGGACGCAGGGAACGTGTGAGACAGGGCTCTTCAGCACATCGTCGCCGAGGTGAAGGGTAGTTGGAGAGGAGCCGGCTGTTACCGCCACGCACGCGCCGAAGGCGTGCGCTGCTGCGAACAATTCCTCGCAGACGTACCGCTCGTGCTCGGATATCACGGCCACGTCGAACCTATTCGGAAGGACGGCACTGTCGAGCGCGACCGTGCGGATCTCCCCGTCCGGCCAGTCGCGCACCAGTCCTTGCGCCGTCACGCCCACGAATGCCGCCTCGCCGTCCCAGCTCACTGGCGTCTCTTTGGCGATCGGCGCCAGGTGCAGGATGCGCGCGTCGATCGACAGTCGCTCGACGATCGGGCCGGCCCAGGCGAGCACTCGCTGACTGCGTGCTGCTCCCACGCCGCGGGTTTCGAGCAGCGTCGTCTGGGCCACCGCGATCACATGCAGCTCGAGCTCATCTCGGTATGGATCGAGCAGCTGCTCGATCTGTGACCGCACGCCCTGCGTGACGATCAGCGTGCGCAGGCCGAGGCGGGCCGCCTGCAACGCGCTGTAGAACGCGGTCCCGCCCGGCTGGCGGATCTCACGGCCGCCGTCGGGGAATACGTCGCAGCTGACATGGCCGACCGCGACGTAGTCGTAGCCGCTCACGCCACGCGGGGAGGGATGCGCAGCGGCAACTCCGTGCCCGCGATCGCCGCGGCCGCCAGCCGGCCCGTGAACACACAGCCACCGAGGAACGTGCCCTCCAGCGAGCGCTTGCCGTGCACGCCGCCGCCGCCGAAGCCGGCCGCCTCGCCGACCGCGTACAGAGCGTCGATCGGCTCGCCGCCCTCGCGCAGCACGCGGCAGGCCAGGTCGGTCTGGATGCCACCGAGGCTCTTGCGCGCCAACACCTGCAGCCGGATCGCCATCAGCGGCCCGGCCTTGGGGTCGACGATGCGCTGGAAGCGCGACGTGCGCAGACGGTCTCCGCGCCAGCCCCGCAGCTGGGCGATCCGGCGCAGCTGATCGTCGTTGAACAGGCCCTTGCCGCGGTCGATCGTCTCGTCGTAGCGGCCGACTTCGCGCTCGAGCACTGCGGCGTCGATTGCGCGCTCGCCGGTCAGCTCGGCGGTCACGTCGTTCATCTTCTCGGCCAGCTCGTCGAGCGTGGTCGCGGCGACGAAGTCGGGTGAGCCCTCCAGGAAATGCCTGACCAGGCCCGGCTTGCCCAGCACCACGCTGAGCAGGAACGGCAACAGGTGGCGCTCGCGCAGGTGCGGGTTGTGCTGGGAGCCGGAGACATCCAGCTCGCGCTTGGCGATCTTGAAGTTGCAGATCAACCACGAGTACTTGCGCTCGTCCTCGCACATTCGCTCGAGCGCGGCATAGGCGTCGAAGGTCGGCATCACCGGGACCGGGCCGTAGCGGACGCCGTCGGGATTCAGCATCAGGCCCGAGCGCGGCGGGATCAGCTTCAGGCCGTGGTGCTCACGCTGCGGTTTGGGGTGACGCACCGCATCGGCGTAGTTCCACATCCGCGACAGGTGGGTGACGGCGCCTCCGATCCGGCGTACCTCTTCGTGCATGGCGCCGTCGGCGTAGTAGTGCGAGCCCATCAGCAACCGCTCGGGTGCGGGCCCGAGGCGATCGGTCGGCCATTCGCGCCGCACGATCTCCAGGTTGCCGCCGATGCCGCCGGCGGCGATCACGACTGCCTTGCCCGCGCGCAGACTCTCGCCGGACTCGAGCTTGACGCCTGTGGCCGTGCCGTTCTGGATCGAGAGCTCGACGACCTTGGTCTGGAAGCGCACGTCCAGCGAACGGCGGCGCGGATGCGACTCGATCGCGCCCCACACGGCCTGAACCAGCCCCTTGCCGGTGCCCCAGGTCAGGTGGAAGCGGGGGACGGAGTTGCCGTCGCCGAAGTTGCCGCGCTCGGCCCAGTTGACGACCGGGAAGAAGCGCACGCCGATCTCCCGCAGCCAGGCGCCGACGTCGTCGCGCGCGCGCGTCACGTACTGCTCGGCCCAGCGCCGCGGCCACACGTCCTCGGGCTCGAACTCGGCGATCCGCAGCCAATCCTCAAGCGCTAGACGCTCGTTGTCGGGGATGCGTGAGCGGCGCTGCTCGGGCGAGTCGACCATGAACATCCCCCCGAACGCCTCGCGTGCCAGCCCGCCGACCTCCTGCGGCTGGCAGCGGTCCACCAGCGTCACGTTGTGGCCGGAGCGCAGCAGCTCGAGTGTGGCGACCAGCCCGGCGAGACCGGCGCCGACCACGATTACGTCGCGATCGCTGTTGTCCGGTACGGATTTCATGTCTTCGCCGCTTTCCACCGCGCGGGGTACATCTGGTTCCGGGCCTTGCTGTGCTCCATGCCCGCGGTTCTCACATCAACGCCATTCCGGGCGCCACCTTCACTTCCACCAATTCGGGCTTGCCGGATGCCAGCGCCGCGCTAAGCGCTTGGCCGAGCTCCCCGGCGTCACCTGCCACCTGCGAGGTTACGCCGTAGCCTTTTGCCACCGCGGCACAGTCGAGCGCCGGAAGGTCAAGGCCGGGGGCGCCGACGATGTCCTCGAGCATCCCGAACCACTTGAGGATCGCGTACTCGTCGTTGCGCAGCACCAGAAACGTGACGGGCACGTCATACGCGGCGGCGGTCCACAGCGCTTGGATCGCATACTGCGCCGAGCCCTCGCCGATCACGCACACGACCGGGCGCGAGGGCTGCGCCAGCTGCACGCCGATCGCGGCCGGCATGCCGAAGCCCAGCCCGCCGCCGGAGGAGAAGTAGTAGCTGCCGGGCGCCGAGAGACGCAGCTGGTTGCGCAGCGCCAGCGTCGCCGACGGCGACTCCAGCACGACGATCCCGTCTGGCGGGAACGCCTCGGCCAGGACTTGCACAGCCGTCGAGGGACTGATCGGGTCGCTGTCGGGCGCGGGCTCGGCCGGCGGGCGTGGCGTTGGCGGTTGGCGGTCGGAGTCGCCCACCTGCTCGGCGAGCGCCGCCAGCGTCAGGGCGGGGTCGGCGAGGATCGCATCGCCCATCGGCGCGCGCGCGGCCTCGTCGGGGTCGCTCATGATCGCCACCAGCTCCGTGCCCGGGGCCAGCAATGGACCGGGAACGTTCGGGTAGTACGGGAAGACCGAGGTGCCGACCGTGAGCACGAAGTCGTGTGCGGCCAGCATTTCGCCCACCGGCAGCACGGCGGGAGGGAGGATGCCCGCGAACAGCGGATGGTCCTCGGGGAAGCCGATCCGCCCCCCGCCGGGTGCTGGGGTGGCGTACACCGTCAGTCGCTGGCGCTCCGCCAGGCGGACGGCTGCCTCCCAGCCGCCGCCGGCGTCGATCTCAGGGCCGGCTACGAGCGCTGGACGCTCGGCTCCCCGTAGCTGTTCGCACAGCCGCTCGATCGCTTCCGGGCCGGGCAGCGCTGCGCCGGTGACCGTGCGCGCGCTCTGGTGGGCGAGCGCGTCATCTTCCACCTCCACTCCCCAATCGTCCATCGGGATCGACAGGAACGAAGGGCCGCGCGGCGGCAGCGATGAGGAGTGGATCGCGCGCAGCAGGGCGTGCGGAACGTCCTGGGCGCGCGGTGGCTCGTAGCTCCACTTCACGAGTGGGTGTGGCATCCGCGTCGCGTCGCGGTTGGTGAGGTTGGCCTGTAGCGTCATCAACGAACGGTATTGCTGGCCGGCGGTGATCACCAGCGGCGACTTGTTCGCCTGGGCGTTGAAGATCGCCCCCATCGCGTTGCCCACTCCCGGTGCCGTATGCAGGTTGACGAGCGTTGGGCGGCCGCTTGCCTGCGCGTACCCGTCGGCCAGGCCGACGACGGTGGCCTCCTGTAGGCCGAGCACGTAGCGGAAATCCTGCGGGAACTCTCTCAACATCGGCAGCTCGGTTGAGCCGGGATTGCCGAATATCGTGGTCATCGAGCGGCTGCGCAGCAGCTCGAGCACTGCCTCTCTCACGGTTCTCACGCGTTCTCCTCGCGGTCCTGGGGTGCTGGGACAATAAGGCAACGGCGGCAGGCGAGCGCACCTTTGGCAAGCGTGGTTTGTTCTGTACGTCTGACTTGGCACTGACGAGAGGCCGGCAAGCGCAGATGCTCAGATTGACAGTGGCGCTGGTGAGCGTGCTGCTGCTAGGGGCGACGCCTGGCTGGGCACGGCCGGCGAGATCGGCCGCTTCTGGCTCGCGCTATCCCGCCGGCGGCGAAGGGCCGCGGCGGATCGCGCATAGTGGCGAATTCGCCCGCGGCGCCTCAGCACACACGTCGGCCAAAGGCAAGAAAAGCAAGCCGAAGCCCGGGTTGCACGGCAATCCGGCGCGTGCGCTGGCCTCCTTCGCGGAGATGCAAAAGGCCTTCTACATTCCCGGCAGCGGCCTCTATCTGGGCGAGCCGTACTCATTCCTGTGGCCGTTCTCCCAAGCACTGGCGGCGACCGTCAGTGTGGCCAACATCCCCGGTCAAGCCGCCAAGCAGGCGGTCGCCAACTCGCGCGAACTGCATGTGCGCCTGTACGGGTTGGGCAAGTACTGGAGCACTCCCACCAGCGCGAGCGAACCGCTCCCCGGTGAGCAGCCGGAAGTCGAAGAAAAGGGCCCGGGCGAACCGATCGAAGGCCCCGGGGTGCCGCCGCCGACGCTTCCCTCCTACAGCGGCAACGTCGTTCCCCCGGCCGGGGCCAGCTACTACGACGACAACGAGTGGGTGGGGATCGAGCTGATGCGGATCTACAAGCTCCGCCACGAAGCCAGCGTGCTCGAACGCGCCGAGCAGATCATGGCGTTCGTGATGGCCGGCTGGCAGACCAACCCGAAATTGGCCTGCGTCGGCGGCGTGCCGTTCTCCGACGCGCCAAGCAACACCGACCGCAACACCGTCACCGACGGTCCCGGCGCCGAGCTGGCGCTGCAGCTTTACCGCACGACCGGTGACGCCGCATATCTGCAGTTCGCGGAAATGGCCTACGAATGGGTGCGCCGCTGCCTGATGCTTCCCAACCAGCTCTACGCCGACCACATCCGCCAGAAAGGAGTGGTCGACCCGAGGCTGTGGAGCTACAACCAAGGCTCGATGATCGGAGCGGGCGTCCTGCTCTATCAGGTCACCCACAACGGAGCCTTCCTCTACCAGGCGCGTCAGACCGCCAAGGCCGCGCTCGCCTACTTCACGATGGAAAGGCTGCTTGGCGAAAATCCCTTCTTCGTCTCGGTCTACCTGCGCAATCAGATGTATCTGGACTCCGTCACGCACGATCCGCCGGGGCCGCATCTGGCGCAGGCCTACATCAACTACGTGTGGGTCAACCGGCGCCTTGCCAACGGTCTGTTCGTGTGGGGCTCGCCGCCCTCGTCGCAACTGCTCGTGCAGGCCGCCGCCGTGCAGGTCTACGCGCTGCTCTCCACCAAGCCCGCGACCTTCTTCTAGGGCCCGATTCAGAAGTTCTTAGTGTCTGGCCGACCCCATCCGCGCGGCTGCTCGCCGCGCAAGAGTGAGGCGGTTGCGGTTACGCTGAGACCCGCATGGCTGCTGCCGAGCCCAACATGATCACCGCCGACGGACTTTCCTCGCTGGAGGCTGAGTTGGCGGTGCTCGAGGGCGATGGGCGCCGGGAGATCGCAGAGCGCATCAAAACCGCGCGCGAGTGGGGGGACCTGAAGGAGAACAGCGAGTATCACGACGCCAAGAACGATCAGGCTCACCTGGAGACCAAGATCGCCCGCCTGCGCGAACGAATCTCAACGGCAGTCGTGGTGGAGCACTCAGAGGCGACCGACGGGGCGGTCGCGTTCGGCTGCACCGTTGTCGTGCGCGAGGGGGATGGACCGGAGCGGACCTGGACGATCGTCGGCTCGCATGACGCCTCGCCCTCAGAGGGTCGTCTGTCGGCGGACTCGCCGGTCGCTCGCGCCCTGCTCGGCCGCGGCGCCGGCGAGAGCGTCCCCGTCGTACTCCCCAAGGGGGAGATCGTCCTCACGGTCGTAAGCGTCGGCTGAGTGCAACGCGGCAAGCTCGGCCTTGCGCCGGTACAGGCGCTGGTCGGCCAATTGCAGGATTGCTGCCGGATCGCTCATCTCCTCGGGGATGTGCACGACGCCGTGAGAGGCGGTGATCGAGAAGTCGGCTCCGCTCTCGGTGAGTGCGAGCACGCTGGCGTGAACTAGCGCCTCGTAGCGCACGTGTGAGCGGTCAAATAGGACGCAGAACTCATCGCCGCCCATCCGGTAGGCCGTGCCGGCTGACTCCACCGTGCTGTTCAGGCGCTCGGCCACCCGCACCAGCAGACTGTCGCCGGCGGGGTGGCCGAAAGCGTCGTTGAACAGCTTGAAACCATCGAGGTCGTAAAGCGCCAAGCTCCACAGATCGCGCTCGCCGGCGTTCTTGCACGCCAGGCGCAGGTCGCCCAGCAGCCGTCGCCGGTTGCCAAGGCCCGTCAGCGGGTCGGTCAGCGATAGGCGTTGCGAGCGAACCAGCAGCGCCAGGTTCTCACGCCAGGTGACGACCAGATGCGCTCCGGCCGCGAGCACGGTCGCCGCGGCCAGGATCACGGCGGTCAGCGTCAGGTGGTGGCCGAGGTTGCCGTATACGAGCACCGCCAGAGCGCTCACCAGCGCGAGCGTCGGCACGGAGAGCATCTGCCAACTCTGCATGTTGCGGGTGGGCACGCGTCGCTGTGGCGTCCAGGCCGCGAACGCCAGCAGGATCGCCGCCAGCGGCCACAGGCATTCCAGCCAGGTGCCTGCCTGGAAGGAGTTGGTGGAGGTCTGGTAGAGGTAGGTGGAGTCGGCCACGGCGCTGACCAGCATCCCGGCCGCGATCAGCAGCCACACTCCTCCGGGGCGCCAGCCGGTGACGCCGATCGCGCCGAGCGCAAACGCCGTCAGTAGCAGGTCGCCCATCGGATAGGCCATCGAGACGATCACCGAGCTGTGGGCACTTGTGGCTTGGTCGAGGATCGGCGGCAGTATCAACGCCGCGGCGACGCTTGCCGCGCCCAGGCCCGCGATCACCCCATCGAGCCACATGCCGGTCCTCGCGTGGCGCAGATGGCGGCGGGCGAGCATCCCGACGGCGACATAGAAGCACGGGTACATCGCCAGGTAGAAGGCGTCGGCGGGTGTGACGCTGCCGCCCGCTTCGGCGCTCGTGCCTTCGATGAAGAGCGAGTAATACAGTTCGCCCACGCTCCAGGACAGCAGACCGACGCCCATCATGAGCCAGGCAAGTCGGTCCTCTCCGCGCACGAACACCCCGCGCGCGAGCACAGCGGCCGCAGAGCCCATCATCAGGGCGTTGTAGACGCCGTCGTTGATCGGGCCATCGAGAGATCTGCCGCCGAAGTCGAGCGTCGTATGCAGCACCAGCAGCCCCAAGCCGCCGATCAGGGCGGACAGATACAGGGTCGAGGGCTTGAGGAGTCGCGTACGCTCGAGCATGTGTGGTGTCCACTACATCGGCGCTGGC
>Ga0105240_10006643_pt1 | contig 16977 bp, 9 predicted proteins | sample KBSC54metaG_FD_80426 | JGI IMG/M metagenome (GOLD analysis project Ga0105240, IMG submission 80426) | Corn rhizosphere microbial communities from Kellogg Biological Station, Michigan, USA - KBS C5-4 metaG | ecosystem: Host-associated > Plants > Roots > Rhizosphere > Soil | place: Michigan, USA...
GCTCTGGGTCAGGCCGATGCCTTCCAGGAAGCCGAGCAGGGTCGGGAATTCGACGATCAGGCTCGGTTCGATGTCGGCGCCAAGTGTCGTTGTCGCGGTCGAATAGGAAGGTGAGGTGGAGAGCGTCGCCGAGGGGGAGATGGCGCCTTCGATCGACTGCTGGCCGAGGCCGAGCACGAACTTGCCGGCGCCGTCGGCGATGAAGATCACGGCGGGGAAGCCCTGCAGCTTGACGCTGACCGCCGCGTCGGTGCCGGGGATCGAGGCGTTGGCCACGGTTGCGCCGCCCCTTTGCATCAGCGCGGCGAGCTTGCTTACCGCGGCACGCGATTCGGTCGGGTTCTTGGAGGCGATCACCAGTCCGGCCTGCAGGTTGAACAGCCCGCTGCCGCTGACGAACATGCCGCCGGCCCCTGCCCACGAGCCGAAGTCCTGCCGCAGTTTGGCCTTGGGGGAGTCGAGCACCTTGAACAGCCGTTCGATGCTGGGGCCACCGAACGAGGAGAAGACGGTCGAGCTGCCAAACGAGGCCACCCCTTGCAGCAGGGCGAACGCGCGCGGCAGGTTGGCGCCGGTGTCGCCGACGCCCGCCGCCAGCCAGGAGGTTCCCGGCAACTCGCCCAGCGCCTGCGCGCCTTCGGCGCCGAACAGCGGCGTCGCGCCGTTGGCGGAGCGGATTTCGCCCTGTAGAGATATGGAGTTGGCGGCGGCGGTCGCCGTCAGCGAAACCGTCTGCGCGCCGGCGAACAGCTGGCCGAGCAGCGACACGCCGTCGCTTGTCAGGCCCGAGCCGCCGGTTGCGCCGGCTTCCGCGCCGGCGGCGCCCTTCGACGATCCGCCGACCGCGCCGGTGAGCGCTTCGGGCTTGGCGTAGACGCTGGCGATCGCGTCGGCGGGTGGCTTGGAGTAGCCCGATGCGGTTGTGATCGCCGTGCCGCCAAGCGAGGTGTCGATCACCGCGTGCACGCCGGCTTGGCTGCCGAGCACGGCGAAGTTCTTGACGATGCCCTCGGCCACACCCGTCGATGAGAGGTCGAGCGAGACGCCCTTGTAGTTGGTCGCCTGGGCGTGCTGTTCGCTCGCGCGCTTCTGTAGGAACGAGCGGGCGCCGCCCACATCGGAGGTCTGGAGAACGATCGCGCCCTGCGCCCCCTGTGGCCCGAAGCTGCCGGCGCCGAGTGCGGAGGGAAGGCTTGAGAGGCCGCCTTCGAGCAGCGACTGCAGGGACGTCGAAGTGGGGGCCTTGCTCGTGTTCAGCGAGGTCACGAACACGCCCGCCCGTTCGCCGGCCCACGAGGAGATTTCGCTCTTGAAGTTCGGTTTGCCGCCTGCGCTTGCAAGTAGCGCCTGGGCGAGGCTGCCGTACGGTTCGGCCAGGTGCGTGAGCTTCTTGGCGGCGACGGTCGCCGAGCCGCCCGAGCCGCCGCTGGGCTTGATCGTGACGCTCGCGTACAGCGGCGCCGAGGCCGGCACGACGCTCGCCGGGTCGGCGTTGCCCGAGCCCGAGGAGCCGCAGCCGGCCAGCGCCCCGAACGTCGCGAGCAGCAGTCCGACGCCGCTCGCGCTTCTGATCCCCCGCTTCATCTGGCCCAACGTTACAAGGCTCCGCGGCACGCCGTAGCGGTTGGCTAGGGGTGCTGTAGCGGGTCGTTCGGACGGCATAGTGGGAAAAAATGTGCAAACTAACTTGCATTGTGGGGCAAAGTGGGATAGGTTGGCGCGCAGCGAGCCGTGGTGGAGGGGCTCCTCCCACTCCTCCACCGCGGCTTTCAACCCCTTACCGGAGCTTCCAGCAGTGGCTTTCCGCGGCACCTTTGACCACACTCTCGACGCGAAGAACCGGCTCACGGTTCCGGCCCGCTACCGGGCGACGTTGTCAGAGGGGGTCGTGCTTGCGATGCCGGTCGACCTGAAGCCCTACGTCGGCGTGTGGCGCCCAGAGGACTACGAGCGCTACACCGAGCGTTCGCTGGCCGAGCTGCCGCCGCTCTCGGCCCGCCTGACCGAGCTCGAGCGTTTCTTCTACGGCAGCTCGCAGGACTCCGATCTGGACGCCGCCGGACGGATCATGGTCCCCGGCTTCCTCGGCGAGCACGCCAAGCTGCAAAAAGACGTCGTCGTCGTCGGCGCCGGCGAGCGCCTGGAGTTGTGGGATCGCACCGCCTGGCAAGAGCACCGACCGGCGCTGCTTGGCAGCGTCGCCGAGATCACGGCCCGAGTTGACCATCCTGCTTGACATGACCACGACGCACATCCCGGTGCTCGCCGATGAGTTGCTCGGGCTGCTCGACCTGGATCGAACCCGGGCGGGCCAGGTAGCTGTCGACTGCACGTTCGGCGGTGGCGGCCACGCCCGGATGGTGGCCGAGCGCCTCGGTCCGAGCGGGACGCTGATCGCGATCGACCGCGATCCACTGGCCGAGGAGCGCTTCCTGGAGCTGGCCGAGGAGGTCTCCTGCTCGATGCGGTTCCTGCGCGGCGGCTACGCCGAGGGTCTCGAGCTGCTCAGCGACGAGGGCGTGCGCGCCGATGTCGCCTACTTCGACCTGGGCATGTCGTCGATGCAGGTCGACACGCGCGAGCGCGGCTTCTCCTACTCCTACGACGCGCCCCTTGACATGCGGATGGACCCCGCTCAGGCGCTTGACGCGCGCGAGATCGTCAACACATGGGATGAGCGCCGTATCGCCGCGATCCTGCGTGAGCTTGGCGAGGAGCGTCGCGCGGCCCAGATAGCGCGGGCGATCGTCCGCCGCCGCGCCACGGCGCCGATCGAGACGACGCTCGAACTGGTCGATGTGATCGTCTCGGCGATCCCGACCCCCGCGCGCTTTGCGGCCGGCCACCCGGCCAAGCGCAGCTTCCAGGCGCTGCGGATCGCCGTCAACGACGAGCTGGGCCAGCTCGACGCAGCGCTGCCGCTGGCTTGGGACGTGTTGCGCGACGGCGGCGTGCTTGCCGGCATCTCCTTTCATTCGCTCGAGGATCGGCGCGTCAAGCGCTTTCTGGTCGAGCGCGCTCGTGGCTGCGTGTGCCCGCCAGATCTGCCGGTGTGTGCGTGTGGGCACGAGCCGGAGGCGAGCCTGTTGACACGCGGGGCGCTCGTCCCCTCGCCACAGGAGGTGGACCGCAACCCGCGCGCAGCATCGGCGCGCTTGCGCGCCGCCCTCAAGCTGTCAACCAGCCCAACCGATCAAGGAGGCGATCGATGACACCGCCGGCCGCTGTCGCTGAGGCGCTCCCACGCCGCCGCGGGTGGGTGGGTCCGGATACCCGCCGTGCCCCCATGCGCCACCCGCGCCGGATCTCCGGGCCCGCACGCCCTGCGCGGCCCGCGCCGCGCGCCGCGCCGAGGGCCGACGATCGCGGTCTGGCGCTGCGCACACTCGGCGTCTACGAGCGCGTCTCCGACAGTGCGCTGCTCGACCGCCTGGTGCGTGGTCGGCTGTGGATCGGGCTGCTGGCGTTCGCGTTGATCGGGATCGTCGCAATGCAGCTGATGGTGCTCAAGCTGAACACCGGCATCGGTACGACGCTCGTACGCGAGACCGCGTTGCAGCGAGCGAATGCCCAGCTTGGGATCGAAGCCGCGACGGGCTCGGGCGAAGGCCGCATCGAGCCGCTGGCGGCCGCCACCGGGATGACGTTCGCGCCTTCGGGCAGCGTGCACTTCGTAGCCTCCAGACCGGCCAGCGATGTCAGTCGTGCCGCGGCGGCGTTGGCCGCGCCGATCCAGCCGCATGAAAGCGTCGCCAGTTCTGAAACGGGGGTCGCTTCCAGTGAAACGGGGAGTTCGGAAGCGAGCACAGGCTCAACCGAAGGCTCGGGCGAATCGAGCTCGGGATCGAGTGAAGCAACGTCCGGCGAAGCCGTCCCCAGTCAGTCGGGATCGACTGAATCAAGTGTGAACGGGTCAAGCGAAACGGCGCCTACGAGTGAAGCACCCCATTCCGAAGCAAGCGCCGCGTCTGCCGGCGAATCCGAAGCGTCGGCCGGCGCCGCCGGCGGCGTGGCGGCCGGCCACTAGCCGATGGCGCCTGGTGTCATGAGTCAGAAGTTCGATGGCGTTTCCCGGCGTCTGCACGCACCTGACGTCCCCCGCCGGCCGCACACGTACTACCGGTACGCGCACGTCCGACGTGGAACGTCAGGCACGCGCATACGCTCGGCAAACCCACACCGAACTTCTGACTCATGACACTCATCCAGCGTCGTGTCGGCCTGCTGTTCGCGTTTTTCTTTCTACTGCTGGTGCTGGCTGCGGCTCGCACCCTGTACCTGGGCGGCCCGCACAGTGGCACCCTGCGTCGCGCGGCCCAGAACCAGCAGTTGACTCAGGAAACCGTGCCCGCTCAGCGCGGCACGATCACCGACCGCAACGGGGTGCCGCTGGCGATCTCAGAGCCCGCCGAGGAGCTGAGCGCCGACCCCTATCTGATCAAGGCGCCGCTTGAAGCCTCGCGGCGCATGGCGCCGCTGCTCGGGCTCACCCAGGCTCAGGTGCTGGCCAAGCTGAGCGTGCACAGCGGCTTTGTCTACCTGGCACACGCGCTCCCTTACAACGAAGCCAAGCAGGTGCTGGCGCTGCGCATCCCCGGGGTGCAGGGCGTGCCGACGATGCGCCGCGTCTACCCGCGCGGGACGCTCGCGGCGCAGGTGCTCGGCTTCGTCGGCGCAAGCAGCGAAGAAACGCCGCGCGGACGGATGGGGCTCGAGTACGCGCTGAACACGCAGCTGGCCGGCCGTGCCGGCAAGCGCCAGGTGGTCAGCGATGCCATTGGCCAGCCCGTCTCGATTGCCGAAACCAGGCCCGAGCAGGCCGGCAAGGCGCTGACGCTGACGCTTGACGCCAACATCCAGCAGCGCGCCGAAGACGTGCTGGCCGCCGTTGGCAGTGATTTTCACCCCAAGGACGCCACCGCGATCGTGATGCAGCCACGCACGGGCGCAATACTGGCGATGGCCAACTGGCCAGCGGTCGACTCCAACCAGCCGGGTGCCGATGCGGTTGAAGCGTTCCAGAACCGGGCCGTCAGCTTCAACTACGAACCGGGCTCGACGTTCAAGTCGGTGGTCGTCTCCGGGGCGTTGCAAGAAGGCCGGATCACGCCCAGCAGCGGCTTTGAAATCCCCGACCAGATCGAACTTGGCGGGCGCACGATTCACGACGACACCGAACACGCCACAGAGTCGCTCACAACGTCTCAGATCCTGGCCCAGTCGAGCAACGTTGGCGCGATCAAGATCGGCCAGGTCGAGGGCCCGTATCGGTTCAACGAATGGGTGCATCGCTTCGGCTTCGGCGCGCATACCGGCGTCGACTTGCCCAGTGAGGAAACCGGCGCGACGCTGCCGCTGAAGCGCTACTCGGGCTCATCGATGGGCAATCTGCCGATCGGCCAGGGCGAGCTGGTGACGCCGATCCAGATGGCCACCGCCTATTCGGCGATCGCCGACGGGGGTATCCTGCCTGTGCCCCATGTGATCGCACGGATCGGAGGACGCCCGGTGCGGCTGAGCCCCGGGCGGCGGATCGTCTCCGAGAGAACGTCCGCCGAGCTGCGCGAAATGCTCAAGGGCGTGCTCGCCGCGGGCGGGACCGCGTCCGAGGTCTCGGTGCCCGGCTACACGCTGGCCGGCAAGACCGGCACCGCCAGCAAGATCGACCCCAAGACCGGCGAATACTCAAAAAGCGCCTATGTCGCGTCGTTTGTCGGCTTTGCCCCCGCATCGGACCCGAAGCTGCTCTCGGCGGTGATCGTCGACGAACCGCAGAACCTGTCGATCTACGGTGGCGTCGTGGCCGCTCCGGCGTTCGGGCAGATCATGGAATTCGCGCTGCCGTATCTGGGCATATCGCCACACTGAGCGATCGCCGTCACGGGCTGGCCGTAGACTCCACACCCTTGCCATCGCCGGGCGAAAAGCCATGAGATTGGACGAGCTGACGCGCGCCGGGATCCCTGGGGTGCTGGCGGTCTCGTCGACTGTCGAGCCGGTGCAGATTGCGGCGCTGGCCTACGACAGCCGCGCGGTGCGCCCCGGCGCGCTGTTCTTCTGCGTCCCCGGCGTCGAGCGCGACGGCCACGAGTTCGCACGCGCGGCGATCGACGGCGGCGCAAGCGCGCTGGTGGTCGAGCGCTCGCTCGGGCTGGGCGTGCCCGAGGTGCTGGTGGAGTCCGCGCGCGCGGCGATGGGGCCGTTGGCCGCGCGCTTTGAGGGCGACCCGACTGCCGAGCTGAAGGTGATCGGCGTCACTGGGACCAATGGCAAGACCACGATCGCCCACCTGATCCGAGGGATGCTCGAAGCGCAAGGCCACCGTTGCGGCCTGCTCGGCACCGTGCGCTCGGTGATTGCCGGCGCCGAGCAAGGGGCGATTCGCACCACACCCGAGGCGATCGACTTGCAGCGCGACTTTCGCTCGATGCTCGACGGCGGCGACAGCCACTGCGCGATGGAGGTCTCCTCACACGCACTTGCGCTCGATCGCACCAGCGGCACGCGCTTCGCCGCCGCCGTGTTCACGAACCTGACCCAGGATCACCTCGACTTCCACGCCACGATGGAGGACTACTTCCAGGCCAAGCGCTTGCTGTTCGCGCCCGTGGCGCCCGCTCCCGAGCCGGCTGTGTCGGTCATCAACCTCGACGATCCCTACGGACGCCGCCTCGCCGGTGAACTGGAGGCCCCAGTGACGTTCGCGATCGACGCCGACGCTCATTACCGCGCGCGCGATCTGCGCCTGGAGCTGACCGGGTCGAGCTTCGTCGTAGACACACCGGTGGGCGAGCGCTCGCTGACGCTGCCGTTGGCAGGGCGCTTCAACGTGTCCAACGCGCTTGCCGCGCTTGCCGTCTGCCATTCGCTGGCCGATCGGAGATCCCATCGATCTTCGATCGGCGACGACATCGACACGCTCGTCGCCGCGCTCGAGCGCGGCGTGCGCGTGCCGGGGCGGCTGGAGCCCGTCGAGGAGGGGCAGGGGTTCGCGGTGCTGGTCGATTACGCGCACACGCCCGACTCGCTCCAGAACGTCCTCGAGGCGGCGCATGACCTCGGCGCGGGGCGTGTGATCTGCGTGTTTGGCGCCGGTGGCGACCGCGACCGGGGCAAGCGGGCGCTGATGGGGGAGATCGGGGCGCGGCTGGCCGATGTGCTGGTCGTGACCTCGGACAATCCTCGCTCGGAGGACCCGGAGGCGATCGTCGCCGAGATCATGGCCGGCGCCGAGCACGCCGACCGTCCGCCGCAGGCCACGCCGCTCCAGGCGCAGGTCGATCGCCGCGCCGCGATCGAGCAGGCCGTGGCGCTTGCCCGCGACGGCGACGTGCTGGTGATCGCCGGCAAGGGCCATGAGCAGGGGCAGGAGTTCGCTGGCGGGGTGAAGCTGCCCTTCGACGATGTGAGCGTCGCGCGCGAGGCGCTGCGTTGCCGGCGCTTGCAGGGCGCGCCCGTTGGCCAGGGCGCCCAGTGCACGGACGAGGCCGAGCGAGCGGCGACCAAGGCGCGCGGCGGCTGATGGGTCGCATCCTGATCGGCGGCACCGCCGCCCTGCTCATCTGCATATTCCTCTCGCCGAAGTTCATCGAGTTCCTACGCAACCGCGAGTTCGGCCAGCACATCCGCGAGGACGGCCCCGAGGGCCACCACCAGAAGGCGGGGACGCCGACGATGGGCGGCGTGCTCATCTTCGGAGCGGTGATGGTGCCCTATCTGATCCTCTCGGACTTCGAATGGCGCTCGGTCGGGGTCTTTGCCACCGCGATCGCCTGTGCCCTGATCGGCTTCGCCGATGACTACACCAAGCTGGTGCGGCGCCGCTCGCTGGGGCTGCGTGGGCGCACGAAGCTGGCGGTGACCATCGCGATCTCGCTCGGGCTGTGGTTCATCGCCGCCCACGAGGCGCACCTGGCCTCGACGCTGCGGCTGCGCTTCGTCGACTACCAGATCGACCTCGGCATCTTCTATCCGGTACTGATCTACCTGGTCGTCGCCGGCACGACCAACGCCGTCAACCTCACCGATGGTCTGGACGGGCTCGCCGCCGGCTGCGGGGCGATCGTGCTGCTTGCCTACATCGGCATCACCTTCATCGCCGAAGACTTCGACATGGCGATGCTGGCGGGCGCGCTCGTGGGCGGCTCCATCGGCTTTCTGTGGTTCAACGCCTTCCCGGCGACGATCTTCATGGGCGACACCGGCTCGCTCGGCATCGGTGGCGCGATCGCCGGGCTGGCGGTGATGACCAAGACGGAGGTGCTGCTGATCCTGCTCGGCGGGATCTTTGTGATCGAGGCACTGTCAGTGGTGATCCAGGTCGTCTCCTTTCAGAGCACCCGCAAGCGAGTGTTCCTGATGGCGCCGATCCATCATCATTTCGAGCTGAAGGGCTGGTCTGAGACGAAGATCATCCTGCGCTTCTGGATCGTCGCCGCGATCTGCTGTGCGATCGGCTTCACGCTCTACCGCCAGAGCATCGGTTGAGCCGCCCAGAGCTTCCGCCAGGTCCCTACCTGGTCGTCGGTCTCGCGCGCTCCGGCCAGGCGGCTGCGCTGGCGTTGCGCGAGCGAGGGGAGCAGGTGATCGGGCTGGACTCCGGTCATCCGGCGGACGTGCAGTCCCTTGCCGGCGCCGGAGTCGAGCTTCACTTGGGGGAGGGGGATGGCGTGCCTCTGCTGAGCCGCGTGGCCACCGTCGTCAAGAGCCCCGGCGTTCCGACGGGCGTGCCGGTGATCGAACACGCTCGGATGCGTGGAGTGGGCGTGGTGGGGGAGTTGGAGCTGGCGTGGCGAATGCTGCCCAACGAGTTCATGGCCGTGACGGGCACGAACGGCAAGACGACCACCGTGGAGCTGATCGGCCACATCCACCGCGTCGCTGGACTGCCGGTCGCAGTGGCGGGGAACGTCGGCGCCGCGCTCAGCGGGTTCGTCGGGAGGCTGGATGAGCAGGCGACGGTCGTCTGCGAGGCGTCTTCCTTCCAGCTGGAGGACGCGATCGCCTTCGCCCCCGAGGTCGCCGTGCTGCTGAACATCGCCCCCGACCATCTCGATCGCCACGGGACGCTCGCGGCCTACACGGAGGCGAAGCTGCGCATGTTCGCCAACCAGGAAGCCTCCGACGTCGCGGTGCTGCCGGCGGGACTCGACGTAGGCCCGATCCCGGGCGCGGCGCGCCGGCTGAGCTTTGGCGAGGCCGCCGACGCGGACCTCTCGCTTCCCAACGGCACGCTGCGCTGGCGGGGCGAGCCGCTGCTGGCTGCCGGCGAGGTCGGGATTCCGGGCCGCCACAACCTCGAGAACGCGATGGCCGCCGCCGCCGCCTGCCTGGCGCGCGGGCTCGACCCGGTCGCCGTCGGCGAGGGCCTGCGTACGTTCGCGGGGGTCGCGCACCGGTTGGAGCCGGTGGCCGAGCGCGATGGCGTCTGCTACATCAACGACTCGAAGGCGACCAACGTCGCCAGCACGCTGGTCGCGCTTGCAGCCGGCACGGGGGGGCGCTGCTCGGATCGGCCCTCGGCTCGGCCCGACCTGCCCTCGGCTCGGCCCGACCTGCCCTCGGCTCGGCCCGACCTGCCCCCGGCTCGGGCGTCCGTCCACCTGATCCTCGGCGGACAGGGCAAGGGGCAGGACTTCTCGGCGCTGCGCGAACCGGTGCGCCGCTCCTGCCTGGGCGTCTACCTGATCGGCGAGGACGCACCCCTGATCGCGACCGCGCTCGCGGGCATGGACGTTCCCGTCGAGTCCTGCGAAACGCTCGAGCGCGCCGTCGCTGTCGCACGGGCGCGCGCGCGAGCCGGAGACACCATTCTGCTCTCGCCGGCCTGCGCCAGCTTCGACCAGTTCGCCGACTTCCAAGCGCGCGGCGAGCGGTTTCGGGAGCTGGTGGGGTGAGAGTGGACTCGGTAGCCACGCCGTGCGTATTGTGCCCAGCAAACAGTAGTGCGTCCGCTAACCACTTGACATAAGAGTCCAGTTGTGTGTAAGATGGTGTAGGCACTAACTGGTGCCGGTTGAACATAAGGTCAGGTAGGGGTCGGTCCTCGTGGTCGATCTTCCACCGGTGAGACGGGGACCTTGGGAGAGGGACCGGGTCACAACGGAGAAGAGGGTTTTTTCGCGTGCTTTCTTTGGGGAACAGCGCAGTGGGGGCGGTGTGCGCTCGTGACGGGTCCGTTATAGGACGCGTCAGCGCCGCTGACGCGTCTCTCTCTCTCTCTCTCTCTCTGGGCCGGCCGGCTTCTAGCCGCTAGCCGCTCTTTCCGCCACGGTTCGCCGTGGCGTTCCGGGTTTCAGACCCGGCTTGGAATTTCACGCGCGGATAGGTCCGGGTTCGCCCGCCTTGGGGAGCGGTCATGCTGATGGCGGCCGAGCGATCGCTCGCGCGCGGCGGCGGCGGTGGCGCTGGTGCGGGCGAGCAGGCGCAGCTCGCCCAGGTCCAGCGCGCGCGGATCCTGGCGGGGATGTTCGAGGCCGTCGCCGAGCGCGGCGCCGCCGAGGTGACGGTCGCGGACGTGGTCGGGCGCTCGGGCGTGTCGCGCCGCACGTTCTACGAGCTGTTCGAGGATCGCGACGACTGCTTCCTGGCCGCGCTGCGCGACGCGCTGGCGATGGCCGCCGCTCGCGTGGTGCCCGCCTATGAGGCGCAGTCCGGGTGGGCCGACCGGGTCAGAGCCGGGCTTCTCGCGCTGCTGTGCTTCCTGGATGAAGAGCCGACGATCGGGCGGTTGTTGGTGTGCGAGTCGCTCTCGGGCGCCCGGGCGGTCTCTGCGCAGCGCAACGAGGTCCTCGCGCTGCTTGCAGCCGTCGTCGAGGACGGGCGTCGCGAGAGCAGGGACGCCGCGCGGTTGCCCGAGCTGACAGGGGAGGGGACCGTCGGAGCGGTGCTCGCGATCCTTCACCGGCATCTGGAAAGCGAGCAGCGCGACTCCTTGGCGTCGCTTGCGAACCACCTGATGGCGATGATCGTGCTGCCCTATCGCGGTGTCGCGGCGGCGCGGCGCGAGCTGGCACAGCCGGTGCAGCTCGCCAGCGGCGCCGAGCACGGTGCGGGGATGCTCGCCGACCCGTTCAAAGGCGCCGGCATGCGCCTGACCTACCGCACGATCCGCGTGCTGATGGGTGTCGCGGAGCTTGGCGAGCAGGGGACCTACCCCTCCAACCGCCAGCTCGGCGACCTCGCTGAGATCCGCGACCAGGGTCAGATCTCAAAGCTGCTGCGCCGTCTGCAGCGCGCGGGGCTGATCGACAACGGCGGCGCCGCGCCCGGACAGGGCGCTCCGAACGCTTGGCGGCTCACCGCTGATGGCGAGCGCTTGGTGCACGGCATCAGGGCGCACACGGAGCCGGCGACATGAACTTGACAAGCAAAACCGTACGCAAAACGGCAAGGCCGGCGGGCCGGCGGTCGAACGTCTTTTCACCCATGACCGGAGGAACTCAGTGACATCACCCACGACAGATTTCACGCAGGCGGCCATCGCGGTGCGCCGTCGACTCGCCGGCTTGGTCGCACTGGTCTGCGCGTTCGGCCTGCTGTCGGCCGGTCCCGCCCTCGCCACCCCGGAATTCTCGTTCGTGGGAGAACTGATGCCGCCGGGTGGCTCGTTTGGCTCGCTCGGGCCGAACAGCGTGGCCGTCAGCGACGTGAGCGGAGATCGGTTCGTAGCCGACTCGAGCGCGGAACCTGGGAAGGTGTACGTGTTCAATGCGGCCGGCACTCAGGTCACCATTTGGGACGGGTCGCCTTCGGCCAATCCACCGGGCGTTCCGGGAGGGAGGTTGGGTCGGGCAGTATCGGTTGCCGCCAACGCGCGGACGGGAGAGGTCTATGTGGTCGATGCGGACGACAGAGCTCTGTTCGTCAGCGTGGTCGACGAGTTCGACGAAAACGGCAAATACCTGGGCCAGATCGCGCATAACTTCTCCTCCGCTACGAGTGTCGCGGTCGATCAGGCCACGGGCGAGGTGTATGTGCTCGACACCAGGAACGCGGCGATCGACGTCTTCAGCGGCGAAGGCACGTATCTGCACAAGATCTCGCTGAACCAGATACCCGGCGGCTTCTCTTTCGAAAACTCGTTTGGGTTGGCCGTAAACGACCTCAACGGCCACGTGTATGTGCCTGATGATGTGCCACTCCAAAGAGCGGCCGTATACGAGTTCGATGCAACCGGCAAGTACGTCACGGCCTGGAATGGGGCTAACACTCCATCCGGCTTGTTCGGCACCAACAGCTCTCTAAGCGTGGCCGCCAGCGGTGCGACCGGGAACGTTTATGTGACTGACGCCGGCAGCGCGGTGACCGATGTGTTCGATGCCTCAGGAGCCTATCTGGAACGGCTCAGCTATCCCTATCGCGAAGCTCGGGGGACGGCGGTTGATCCTGCAAGCGGTACGGTGTATGTGTCGGACAACAATCCGGGCGAGGTGGACGTCTTCGCGCCACCTGCCCCGGAAGCGCCCATCGTGGGCAGCGTGTCCATCGCGAACCTGACGGCAAGTTCGGCGGACCTGAAGGCCCAGATCGCCCCGGACCTGTTCGATGCTCAGTACAGGTTCGAATACGGTGAAACGACGTCTTATGGCACAAGCGTCCCGGCGCCGGAAGGAGATGCTGGTGCGGGCAACGCTGAAGTGACCGTTAGCCAGCACCTAGAAAGCCTGCGGCCGGAAACGCTCTACCACTATCGAGTGGTCGTCCACAATGCGTTGGGGACGGTCATGAGCGGCGACCACACCTTCATCACATACGAACCCCCCCCTCCCACAGGCGAAACCTGTCCCAATGCACGATACCGCGTCGGCTACGCAGCATTGTTGCCGGAATGCCGTGCATACGAGCAGGTCACGCCAGCCTCCGTAGAGCCCCGCTTCGTCGTCTTCGACGGCCTCGGAGGGGAAAACATCGTGGAAGCGTCTCAGGCCGTGCTCGGTCGTGGGCTTGGCGTGAAAACGTCTACGGACGGCAACCGGATCGCGTTCGATGCCGGGAACTCGGCTTCCGACGCTGCTGGCAATTCCGAGTCCACCATCTCGATCCGCGGACCGCTCGGCTGGTCGACTAGGACACCGATCCCGCCGCAGTCTCCATCGTATGGAGTCCTGTGCCGGCCATCGGTGCTTTGGTACTCGGTTGATCTCACGAGAGCGGTTCAGCCCGACGACTTTCAATATCCGCAGTGTGGCCGCAATGAACCCCAGCTTTCCGATGAGCCATCCGGGAAAGTAAACGTGCTCGTGCAGAATCTCGACGAAGGCTCTTATCAACTTGTCAACGTGACGCCGTCCGGCGTGGAATCGAAAGACGCGTGGTTCCAGGCGGCCTCTGATGACCTGAGTCATGTGGTGTTCGAAGAGCCGGCGAAGCTCACGGAAAACGCTCCGGAAGGCGACGACGTGTACGAGTGGGTCGGAGGCAGCGTGCATCTGGTGACGGTTCTGCCGGACGGCAGCCCAGCGGTGGGCCGATTGGCAAACTCCCATGCACCGGCCGTCCCGCGCGGGTCTTTTGTTCCTACGGAGGAGCTTCCCGAGACTTTCACCCACGCCGTCTCAGCCGACGGAGAGCGCGTGTTCTTTTACGCGAACGGCAACCTGTATGTGCGTGTGCATGCCGACCGTGAACAGAGCCCGCTCGGCGGTACCGGCCAGTGCAGCGAACCAGAAGGTGCCTGCACGTATCAGGTGGACGCGTCTAAGAGCGGCGGCTCGGGCGGCGGCGGGCGGTTCATGTGGGCAAGCGCAGACGGCTCGCGTGTTTTCTTTACAGACGAAGCTCAGCTCACCAACGGTGCCGCCGCGACGGCCGGCGAGCCCGACATGTACGAATACAACGTCGACACAGGCGACCTCGTCGATATCACGGCCGGCACAGGCCAGCCGGCGGCCGTGCTCGGCGCCAGCGGTGCCGCTGAAGACGGCTCCTATGTGTATTTCGTGGCAGAAGCGGTCCTGACCGGCCAGCCGAACAGCAACGGCGACAGCGCCCAAGCGGGCCAGCCGAATCTGTATGTGGTCCACGATGGCGGTCGGCCCGCGTTCATCGCCACGCTTGACGCCGGTACGGACAGCTTGGATTGGCTGAAGATAAATTGGGAAGAAGGAAGTGTTCCCCCCAGCTTGACGGCGAGAGTGTCGCCCAATGGCAGGTATGTCGTGTTCAACTCGCTTCGCAGCCTGACGGGTTTTGACAACGCGCCTGCCTCGCCGGGCGAGTGCAATCCCACACGCTACGCGAAAGGTCAAGAATCCTCGCAACCATGCCAGGAGATCTTCCTATATGACGCAGCGAAGAGCGTGCTCAGATGCGTGTCGTGCGATCCGGCGGGGACACGTCCTGCCGCGCCGGCGAGCATCGAGATGACGGACAAGGTCGATTTGGTAAGCAATAACGGACCGTACGTGATGCCCGGCTACCTTCAGCGCTTCTTGACGGACGACGGGCATGTGTTTTTCGACACAGGCAACTCGCTGGTGGCGTCCGATACCAACGACGCGGTGGATGTGTATGAGTACGATCGTGGTCGTTTGAGCTTGCTCTCGACAGGGACGAGCAGCAATAACTCCTTTTTCTACGACGCAAGCCCGGACGGCCGCAACGTCTTCTTCATTTCGGGGCAGCAGCTGCCGTCGGGTGCCGGCACAGCGACGTACTCCATATATGACGCGCGCATGGACGGCGGCTTTCCCGAAGCGGTGTGGGCGACGGCGTGCAGCGAAGAAGACTGCAAGGGCGCTGTCGTCGCGACGCCGACGTTGGGCGCGCCGAGCAGTCAGACGTTCGTGGGTCCGGGCAATCCGTTTTCCGCCCCCGCTCCAGCTGTTCACAAGAAGACTAAGCGCGCCCATCCCAAACACGGAAAAAAGCACAAACACAAGAAACGCCATCGGGCGAAAGGCAGGCATGGCAAGGGTAAGGCGAGCTACCGGGGGAGGCAGGGTCGATGAGCGCTGAGTCGTTGTGTCGTTGCTTTGTGTCAAGGCGCTTCACGCGCATCGTTCTGGCCGCGGTGCTTGCGCTGACCGTAGGGCTTGGGTTTGGCTGCATTCCGGCGTCGGCGAAGGTGATCCACCAGCTGGTCGGGCGGTTCAACGGCCAGGACGCCCCAGGTGGGCCGATGGGACCGTTTTTGGTGGGCGATGCCGTCGATCAGGCAAGCGGCGATGTGTACGTGCTCGAATCCAGCTTTGCCGGTGCTGGAGTGGTCGACAAGTTCGACGAAAACGGCGTGTACACCGGCGTGCAGTTGACAGGCGGGCAGACGCCGCAAGGCTCGTTCGGGCTCGGTACCAAATCCGGCGTGGCCGTCGATAACTCGCTTGGCGTGAACTCGGGTGACGTATACGTGTCGGATACGGAACATGGGCTCGTGGACCGCTTCAGCTCGACCGGCGAATTCCTGTGTCAGATAGCGGGCGCCGAAACGCAGACCGAACCGCCGTGCAAGTCCGGAGGGAGCGGCCTCACGGGCACGATTGAACCAGCGGGCGTCGCGGTCGATGCGAACGGAAATATCTACGTAGCAGACAACGCGCATGAAGCGGTCGACAAGTTCAACGCGGCAGGCGAATACACAGGCCAGATCAAAGGCCCCGACCTTTCCGCGAACATGGCCACGATCGCGCTCGATTCAAGCGGCAATCTCTATGTCACCAACTTGGGCTCGAACGTAGTCAAGGTGGACCCGCAGGGCAACGAGTCGGTTTTCGCAAATTCGAACTATGGGGTCGCTGTCGATCCTGCCACCAGTCACGTCGTAGTGACGGAACTCAACTCGGAAGGGGGGCCCCATTTCGAACTGGTCGAATATGATGCGTCTGGTGCTCGTCTGGGGGCATTCTCCGACCCTTATCCCAATTGGGCGATCGCGATAGACGGATCGAGCGGACGTCTCTATGCGCCAGGAATATTTCAGCAGGGCTATACCACGATCTTCGGTCCCGCCACTACGATCCCGGACGTGCAAGTGGCCGCCGCAACGAACCTTCAATCCAGGAGCGTGACGCTGAATGGTCATGTCGACCCGGATACGGCGCACGGCGGTGGAGAAGTCACGAACTGTGAATTTGAATACGGCACGACGAAGTCCTATGGTCAGAGCGCGCAGTGCTCGCCGCCAGTGCCATATGCGACGGGTACAGACGTGAGCGTCGACCTGCAGGGCATCTCGCCCAGCACCACCTATTACTACCGTCTGAAGGCAGCCAACTCAAACAGCGTGCCGGATTATGCCACTGGCGAATTGACGACAAGCGGTCCCCCGACGGTCGATCTCGAGCTGGCAAATGCCGTGGTGAAGACCGCGACGGTGTTTGCGCTCGTCAACCCATTCGGGTTGGACACCACATGTAGTGTGCAGTATGTCGATGAAGCTGACTTCAACGCTTCCGGTTATGCGAGCGCATCGAGTGTGTCATGCACGCCGGGGGACGTGGGGCCTGGCTTTGGCGATCAGGTGGCAAGCGCCGCGCTTGAGGGTCTGCGCGCCGGAACCGTCTACCACTACCGTTTCGTCGTGGTCAACCAGGAAGGCACCGCCGTGGGGCCCGACGAAACGATGGCGACGTTCGGAGCTTCGTCGTTCAGCGTGGAAGCGCTCGACCGCGAGGGCAGGCCCTACACCCAGGCGGGCGGCCACCCGTACAAGCTCGTCACGAGCTTCGTCCTCAATCAAAGCGTAGCCGTCACGAGGAAAGGACAAGGAGAAGAACCCGCCGAAGGTCTGCTGTCGAAGGAACCGGGGGCTGACGCCAACGTAAAGGACATCGAAGCGGAACTGCCGGCGGGGTTCCTCGGCAATGCCGCGATCATGCCAAGGTGCACCCGCAGCGATCTGGTGAACGATAGCTGTCCGGCCGATTCGCAGGTGGGCATACTTTCGGCGGGCTGGGTGGGAGCGGCCAACCGTAGGCAGCCGTTGTACAACATGGTTCCCCCCTCAGGAGTACCCGTGGAGCTCGGCGTGCGCGAGCC
>Ga0105240_10006644_pt1 | contig 16976 bp, 27 predicted proteins | sample KBSC54metaG_FD_80426 | JGI IMG/M metagenome (GOLD analysis project Ga0105240, IMG submission 80426) | Corn rhizosphere microbial communities from Kellogg Biological Station, Michigan, USA - KBS C5-4 metaG | ecosystem: Host-associated > Plants > Roots > Rhizosphere > Soil | place: Michigan, USA...
GATGTTACAGCTATATTTTTATATCTTGCAAAAAATAATCATATCTTTGATTTTATAAAATTCGAGATGGATTTTTTTAACCAATACCACATCCCAGACGTTAATATAAGGACTCATATACTTAATAACGGTATTTTACCGTTTTTATCATCCCAAAGATTTAAATCATTAGAATTACATTATTCGACAGGAACATCTGAATCACAACCATTTTCAAACGATTTTTTTCCATTTGTTTTTAAAAATATTATATCAAATAACCATATTATGACTGATTTTAGAATTTCAAATGTAAAAAATCCTGTTTCAAAAGGTTTAGAGATGATGGAATCAATATTTAAACATAATTATACACTCACGCAATTATCATTCGATTGGAAAGAAAGAAAACATTCAGCTCGAGAACGAAAAACAAAAGCTATTATTGACGCGTTTTTATCAAGAAACCAAGATTTATTTGACAAAAGAAACAAAACATTGTTTGAATTTATGCTATCCGATCTTGATTTAAATAATACCGAAAAAAGACAACGTGTTCATTGAACAAAAATGACATTAAATCTACAAATTCATGAAGATTTGAGAGAACAAATCATTTTAAAAGACAATGGTAAATATAAACTTGTTTTAGGTGTTAAAAACACAGATAAAGTGGCTACATGTGTATATAATAATAGTTTAATATTTGAAGAGATATTATTAGATGAAACGCTGAGTCACTATCGTAGTTTGATTTATGAATTATTGACCTTCATATTATATACATCAAAAAATCATCTTAAAATTATGTCAATCCCTTACCATGAATTCCCAACAAATTGTCATTTAGGAACATGTATAAATATGATGAATTTTAATTTTTTAACATATTTGGATATATATATTGAAACTTTAAATATGAATGTTGCAACAACTTTATACCAAAGATGTAAAATTGGAAATATCACTTTTTTAGGTGTTAATCCAAATAGAATCATGGATAATGCAAATTGTTGTTTGATTGCAGATGTTTTATCATTACCCAATATCACTGGAATTGCTGTTTATCGTAAACTTTTTCGATCGATTGATGATATTAATATCATTTTTGGTTTTTTAAATACAAATTTATCAAAAATTGTACATTTAAAGATTGAATTAGATAAATCATGGAATGTTCATGATATCACATATCTAAATTCAGAAGTAGATAGAAAAATATTCAGTACTTTTGTTGAATTTATCTCCAAATCAAACATCAAAACATTGGAATTAACAAGAGAATGGCTTTTAAAAGATTTATTTAAATCTCAAAACAATTTTTTGAATGTTATAGCAAACAACATTACTATTACACGCTTACATTTATCAAGAAGATACGAAAACGCTCTAGAAATATTAGAGTTTTTATATGATCGTAATTACACAATTACAGACTTAAAACTGGAAAATTTTGAAAGAAAAAGGTCTCTTAGATTGAAAAAAACGAATCAATTAATGGATGATTTTTTAACTCGAAACAGAGATTTGACCAAGAAATACAAAACATTGTTTGAGATCATGCTTTCTGAAATTGATTTAAATAATACAGAAAAAAGACAGCGTGTTTATTGAAATAAATGGATAATTTACCTGGATATTTATATGAATTTATTAAACCTTCAAAAAACGGATGTTATTCATTTATTTATGACAATTTTTATGGTGATCAATCGTTTTCATTTCGTCACGACATCCCAAAACACGAAATAATATTTGACGAATTAACATTTAAATGTAGATATCAAATGGATATGGGATTATTGTATTATATCGCAATGGTTTCTGGTAAAAATCTTAAAAAATTGATTATTCCACATGGTAGTTTTATTTCAAACCTTCAAATCAAACATATATTTAGTTTTTTAGATTTTAATATCATAACGCACCTTGACATCCACATTCCAATCTTGAATGATGAAATGACTGAGATAATTATTAATGTGATTAATCGAGGATTTATATATCATATTGGTATCAATCCTGGCTCTGTAAGTGATATGAATAATATTAGATTAATGACACATGTATGTTCAAAAGATCACATCAGATCTATTAGTTTATATCATAAGATGTTTACAACATGTGAAGATGTTTTATCTATTTATAAAGCAATTCGACGACATGATATATTTGAATATATGATGATAGAAGTTGAACCATTACAACAGTTTATCGATCCTAAAGAAAGAGGAAAATCCATAAGTTATTTCTTATGGTCTATAAGGCATAGCCTTGTTGAACAAATGGATGTTAATATTCAAAAACGATTACCAGCTTGGTTTTTTTCGCGTTTATTTGATAATTTGCGATTTAATTACTCATTGACATCTTTGAACATTATCAATCATGATATAGATATCACAAATGGTCTTGAATTAATGAGAGATTTATACAACAGAAACCACATGATCACACATCTTTCGTTCCAATTCAAAGAAAGAAAGAGATCCATTCGATTGAGAGAAAAAAATCGATTGATTCAATCTTTTTGTGAACGAAATTTGAATTTATCCAAACGATTGAAAACATTATTTGAAATCATGTCTGATGAAATTGATTTGAATCATTCAGAAAAAAGACAACGTGTTTATTGAAAAAATGTTAAATTACGATGATCCTGACTACTTTAATAAATGGCTAAATCGCGATTTTATCAAACAATACTTTAAAAGATGTGATGAATGTCAACATTTCGAATTAAATCTATCCACACCTCAAGCGTGGGACCATTTTGATCATATTTCAGCCTTCATATCAACACAATGTAATTCAGTATCGTTTTGTAGAATTACTTTAATTAACATGCGCAGTTCAAAAAACAATCAAATTGATAGTAACAACATATTATCATTATTGATATTGATATTACTTTTGTCTAAAAATGTTAATAAAATGAGAATACATATATCATTTCATGTTCATCAAGAAGTGCTTTTTCATATATTATCAATGATAAATCCACAATCGCTTTTTACATTTATTTCAAGCTATGGATACCTTGAATTATCTGATAAAACATTCAATAGAATCAACGAATATATAGATAAATGTACACAGATCAAGCTTTTTTATATCAAAACAAACAAAATCAAGAATGACAATAGTATTAAATTATATCAAATTTTAAACTCAAAAGATACCATTGAAGAGATATTTACTGATGATTTCTTATTATATGATGAAAGAACGACTGATGTTATTTTTAACATGATATTGAACAATGAAAGAATCAAAATCCTTAAAATCATAAAAAGCAAAACATGTTTTGATTTCGAACCATACGAAGAAAGAAATAGATTGGCCATGGAACACGAAAAACATGTATTAAGCTGGATTATTCGATTTATTCGAGAAAAAATAACATTACGCCATTTTGAACTTAATGGCCATTTTTATTTTTTACTTCATGAAGAAAAAAAACATCATATAGATTGCGAACTTTTTTTACTTAATTCAATATTTGAAGCAATCCAAAATAATAACAATATCAAAACCATAAGTTTACCAGCTTATGAAATTTGGGATCATAATCATCACAAACTTTTGACTTTATGCGTCCAAACACTACAAAAAAACTCAAAATTGGAACGTATAGAATTTAGATACAACAATTTAAGTTATTCAAGAGATGGTACTCTTGGATTTTATCGAAATTTATCATCTCAATTGAAACCATTCCTTGAAAGAAACAAACATAATAACATAAAAAAAGAAAACACTCTTTTCATGACAATATTGGACAATATTGACCTTTCCGAAACTAACAAAAAACAACGAATAAATTAACCATAAAAAAAGCAAATATAAAATGCATCATAATTTTTTTATAATTATTATTTTTATTTCATCATCAAAATCATGCCAGTCAGAAACGTTGGTTCAGGATACAGATGTGGTCATGCAAAGAATGTATATAAATATAACCCAAAGAGCAAGTTATCAAAGCGTGTTGCACAAAGAAAAGCGAAAAAACAATGTATTGCTATTCACATTAACAAGAAACGTCGCGCAGCATTAGGTAAGCGTTAAATCTAAATCTGCGTACATAATCTGAAATAATGTGCATTTATGAGCAACATGACAACTTATTGGGATAGTAATATATTTAACATGTTCAACAATTGTTTTTAATCTGGTTTCCCAATGTCTTTCTGTTAATTGTTTTTGAACCCATTGTTGATATAAATCAAGATTATCTACCGCTGTATGACCGCGTTTGTTCCGTTTAAGCAATATTGAACCATCTTTATCAAATGTCAATAAATATGTGATCATTCTACATAATTCTGATGTTGTATGACATACTCTTTTAGATATATATGGTTGCCATGGTTTATCTAATGCTGAGTTATATACCAAGCAATGTAACAGAAAAAAGGCAGTTTCTCCTGATTCATCAGTGATAGATAAATCATGATCGAAATTGTGTAAATATAACATTATAACTGTGGCATCTGCATTGCTTAATAGATGAAATAAAAGAGTTTGACCTTTTTCGTCTTGTGAATTAGGTTTAATATCATGATTTATAATTTTTTGATGTAGATGTACATAAAATCGTAATCTTGATATTTGATCGAAAATGGTAGATTTTCTATGATATTCAACAGAAACAGACATTTTTTCAATGAAATCTTTCCTTTTTATTAGTAAAATTAACACTTGTAAACATTATATCAAACAATGAACAATTTCTATTGATATGTTGATTTATTCTATTAATCAAACATCTTAATCTGTGATCCATGATCAAATAATATGATTCATCTGACTCGTTCATAACAGAATATGGATACATTCTGATGCGTTTATCATTTAAATCTTTCATTTTTTGTGTTAAAAATTCAACCACCGAAAAACCTTTTTTATTCTTTTTTAACAACACAATATGTGGTGTCATATCCAAAAGAACATCCAATAAATGTATAACATCTTGTTCCTTATAAAATTCTGTATCAATCGTATTATTAAATCTAAAGAAAATTGTTTGATCATACTTATCAAAAACATCAATTCTTGGTTTATATTTTTTAATGAAATCTAATGTTACATCTACATCCCAACTTGATAATCCTATCATGTAAAATAACAAGGATCTTCCTTTGACATCTTGTTGATTGATGTCTATTTTATATTTTTCAATCAATTCATCTACAGATTCAAAAGAAACTTCTGTTGCAATCAACCAATGTATATCACGCAAAGACGACATTTTGTTCAATAAACACGTTGTTTTTTATTATTTAAATCAACATCTTTAAACATCATATTAAATAAAGTTGATGTTTTACGAAGATGATTTTCACATGTTTTTACAAAGAAATCGAGAAATCTAATATTATCTTTAGCCATTCTTTTATCATAAGGTTTCATTCCTGATTCTTCTAAAAGATAATCAGACCTTCTTTGAAAAAATAATGTCTGCATATGATTAATTACATTATCTCCACAAGAAGATTTTATCAATAAAACATCACCTGTTGTGTCCATTTCAAGCAATCTTAACAATACCTCTGCAGCTTCTGGTGACCAATACCATCTATCGAATCCATAAAACAGAGTTCTGTACAAATCTCCTCGAACACGAACCGATATATCTGGATTATATTCCAATAAAATGTTAATCTTGTCGATATTTCTATTCAAAACAAACAATGATAATAATGTATCTCCGTATGTTTCTGTCATACGATTCACATCATATCCATCATCAAGAAGCTTTTTTAATATATGTTTTGGAGCCATAAAAACATCATAAACACCAGATGATAAATCAAGTTTTATTTCATTCATTTATTTCAATAAACACGTCGTTTTTTATTATTACCCTCTAAATCAGGTAACATCATCATAAAAAGTGATTTTTTTATCATGACATGGTTTTTTAATTTAATAATCAATATCTCTAAAAATGCCACTTTTTTATGATAATATTTTTTATATTTATCTGTACAACAATCATCATATTTGCCTTTGAAATATTCCCATTCATGTCTATATTCAGCTATTGATGTGAATCCATTATGACTTTTAGATTTAATGAGCTCACCTGTTATATCAAGAGCAATGATTCGATCTACCATATACAAATATGATTTTTTACAATTCCAATTATAAAAACCAAAGAAGATGTTACGCCCCATTTCGTTTTGTAACGTAACATCTGGTTTATATCTTAATAATATATCTATTTTTTCAAGATTTAATTGGCTCATCAAATATCCTAAAAGTGTCCATCCTCTGCTATTTTGTTTATTGATATCATATCCTTTTTCAATCATCTCAATGAACTTTTCATTGGAACATTTTTCCATTGAGTATATATTCGGTTTCTTCTCAACCCATACATCATAATCTTCGTAATTTACTTCATCATCTGACATCTTTATTTCAATAAAATTGTATTTTTTTATTCAATTTCTGATAACATAAGCGAAAAAAGAGTTTTACTGTTTTGGATATGATTTTCAAATATTAAAATCATTTGTTTAATAAAAGATATATGATTATGTTCATTAGGATATTGAAATTTTACATTATTTAAAGTCATTCGATAGCACTCTAATGGTGTATTATATTTTTTACTGTTTACCAATAATGTATAGTTATATTCACTATGTAATTTTTCTAAATCAATATGGTTAGATATTAATAATAACTTATCCAATATCATAAAATTTCGATCATCTCCTTCGCGATAACAATCAGCTAAATTGAAAAAAACATCAGTATTCTTATTAATATCTATAATATTTCTTTTATCATTAAAATCTAATAAAATTGATATTTTATCAAAATTTGCAGTTTGAACCAACATTGTCAATAATGTTTTACGCGCAAAGCTATCCTTTGTTTTTAAATTATTAACATCGAAACCATTTTCTAACATTGATATAAATTTATTAATAGAACACTTGCACATATTTTCAACAGATATATCTACTTCAATTCTTTGATCATACTCTTCTTCAATAACATTAGATACTCTTGCCCAATCTCCAACAAATTGAGTTTCATCTTCATTTATTGGTGAAATATAAAAAAATCGATTCATCTTTTTTTCAATAAACACGGTGTCTTTTATTTGATATTTCAAAATCTGTTTCTTCCAACATGATTGTAAATAATGTGGATTTTAAGAACAAATGTCTATCAAACAACCTTAAAACTGAATCATAAAATTGTAAATATTCTTCTTGTCTATATGACCAACTTAAACTACTTTTTCTTTGCCATCTAATTTGCTCTGGAAGCGTCATTTCTCCATATCCTGAGTTGTATTTTCTTTTCAAAACAGATCCATCATGGTCGAACGATAAAAGTGTCCTGGTCATCAAAAGAGTATCATGATCATTAAACCAATATTTAAATATATAATTAAAACATGATTTACCATCATTAGTTGCAAGTGTAACATCAGGTTTATAATATATAATATGACATAAATGATTGCGCATATTATTTTTGCAATATAATGTCAACAATGTATTACCATCATCAGCTTGCTTATTAATATCAAAACCTCTTTCAATATATATACAGGCTATATTGATAGGCATCCATGCTACATCATGGACAGGTATATTTTTTATCTCTTCATCTGATTTAAGAATAATAGTAGATAAATCTAAATGATATTTAGGTATTGGATACATACATGCATCAACACCGTATTCATCCTCACCATCTTCATCTTTATATTCATATAATGTATAATGAAATTTCTTATGTGGATGTGGAGGATCAGATGAAGATGATTTATTCACATGTTGTAGCATTTTTTCAATAAAATTGATATTTTTATATTAATTCAGATGACATCAAAACAAACAATGTTTTGTATTTTTTATCATAATTTTGTAATACGGTAATGATTTTTGAGATAATGTTTATTCTCAAATCTATACGATGATAACACAAATGATGTTTAATTTTACTTTCCATATCATTTTTGAGCGTCAATACATATCTTTTTATAATAGTTTTGGTATTAATGAATAAATTATGTCGATTATAAAATTCAACAAAATTGGTAAGAATCATTGATAATTCTTCCCAATGAAATGGTTGATCTAAAATTGTATTAGATATGAAATGTATTATTGAATCATCTTCATATCTATCCACAAAATTATCATTGATGTAATAACTTGATATCAATATTACCATGTTTATATGTTTTAGATCACAAGCAAAAATATATGATTCTAACAAATTTCTATTTCTATTGTTAGAATCATATCTATTATATCTTTTAAATATATCCAATCCATTATCCACTAATTCAATAAAGTTTTCTGGTTTATAATCAATGTATCTAACAATGGTCAATAATTCATCAAAAGAACCCACATTTGATGTCATTTTTTCAATAAAATAATTTTATTTATTTAATTCAAACACGTTGGGTTCTTTTTTTACCAAATGAATAATAAGATGAGGATGAAGAAGGCTCTGGTGCAAATATATCATCATCAATGAACGATTGATTCAATGAGCTCAATGGAGAATCATCATACTCATCCTTATGAAACCTTTCAGTGTTCTGCATATGAAGCTTGAATATAGACATGATCTGTCTTAAAAACGCACAATATCCGTTCTCTCCATCTCTCATAATGTTATGAGCAAGGACACTTTCAAAGAATTCAATCACATTCAAACCTTTGGTATCAATATGACGGACAACAAATCCGACCTCATCCATTCTGAGCAATTTGGTCAATACCATTTCGATATCATATGTATCAACCATAGACCATAAAGTAAATGAATAAAAGATGGTTCTGTTGCAATCTCCTCCTGAAAGCGATATATCAGGATTGCAGTTGCTCAAGATGAACATGATCTTATCAATATCTTTTTCTCTTTCTCTAAATAAAGAATGAAGAATGGTCCATCCGTTCTCTGGATGTTGTTGATTCACATTATATCCACCTTCTGTAGCATCCCTGATATCATCAAGAGATCTGCGTCCAAGAACGTGAGGAGGCATATTCAACCACCATTTCGATGAAGATGACATGATTTGTTCAATGAAATTAATTATTATTTTTTTATTAATTTATTCTTTGTTTTTTATTGCTTAAAAAATCATCAACAAGAGGTAATAATGACATGAATAATGTTGTTCTTTTCTTATCCTCATTTTCTAAAACAGTAACTATCTTGATATCCTTTCTATTGCCATAACATCTTGTACACAAACATCTTTTTTTCTTATCTAAAGGTGGATTATCTTTAAAATCACATTCAGCACTTAAAGATAACATTTTTTGTCTTTGTCTGGCATAATCTAAAACAGTTATTCCATCTCGATCTTTCTTATATATATCAACGCCATGCTCTAATAAAACATACAATTTTTTCATCGTTTGATGATATATTGCGAAATGAATCAAAGAAAAATCTTTATTATAAGAAGCATTGACATTACCACCATATTGAATAGCTAATCTTACTTTATCATGATTGTTTTGTTCGAATCTTGCAAATAAAGCGACCATATGATTGTCTTTAATCTCAAATCCATCTTTTAATTTCTGTTCAAATTCTTCAATAGACGAATTGAACAAAAACTGCAACACATCATATTTATCAAAGAAATTATCAGTAGCAGCCATCATCTTTATTTCAATGAAATCGTCTTTTTTTATTTAAATTATATTCATCAATATCTGAAAACATCATGGAAAACAATGTTCGATGATGATTTTGATAATTTGATATCAACATGATATATTTATCTAATCTTGTAACAGACCAACAATTAAGACATTTGTTTTGATGTTCACATGAACAGTAATTCTTATCTTTTTTCACATGTTCTATCTGCTCAAAAACATCACGTCCATAATTGTTCTTAATATATGGGGAAGCACCATATTCGAGCAATAACTCAATCTGAAACCAATGTACATGACATGTTGTGCCCCAATGTAAAGGTGTGTTTCCATAATGTGTCTTATCTTTGATATTCACATCAGGACGTTTATCTAATATTGCTCTTAACCGATTAATATTGGAATGTGTGTAATGAAGCATTGCAAACCCATTTTCTTCATATTTATCAATATCAGCTTTTGTAATATTGGTCATGTAATCATTAAATTGTTTATCTGTTATCGTTTTTAATAACAATGTATTATTCATCTTTATTTCAATGAATTCGTTGTCTTTTATTATATTCATAACCACAATCTGTTAATTTATCATAATCCTTCCACATAATTTCAAATAAAGTCGCTTGTTTTTGCCAACATTCTTTGATTACATCGATAATATTTGACAATATATGTGTATATAAACATTCATAACATCTGATATTATTCCCTAAACAACACATTTTATCTTGTTTACGTCTTTCACGCTCATTCACTGCTTTTTCTTCCAAAACCTTGTAATGATTCAACAGATTGTGACAACCTATTGCCTTGTTTTTGTATTCATAATCATATCCATGATTGAGTATCAAACGCATCTTTTGACATAAAAAATCAACATATTCACTCTGTCGATAAAACAATTTGACATCCCAATATTTAGATAAATTAAACAATGGTGGAACACCCCATCTTGTTCTATATCCTCTGTAATAATAAAGCTGATTACCCATGTATTGATATGTTTTGTTCGGGTTTCTTGACAATACTATGTTTAATTTATCAATGGTCATTGCGTTATGCCACCACAACGACAATAACGTGCTATAATTGTCTATTTCAGGGTTCCTAAGATCTATTTGATCAATATTATAATTGCCATGCTCCAACACCCATTTAAACTGATCGTATTCTAAATATAATAGAGAACGCGGATTGATATCATGTAATTTTTCATTGAAACTCATTTCTTTCGTTGCTTTTTATTTGTTGTAATAAAATCTTGATCTTGTAACATTAATTCAAATAACGTTGTTTGTCTTAACCAACATTCTCTGGTTACTTTTGCTAAATGATTGTATAATTTTTTCAATATACATGGTATACATTTATTTATCTTTTCACAATGATAACCAAAATCATGATATCCTGGAATTGAAATATCATAATGATTTACCATTTTTTGATAATGTTGTAATAATGTATTATTTGATATAACGTCTCTATATCCAAAATCATATCCGTCCTGAAGAATTAATCTTAATTTATTACAGGTCATATCAATATGATGTAAAGATTTAATATATCTATTAACATAATTGTTTTCACAGAAAAAAGTTGAAACATGGAATAAAGGTGGATACATTGTGCATTTTCTACGTCTAATAATCTGTTTTGTTTTATTTGGATTCATAGATAATATAAGCATTAATTTTTCAACTGATATCACATCAATTGACCAAAAACTTAATAATGTTTGTTCGTTATCATATGAACCTGCTGTTTTTCTACTATATGTTGTTCGATCAATATTATAGTTACCAGATGTTAATGCCTGTTGAAAATCATCATATTTAAAACACGTTAATTGAGATGGACTGTATTGTTTAATCTTTTGTTCATTGAAATTCATTTCTTTCGTTGTCTTTTATTATCTATTGGAAGTTTATATTTCTTTAAATCAGGAAACATCAACACAAATAATGTTTTTGACTTTTTTTCATAATTTTGTATACATTCAATGATTTCATTCAAATCATCTATTTTTCTACAATTCCAACACTTAAACGTACAGATAAGTCGACTATTTGGATGATATTGACATCTGCACCTTCTTTGCTTGACTATTCTTATCCAATAATGCACACAACCGATGGCTCTTTGTCCCTTTCCATTGGTTATGTTTGGATCTGCTCCATATCTCATCAACATTTCCAATCTTTCTCTCATATTTTTAACATGTTTCTCATTATAATAACATGTGCCTGTTATTCGATGTAGAATGGTTTCAGTCTCCTTTTCATCATAATTGATTTTCTTTTTGTTAACATCTGCACCATAATCTAGGATTAACTTTAACCTATCCAGATCATATGAAACACCGACATAATGTAACATTGTACAACCCATCGAATCATATTCATTCATGTCATATCCTTGTTGAATCATATATTCCAAATGATCGATTCGTTTGCATGATGCTGACAAAATCAAGCTGTGTTTCTTGATATTACGAAATGCTTCATAAAACTCTTCTTTTGATATATCTTTTGTTGTAGTAGCATAATAACTAACCAAATTATATATATCTCCTGATTCATGATGATTCATTGTTTATTGAAATAATTATTTATTTGTTTATTAAAAAATGGCTGATTCAATTAATCGTATGTTTTTGATCTATTCAGTTTACACGACAAATTGTCAGAATGAAGGTAATCCAGAATCCACATGTCGATTGTTATTTGCTTTAGATACACTTCAACTTATTCTTATATTCGTCATGTTTTGTTTAGTGATTTATCTCATTAAAAAAGATCGAGATGATAATTCACATGAAGAATGATAAGATAAACCTTCAATATAAACAACTTCTGTTGGTCGTGTTTTAAACCAATGATACATGATATCAAATAAAGATTCTTGTTTTTTGATAGCATTTTTAACATGACATGTGATGATATCATTCATAATAATCATTTTTTTCACCACATTTTCATAATCAGCAAAATAACAAAAGCGATGAATAACATCATTTGCATATTCATTTAAAGCAGCTAAAGGTGATTCCTTGACATTTCCATCAATCTCAAAATCCTTGTTGTTATCTATGAATCTAACAACTTCTCTTAATGCACCGTCTAAATAATAAACAGTTTCATATACAGACATCTTGTTTTTTTCATTCCGTATTTCAATATTTAACTTATCATCATCAACAATGACTTTAAAACTAATCCTTGCCATCGAAAACAATGACGAGAACATTGTTTCAATAAAAAACTTTACCCCAAATTTATTTTTCTATTTCTTCAAATTATATTTTTTAAATAAATTCAATCATTGGTCAAAAGTCCAACCAATCGCAGAATTTACAAAAAAATAATAATTTTAAATTTAAATTAAAAAAATAATTAAATCATCGAACAAAATTCATTGAACATGGGCTCTTTTATCCCTCGAACCTATCCTTTATATGTTGAAGAACAATCTGCACAAGACAAGAATCTATTGAGACAGCTTTTTGTCATCAAACATGAAGTCAACGAATCATATCGTCGATTCCACAGTTGGGATTGGCTTTTCAGCTCAACCTTCTCATTTGGATACACTTTAATTGGCATTGCAGGTGGATATATGGTCTCTTCAACTCGTTTTGGCATACCTTTTGCCTTTTTTTGGATATCATCCATGTGGATGCTGTTCAGACAAAACATCGATCGTGATCGTAAATATTATGATATCGACCGATTGAAACAAGATTCTGAATCATTATATGGTGAAGCATCTAGACGTTTTCAACGTTTGGATCAAATCGATAATCTCAATGAACATGAAAAACAACAAGCTAAGCAAAGAAATATGTCTTTTGATCAAGCAGTTGAATTGAAAAAAGAAGATGAAAGATATGATATCTTTATGAAGCTCAGGTATCGTCTAACTGATCTACAAAACAAACAACTGCGTCTACAATGCACAATGCCTTCAGATATGCAGAATGAATATGTTCGTGCATATGAAGAACTTTCTACCAATCAGTGAATTTATTTAAAATATAATTATTTTTTTTAATTCATAAAACTCATAAAAATAAAAAGTCATTTTGCAACACCTTATTCACCTATTTACGCTATATGATTGGTAGAAAGTTATCCAATCATTGAATTTATAAATAATTTTTTTAAACAAATAAAAAAAATAAAAAATATCGATAAAAGTTTATTGAACAACGATAATATAAAATGGCATCTGAAAAGAATGTTGAAACAGAAAGAAAGTTTGATGTTAAAGAAATCATAAAGATGATTGATGATCCTAATGAACCCTTTGATTTTGATCTTAATTTAAAGCTTTTTACAGAACATAGGATCAAACAATTTGAAAAAGACAGACTTTTGGAAGCAAAAAGAATAATTTATGATATTTTATCATTCTATTCATACCCTGATAACAGCAACAAACAAGCTGAAATAAGTGTTAATAACAGAAAACATCCACTTACAAATGAAGAAAATTCTATTTGGATAGCAACATATGTGCATCAATATATCGAAAAGAATTATAATGTTGGTGTTGCTGAATCTCAATCATCATTTTTTGTGAGTCATTCGACTGATATGAAAACAATTATTATTAAACCTAAATAAAATCTGATTGGTAGAAAGTTAGCCAATCATTGAATTTATAAATAATATTTTATTTTTTTTATTTTATAAAAATTAAAATTTTAAAAACCCATTTTAAGAAAAGTTTATTGAACAAAAGAAATAATATATAATAACAATGGCATCTGAAAAGAAGATTGAACAACAACAAGAAGATCAACAAGAAGTTGAGATAGAATGGCAGCATCAATATAGCATTGATCGAATCAAAGAAATGCTCGAAAATCCATCTGAACCCTTTGATTTCAAACAAACATTGGATATCATGAAAAAGAAACGAATCGAAGAATTTGAAAAACAATCTCTCTTTAATGCTCAATCACTCATTCATCAGGCATTATGGAAACTTTCAAGCACCGATGATGTTCGAAAGTTTGAATCTTTGATATCTATGTCAGTTCATCCTATTACCAAACAAACAAATATTGATTGGATTAAACAATATATCATTGATCATGCTGGTGAATATGTTGATGTCACCATTTCAGATAAAGATATGTTTGGATATACTAAAACATATTAACGTTCGATTATTATTACTCTCAAAAATCAATAATAAAAACAATCATTGCTCTTCATAATTAAACATTAGTATCTCTTTCGTTTCTATGATATTTAATCATATTATCTATTAAAACAAATAAAACAACTGACATTACAACAACAAAAAAACCTGATATCGCAAAATTAACTATACTAAACGGAACTGGTTCTGTATATTGATGCATATTACCATCAGGTCCTTCATAATTATAAATATTACTCTTACAACAATAAAAATGTTTTAAATCTCTCCCGACAGGCATGCAAAAACTTCCATCATCATGTTGACTTTTTTCATATTTATCTATTTCCGAGAAAAAACATTTAGGTACACTATGAAAATGAAGTGCTGAATTAGTAATACTCATAACCAATATCCAAAAAACAGAAAAACATGTTCCTAAACAAATGATATAATAAATATCTGATTTTTTCATCTTCTTTTTAGGTTGCTCTATCAATGATGTCCTATTCTTACGCCAATCAAACTGATCATTTAATTTTTCTTCATCCATTTTCTCTTGTTTTTTTAATAAAAAATAAATTAAATATTTTATTAAACAAATCAACCATTTAAGCAATTAAATTCATTAAAAAATGTCTTCTTCATCCTCATCTGACAAAATCTTTATTCTTCTAACCACATCTGAAGAAGCTCAAATCGTCATTTCTGAACCCAAAAACACCCTCAAACAACTGCAAGATCTTGTTGGAGGATATATTGAAACATCACCTTCACCACGTGCATTTGGTATCACATCTATACCATCAAGAAAAGGATATCAATGGATGATTGTTGTTGGTGAAGAAGGCATTATAAAAGAAGATCATCATAATCCATTTACTGTTGAACATCTATTTGGAGATATTGTTGTTGCTCAATTGAGTCCTAAAGGTGATACTGCTGGATTTCCTCGTGAAGACATTGAATTACTTCCTCAACGAATTAAAAGAAATATTAAAAAATAAATAATTTCATTGAACAAAAATGGTGTTTGGAGTTCTAGTAATGCCACTTTTATATCTTATTATTACATCTGTTACTTTTGTCCATGATATATCAACATATATTTATGGCAAAATGACTGGAAAATGGGATGAATGGGAAGTCGAACGAATAAAACATCAAGAAATCCTTAAAAATGAACAACAACATCAACAAAAGATGAAACAACTTGAACAACAAGCTAAAGAAAAATTAGAAAAAGAAAAAGAATATGAACTCGCTGAACTAATTAAGAAAAACCCAGAAACAGCAAGGATTATTGATCTTATCGATAATTTACCCACATGGAAAAAGAAACAAGTTTTAAATAAACAATCAAATAAATAAATTAATTTTATTGAACAAAAATGTCTGTTAATCCATATAAAATCATCATCATATGCCTGATTTATCTCATGATCCCAATCTCAATTATTCTGTCAATGATCATATTATATTTTATAATTTAAATTATAAAAAAATAAATAATTTCATTGAACAAATTATATAAAAATGACATATCCTGTGCCTGTTATCATTGACCAATTTCATGATGATTTGAAAGAAATATGTGAAAAACGAGCTGAACTTCATGATGTAGTTACAATTGCAAAACTCATCAATATATTCAATCTAACCATATTTGATCCTTCCACTTTCAAATATAAAGATATCAACAAAAAACAAACATATAATATGATGAAAACATTCATTGAAAGACGTAAAAGATTCTTTAATTTTCTAATTAAAGGTGGTATTATCATGACATTTTGTTTTATGTGTTTTATGTTTACTCTTGCATATGATCTGTTTCGCCATGGTAACACCTATTATTATAATGGATTTCCAGACAGATTTACTGAATTTATTCATTCATATGATATGATGACATTCAGAATTGCTTTCACAGGTATTGTTCTGATTACACCCATGATTTTATCTATCTTACCAGTTATGTATATCCATCAAAACTATATTAAAATGGGTAAATTATTATCCAAAATTATGTCGAAAGAAAAAATTGAATAAAAAACGTCGATTTTATTGAAAAAATGTCCAAAAAAACACATTTTATGATACAAATTGATAAACATGGATTTTACAAATTACATCTGTTTTATGTATCAAATGAAGAAACATTACATAAAAAGGTTCATGATA
>Ga0105240_10006647_pt1 | contig 16973 bp, 20 predicted proteins | sample KBSC54metaG_FD_80426 | JGI IMG/M metagenome (GOLD analysis project Ga0105240, IMG submission 80426) | Corn rhizosphere microbial communities from Kellogg Biological Station, Michigan, USA - KBS C5-4 metaG | ecosystem: Host-associated > Plants > Roots > Rhizosphere > Soil | place: Michigan, USA...
CCCGTCACGCCGCTGCCGCCCGAAGATGGCGAGATGAACGAGGGTGCCCGGCATGCCGGATGGACCAAACAGGGCGATGCCAGCGCAAATGGAGCGCAATGCGCGGTCTGGCGGAGCCCGACGGGCCTCGAGCTCTGTGTTTGGACCGGTGGCCGGCAGTGGGGTTATTCCGCGGACGGGATGACAGCGTTGAAAGACGGCGTCTCGCGTCCCGACTCGATCGTGTTGTGGACGCACCCCGGCCAGGGGCCGGGGTGGCAGCTCGAAACCAAGGAATTCACGGTCGGCCAGGCTCTCGATAGCCGGGCATTTGCCCTACCCGCGAACACGGCACAAGGCGCATCCCCCTAAAGATCGATCTACAGGGAGCGGTATGAACAGGGAGCGAACATGAACGATCAGTCAGTGCGCCGATCCGGGCCCCGCGGAGCCCGATGGCAGCGCGGCCAAAGCCTCGTTGAGATGGCGATCGCCTGCATCGTGCTCGTCCCGATGTTTGTCGGCGTGATGTTTCTGGGTCAGTACATTCATCTACGCCAGCAAACCCAGGCGGCCGCCCGTACCGCCGCGTGGGACGCAACGGTCAGTCCGACCATTGTAAACAACGCCGGTGGCTTGCCCGCCGAGGGCGGCGAGCAGGATCGCATGCGCGTCCTGCAGTTCGGCAAGCCTGACACGAAACTAAGCAACATCGCGGCCCCCAGCCAACTGCAAGATCCGATGTTCAAGACCTTCGCGGGTCGGGATCTGGTACTGGTCCGTAACGTGACGCTGGGGACGTATACCAACGGCAAGTCCCCCGGGGTGTTGGAGACAGCTCTCGGTCCTGTCGGCAGTGCGACCAAGGCCGCCGGCCTGGGGTCATTCCCGCCTGATGGCAACGGCCTGATCACAGCCGAAGTTCATGCCAAGCCGGAACACCTGACCGACAGCTCCGGCCGGGCGCTGAAGTTTCTCGATCCGCTGGACACCATGGATCTCGATTTCCACGGCAAGACGGTCCTGTTGGCCGATGCCTGGAATGCCAACGGCTCTGGCGAGGACGGTGATGGCAAGGACACCAATGTGTTCCGCTCGGTGCGAGCCGCGATCAAGCCGTTGACACCCGCCGACTGGGTTGGCGGCACCTGGAATAACGGCATCAATAGTGCCGTGCACGTTCTCGGTAAGCTGCCCCTCGTGGATGACCTGATCACCCCGGGCTTCGACAAATTGGAGCTCGGCAAGACAGCGCCCGATGTGGTGCCCAGCGACAAACTGGTGCGGTATGGCGCCACGCATTGAACGCCACGGGCCCTGGCTCTGTTGGTCGGCGTTGCTACCGGCTCTGTCGAGTGCTTCCTCGTGGCCTGATCTGAAATTACCCGACGGAACACGAGCTGCGGCAGTGTCGTCACACATGATCTACAACGGCACCGACATGCGTGGCCAGGTGTTTACTTCCAGCCAGAACGCGGCCGATATCGTGAAGTTCTACCGCCAGCTCTGGGGTAAACAATCGATTGTCAATGAGATCCCGGGCTGGCAAGTGGTTGGCCATCGGGAAGGCGATTTCTATATCACTGTACAGGTTCGCCCGGACGGCAGTGGCAGCCGAGGCGATATCGGCGTCACCAGAATTCCCGCCGCCCGCAGCAGGGTGGAGCTGGGAGCCGGCGTCCCGCACCCCTCCAACACAACTGTGTTCAACGACATCCTCTATCCTGACGACCGGACGCCCGCTCGCACCTTGGCAATGATCAATAACTTGTCAGTGCAACAGAACGCCAGCTACTACCGGGAGCACCTGGCGGCGTCGGGTTGGAAGCCGGCCGACACCCACACCTGTGCCCCGGGTGCCTCCTCTTGTGTGATGAACTACGAGCAGGGCAGCCGCAAGATGATGGTGGCGTTGACGGCGAATGCCGCCCACTCGCAAATCGTAATCAACCTCATGGGGGAAGGAGTAACGCGCCATGACTAGAGCCGACCTTCCAGCCGCGCGCCTGCACAGTAGGCAGCGAGGCAGTGCTACCGCGGAATACACGATCGTCGCAGTCTTCGTGGTCATCGTGCTCATCGCCAACCAGAACGTAATCAAAGAGCTCGCCGATGCGATCCGTAATGCGTATGCAAGTTTTGCCTACGCCCTGTCGGTCGCATGGCTCTAAAGGGGGCTGCCGATGGCTCGCATGAACCTGAACAGGAATGCCGTTTATCTGCTGGTGGCTGTCGGTCTCGGCGGCCTGGCCAGCATGATGGCTGTGCACTACATAAATCAACAGGTGGCGGTACGCACGCCGCGCGACGCCGAAACTACTACGGTCGTCGTACCTGTGCATCCGATGCAAAAGGGGGACATCCTCAAACAAGAGGACATTGCCTCGCGCAATGTGCCGGTCGCCTTCGTGCCCGCGGACGCGATCACGCCCGATACGTACGAGAGTTATGTCGGCCAGGTGTTACGTGCGCCCGTGGCGCAAGGAGCCCCATTGAGCGCGAGCGCAGTCGATCTGATCGTCGATCATTTTTCCAATGTCATCAGCAAGGGGGACGTGGCTTACACCATTCAGGTCGACGACACCAACTCGGTCTCGGGCCTGATGGTGCCCGGTGATCATGTCGACATCCTGCTGATGGTGACGGATCAAACCAGCGTCAAGATCATCCCGTTGCAAAGCAACGTCCTCGTGCTGGCGACCGGGCATCACGCGAAGGGGGTCCGGAACACAGATTCAAATGCAGCTGACAACTTCTCCGATGTCACTCTGGAGCTGGCGCCGCAGGAGGCGCAACGCGTCGCGATCGCGAGCAAGAGCGGCGAATTGCGCTTGATGCTGCGCCAAGCGGGCAACAATCAACCCTTCAACTTGCGCGCCCTCAGCAAGCAAGACTTGCTGAAGGTTGGTCCGCACAAAGGCAGCGGCGTGGAATACATCGTCGGCGGCAGAGGCTGATCGATGCGAGTCCTCTTCAGAAGTTTCTTCACGGCACTTGCGTTTGGTATGGCTCTTGGCACGAGTCCGATCGCGCATGCCAACGGACTGAACCACGCGGGATCGATGTCCATTCCCGACACCGTGACGCTCTATGCCGGTCAGGCCATGGTGCAGAACGCGCCCGGCCCGCTGCAGCGGATCGCCGTGGGCGACGGCAAGGTGTTGAACGTAAAAATCGTCGGCGAGCGGGAGCTGGTCATGATCGGCGAGAAGCCGGGCGAGACCTCCATGCAGCTGTGGATGGCCGATGGCAGCCAACGCAACATCACGGTGCACGTCACGTTGGGAAACAGCGAGCAGCTGGCGGAATCCGTGCGACAGATGCTCGGTGATGACAAGAACGTCTCCGTGACTCCCATCAACGGCAACGTGATCGTCAGCGGCACGAACCTCTCGGCCGCGGAAGCTGCGAACATCGAGGCGATCCGCAAGGTCTATCCCCAGGTGCTGAATTTCAGTAGCACCGATCCTGTGCAGATGCGGCCGATGGTATTGATGCAGGTCCGGATCATGGAATTCGACAAGAAGGCCATGCACGAGATCGGCATCAAGTGGGACCAGGCCATAGACGGTCCGACCGCTGGCGTCGCCCACGAATGGGCCACCAACCCGTATTTCCGGGTGCTTCCCGGTACCACCGGCGGACTGAACGGCATCGGTGCGCAGCTCCCGACCACCCAGCCGGCCATCTCGCCGATACGAGTCCCCGGGACGGCGGGCTACTTCGGCCTCATTACCTCCATCACCTCGAAAATCAACCTGGCCATGCAAACCGGCAATGCCTGGGAATTGGCCACGCCACAGCTCAGTGCGCGCAGCGGGGGCACGGCAGATTTCCTGGTGGGAGGGCAGGTGCCGATTCCGGTCAGCTCCGCCTTCGGCCAAACGACAGTGGAATACAAGGACTACGGCATCAAGTTGCACGTGGAGCCGCTCGTGAATGCCGACGGGGACATCTCGGCGAAGATCGAAACGGAGATCAGCAAGATCGATCCAGCCATCGTCGTTGCCGGATTTCCGGGCTTCCTGACACGGCGAGGCAATACCGAGCTCAATGTCCATGAAGGCGACACCATCGTCATCTCAGGCCTGGTGGATGCCAACGCGGCCAAGACGATCGACAAAGTACCGGGCCTGGGCCAGATTCCGGTGCTCGGCGAGTTGTTCAAGTCGCGGGCTTTTCAGGCAAATCGCACCGATCTGGTCGTCTTCGTGACTCCCTATCTGATCGATGCGCGCTCCAAGCGCAACCAGGAGCTGGTAAAGCACAGTGACGACCTGCGGCGGGATTTCATCGACAACGCGGGTGCCGATATCGTCAATTGACAGGATGAGACATGTTTGAAGTCGTGATCGAGGCAGCCAACCGGGAAGTGCGCCACGTCCGCTGCTTGGCCGCCAACTGCGGCGTTGGGAAGAGTGATAACAATCTGGTCGTTCTGCAAGGATGGGACATCGCTGACGATCATGCGGCCTTCCGGGTGCGCTCGGAAGGCGTGTTCATGGAGGTGTTGGGCGGCCGGGCACCTGTAACCGTCAATGGGCAGCGCGTCCCCAACCGCAACGCTCATGGTCCTTTACGCAAAGAGGATGTAGTGACGATCGGTGCCTATCGGCTGCGTGTACTGGCGGATGCCCCCGCAGCCGACGAGCAGATTGCCGTGCGTCGTGACCTTCTCGCTCGCCTCTCGGCCGGTGCCACGGCATCCAACAGCACACCGCCCAAACAGAAAGTCGTCAACGGCCATGCTCAGCCAAATTATCCGCCGCCGGCGCCGCCGCGAGCGCCCGCGGCCGCGCCTGTCACCCCGGCAATCAAGCCGATAACGATCGACAAAAACATGCTGGACTGGCGCCTGAAAGTCCACGCATCGTTGGTGCGGCAGATGGATCTGCGTCGCGTCGACGTTCGCGGCATGAAGGACGACGAGCTGCGCGCCAAGACCGCCGCATTGATCGAGGAGATCATCGCACGCGAATTCGCGGACTTGCCGCCGGACGTCGATCGTCATCAGTTGGCAAAGGAAGTGCTCGACGAGGCGATCGGGCTCGGCCCCTTGGAGGATCTGCTTGCCGATGAGACCGTGACGGAAGTGATGGTGAACCGTGCGGACCAGATCTTCATCGAGCGCTCCGGACGCATCCAGGAATCACCGGTAGTATTTTCGAGCGATCACGCCGTGATGGCGGTCATCGAACGTATCGTCACTCCCCTGGGACGCCGCATCGACGAGAGCTCGCCGATGGTCGACGCGCGCCTCAAGGACGGCTCGCGTGTCAACGCGGTCATCCCTCCGGTTGCCTTGCGCGGTCCCAGTATCAGCATCCGCAAATTCTCCAGGCGCAAGCTGGTCGGCCAGGATCTGATCGAGTTCGGCTCGATCAACGCCCAGATGTTGGAATTTCTGGAGGTGGCGGTACGCGAGCGGCGCAATATCGTGGTCACGGGCGGCACCGGCTCCGGCAAGACGACGCTGCTCAACGTGCTATCGAACTTCATCCCGGACCACGAGCGCATCGTCACCATAGAGGACGCTGCCGAGCTGAAACTCAATCAGCCTAACCTCGTCGGCCTCGAATCCAGACCAGCGAACCTGGAAGGCAAGGGCATGATCGCTATCCGCGACCTGGTGCGCAACGCCTTGCGCATGCGTCCGGACCGTATCGTGGTGGGCGAATGTCGCGGTGGCGAGGCGCTCGATATGTTGCAAGCGATGAATACCGGTCACGAAGGCTCGTTGACCACGGCGCACGCCAACTCGCCCCGCGACGCCCTGTCCCGCCTGGAAGTCATGGTGTTGATGTCGAGCGTGGACCTGCCCATGGTCGTCGTGCGCGAGCAGATCGCCTCCGCGCTCGACTTGATCATTCATCAACGCCGCTTTCCTTGCGGCTCGCGTAAGGTGACCCACATCTGCGAGATCACGGGTATCGAGACCGGCACGATCCAGACCCAGGACATCTTCACCTTCAAAGCCCGCGACCAGGGCGGCCCCGGGGGCAGGGTGCGCGGCGAGTTCTCGGCCACCGGCGCGGTTCCCGAGTTCTACGAGGAACTGGCCGAGCGAGGCGTCAATGTGGACCTGTCGATCTTCGGCACCCGGGAAGATCGAGCATGAGTATCCTGCCTGTCGTCGCCGCGGTGTTTCTGACTATCGCGATGGTCGGCTTCCTCATCGCGCGCAATTCGGCGGCGTTCATGCAGCGCTATCGGGAGACCTTCACCGAGCAGGCCAGCCTCAACCTGTCGGAAATGTTCCTGTTCATCAATACGGCCACACTGTTCCAATTCAACATCGGAGCGGTGATTCTGATCCCGCTGGTGCTCTGGGTGCTCACGGGCAATGCGGTATTGGCCATCGGGAGTGTCGTCCTCATCCTGTTTCTGCCCCGCAAGATCTACACCTTGATGCGCGAGCGGCGTGTAATGAAAATCCAGGCGCAGCTGCCGGACGGCCTGATGATGATCGCCAGCAGCATGCAGGCGGGCCTGGGTTTCGGGCCCGCTTTGGAAAGCATCGCCAAGGATGCCGACCCGCCGTTAGCCGAAGAGTTCTCTCTCGTCCTGCGCGAGCAGCGCATGGGCGTGAAGCCTGACGAGGCCTTGGAGCACTTCAACCAGCGAGTACCGATCGCGGACGTGACCCTGTTCGTTTCGGCGGTCAACATCTCCCGTGACATCGGCGGCAATCTCGCCGAGAGCTTGTCATCACTGTCGGAAACCTTGCGCCGGCGCCTGATCATGGAAAACAAGGTGCGCTCACTCACCGCGCAGGGGCGCCTGCAAGGCATCGTCATGGCCATGATGCCAGTCGGCATCGCCGCCTTCCTCACTCTGGTCTACCCTGACACCATGAACCCGATGTACCACACCCTCCTGGGCTGGTGCGTCATGGCCGTCGCCGCCATCATGGAATTTCTCGGCTACCGCATGTGCCGGAAAATCATGAGCATCGACATATGAACATCATGTTGGCGGTGCTGGTCATATGTGTGATGTTCGCCGTCGCCCTGGTGTTCTGGAGCCTCTACGGCTTCATGAAAGAGGTGCCGCAGCAGGATCGCAATTTCCAGGATCCGTTGCCTTTCGGGATCAAGCTGATCTGGCCGCTGGTAAATCTCGCGACCAATCTCATCGGTCCGCACTTGACACCCAACCAGTTGGAGCCGGCGCACCGCAGGCTGCAGACCGCGGGCCAGGACTTCGTGCTCAGTCCCGAACAACTCTACGGACTGCGCGCCGTATCGACCTTGTTGGTGGCGTTGTTTCCCTGCCTGCTGCTGTTCATGCTGGACCAGCAGAGCTTCGCGTCTTACTTCTTCGGGGTCGTGCTGGGCGGGGCGATCGGCTATTTCTACCCGGACCTGTGGCTTACCGAGCGGCGTAACAAGCGCCAGCGCCTGGTGCTCAAGGATCTGCCGGTATTTCTCGACTTCATTGTGATGGCCGTCGAAGCCGGCATGAACATCACGGGAGGGATCGAGCAAGCCACGCAGAAAGGACCGCAAGGTCCCCTGACACAGGAGTTCAGCCGGCTGTTGCGCGACCTGCGCTCGGGTCTGGCGCGCGCCGAGGCATTGCGCCGTATGGCCGACCGCATGGACATGTCACAGATCTCCAGTTTTACCGGCACCCTCATCCAGTCTGACCGCGTGGGCGCGAGTCTCGGCCAGACGCTACGCGCGCAAGCCTCGCAACGGCGCGAGGAGCGCTTCCTGCGCGCCGAGAAATTGGCACTGGAGGCGCCGGTCAAAATGATGTTGCCGTTGATCATGTTCTTCTTCCCGCTGGTCTTCATCGTGCTCGCCTATTTCATCTATCTACGCGTCAAGGAGCTCGGCGTCCTGTGAAGACCGGGGCGCTCTACCGAGGCGAGAAATGTGTGGTGCCGACGGTTTGGCACGCCGCAAACCCCTGGACGCGTTTGCGCGGTCTGTTAGGTCGCAAACCGCTCGAGCCGCACGCGGCGGAAGGCCTTCTGATCGAGCCCTGCGACTGCGTGCATACCTTCTGGATGGGCTACCCACTGGATCTCGTCTTTCTCGATCGCAACAACCGGGTGCTCGACATTTGCGAGAACGTTACTCCCTGGTCGGCTCGAGCAGCTCGCGGCGCACGCAAAACGCTCGAGCTGGCTGCCGGAAGTATCGTGGTGTTCGGGCCGCGCATCGGCGAGGAGCTGATATGGCGCATGCATTGAAGATTGCAGGATCGTGCCTGCTTACGGTGATCCTGGCAGGGTGCGGCACCGTTGGGCCGAAAACAGGCTCGCAGCGGCTATCGTATGTCCTCACCACGCAGGAACAGGCTGATGCGGCATATCGCTCAAACGATATGCAACACGCCGCGGCACTCTATCTACAGCTCACCAAGCTCGTCCCGCAGGAAGCCGACTATTGGTACATGCTGGGTAACAGCTACGTGCGCACTCAGCAACCGGATGAGGCCGTGCAAGCCTACCAACAGGCGATCTCGCGCAATCCCAACCACACGCGCGCGTGGCATAACCTGGGTATCGTCCGCATGCGCCAGGCTGTCGCGGCATTTGTATCCAGTGCCAGTACCGCCAAGGCCGGGGATCCGCTGTACGAAGTCAGCACGCGTTTAGCCAACGAGCTGGCCCGCATTGGCTCCGAGGCCGTCACCAAGCCCCCGGGTCAGGCTTCTGCGGCGGCGCCACTGCCGGTCAATGTCTCGAGGCCAACGTCCCGCGCCGCTAGCGTAGTTGCCGCGAGTTCCAGCAAGAAAGCCGCCAAATCCGCGCCCGGCAATTCGTATGGCACGAGGAAGCGGCCCGGCGTTTCCGGCGAGCCCGATCAGCCATGAAGCGTCTCTTGCCGGTACGTCAACGTGGCCAGTCGCTGACCGAGTTCGTGGTGGCGATGGTTGGCTTCGGAGTGCTGTTGCTGGCGTTGCTACAAGCCATTTTGCTCTATCGGGCCAAGACGACGGTCGACTATGCCGCATTGGAGGCGGCGCGGGCCGGTGCGCTACACGGTGCTGACAAAGGCCAGATGCAGAAGGGGCTGGCGCGTGGCCTGACTCCGCTTTACGCGACAGCGACCGCCTCGCCCAGTGCAGTTGGCACGGCCGAGGCATACGCGCAGGCCTATCCGGCCGTTCTTGCATTCAGCACTATCACAGTTCTCAGTCCCAACACCGGCTCGTTCGATGATTTCAAGGAGTCGCAGTACGACGGCAGAATGGCCATTCCCAACGACACGTTGAATTTCCGCTCCGGTAGTGTTGGAGCCCGCGGTGGCTTGAGTGTGCAGGATGCCAACATCCTGAAAATACAGGTGAGCTATACTTACCCCCTGATTGTACCGATCATCGATCGCATTCTCGGCACGCTCGATGTCAAGCGTACCGCCCTCGAAGGGCACACGGTCTACAGCATACCGCTGGTTGCCAGCGCCATGGCCCGCATGCAATCGCCGATCATCGATCGCGGTAATCTGCCTGCGCCATGATGACCTTGCGCCACACGGCCTTGGCCGGGGTTTTGGCGATTGCGGCCAGCACCTCCAGCCGCGCGGCCGATATCCCGGACGTGACGATGTCTGGTGTTGCCAGCGGTGCCGCCCTGAAGGTCGGCTTTGAGGGCGCCGGCAAGCGCGTATTGCCGGAAACCGTCTACCTGCACGAAAACCGCACCCGTCTGGAGTTCCAAAGCATAGACCAACAGGGCTATGTGTTACGCGCAGGCAACGCCATCTGGCTGATCAACGAGAAGGCCAAGCTGGCTTGGCCGTTGAAATACAGCACCAGCGCGCGCCAATACGTGTTCGATCCGGCCGAGCCGTGCAAGAGTATGGACGTCACTTGTGAGCGTGAGGGCAAGAAGACCATCGCGGGTCGCGAGGCGAGCGGCTGGCGGTTCCGTCATGCCGGCAGCCGCGGCCCGGACGGTAGCGATAGCGGCACCATGTGGATCGATGATGAGTACGGTCTGCTGCTGGGCTACCACGCCGAGGACATGCAGGGACGCTCGCTGGACTGGACGGTCACATCGGTGTCATTCGAGCGCTTGCCCTCCGAGCTCTTCGAGCTCCCCGCCAGCGGTGCGAATAAGCGATAAACTGTCGCTGCGAGCAAAGCGGAGCTTTTGAAAATGCGGCTTTTGAAAATGCGAACAGGCGGATGTTCCCTATGGGTATTGTTGTTTGTCGGTGCTTTGGGCCAATCGATGGCCGCCGACCTGCCGCATACCGATGTCCCGAAGTCGAAGGACAGTCCCATCGTCTCCAGATTCGCGGGCTCCACGATCATCGCCTATCACGAAGCGAGCTACGATGAAGTCGCGTTGCCGATGGGGCCGCTGCGCAACTCCGCGTTTGCCAAAACGCTCGCCGCCACGGGAAAAGTGACGCGCATCGTCTATGCATCCCCCACCGGCAAAACCCCGGCCGAAGTCTTTGCAAACTTCCGCGAATCGCTGCAGGGGAGTGGGTTCAAGCTCCTCTACAGCTGCACGTCCGGCACCTCCGCGGAGACGGCTTGTGGAGGATATAACTTTGCTCACAATTATGCGGACTCGATTCTCGAGCAGGACAATGCACACCGGAACTCGATGGTCGACCTGCTTTTCTCGGCCGACGACGATGTGCGCTATCTACTGGCCGAGCTGCAACGTGATGACCGCAAGGTCGATGTGGGACTGATGGTGACCCGGAACAGTGACAATCCCACCGGCGTGCTGTTGCAAATCATCGAAAGTGGCCAGATGCCGACGAAGCAGGTGACAGTCGACGCCGCCGCAATGAGCAAGGCCCTGCAAAGCGAGGGCAAGATCGCCCTTTACGGGCTGCAGTTCGCAACCGACAGCGCCAACCTGCAACCCGAATCGGAAGCCACCTTGAAACAGATGAGCGACCTGTTGCACCAACAGCCGAAACTGAAGGTCTACATCGTCGGCCACACCGACAACACCGGCTCCCTCGAGCACAACCTCACCCTGTCCCAGAAGCGCGCTGAGTCGGTCGTTGCCGCACTGACCGGAAAGTACGGCATCGCCCCGGCCCGCCTGAGCGCCAAGGGCCTCGCCTCCTATTCCCCGGTCGCGCCCAACCACGATGAGCCCGGCAAGGCAAAGAATCGCCGCGTCGAACTGGTCGAGCAGTGACCGCCTCCAAAATCTTGTTGGCCCCCGCACCATCCGCGTACGTGAACGCACCCGCTCCTTCGGTCACCCGCGTGCGCTGACTGCGCCCGTGCGCGTGACCGCACCCGCATGCGTGACCGCATCCGTGCGCCTGACCGCATCCGCGTGCGTGAACCGCACCCGCGTGCGTTGACCGCATCCGTGCGCCTGACCGCATCCGCGTGCGTGAACCGCACCCGCGTGCGTTGACCGCACCCGTGCGCGTGACCGCACCCGTGCGCCTGGCCGCATCCGCGTGCGTGACCGCACCCGCGTGCGTTGACCGCATCCGTGCGCCTGACCGCACCCGCGCGCGTGACCGCACTCGCATGCGTGAACGCCGCTGCGATCGGGGCCACTCGCGCCCCTGGAGCCACCCGTGTCGCGCGCACCGCAGCCGCACCTTTCGCGGACCCCCAAGTTGCGCGGCTTAGGCGCAGCGCCTCATTCGCAGCACTTCATCCGCACGCCCGCGCACGGCCCAACAGGAATTCCCGCTCGCGAGCATTTTGCGTCATCGCCGCCGCACGCGCGAATTCGCCGCCGGCCTCATCCAGCCGCCCAAGCTTGTACAACAAATCCCCGCGGACGCTAGGCAACAAGTGATAGTCCTTCAAAGCGGGGTCGTCGACCAACCCATCCACGAGCTCGAGCGCCACCGCCGGACCGAACTCCATGCCCACGGCGATGGCGCGATTCAACTCAACGAGAGGCGACTGTGTGATCTCAACCAACGCGTCATAAAGTGCCACTATTCTCTTCCAATCCGTCTCGCCGGCCGAACGAGCTCTCGCATGGCACGCGGCGATAGCTGCCTGCAGAGTGTAGGGCCCAAGCGGCCTGGCGAGCGACTCAGCGCGGGCGAGGACAGCGAGCCCGCCATGCACCAGCCGAGGGTCCCAGCGCGAGCGGTCCTGATCGAGCAGGAGAATCGGCTCGCCCGAAGGCCCGATCCGCGCATTGGCGCGCGAGGCGTGCAACTCCATCAATGCGAGGAGGCCGTGGGCCTCAGCATTGTCCGGCACCAATGCAGCGACAATCCGTCCCAACCGCAGGGCGTCCTCGCAAAGCTCCACGCGCATCCAGTCCTCACCCCGAGTCGCGGCGTAGCCCTCATTGAAGATGAGGTAGACAACTTCAAACACCGATGGCAGGCGAGAAGCGAGATCCTGACCGCGTGGTACGTCGAAGGGCACTCGCGCCTCGGTCAGGGTTCGTTTCGCGCGAACGATCCGCTGCGCGATGGTCGCTTCGGTGACCAGAAAGGCTCGGGCGATCTCATCGGTTGTCAGCCCTCCAAGCAATCGTAGCGTGAGCGCCACGCGCGCATCTTTCGAAAGGACCGGATGACACGCGATCACAACCAGCCGGAGGAGATCATCGCCGACGCTCTCGTCGACATCGGACTCGATTTCACGACTGTCGACTGATTTGAATGCCTCGCCCTGGATCGTGCTGTGGGCACGCTCCAACATCCGACTCCGGCGCAGATGATCCATCGCACGGTTCTTCGCCACCGTCGTGAGCCACGCACCGGGATTGTCAGGAACGCCGGTTTGCGGCCACCTCTCGAGCGCCGCGAGCAGGGCTTCCTGCGCGAGATCCTCGGCAAGGCTGAGGTCGCGCACCACACGAACGAGACCACCGATGACCCGGGCGGATTCGATCCGCCAGACCGCTTCGATGGTCTCTTTCGTCGGCGCCGGTCCGTCAGCCACGCTTCCCTCTGAACGCCTCACTCCACGTGGGGGCGGCCTTACGAATCATCTCGAGATATTGAGGCGGAATATCCGACGGTTCCGTCATGGGATGGATGGTGAGCACATCAGCGGTGCCCAGTCCGACCGGGCACCGCAGCGCCCATTGAACCGCCTCCTCCAAAGAGGGGACTTCGATCAAGTAGAACCCGCCCACCAATTCCTTCGATTCCGCGAAGGGACCGTCGAGGACGGTGCGCTTTCCCTTCGATATCCCGACGCGCGCACCCTTGCGGGCGGGATTCAGCCCTTCGGAGGCGATGAGGACGCCGGCCCGGTGCATTTCCTCGTTGAACCGCATGTAAGCGGTGAACGTCTCATCGTCGGGCGGCCCGTCGGTCCCCGACGCCTCCGGGTCCGAGGCTGCTGTGATCAGAAATCGCATCTTTCGTCTCCTGTGATGGTGTAGGCCCGCAAGGAGGGCCTATGCTTGCTGGGGACGACGAATCATCGCTGACGAGATCGACACGCCTTCCATTTATTTTCGCCCCTATGCACCGGCGCGGCGCGCGCCCCCGCACGCAACGCCGCCAGCGCCATGCGTCACAGCCCGCGCGGCAATGCGCGCGCAGGTCCCCGGCCCGGTGCGCCACAGCCACATGGCCTGGCGCACCACCGCCCCAGCCGCGGCGCGCGATGCGGCGCCCCGCCCAAAACAGCGACGCCCACCGCTGGTCGCTCCATTCCATCCTCCCATCCCGTCCAGCTGCACCCTCCCGCGACCCGCGCTGCGTATAGCTCTATAGATAGAGCCAACAGGGAGACCTCTCATGCTCGCCCCACGATACCTTCCCGCCATTGCCTGCCTCGCGCTACCCATCCTGGCGGCAGCGCAACCTCCACACGTCACCGTTCCCTCCTTTGCCGACCTGAAATCAGCGGCAAGCGATACCGTCGACATCACCATTGGCCCGATGCTGTTGGGCTTTGTGGGCTGGGCGATGGATGACCACGACCCGGACAGTGCCAATCTCAAAAAGACCGTCCAGGGCCTGAGGTCGGTACAGATCCGCAGCTACCGGTTCAAAGAGGACTTCGACTATCCCAAGACCGATCTGGATGCGCTCCGGGCTCAGTTGTCACAACCCGGATGGAGTCAGTTGGTCAAGGTACGCGACCGCGTGAAAAAGGAGGATGTGGATATCTTCATCGCTCTCGAGAACCGCACGATCAACGGGGTTACCATCATCGCCTCCGGTCTGCGTGAGCTCACGGTCGTCAATGTCGTCGGTACCGTCAATCTCGATCAGGTCGAGGGGCTTCGCAAGACCTTCGCGAACCCGGACGGTCAGGTCGCGCAGGTCCTGCATCGGACGCCTTGAACAGCACGAGTGAGGAGTTGCTGACTCGCGCGCTTGCCGGTGATCCCGCGGCATTCGGCGCATTGGTTCGCGACCATCAACGCTCCGTGTACAGCCTGGCATTACGCATGCTGGCGGATCGTCAGAAAGCCGAGGACCTGGCGCAGGAGGTTTTTCTGCGGCTGTATCGAAACTTGTCGTCCGTGGGCTCGGTTGTGCACCTGTCATTCTGGCTGCGCAAGGTGACCTTGAATGGCGCCATCGATCGCATACGCAGGGACAGCCGCCACCAGGCGGTGTCCCTGGAAGAAGCGGATGGCCTGGCCAGCGATAGCGCGGGCACGGATCCTCTGTTGGAGCGCCGCTTGCGCATACTCCTTCAACAGCTGCCGCCGGCGCCGCGCGCAATACTTCTTTTGCGCTACCAGGAGGACCTGGATCCCACTGAGATAGCACGCACATTGAGCATGTCGATCAACACGGTCAAGAGCCACCTCAAGCGCTCATTGGCGATGTTGCGCGAGTGCATTGGAGAAACGGTGCAATGAGTAATGATTTCGACGAGCGACTGCGTAAAGCGCTTCGCCCCGTCGACCCGGGTGAGCGATTTACCGAGAGCGTGTTGGCACGCGTGGCAAACGATCCTGCGGGATCGACGCGCCGGGTACTGAAGCCAACGCTGCGCTGGCTCTCAGCGGGTTTGGCGGCATCGATCCTGTTGGGTGTTCTGGTCGCGCACGAGTGGCAGCTACGGCGTGCCCAACAAGGACTGGAAGCGCGGCAGCAACTGCTGGAAGCCTTGCGGGTGACCAGTAATAAACTCGATATCGCCTATCGCGCAGTGAATGACACAGAGAAGTCCTCCGTGGGCGTAGGCGAGGATGTGGGACCTGACTCATGAGATTTAGACAATCCATCCTCCTATTCATAGCGCTGGCGGCTTGCGCCGCGTTGACCGTCGCACGCGTTGCCACGGCGGCGCCGCCCGGCCCTTTGAAACTGCCTGACTTCGCCTCACTGGCCAACAAGGCCACTCAAACTGTCGACATCACCCTGGACTCCGCCCTGCTCGGCCTCGCCACCGGCTTCCTGGATTCGAACAAGCCCGAGGACGCGGCCGCCAAGGAAGTGATCCGCGGCCTGAAAGGCATCTACGTCAGGAGCTACACGTTTGATAAGGACTTCGCCTATCCCGCCTCGGATGTCGACATGGTTCGCAAGCAGCTGACCGCCCCGGGGTGGCAGAAGCTGGTCGTCGTGCGCGACAATCACCAGCACTCAAATGTCGACATCTATATCTGCATCGATCAGGGACGAGCCAGTGGCCTCGCCATCATCGCCAGCGAGCCCCGAGCCTTCACGATCGTCAACATCGTCGGCGCGATCGACTTGCAGAAGCTGCACTCCCTGGAAGGAAAGTTCGGGATCCCCCAGATGCAACTCGACGACCCAAAAAAGTGACCCGCTCGTACGATCACGAGTGGACCAACTTTCCCCCACACGCCTGCCAGCGCCGCACTAGCACCCCTGCGTCCTCCTTGGAGCGCGGGTCCACTCCCAGGAGGATTGCGCCGCTGCGAATGCCCGTTTCGTATTCATGAATGCGGTCCTCGGGAATGCCCCACTTGCTCAGGGCACCGATCAGGCCGCCGGCGAAACCCACGGCACCCGCGGCTGCAAGGGCTATCGCGATGGGACCGGCGACGGCGATACCCGGGATGAGCACCAGAGTGCCTACGGCCGCGAGCACGGGGGCAATCGTGCCCATCGCCCCACCGGCCGGCCCGCCAAGCTCGTTGGCGAGTTTTGATGAGCCAGCGGTGGACTCGGCTACCTTACCCCGCAAATCGCTGTCCTCTCGAGCCTCGCTCGAGAGGAATCGCTGGCGAGTTTCATCGGACATGACCAGGTTGATATCGGGCTGCTGATAGCCGAGATCGAGCGCCGCTCCATACGCGCACTCGGCAGCGTCTGCGCTGTCGAACAGACCTGTCACTGTTGCAGATTGGCTGGCGGACAATGCTGACTCGGTCATGGCATTACTCCTACCGTTCATCTTCCTGTACAACGCATCACCCGGCTCGTCGGTCATGTCCGGTAGCGCAGATCGTGCGAACGTGCTGGATTCATGCATCGCGAGCTTTCCCACCACAGTCGCGGTCACGACCACGTACAGGCATGACAAACATTCTGCAGTGTGTGCTGGACCGGCCTCAGGTGACGAGCGCTGAATTCGCCCCCGGCTGGATTACCTGATCAACTGTCGCTACATCGGCTAATATCCGTCACCCTTGCCGCGAGACACACGACCATGGTGTTCGAACAGATCGCGACCGGCGGCTGCCGGTCTTACCTGCTCGGTTGCGCCGAAACCTGCGCGGCCGTATTGATCGATCCGGAATTGAGCCAGATCGACCGCTACCTCGCGCTTGCGAATCAGCACGGTGTGCGCGTCCGTCACCTCATCGACACGCACACCCACGCCGACCATTTTTCCGCAACGCGTGAGCTTGCCCGTCGCCTCGATGTCCCAATCGCAATGCACCAATCGAGCCCGGCGCCGTTCGTCGACATGCGTCTCGGCGACGGGGAATCCCTGGTGCTCGGGAAACTGCGCGTCAATGTAATGCACACACCCGGACACACACGTGATTCGATGTGCTTGCGCGTTGAAGATCGTCTCTTTACGGGTGACACGCTTCTCATCGGTGCTACCGGCCGCACGGACCTACCAACAGGCGACCCCGAAGCGCTGCATGAGAGCCTCTTCAACCACCTGCTGCGGCTCGATCC
>Ga0105240_10006648_pt1 | contig 16972 bp, 9 predicted proteins | sample KBSC54metaG_FD_80426 | JGI IMG/M metagenome (GOLD analysis project Ga0105240, IMG submission 80426) | Corn rhizosphere microbial communities from Kellogg Biological Station, Michigan, USA - KBS C5-4 metaG | ecosystem: Host-associated > Plants > Roots > Rhizosphere > Soil | place: Michigan, USA...
GCCACCGCTTCCACTCGGTTCCATACTTCGGTGGACGGAGGCAGTAAGTCCCTGGTTCCTTTGACGGCTTTTATCAAGATAGTTTGGAAATTCCATGCTAACACAGGCAGGTGGATGGACTTCGCCACGGAGCCACGGAGGGCACTGAGAAAGCACGGAGGGCTCATAATCTTTTTTTCGTCTTCTTTGCGGCTCTGGAATACCACGTTAAGCCTGGCTTGATCTTGTAAACTGAAAGGAGTTCACCATGTAAACTACTCGTTCATGCATGTAGCTGAACCGGAGCGGGATGGAGCAATCCATCTGGTGGAAACCGGGGAAGCAAACCTGCGAGCCGTGTTCTTCGTGACTCCGTGGCGAACCCCCGCGTTACAATCGTCATGTATGCGCCGCCTGTTCCTGCTGCTTGCTTCTGCTTCGCTGCTTTGCGCGCAGAAGCGGCCTTTCGATGCCAGCACGATGATGCAACTCAAACGTCTGAGCGATCCGCAGATTTCGCCCGACGGACAGTGGGTCGCGTTCACCGCGCAGAGCGTCGATGTGGATGCCAACCGCAAACCGGCGCAGATCTGGATCGTGCCGCTCGACGGTGGCACGCCCAAGCAGATCACGCACGACGGCGACGACAACGAGCGGCCTCGCTGGTCGCCGGATTCCAAGCGCATCGCCTATATTTCCGATCGCAGCGGGTCCTCGCAGATCTGGCTGATGGACCCCGACGGCGGCAACGCCAAACAGGTCACGACCCTCTCGACCGAAGCCGACGGCGTGGTCTTCGCGCCCGACGGCAAGAACCTGGTTTTCACCAGCGCCGTCTACCCTGAATGCGCGGGCGACGAGGCCTGCAATCAGAAGAACCTCGACGCCGACAAGAACAACAAGTCCAAAGCGCACATTTATACCGAACTCCTTTACCGCCACTGGACGCAGTGGTCGACCCGGCGGCGCAGCCATCTGCACGTGGTTCCAGTCGGCGGCGGCGCGCCCAAGGATCTCACCCCGGGCACGCGCGACGTTCCTCCGTTCTCCCTCGGCGGTCCCGACGACTACGACGTCTCGCCCGACGGCCAGGAAGTCGTCTACTCCATGAACGCCGATCCGGTGCCGGCCATCAGCACGAATTCCGACCTCTTCGTCGTGTCCATCAAAGGTGGCGATCCGCGCAAAATCACCAGCACGCCCGGCGCTGACGTCAGCCCTCATTATTCGCCCGACGGCAAGTACATCGCGTGGCGCGCGCAATATCGCGCCGGGTACGAGAGCGATCGCTTCCGCCTGCTGGTGCTCGAGCGGACCAGCGGTAAGCTGACCAATCTGACCGACACGCTGGATCGCTGGGTCAACAGCTTCACATGGTCGCCTGATTCCGCGAACCTTTTCTTCACTACGGCCGATCGCGGCAGGCAGGCCATCCAACTCATTTCGGTGAACGGCGGATCCATCCGCGTCGTCGCCAGCGGCGAAACCGAACTCGACGACATGCAGTTGACGCGCAACGGCCGCACCATGGTCTACACGCAGATGACCGGCGTCTCGCCCGCGGAGATCTACAAGGCCGCATCCAGCGGCGGCGCCCCCGTCGCGCTCACGCATCTCAACGACACTGTCCTGAACGGCGTGCAGATGACGCCGCTCGAGGAAGTCTCGGTGAACGCACCCGACGGCGCGCACATCCAGAGCTTCATCGTGAAGCCGTACGGCTTCAACCCGGCGCGGAAATACCCGGTCCTTATGCTGATCCACGGCGGGCCGCAGGGCAACTGGGGCTACGCCTGGAGCTATCGCTGGAATCAGCAGGTCTTCGCCGCCGCGGGCTACGTCGTGGTGATGCCCAATCCGCGCGGATCGACGGGCTATGGCCAGAAGTTCATCGACGAGATCAATAATGACTGGGGCGGCAAGGCCTTCGACGACATCATGGCGGTGACGGACTACGCCGCCAATCTGCCGTATGCCGATTCCACGCGTATGGTCGCCGCCGGCGCTTCGTACGGCGGCTACATGATCGACTGGATCCTCGGCCACACACAGCGCTTCAAGGCGCTGGTTACGCATGACGGTGTCTACAATCTGACCAGCGAATTCGGCGCGACCGAGGAGCTCTGGTTCCCGCTTTGGGAATACGGCGGCACCCCTTGGGACAAGGCCGAGGAATATCAGAAGTGGTCGCCCAGCAGCTACGTCAAGGATTTCCATACCCCGACCCTGGTGGTGCACGGCGAGCAGGATTTCCGCGTGCCGTACACGCAGGGACTCGAACTTTTTACCGCGCTGCAGATGCAGAAAGTGCCTTCGAAACTGTTGCTCTTCCCCGACGAAGGCCACTGGGTGCTGAAGCCGCAAAACAGCCTGTTATGGTACAAGACCGTCATCGACTGGCTCGATACCTGGTCGAAAAAGTGAACCCAATCCAGTGAAAGCAATCATCATTGTTGTCTCTCTTTTAATCATCGGAACCATCTCTCTGTTCGTCATGTCCGGTCACACCGCGGTCTCCATCAACCCGCCGGTGAAGACCATAGGGGCCAGCACGCCTGTCACGGTGCAGGCCGCGAACCCGCACGGCGTGCGGCATATCACCGCGTACCTCGAGCAGGGCGGCCAGCGCTCTCTGCTGCTCGACCAATCCAGCCCGTCCACGCGCTTCATGTGGCATCGTCACGAGCCGGCCAAGACCTACACCTTCGAAGCGGGCAAAACCAAGGCGCCGAATCTCAAGGAAGGTAAGGCGCGCATTGTGGTCGAGACGACATCCAACGATATGCGCGGCAGTACCGACACTGCGGCTACCGACGTCGATGTGATTCTGGCCGCGCCGCGCGTCATCGCCGACGAATATCAGCACTACATCAACCAGGGCGGCATGGAACTGGTCACGTTCAGCGCCAGCGGCAGCTATAACGAATCCGGCGTGAAGGTCGGGAAATACACGTTCCGCAGTTTCCCGCTGCCCGGCAAAGGACCCGGCGAGCGCTTCGCCATGTTCGGCTATCCGTGGGATCTGCCCGACGATGTGACTCCGCTGGTCTACGCACGCAATCAAGCCGGCACCGAGGCCACCGCGCACTTCACGTTCAAACTATTCCCCAAGAAGTTCCGCGTGCGCACCGTCGAAGCGGACGACAAGATGCTGGAGAAGCTGGTGAACTCGGTGGATCCGACCGGCAAGATCGCGCCCGGCGCCGACCTCGTCACGCGCTTCGACAAGATCAACACCGAACTCCGCGCCAAGAACAACCAGCAACTTGCCGATCTGCGATTCAAGACGGAAGAGAAGATCCTGTGGAACGGGCCGTTCATCCACTGGGGCAAGGAAGAGGCCAACTTCGCCGATGTCCGCGACTGGATGCACGCCGGCAAGAAAATCGACCAGGCCGTGCACCTCGGGTTCGATCTGTCGGATGTGGCGAACGGTCCTGTGTCGGCGGCCAATGACGGTCGCGTGGTGTGGGCCGACGACCTCGGCATTTACGGCAACTGCGTCGTGCTCGACCACGGATACGCACTGCAATCCATCTACGGCCACATGCGCCAGATCAACGTGAAAGTCGGCGACATGGTGAAGAAGGGCCAGAGCATGGGCATCGCCGGCTCAACAGGACTTGCCGGCGGCGTCCACGTCCACTTCAGCATGCAGATCGACGGCGTCCAGACGAATCCGCGCGAATGGTGGGACGAGCACTGGATCAAGGACCGCATTCTGAGCAAGCTCGATCCCGAGCACGCGACACAGACCGCGTCGGCCGCCCCCTCCGCTCCCGTCCACAGGGCAGGCAAGCGCCGGCACCGGTAACGCCGGCGATCTTGTCGCCGGTTGCCGAGCGCCAGCTCGGCCGCACGTTAGCTGGTCACCGGATCGACGATGACTCATCGAAACGTTGTCCCGGCCGCAACCTCGCCATGCACCTCGCGCGAATCGGGTGTAGCAGTCTCCATTGAGCCACTCCATCGCCAGGCAGGCCGCAAGCGCCGTCGCGGTACATCCCGAAGGTGCCCCAAATGCGTTCCATCTGTTCGGGAGTCGCACCCCGGATGCCCTTCTGTTGAGTAAAGAAGCCGCTTGCCATTGGGTCTGAGCCTTCATCGAAGTACTCTCTCCTCCGCGGCTGAGCATTGCGTTAATATCGAGCGCCTTTGACCTCCATTTCCGTTTGGCGAATCGTCGCAGACGATCTCCGGGACTCCCGAAAGCCAGGCATGCATACTCTAGCGGCCTTCGATCTCGTCCGCTGCCCGCATGATCCCGTCTTCGGTGGCGATGTGCGCGCCGATGCGCGCGCCGGACTCCGCGTACCGCGCATCTTCCAACAGTGGCCGCAGCGCGCGCTCGGCTTTCGCCGCCGTGTAGCGCGAACGGTAGAGCACCGCGGCGATTCCCAGTCGCTTCACGCGGGCGCCGTTGTCGAACTGATCGTGCGAGAACGGCACCACCAGCATGGGACGGCCGCTGCGCATCGCCTGCGCGGTCGTCCCGATGCCGCCGTGGTGCACGATCGCGGCGGCGCGCGGGAACAGTTCGGAGTGCGGCGCGTACTCGGCCGCCATCGCGTTCTTTGGCAAGCCCTGCTCCATCTTGCCGGTGAGGAAGACGGCCCTATACCCGAGTCGCTGCGCGGCCTCGAGGCTGACCCTGTAGAACTCGCCCGCCGCCATCACTGCCGACGACCCCAGCGAGAACACGATAGGCGGTGGACCATCCGACAGGAATCGCTCCAGGTCGGGCGGCATGCCGGGCCGCTCATGATGCCGGTCGTAAAACGGGAAGCCGGTCACGATCGTTTGCGGCGGCCAATCCGACTGCGGCGCTGCGAGCAGACTGGAAAACAGCGCCAGTACGCGCTGCGACGAGTGCTGCGCTTCAAAGAGCGGATGGCCCATCGACTGAAGTCCGAGTTTCCTCTGTAAGTCCACTACGGGCCTCACCCAGCCGAGCGTATGCCGCCTCGCGAGCGTGAACAGGCAGCCCACTGCGCCGGGTCCCAGGGCGCGCAACTTCACCAGCCAGGGCGCGGGGGCCGGCACGGGCGGATCCCACCTCGAGTACAGCGAAACGGGCGCCAGCACGGCCGATACCCACGGCAGACCCAGTTTACGCACGGCCAGGTTGGCGCCGAACGGAATGGGATGCGTCACTACCAGATCGGCGTGGTCCGCCGCTCGCAAGCAATCGTCGTAACTCTCGCGTGCCGATGCGGCCAAATGCCTGATGACCCGTTCGGTGCCGCGCTTCGCATCCATCATGCTGGCGATCAAAGCGGGATCATCGATGGACAGGTCGGGCCGGATCGGCGTAAATTCCAGTCCTTCGGCGCGGATCTTCGGCTCGTACGCCGCACTCGTGCCAATGGTCACGTGATGGCCGCGGCGGCGCAGTTCGAGCCCGATGCCCATGTATGGATGGACGTCGCCGAAAGAGCCCCAGGTGATGAGAAGAATTCGCAAAAGCTCCCAATTATGTTATCCGGATTCGCATTTCAGCTGAAAACCCGCTGATTCGAAACGGTTTGCGTCCTGTCCGCCTTGACCTCTGTGTTAATATCCGGTCGCAAGGCCATTGGCTCCTCCGCCCTCACGAAAATGTTCGGCGGAGCGGGCCTGAACGTTCTTTGACAATTTGCTGATGCCAGTGCGAAACGAACCCAAGAGCCCGAACTCTCTTGGGTCGTGCTTCCTGCCGTGGCGCTCGGCTCGATCCCCCACCTGACGGAACAAAGCCAGTCCTCGCCGCGAGCGCAGCAAGCGGGCCGCCTAACTAAATCCCGGCCCCCATCGTGCGGAACAAAGCCGATTCCCCCGCCGCAAGCGCAGCGAGCGACGCGATTCACCCCCGGTCCCCATCGTGCGGAACAAAGCCAATTACCGCGCGGCGAGCGCAGCGAGCGACGCGATTCACCCCCGGTCCCCATCGTGCGGAACAAAGCCAATTCCCCCGCCGCAAGCGCAGCGAGCGACGCGATTCACCCCCGGCCCCCATCGTGCGGAACAAAGCCAATTCCCCCGCCGCAAGCGCAGCAAGCGGCCCGCCTAAATCCCGGCCCGTATCGTGCGGAACAAAGCCAATTCCCGCGAGGCAAGCGCAGCGAGCGCCGCGATTCACCCCCGGTCCCCATCGTGCGGAACAAAGCCAATTCCCCCACGGCAAGCGCAGCGAGCGACGCGATTCACCCCCGGCCCCCATCGTGCGGAACAAAGCCAATCCTCGCCGCGAGCGCAGCAAGCGGCTCGCCTAAATCCCGGCCCCTGGCCCCTGGCCCCCGGCCCCGGCCCCTGGCCCCTGACCCCCGCTACCTCACCCCGACCCTGAACCGCTCCTTATCCGTAAGCCCCTCGGTGCCGTGCGCCACGAGCGTGTAGTTGTGGCTGATCTTCGGGTAGAAGCGCGCGCAGTTACTCGCGATCGGCGCGAGTTGCCATCCAATAGGCTGCAGTTCGACCGAATTCGCGTGCGCCACGCCGTAACACATCGTCACCGCGTCACCACGCTGAATCTCCTTGTGACTGACGGCGAAGAACAGGATGTATGGCAGCGCGGGCTTCACGCGGACCTCGAAGCTCGCTTCCGCCAAGCCCCCATCGAGGCCCTCGGCGATCAGTCTATATCGCATATTCGCGTGCGGCTCGACCGAGACACAGCGGGTGAGCGCCGGCCTCAACTCCTCGACTGGCGGTTCCATGCGCACGGACTTCGCGTTCTGCACGCCGTAGCAAAGGATCTCGCGATCACCGTCGCGAATTTCGCCGGATGTCGCGTAGAACGAGAGGATTTTCAAATCGGTGCCGCGGTCTGCTACACCCGCGGACGTACGCTGCATTCGATGCGGGACATTTCGCCGCTGGAGGAACGTCCAGCTCAGGTTGAGCAGCGCGAGGGCAAGCGCGACCCACAGGGTAATAGTCACCCGTCTCATAGTGATTTGAAGCCGGATGACGGTCTGAGGTTCCCTACCTTCTTGGTGGCGGCGGGCAGCAGCCCGGAGCACACGCAACCACTTCCTGCGTGGCCAACTCCGCCAACATCCGGACCAACAGAGGATGCGTTCCCACCGTCGCCGCGCGTACGAAGTCGAGGCCTAACTGCTTTGCCAGCGCCGCCGCTTCGACGTCGAGATCGTACCGCACCTCCATGTGGTCGGACAAAAATCCGATCGGCGCCACCACCACATCGCGCGCATCCTCGCCCGCGATCTCACGCAGATAGCCCAGGATGTCCGGTTCCAGCCACGGCTGACTCGGCGGACCGCTGCGGCTCTGCCACGCCATGTCCCACTCGGGGTGATCCAATTGCGCCGATATCTCCCGCGCCGTCGACCGCAATTGCTCCTCGTACGCGCACCCGGCCGACATGGTAAGCGGGATGCTGTGCGCCGTGAAGACCAGGCGCGCTTCCGGCCGGCGCTCCTCCGGGATCCGGTCGAACGCCGCGCGCACCCGGTCAGTGGCCGCTTCCACGAACAGAGGATGGTCGCAGAATGGCGGCAGCTTATCGATCACCGGGGCCGAGTCGCCGACTTCCGCGCGGGCCTTCTCAATGTTCTCGATGTATTGCCGGCAGCCCGAGTACGACGAGTACGCCGACGTCCCAATCGCCACCGCGCGCGTCACCCCGTCGGCCGCCATCTGCCGTACCGTGTCGGCCAACATAGGATGCCAATTGCGATTGCCCCAATACACCGGGAGCGAGGTCTCCGCCTTCAGTGCGGCGACGAGTGCCCGGCACTGGTCGTTAATTGGACTTTTTCCGCCAAAGTGATAGTAGTGCCCGGCGACTGCGAGCATTCGTTCGCGCGGCACATTTCGCCCGCGCAACACGTTCTCCAGAAAGGGGATGACGTCGTCCCGCTGTTCCGGTCCGCCAAAGGACACGATGAGGATCGCTTGATAGGTCAAGTGCCCATTGTCCGTCAAAACCAGCGCCGCGCGGTAAAATCAAGGTTTCGGACCCTAAAGACCATGAAGTCTAGAATCGTACTTTTCACTTTGTCGCTGCCTCTGCTTGCCTTGGCGGCAGATCCGGCAGCGGGTGGCGTGGATGCCGCCGCCATGAATAAGACCGTCGATCCTTGCGTCGACTTTTATCAATATGCCTGCGGCAATTGGATCAAGGCCAACCCGCTTCCCGCCGACCGTTCCCGTTGGGGCCGCTTCGGCGAGCTGCAGGATCGCAACGAACGTGTGGAATTGGACATGATCCAAGGGGCGGCCGTGACGCGCGCCGGCCGCAGCCCGATCGATCAGAAAACCGGCGACGCCTATTCGGCCTGCATGGACACCGAAGCGATCAATCGCCGCGGCATCGCGCCGCTCAAGCCCATCCTGGATGAGATCAACGCGATGGCGAACGCATCCGACGTCACCCGCGAAGTCGCCCGCCTGCACGATCGCTCGATCGGCGTATTGTTCAGTTTCGGCTCGCAGCCCGACGCCAAGGACTCGACCAAGACGATCGCCACCCTCGGCCAGGGAGGCCTCTCGCTGCCCGATCGCGACTACTACCTGAAGACCGACCCGAAGAGCATCGAGATCCGCAAGCACTACGTCGAACATCTGAAGAAGATGTTTGCCCTCGCGGGCGACACGCCGGAAGCCGCCGCGCAAAAGGCGCAAGCGGTCCTCGATTTCGAAACCGTGATCGCCAAAGTCTCCGCCGACCGTGTGGCCATGCGCGATCCCAACAAGCGCTACAACATCATGACCAAGGCAGCGCTGGAGCAGTTGGCGCCCAGTTTTGGGTGGGACGCCTATTTCAAACTCGTGGACGCGCCCGCGTTCACCACGCTCAATGTCAGCAACCCGGACTTCGTGAAGGGACTGGAAGCCAGTCTCCCCGGCACGCCCATCGACAGTTGGCGCGCTTACTTCGAAGCTCACGCGCTGCGCTCCTACGCCCCGCTGTTGACCGAAGCTTTCCAGAAGGAGTCCTTCGATTTCTGGCAGCACTACCTGACCGGAGTCCCGCAGGAACGGCCGCGCCAGTTCCGCTGCGTCCAGATGGTGGACCGCGGCATGGGCGACCTGATCGGCCAGAAGTACGTCGAGCAGACCTTCGGCCCCGACGCCAAGGCGCAGATCACGCAGCTCGTCGAGGCTCTGGAGAAGTCGCTGGGTGAGGACATCAAGTTGTTCGACTGGATGACCGACGCCACCAAGAAGGCCGCGCTCGCCAAACTGCAGGCCATCACCAATAACGTGGGCTATCCCAAGAAGTGGCGCGACTACGGCAAGGTGACCATCGCGCGCGACGATTACTTCGGCAACTCCGTGCGCCTCGCCGAGTTCACGCACAACAGGCAGATCGAGAAGATCGGCACGCCCACCGACCGCACCGAATGGGGCATGAGCACGCCCACGGTCAACGCGTTCTACAGTCCGCAACAGAACAGCATTAACTTCCCCGCCGGCATTCTGCAATCGCCGTTCTTCGATCCGCGCCGCGATATGGCGGTCAACTTCGGCGGAGTCGGCAGCGTGATCGGGCACGAAATGACGCACGGCTTCGACGACCAGGGCCGCAAGTTTGACGGTGAAGGCAATCTCCGCGACTGGTGGACTCCGCAAGATGGCGCAGAGTTCGAAAAGCGCGCCGCCTGCATCGCCAACGAGTATTCCGGCTTCACTTCGGTGGAGGACGTGAAACTGAATGGCCGCCTCACGCTCGGCGAAAACGCCGCCGATAACGGTGGCCTCCGCGTGGCCTACATGGCGCTCGAAGACACCTATAAGGGCAAGAAGGATGTGGTGGACGGCATGACGCCGGAGCAGCGTTTCTTCGTCGGCTTCGCGCAGGTCTGGTGCGAAAACATCCGGCCGGAGGAGGCCCGCTCGCGCGCCATGGTCGATCCGCATTCGCCCGGCCGCTTCCGCGTGAATGGCACCCTGCAAAACATGCCGGAGTTCCAGAAGACGTACTCGTGCAAGGCAGGACAGCCGATGGTCAGTACCAACGCCTGCCGCGTGTGGTAAGTGGGACTCGTCTCTCGAGTCCTGTTCATCGCTCTTTGGGCCGCTTGGTCGCTGGCGGCCCAGACCTCTTCCGTCGGGTCGTCATTGGAAGGCTACGTCGCCGATTCCGTGGGCGGCCGCATCGCCGGAGCTACCGTGGTGGCCCGCGATACGGCCACTCACCGACAGCGCGAGTCCGCCACTACCGCTGAAGGACTTTTTCGCTTCGCCGAACTCCCGGCCGGCACTTACGAAGTCAGCATCACCCAGCCGGGATTCGCGCCTTATCATCACGCCGGTGTGAACCTGCCGTTGGGCTCGACCATCCGGCTCGACGTCGTCCTCCAGCCCGGCAGCGTCGCCACGCAACTCACGGTGACCGCCCAGCCTCCGGCCATCGACCCGGCCCAGACCAGCGTCACTTCCGCGGTCGATACCGAGCGCATTGAGGAACTCCCGGTGGAGAGCCGCAACTACCTGAATTTCGTGCTGCTGGCCCCGGGAGTGGCTTCGTCGGGCGCGCAGGCCGGCCACGCATTCCTCGCCCCCGTGGCGGACAGCGGCTTCAGCTTTGGCGGATTGCGCGGCCGCAGCAACAACATCGCGATCGACGGACTCGATAATAACGACGAGTATGCCGGGTCCAGCCGTACGGAGCTTTCGCTGGAGACTATCCAGGAATTTCAGGTGGTCAATGCCGGACTCTCGGCCGAGACGGGCGGCGCGTCCGGCGGCTCCATCAACGTGATCACGCGCGTCGGTGCCAACGATCTCCACGGCGACGCTTTCCTGTTCGCCTCGAACGGCACGCTCAATGCGCGTGAGCCTTTCGAGGCGGAGAAAGGCTCGCCCAACCTGCACCGCTACCGCGCAGGGATCGCACTCGGCGGTCCCATCGTCCACGACCGGACCTTCTATTACGCGGCGTTTGAACAGGAGCACAGCCGGTCGCGCGAGGATTCCTATATCAGTCCCCAGTTGGCCAGCGCCATTAACCGAGTCCTGGGCGGCCGCCGGATCAATGACGATTTCTTCCCCGTGTCGCGCGCGGAGACGGAAGCCTCCGCTAAGGTCAACCATCAACTGACGGCGCGCAACTCGCTGATGCTGCGGTATGCCTTCACGGATAATCGCGAGGCAAGTGACGCGTTCAACACCGCCGGCTGGACCGATCCCAGCGCGCGCGGCAGCAGTTTCACCCGCGACTACGCCGTGGTCGGGTCGCTGACTTCGGCATTCAGTCCGGTGACGGTCGGCGACTTTCGCTTCCAGATCGCGAACCGGACTGCCGTCCTCCGCACCAACGATGCCGCCGGACCGGGCGTCGAGATCGCCGGACTCGTGAACTTCGGCCGTCCTTACGAGGGCAACGGCCATCGCGATGAGCGCCACGATCAGGCGACGTATACGTGGTCGCGCGCGCAGGGCCGTCATCTTTGGAAGGCCGGGGTCGCGCTCAATCGCGTCCACCTCGATGCCGCCATGGCCGATGGGTTCGGCGGGACCTGGATCTTCGCCGATTTTGCAGCCTTTGCAGCCGGACAGCCCAGCCAGGTGCGCCAGTCGATCGGGCGGGTCGGGACGGATTACGCCGTGCAGACCGCCGGCGTGTTCGTGCAGGACCACTGGAGTCCTACTCGCACGCTGACTGTCGATTACGGTGTCCGCTATGACGTCGAGCATCTGCCCGCGGCCTTCCGCACGGATACGAACAACGTGAGTCCGCGCGCCGGTGTCGCCTGGCACCCGGTCGAAGGCTGGATCGTGCGCGCCGGATACGGTATCTTTTTCGACCGGTACGTGCTGGCGGCGCTGAACCAACCGCTGCAGGTCAACGGCGTCCAGGCCTTTGAGCAGGTGAACGGGGTGACGGCGATCTATCGCGCCGACCCGGGTATGGCGACCCCATACAGCCAGCAGAGCAGTTTCGCGGTGGAGCATCTGATCGCGCGCGACCTCACCGCGGTCGCCAGTTTCCAATCGGTGCGAGGGGTCAAGCTCTCGCGTACGCGCAACGTGGGCTATCCCGGGCCGAGCGACATCTTTCAACTGGAAGACTCCGCCACGTCGCGCTACAACGGGGCCAGCTTCACCTTGAATCGGCGCATGTCCGACGAGTTGGAGTTCTCGGCGGGCTACACGCTCGCGAAGACGTACGACAACGCTTCCGACTATAACGAGCAGCCGCAGAATCCGCTCGACCTCCGCCCCGAGTGGGCGCTCTCACGGCAGCACCAGCAACAGCGGTTGGTCGCCAATGCGCTTTGGGAACTCCCCATCGGCGACGAAGAGCCCGGCAAGCCGCCCGCCGATAATTGGGCCACGAAGGTCTTCGGCCATCTCGAAGTCGCGCCCATCTTCACGGTGGCAAGCGGCCGTCCGGTGAATCCGCTGACGGGAATCGATACTTATGGCACGCACGCCTATCCGCTTTCGGCGCGTCCGGCGGGCTTCGGACGGAACTCGCTGCGCACCCCGATGCTGGCCAATATGGATTTCCGCCTGCTGAAATTCTTCCCGCTGGCATGGTCGAAGACGGCCCGCATCGACGTGGTTGCCGAAGCCTTCAATCTTTTCAATCGCACGAACGTGGTGCAAATCAATCCCGTGATCGGGCCGAATTTCCTCCAGCCGCTGGCCGGTTCGGGCGCGCGGCAGATTCAGTTCTCGCTCGACTTTGAGTGGTAACGATATAATCAGAAGCGTCTACAGCTACTTACAAGGAGCTTTTGTTTTGCGAAATAAAGTCACGGTTGTGGGCGCCGGAAACGTCGGCGCCAATTGCGCGGTACGCTTAGCCGATAAGGAACTCGCCGACGTCGTTTTGGTCGACGTAGTAGAGGGTGTTCCTCAGGGCAAGGGGCTCGATTTGCTCCAATCCGGTCCTGTCCAGGGCTACGATGTGATGGTCACGGGCGCGAATGATTACGAGCCCACGGCGAACTCCGATATCGCCATCATCACCGCGGGTTTTCCGCGCAAGCCGGGCATGAGCCGCGACGATTTGCTGATGGCCAACTTCGACGTGGTGAAGACCGCCACCGAGCAGGTCGCCAAGTACTCGCCGAATTGCATCATCATCGTGGTCACCAATCCGCTGGACGCCATGGCGCAAGCCGCGTTCTGGGTTTCGAAGTTCAGCAAGAACCGCGTGGTCGGCATGGCCGGCGTGCTGGATAGCGCCCGCTTCCGCACGTTCATCGCGATGGAGTTGAAGGTCTCGGTCGAGAACGTGACCGGCGTGGTCATGGGCGGCCACGGCGACACAATGGTGCCGCTGGTGCGTCTCAGCAATGTCTCCGGCATTCCGCTGACCGAACTGATGGACCAGGCGACCATCGACAAGATCGTGGACCGCACACGCAACGGCGGCGCCGAGATCGTCAAGTATCTGAAGACCGGGAGCGCCTACTATGCGCCGTCGGCGGCGGCGGTGGAGATGGCCGAGTCGATCCTCAAGGACAAGAAGAAGGTCCTGCCCTGCGCCGCTTATTTGGAAGGCGAATACGGCATCAACGGGTTGTTCGTCGGGGTGCCGGTGAAACTCGGCGCCATGGGCATTGAGAAGATCTACGAACTCAAGCTCACTTCGCAAGAGCAGGCCATGCTCCAGAAGAGTGCCGATTCCGTGCAGGAACTTGTGGATGTTCTGAAGAAAAAGTAACGTAGGATCCGGCCTCCTTTACTCGCTTTTCGGGCCGATGTCCACTACACTGGTTGTAGTAGCTCATCGGCCCACCGGGCACTCACCGAACCAAAAAGCCGTACGGCCGAGATACTGCATGGGCTCGCTTGTCCGCGCAGAGCTCCCCATCCTTGTCACCCGAACCTTCTTCCAGACACGCGAAACTCCGTAAGGCCGTGGACCACGCCGCGCACGTCCTGCCGATGCAAGGCCCTATCGGCGTCTTCGTCCACCACAACACGCTGCATGCATTCGAAGACCGCCCGTTCGAGCAGGCCGTGGTCGAAGCCGGGGAACTCTTCGGCGCCGAGCCCTACATGAGCGAGGCGGCGTATCGCGCCGAACTGGCGCGCGGACGCATCCACCTGGAAGATGTCGATGCCGTGCTCGCCGCCGAGCCTGACCATTTGGTGTTCCCGCGACTCAGCCGTCATTCGCTGCGCCGCGCCATGATGACTCCCGGCGTGCGCGAGTTCGACGCCGCCACCATACTATGGCGCGCCGAGCAGGGGGATCTCGCCAGGGATTTTCAGCAGCCCGCCCTCCGCGCGCTCTTCGACGCCTGTTTCGATCGCGTGATCGCGCCCGAGGAAGAGCCCGCGACGCCGCGTCCCGTCGACGAGATCATTCATCCGTGGCTGATCCGCCTGTGTTCTGTGTTCCTCGATCAGGGCATGGCGTATTGGCCGATGCCGAATCGCGAGAAGGCTTTTTACGAGAGTGTGCGCGCGCTGCTCACGCTGCGTTTTGGCATCTTCCCGCGGTATCTGACGGGCCTAGACGATGAGCTCGCGCGGCAGCAGTGCCTCTCGTTCACCTCCACGGACGCCGTGCTGGACTACCTGGACAGCCAGCGTTTCCACGAGTCGGACTGGCACGATGTCCTGGAAGCGGAACTGCTCGCCTTGCCCGGTTGGGCCGGGTTGATGCGTCGTCTCGAAGAGCACCCCGACCTGGCGCCGCACGAAGCCGTCCCCTGCTCGCTCATGGATTTCCTGGCCGTGCGGTTGACGATGGCGCGCGTGGCGGCGCGCGAGGGCGCCGGCGATAGTGTCCCCCAGGAGAGTCCGCTCAAGACGCAGGAGAAGCGCCGACTCAGCCGCACCGCACGGATCTATGACGCCGCGCGCGTGGTTTCGCTTTCCGCCGACGAAGTCACGCGGCTCTCCGAAGGCGAGTGGTCCGCGTTTATCGGCGAGGTGCGAGCCTGCAACGGAGTCGAACGCCGCCGCCTGTTCCACCTCGCGTACGAGCGCTGGCACGAGCGCGAGATTCTGCGCGGCCTCGCGAGCCACCGGCAGTATCGCGGACTCAGTGTCATGGAAACGCGTCCCGCCGCGCAGGTGTTTTTCTGCCTCGACGAGCGCGAGGAGTCCCTGCGGCGCGCCCTCGAAGAAGTCGACCCCGAAATGGAAACGTTCGGCGCGGCCGGATACTTCGGGGTCGCCGTCGATTACAAGGGGATCGACGATGCCCACGGCGCGGCCTTCTGCCCCGTGGTGGTCAAGCCGCGGCACGCTGTCCAGGAACGGCCGAAGGAGGAGGATCGCGAACTGCTGGAGAGGCGGCGTTGGCGGCGGCGCCTTCTCGGGCTGATCAGCCGGACTTCGTTCGTCTCATCGCGAACGCTGGTGCGCGGTTGGCTTTCCACCACGGTCCTGGGCCTGCTTTCCGCCGTCCCCCTGATCGGCCACTCACTGGCGCCTCGCCGCTACGCGAAACTGCGCGACTGGATGAATAAGGCCTTCCTGCCGGAGCCGCGCACCGAACTTTCGCTGATGCGCAACTCCGCCGAATCGCATGGCGCGGTCACGGGACTGCTCACAGGCTTCGCGCCGCACGAAAAGGTGGAGCGCGTCGCGAGCGTGCTCGGGCCGGCCGGGTTGATGCAGGGCTTCGCGCGGCTCGTCGTCATCCTGGGGCACGGGTCGAGCAGTCTCAACAATCCGCACGAATCGGCGCACGATTGCGGAGCTTGCGGAGGCCGACGTGGAGGTCCGAACGCCCGTCTTTTTGCGGCCATGGCGAACCGGCCCGAAGTCCGCGAGGGACTGCGCGCCCGCGGCATCGAGATCCCCGAGGACACCTGGTTCGTCGGCGCCTATCACGACACCTGCAGTGACGATATCGAATACTTCGACCTTGAGGATCTTCCGCCATCGCATGCGGACGATCTGGGCCGGCTGCGCGAATCGTTCGACAAGGCCGCCGCCCGCAATGCCCAGGAGCGCGCCCGCCGCTTCGAATCGTGCCCTCCGGACGCTTCCCCCGACGTCGCCCTTCGCCATGTCGAGGAGCGCAGTGAACATCTGGCGCAACCCCGCCCAGAGTACGGCCATTGCACCAACGCGGTATGTGTCGTCGGACGCCGCAGCCTGACGCGCGGACTCTTTCTCGACCGCCGCGCGTTTCTCACGTCGTACGATGCGGCGCAGGATCCGGATGACCAGAGCCTCGCCGCACTGATGGCCGCGGTAGTTCCCGTCTGCGGCGGCATCAGCCTGGAGTATTATTTCTCCTTCGTGGACAACGACCGCTACGGCTGCAGCACCAAGCTTCCGCACAACGTGGTGGGACTGGTCGGCGTGATGGATGGCCATGCGAGCGATCTGCGCACCGGACTGCCGTGGCAGATGGTGGAGATCCACGAGCCGGTGCGCATGCTCTTCGTCGTCGAGACTTCGCCGGAGCGAATGGAGAAGGTGATCGGGGCGAGCGCGTCGTTGCGGCAGTTGGTGCGGAATCGCTGGATCCGCGTGACCACCATCGACCCCGAAACGGGCAGCGTTCACGTGCGCCGGGATGCGGGCTTTGAGGAATTCGAAGGACCGGTAGAACGGCTACCCGTGGCGCTCTCGTCCACTGAGTGGTTCTGCGGCAAGATCGAGCATCTTCCCATGGCGTGGATTCAATGATAGAGGACTATTCGCAAATCCTGCTGGTGTTCGCGGTGCTCGCCCCCGGTGTGCTGTTCGTTGTGCTGGGCGTCCTGTGGCTGCTGGGGTGGAGTCCCGTCGAGCGCGTCATCTCCAGATTGACTGGCCTGACGTTTACGGCGTCCATCTTTGCTCTCGCCGCGATCGTCTGGAAACTCGCCGTGACCGGCACGCCCGCGGTAATCGTGACGTTCGGCAACTGGTTCACGGTGCGCGATTATCACTTCCCCCTGGTGCTCATGGCCGACCGATTGTCGCTTCCGTTCCTCGGCATGACTGTGGTGCTGGCCGGTTTGATCGGACGATTCTCGGCGACCTACCTGCATCGCGAGCGCGGCTTTCTGCGCTTCTTCCTCCTGCTGCATCTGTTCGCCTTCGGATCGCTGCTGGCCTTCGCGGCGGGCTCGTTCGA
>Ga0105240_10006649_pt1 | contig 16969 bp, 13 predicted proteins | sample KBSC54metaG_FD_80426 | JGI IMG/M metagenome (GOLD analysis project Ga0105240, IMG submission 80426) | Corn rhizosphere microbial communities from Kellogg Biological Station, Michigan, USA - KBS C5-4 metaG | ecosystem: Host-associated > Plants > Roots > Rhizosphere > Soil | place: Michigan, USA...
CTCCGGGGTATCCGTGGTCGCCTCGACCCATTCGCAACAGATCGTCGTTTCCTCGCAAAGCACGGACGTGCGGCATGCACATTCGATGATCTCTCTGCCGACATCTTGCCGAATCAGATTGTTAGATCCACGCTCCTCCTCCTCGCAAAGGCACCGGAGCTGAATGCCGGTAATCGATCGGGAATAGCCCGCTGCTTACGAGAACTAAAGGGCATTTCCTCAATCAAAGTAACATCACAGCTTTTTCGTCGAGTACAACTCCACGCAAACAGTGGGTTTTATAGGTTTCTTCTAAACATTTGCGAGCTGATTCACGATTGCTCGCTCCCAGACGAAGAGTCTGGGGCCTATTGTTTTCGGGACTTCACGAGAGATGAGCGGCGGATGGCATATGTGTTTCAACATTTTGTGTTCAATTTCCTGAGAATTGAATGCCCCGACATCTCGGTCTTCCGCGAAAACATCCGGTGGGCCGCGGAGAGTGAATCGCCAGCATCGCTATCGCTCCTCCCGCAAATGCAGACTGATATTACACTTCTGAAAAGCGACACGAAGACCATCATTGATACTAAGTACTATCGAGAGACGCTCTCTGACTTCTACGGAACGTCGTCTTTTCATTCTGAGAATCTCTATCAATTGCTGAGCTATATGGCGAATGCCTCATACCGCGGGCAGAGGGTGAAGGGCATTCTCCTTTATCCAAAGGTCAATCGGGATCTGGATGAGACACTTGGAGTTCTGGGAATGGAAGTGAGGATCAAGACCGTGAATTTGGCTTCGCCCTGGCAGCACATCCGCGAAGACCTTCTATCGTTGTCTCGGTAGGGAATGAGTCTCGTGTCACCGCTCACATCAGAACCCGAGCGGTCTGCCTATTGTACGAACTATGGTATGGAGCGAGAGTTCGGAACAGACACAACGTGCACTAGCAAAGAGATTTGAAGCTCATGCGTCAAGGGCGCTTTCCGAGGCGAAACGCCTTAGTATCGAGCGCTGCGGGAATCTGAACGATTTGAATCGGTGTATGCGCATCGCGAAAGCACAGCGAATGACTTGGATCAAGGGCCTCGAGTTTTCGATAGAGGCTATGAAGATATCCTCTTCAGAATCGGGCTCGGCGAACCCTTGAGCGTAATCTAGAATTGCTTCTACGCGTGACTCGGATAGCTTGCAGGGCTTTCTGCTGTTTACGAATCCTGATCGCATCTAACGTCACTCTGATCTGGGGAGAGTGAATGCCTGGTACAACACCGTCGAGAGAGAAGACGAAACCCTCTAATAAAGTAGACGCTCGCGCAAGCTCTCAGGAGGCGACGATACCCGCGGAGAATGCACTGAAATCGTCTGGGCGGGTGATCGAGACGGACAAATTGATCGGCCCACAACAGATCACCGGAATACTATCGAATAGGCTGTTCTTAAGGCTTGGAGCAAAAGGAAGGCGATTCCAACGGGTTGATTTCAAGTACTCGATCTTTGATGCATGCTACTTGCGTGATTGCGAATTTGATTCATGCGACTTTACGGGCGTTCGTTTTGTCGCGTCGAATCTCTCTGGCTCGACATTTCTAGGATGCAAGTTCGATTACGCTGTTTTCGAGAGAACGTTCGTCAATCCGGAGATCCTCGAAACGAGTTGTCCGGCCACAGAAAACCTGATCGCACGGTTCGCGCGAAGCCTTCGAATCAACTTTCAGCAGATTGGAGATGCCCAGGCAGTCAACAGAGCCATAACTGTTGAGTTGTCCGCGACCAAACAACATCTCTATAAAGCGTGGCGGTCGGGAGAATCTTACTACCGGAAGAAGTACCCGGGCGTTAGGCGCGTCCAAGCCTATTTTCAGTGGCTACGGTTCGTGTCTGAAGATTTCGTGTGGGGCAATGGGGAGAGCGTCTTCAAGCTCTTCCGCACGATCGCATTGACTCTAATACTGATTACTCCTATTGACATAGGTTTTGATCCACAGAAGAGCTTTTCCGTCCTCACGAGCTACTCGTCTGGACTGTTAGAATCATTTGAAATTTTCTTAGGCGTCTACTCGCCGACGTATTACCCAAAGCCATACGCCTCCATTGTTGTTCTCTTGCGCCTGATTGTCTTCGGACTCATGATTTCAATTATCGTCAAACGTAGAAACCGCAGATAACCCATGCACATTTACGCTTTCGGTTCACTTTGCAGAGGCGAAGTTGAGAGGGATTCCGATGCTGACCTTTTGGCTCTCGTCGATGAATTTGATGATCGCTTCGATCCGAGTTCATTTTCGATCTATTCCTACGAACGCATTCGCGAACTCTGGCAAGAAGGAAATCCTTTCGCGTGGCATCTGGCATTGGAAGCGAAAGTGGTATTTGCTTCGGACGGAGTTGATTTCCTCTCGGAATTGCGTACACCTAGTCCCTATCGTAAGGCGGAGCGCGATTGTTTGAAGTTCTGTACGTTATTTCGTACGAGTCGGGCATCCCTTGCTTCTGAGAAGCCCAGCATAGTCTTTGAACTTTCGACCATATTCCTGAGCATTCGGAATTTCGCAACCTGCTACTCCTTGGGCGTGCTACGAGTCCCGAGCTTTTCGCGCAATTCAGCACTTCGATTGGGAGATGATAGTGTGCCGTTGCCAAGCCGCATTTTCAAGATTTTGGAGAGATCGCGGCTGCTTTCGACACGAGGGATCGGCCAGAACCTCACTGATTCAGAAATCTCGGAAGTGCAGGATTATTTCGGAGAAATTGAAAACTGGATGGATCGGTTATCAAGGAGGGTTCCTCAAAATGGATGAGTTCAATAGCAGGGTTGGAGCTCAACGAGCAATTCTAAGATCCGTCAACGCGAGAGCGTGGATCGAACCTCTATTTGGATTGTCTCGAAAATCGATAGAGCGCTGGATTGCAGTGAATAGCCTAAGCAAACAGTCTGTTATCGTCGAGCACGTTAACGCCGCCGCAAATGAATTGTTCTTCCTTGCTAATCACAGCGAAGACCAAGTTTCCGATGCGTACCAAACATCCGCCGAAAAGATCGCTGACATTACCAGACAAATTGACGCGAATGCTTGCGGGTAGCATTGATGTCTGGACTCCACTTCCACGCAAGACCGTCATGGTAAGCGCGGTTATCTATCATGTTGACCATTTAGTGTTATGGTCTAGATTTCTAACCAGTCGTGTATAATTCGCACAATCGATAGCATGTTACTGTTCTGTCTCGAGACGAATAATGTGCAACGGCTGGAATCATCCAGATGGATGCGAATGTGGTTTTGGGCCTCCTTACGATAGAGACGTACCCGAGTTTTTCGATCAACGGGTCGGCAGCGAGGGCGGCAAAGACTTAAGCGCAATAGGTCCGCAAAGCGAGAGACTCGGTTCCATTGTTGGTGATGATCGCCTCACAACTCAGCTGGTATCGACATTCCTTTGGCAATCCTACATAGGGCGACCTGCTACGGAACTAATCGGCAGAATAGGCAAGGGATCTTCGCCTGAAGCGCCGATTGTCTACATAGTGCGCCACGGGACTGGGCAGCCTCGCCATGACCTATTGATTTTTGATCCGCAAATCCCCCCGGATCAAGTCGAACAGGGATATGTAGATGTCACATCAGCCGACCTGCGGGCTGGCTGGCGAGATTTCCGCAAAGCATATGGACTTACCGAGTCTTCGGTTCCGCCGTGGCTTCACAAACTAGCGTTGCAAGATATCCCTGAAATTGCTCTGGAAGCGATGAGCGCACAGCGTCACTTCTTTATCGCCATGCACCCTCCGAAGGTTGTCTGGACCTCGAGCACAGCGCAGACGTTCCCGAGGATACCTACCTCAGCCGTTTCAGTTTCTATCAAGCTAAACGGCAAAGGCGTGTCAACTGCGGGAGTAGTCTCCATAGATGACAAGGGACGAAAGGGCGTTACTACCGCACTGCACGCAGTTGCAAATAAAGGGAAAGAGGTCTTTGTAAAGGGGACTCAAGGGAACATCCGATCCAAAGACTCGACGACCGATAGTTGCTTCATCGAAATCGAAGACCCAGATCTGCTCCCTTGCGCAACATGCCTGGGACCGCTAACTGGAGTCACACCTGGTAGAGGCGAGGACGTCTGGTTCGACGGAACTGCTTCCGGAGTCACTCATACACATGTCGATGGGTGGACCCACGAGCTGCCCTGGACAGTGCCCGGCGTTCAATCTAGGATCATCACGCCTCCGGTGACCCAGGGGGGCGACTCGGGTGCCGCTTTGGTTAATAAGAACGGGAATGTCGTGGGATTTGCGTTCTACCGCACCGGCTTTAACTCGAAGAGCCCTCATTCTGCCTGGATGTGGGCAGAATCTGTCTTTGAAGCTCTTCGCTTGAAATGAGGCTATGATCGTGAGCTTTCTGAAGAAAATTCTGAAAGAGACCGCTAAGGACTACACTTTTGGATCACTGGCTGATGCCCCGGGAAATCTTCCTACCGGGCCTCTCCGGGGAAACTCTGTTTACCTTAATGTCTTTCTGCGATCAATGAGAATCGTTAATGTACGATCTGGATGGAGCAAATTCTATCCAGTAGTTCATAGCCATATATCTATTCCGCATCTAGCCGGCCAAGTTGCAGAATTTCAGGTTGTAACTTCACCATCGCATCTCTCCGAGCTCGATTCAAACCACCTGGACCGGATAATCAGTCTGAATCATCGACTCCTAGGGCCCATCCCATATAGAGGAGGAGACCTGAACCTTGAGATCGGGCTGTTTTCGGTGAAATCCCAAGATCTTGCAAAGCCTTTTCTCTCCGTTCTAGAAACAATGGCTCTGGCAGCGGGAGTCTCATACGTTTCAGTCGCTATGCCTTTCGTTGGCCCACTAAAAAAGGGCCTCGAGCTCCTGACGGGCTCGAATGACATCACTCTAGAAATAGGAATTTCTACAAGCTTAAACAATCCAGAAGCCGGAACTTTTTACGTCATGAGAGCAGCCTCCGGTGAGGTGAAGACAGAAGACATTAAAATCACCCGAGAGTTTCGGCTTGTGGACAAGTCGAACCAGAACGTTGCTGCCTACCCTTATTTCGTTTTCAGCATAGAACCGACAGCGGTTCGCGATGACTGGTTTCTGATCCCGGAGATTGCGGCTACTCACACTGATCTACGGGACGCAGTCCGCAATGGCCAACAGAATCAAATCGACGATCTTTTCGCGGCTTTCAGACGCACAGTGCTGACATCGCCGGACCTCCTATCCGCTGATGCTAAGCGACTGGTGAGCGAGGTCCATGACGAACTCGTAGCGACGGTTCCGACCGGAATGACCTCCGACGCCGCACGAGACCTTCGCCCTTTAAAGTCCATACCATTGTTCGGAACGACGGGGTCTTCGGAGGAGTAGCACTGCTGGAAACGACGGCTAAGAGATCGTCTGTGTGCAAAATCCAGCGGACGGCAGGTCTACTTGTGAGGAGCAACGGGACGCTTCACATTCCCTTCCTTGAGCATGAATCCAAATCGCGCAATGGAGGGACTTTGTGAAACTTAAGCATTTGTATCACTCCCATGCGCAGACTAGCGAAGTTCGCAGCCCACCATCAAATTCCTAAGATCGTCCTTTAAGGCCGACCATTAAACTCCTCTTCGCAACTCAGCTTCCGTGGCAAAGCAGCACCCGCCGACCCACGAAGCACCCCAATACGTCATATGCCGCAGCAGATGACGGCTACCCAGAACGAGGCGTCCGCAAGGCGAAACCCGCCTCGATTTCCTTCCCGCCCGTTTGCATCCAAATTCCCCAAAAACGCGCATACTTTGAATCGAAGCTCAAGACACCTTCCTGGGCGGCTCACGACCCAGGCCATCAGCAGCCACTTACCCAGATTCATCGCTGGCCGTAAGTATCTTTACTTGCATATATCTACACCTAAGTCGAATCACGAGATATCTTTACCGAGCAGATCTCTTCCAACCGATTGAAGCCGGGATCTTTAGTCCCACAGGTACGCGGGGAGTGGTCAGGAGTTTTCAACGGGTACGGCATGCCATTCCGTTGAAGCTCTGACATCTCAATTCGCCAAAAAACAAGAATCCCGGCCATAAGGACCGGGACCCATTTCTTTCGAAACTCAAACTGATTGCTACTGCGACGGCGGCACGTACTCCTGCGGCAGCGCCGATCCTTCACCAAAGAAAAATTGCTCCATCTGCTCCACCAGAAACTGCTGCGCCTGTGGAGTCCACGGCTGAAGCCGATACTCGTTCAGCAGCATCTTCTGATGATCGACCCACTCGCTCCACGCAGCCTTCGAAACGTTCTTGTAAATCTTCTGGCCAAACTCCGAGTCGAACGGGGGCTCATCGAGGCCTTCCATCTCTTTCTTGTAACGAACACAAAATACGGTATGCGCCATTGAATCCTGCTCCCACCCTTATTGTATGGGATCATCGCGCAACCAGTTGAGACAGGATCCGTGGGAACAGAGGCGCCGCAACAATCATGCGGCGCCCCTGTTCGAACACCCGTCAGAATGCAGCCAGACCGTTGAGACCCGCCGATGCAGCCAGTCCGGCTACTTCGCCGACGTTCAGCAGCGTACCGTCACCTTGAACGGAGAAGACGCCTACAGATCCAGTGCCCGCGTTCAGGGTATAGACGAACTTGCCGTCCCGGCTGATTGCAGTGTCCAGGTTGGTGCTGCCTGCTGGATTGGACCCCACGATCGTTGCGGCAATCGGTGCAAGCGCGCCTTCCCTCGAGATCGTGTAGCCTGCGATGTTCGAGGTTCCCGCGTTCACCGCGTACACGATGCGTCCGTTCGGAGTGATCACGCTCCAGCAGGTTGCCGTGCCGTCTGTGGGCTGAGACTCCGTGATTGCACTGATTGTTCCGTTCCAGTTCACGCGGAAGGAGGAGATAGTGTTCGCAGTGCCCGCAACGATCAGCGTACCGTTCGGAGCAAAGAGCGCAGCAAAGGGTGAAGGCTCTGGAGTCGAATTGACAACCGGATCCGACAGTGTGCCGTTGGGAAGGACTCGGAACAAGTCAACCTTACTTGTCGAGTTCTCCACAACCGCGAGGAACTGTCCGTTGGAGCTGAATTCGATCGCGGTAGGAGAGGTCGAATCTCCGCTCAGACTGCGCATCGAATGCGGAATCGGCTGCATATGTCCGCTCGCATTCACCCGGAAACCAGTGACGTTGCCATTGCCGCCCGAGTTAAGCACATACAGGAGATTCCCCGTCTGGCTGAGCGCCGATGGAAGCGCTCCTCCGCTGTTGACCGTGTCCGCCAGCGCTAGGTGTGCACCGTCTACGTGAAACGAAGAGATCGTTCCGCTCGCCGCGTTAACGGCAAACAGCAACCCATGGTCCTCGCTCAGACGAAGCGACCCCTGCGAGTGCAGCGGATCGATCTTGCCGCCGCTTCCGTTGCCGCCGGTTGCAACGCTGCCGGCCCACTGCAGTGAACCGTCTTCGCTGCGCGCATACGAGTCGATGTGATTGCCGTCCGCAGCGTTGGTCATGACAAACACCGCGCCTCTGCTCTCTTCAGCTTTTGCAATCTGTGCCGCGGGGAATGCGCTGGCTGCGAATAGACACACGACCAGTGCGAGCTTATAGCTCTTCATATTTCCGTTGCTCCATTCAGGGGAATTCGACCCTCGAGAATGCAGCCGATCTCCTCGCGCGGTTCTTCATCGCGTCAAGAACAGATCAACCCGCCTCAATGCGAGGGCCCTTGTGCAGCAAAGGATTGGGATCGCGAGAGAAAAGTTACAGTGCCGCAGAACAAAGTGATGAAATCTCGCGGAATGTCGCGAGCGCTTCGATGCTTCACCGGCACTCACAAAAGGAAAATGCAGAAAGTGAGAAGCACCGTTACCTCAATGCCACGCCTACAATCTAACTAGATCACTTATGTGCGGCCGCTTTGCCCGTCGATCAACACAAGAGGTTCTCGCCGACTGGTTCGGAGTCGAACTGGAAGATATGCCCTGGTTCGCTCCCAGCTACAACGTCGCTCCGCAGAGCACTCAACCGGTCGTGCGCCTGAATCACGACACTGGCAAGCCTGAATTCGCCTTGATGCGCTGGGGTTTGGTTCCCTACTGGGCCAAAGACCCCAAGGTCGGTTACACCACCATCAACGCCCGGTCGGAAGAGGTCGCCACCAAGCCCCTCTATCGTGACGCCGTAAAGAAGCGCCGCTGCCTGGTGCCGGCCGACGCCTTTTACGAGTGGCAGAAACACGGCGGGAAAGCGAAGAAGCCCTTCGCCTTCGGACTCCAAAGCCGCGAGCCCTACGCCTTCGCCGGTCTGTGGGAGCGTTGGAAGCCGAAAGAGGGCGACCCGCTCGAGACCTTCACGATCCTCACCACCGACCCCAACGAACTAGCCGAGCAGGTCCACGATCGCATGCCCGTCATTCTCGAGCCTAAGGACTACGAGCGCTGGATGGAACCCGGTGATCCGGCGCGGCCCCCCATCGATCTGCTGCGGCCGCTACCCGCAGAGAAGATGCGCAGCTGGCCCGTCAATGAACGAGTAGGAAACACTAAAAATGATGAGGCCGAACTGCTGAACCCCTGCGAGCCGGAAGACCCCGCTCAGGGTTCGCTCTGGTGATGCAACAGTACCAAAGGTAGATCAACTCGCTCATCCTGCTTGACTTCACCATCATGCCCGCGCTTTTCTTAATCTAGACAATCATGGGAAGCCCTACGCGCAGTTTTGCATCGAGTAGTTTTGCACCGAAAGGACCAGATATGACGGTCATGGAAAAGCCTGCGCTCTCGTCGAATGCAGCGGCCGCCATCTCCTACGTCACCTTCCTTCCGGCCGTCGCCTTTTTGCTTCTCCCGTCCTACAAAGAGAACCAGTGCCTCCGCTTCCATGCATGGCAATCCATCCTCTTCTGCATGTTCGCTTTTGCAGGGAACATCGTCCTGGGTGCCATCGCGCTGCTCAGCACGCTGCTGGGCACTGCTGTCCTGGCCTACACCATGCAGCTGATGTTCCTGTTCTGGCTGGTGCTCTGGGTCGCATGCATCGTCAGGGCAATGCAAGGGAAACGCCTGAAGCTTCCCATCATCGGCGGCCTTGCCGAAAAGCTTTCGTTAAAGTAGTCTTTCTGCCAACGAAGGATTGGCTCTCTCTTAACCTCAAGCCATTCCCCTGCTGAGTTTCCGCTCTTATTTCACTCGTTCCCGTCTTCATGAGGTTCATGTGGAGGAGCAACCATGTCCGATAGCCCTCAGTATCCGCCCGTCCCGCCGCAAACCGCCCAAACCGGCCTATCCGATACCGCAGCCGGAGCCCTGGCCTATGTCACCGTGATCCCGGCGATCATCTTCCTGATCGTCGAGCCGTTCAACAAGAACTCGTTCGTGCGTTTCCATTCCTGGCAGTGCATCTTTCTCTGCATCGCCGCGATCGCCATCCATATCGTTCTGGGGTTCATCCCCGTGATCGGCTGGATCTTGATGCCATTCGCGTCACTCGGAATTCTGATCATCGCGATCATCGCACTGCTGAAAGCCCTGAAAGGCGAGCGGTATCAGCTTCCGATTATCGGCAAGCTCGCGGCTCAACAAGCAGGCGCTTAGGCTCCGTCAGCGGCGCCGGCCCCGCTTGTTCACGAATCGGCTCTTCTTCCGTCCCGAGCCACCGGTCTCCTGCGGCCGGCTCGGCTTAGATTTCTTCGGTGCTTTGGGCGGCTTTCTGCCCGTTAGCGGAATGCCTTCTTCGATGATCGAGAACTGAAGCCGGCGCTCCTGCGCGAGAATGCGATCTAGGATCACCTGCACGCGATCCCCCGCGCGAAAGCGTCGGCCCCAACGGTCGCCCACGATCTCGTGCGTATTCTCGCGCCATGTGTAGCGATCGTCCCTCAGACTCTCAATCGGCACTAGGCCTTCGACAAACAGATCGGTCAGTTCTACAAACAATCCATATTTCGTCGGGTTCAGCACAAGTCCCGAGAACTCCTCGCCAACGCGATCTTGCATGAAGCGAACCTTCTTCCACTCCACAAGTTCTCGCTCCGCCTCTGCAGCGCGCCGCTCGGCCTGGCTCGACTCTTCGGCGATCTGAGCCAGCTCGGCCTCCGCAATGGGAGGCTCACCTCGATAGCCCTCACCATCCCGCCGCTTCTTCGCATGGTGGATCACCAAACCCTTATACCCCTCATTGGGATGAGTCCACGGAGAAGCTTGCCGTCCCTCTGCAACCTCTCCCCGTCCGTCAACACCCGCGCGAAGCAATGCCTTCGTGATGCGATGAACAATAAGATCGGGATAGCGTCGAATGGGAGAAGTGAAGTGTGTATAGGTCGGAGCTGCAAGCGCGAAATGACCCTCGTTGATCTCTGAGTAGCGCGCCTGGCTCAATGAACGCAACATAAGGTAGCTGAGAATCCGCTCTTCGGGTTTGCCTTCCACCCGAGCCGCCAGCTTCTGGTACATCTTCGGCGTAACAGCGATGTCTTCCGGCACCTCATGCGTCCGCGCTTGGCGTCCGCTCCGCTGCGCCTCTCGGCGATCTCCACGTGTCTGAACGCGTTTCACCGGCAGAGCACCCAAGCCTAGCGTGTAACCAAAGCTCGCGGCCAATTCCTCAAACTGAACGACTCGCCGAGGATCGGGCTTCTCGTGGATGCGATAGAGAGAAGGCACCCCGAGATCTTCAAGCCACGTCGCGACGCATTCGTTCGCCGCCAGCATGAACTCCTCAATCAGACGATTAGCCCAGGTCCGCTCCGCGCGTGTCACTCCCCGCATCTGCCCATGCTCATCGAACTCAATCACCGGCTCCGGCAAATCGAAATCAATGGACCCGCGCTCCTCACGCCGCTTGTTCATCAGCACTGCAAGACGCTTCATTCGTTCAAAGTGTGGAACCAGCTCGACGTACCGTGCGCGTACCTCCTGGTCTCCTTCCAGGATCGCGTGCACGTTCGTGTACGTCATTCGCTCTGCGGAGCGGATCACGCCTTCGAGAATCTCGAAGCTCTCGACCATGCCGCCGGCACTCAGCCGCATCAGGCAACTCAGCACCAGGCGATCTTCTTGGGGACGCAGACTACAAACATCCGTCGATAGCTCCTGCGGAAGCATCGGGATTGCGCGATCCGGAAAGTAGACGCTGGTCGCGCGGATGCGTGCTTCTAGGTCGAGATCCGTTCCGGCGCCAACGTAATCCGCGACATCGGCAATATGCACCTGGAGCTCAAACCCTCCATCTGCCCGCTCATTGACCAGCACAGCATCGTCGAAGTCGCGTGCCGTCTCTCCGTCGATCGTGACAATCGGCAGCTCACGGAAATCGCGACGTCGATTTACCTCGACCTGATCGACTACCGCCACGGCGCGAGCTTCCGCAAGAACCTTCTCGGGAAACACACGAGGAAGCTGATGCTTGCGGATCATCATCTCGACGTCCACGCCAAAATCATCCGGATCGCCGAGCACTTCGATCACCCGCCCGATGGGCGGACGCGTGGGAGTGGGCCAGCTAGTGATCTCCACATCCACCACCAGCCCCTCGAGATCGTCATAGTGCGTCGAGCCGCCTGCTTCGCGCCCAATCACACGGTGCGGAGTGGCTTCCTTCCCTTCCGGCGGGATCTCCTGTCCCCGAGGGATCAGGATCGGTTGAGTCATCCGCTCATCGAATGGAATCAGCCTGTGTCCCTGCTCGCGGTCAGATCGTGCGTAATGGAACACGCCGACGACAGTAGGATTGCGACGTTCGAGAATGCGCGCGATGCGGCCGAGCCGCCGTCCATCTGCCCGAGGCGGCGCGAGTTCAACGAGAACCTGATCCCCCTGCATCGCACCATTGATCTCGTCCGGCGGGATAAAGACGTCATCGTCTTTCCCCGCACCCTGCCGGGCGTTCGGACGCACGAACCCATATCCGTCGCGATGGAGGTCTAGCCGACCAGCAAGGAGGTTCTCTCGCGATCCCCCGGCCATCTTCCTCGGGATGCTCCAAGTCTCCTTATCCATCTTCACCAGATCGCCTCGCGCGGTGATCCGGGCAAGTTGCTCCAGTAGCAGACGGCGCTCGCGCCCGCCGCCCAGTCCAAGCTCCCGGACCAGTTGCTTATAGCCGGCTTTGCCTCCGGCCGAACGCCCAATCTGCGCCAGCAATTCGCGATCGTTCATAACTCAAGAGTAGAGTAACGCTCGACGGGCGTGGCCCGCTTCGTCGAAACAAGTTGCAGGAAACTGTCGGAAGGATGCTTCATCCAAAAAGAGGCCGCGCAAGGTGCGCGGCCTGTTCGCTTTCGAGCTACAAGAGATCTACCGCTTCTTCAGAACCGCCGTCCCCTTCTCGTCCATCAGTATGGCGCTCTCGAGTTTGCGGAAGTCAGCAGCCCGTGAAGCAGGAAGCTCCACCTGTTTGACGACCAGTTCGCGCTCATAATGGAGTTGATCTCCCTTCGCGCTCACGGTCGAGTGATAGCTGGCGAAATCCAAATCGAGACTGACTGGATCCGGCGTCTCATCCACCACGAAGCCGGCCGGCAGCGTGATATCGAAGCTGTCGCGCCACCTTCCAGTTGCATTGAGGTCGATAGGCACTGTCCGGACCTTGTCATTGAACGCAATCGCATCCGAACCAACCACGCGAGGCCGCACCAGGAGCAAGGGGCCGGCATTGTGCGCGTATTGCGCAGCCGTAAATTTGTAGTGCAGTTCCATCGGCTTGTTGAGTTCGGGCGGCTGCACGTACTGGAAAGAGTTAAGGATCACGCCGGGAACGTCACGCGCAATCGAGGTCTCGAGCCCCTGGCGCCGCTCTTTTTCGTCAGCATCCTTCAGGGTGAGGCGCATCTCCGCGCCTCCAGCTCCCCCGTGCATCACATCCACCTGACCGCTAAGACCTCCATCGGCAGCGAGTGTGAATATCCCCTTCCGCTCGTTTCCATTTCCCTCAGGAGGCAATATCGGCAGCGCCAGAACCTGGCTGGCCGGACCTGCGGAAAGAATCCCATAGCTTCCCTGGAGATAGGCCGGCAGGTTGCCGACCGGTGTCCGTTCGTTCGTCGGATCGAAGATGAGATAGCGTCTTCCATCATGTCCTCTGGTCACTGCCATCAAGCGCTCGTCGTTCACATCTGCAGGGACCTCGATTGCGGTGATCATGTGATTGCCGTATATCGAAGGAACATCCGGATCGACAATCCCCCTATGGCTGTCCACCGGCATGTAGTAGGCGTTAATGCCGGCAACCCGCAGCATCGCAATCAACAAGGTCGTTTTGTCTTTGCAATCCCCGTATCGATTCCGGAAGATGTCCGCCGCGTGATTCGCCTGGAATCCGCTGATGCCGCGCTCAACGATGAAGTAGCGAATGTTCTTCTGAATGCTCTCTGTGATGCGGCTCAGCTTTGTGTAAAGGTCGGGAGCGCCCGCAATCAGCGCCTGGGTAGACGTCGAAATATCCGGAGTCGGCAGGGGCCGGTCTGCCTCCAGACCGGTCACCCACGCGCCAATCGCCTTCCACTCGTTATCTCTGCCATCGACCGCGGCATCGCCCCACTGCACCGTCATGCGCGCCGCCAGCGCCTCCCACTCGGGGTGAGATGGAATATCGCGTAGATCGAGCGCCGGCATATCCTTGACCTCCCACCGCCAATGGTTCGGCGACACTTCAACGGCCGGAACAGCCTTAAAGCTGTGCCACGCTTCTGCGTGGTGCCCACCCGCAGGTAAGTCAATCTCCAGAGCCTGAAACACGACCGGCACATCATCCTGAATCCGCCACGACTTCTCATGCATATAGGGCCGCAGAACCTCTTCCGACTCGCAGAAGATTGTCGCCCCCACATCCACAGCGGGCGGATGCGCAATTCTCGCCTTATAGGTTGACAGCATCACAGGAATCTGGGTGTCGCCCGCTTCCAGAAAGTCCGTGTCCTGAGCCATGTACTGCTTCTCGTCTGCAGCTACCGTCCACACACGGAAGTAGTTGATCTTTTCATCAACGTCGTACCCGGCCCAGCACGTGCTTTGGCGACCTTGAGGCTTCAGGATCCGGATTGCTTTGCGTTCCCGCTCGGTCGGTCTTCCGTTCCGGTCGATGGTCTCAGTAACCTCGTCGTACAGAACGACTGAAGATGCATCCTTCGCGTAGTCGGGCGTATGAGTCTTGTTCGCCTGCACCGCCCAGTCCGGTAGGGGCTGGTTCTTGCCGAAAGCTCCCGCCGGCGATATTGCAAGAAGAGCAGCCATAAGCAAAGGCTGCAAACTACCAACCGTCTGAAGCCCGGATCTCATCTCAGTTTCCTCTTGCGGTCTGCGATCTGGTCAGGACCAGCTGTTGTTGATCCGCTACAGCCACCTTCTGATAGAAATCGTGCAGATCCCCGTACTCCTTCGATTCCAGAACCGTAAAGTTATACCCGATCGTACGCGTCGTCACGATATCGCTGCCCTTCACCGTCGAAGACGATTTGAAGGCGGCATGGTTCGCCCAGCCGATACTCGCCGGTGCCGGCGGGTTCTCCATCGCGAACTCAGCAGGGATGTGGTAAGTCACGGCGTCCTGGTCCATCAGCGCGAAGTGCACATCGATGGCGGTCGTCCTCTTATCTTGCGAAACGAACGGATGACCCGTATGCGAACCAAAGAATAGTTCTGGGAGGATCATGCGCTTTCCGGTCACGTTCGCCAGCGATCCTGAAACATCGACCATCGCAAGCAGGTTCGATTCATAGTCAGGTAGGCCGAGAAAATGGTTGAAGTCTGCCTGAACTCCTTCGGGTAGGTCTCTACGAATCTCCTCGTTGAACTGCTTCTTCACTTCACTTTCGTCGTTTCTCAAGGTCAACTGGCGCCAGTGAAGTGCTTCCTGCCCCCGCAGAATGTATCGAATATTCCCTTTGACATTGCCGGATGGATCGATCGTAAGATCTGCGATCCTATCAATGACATTCGCTGTGTACGGCGCTGCGGGAGTGGTACCTGCTCCTAAACCTTTGTCGCTCTCACGAAACCCGGAGGCCAGCATGTGCTTCCAGTGCAGAATTCCATACGGACACATCTTCTGCCCCGGATCGAGATAGACATCTTTGCCTCCGATCGAGACGATCGCAACGTAGTCATCAAGCTGCGATGTCGACATCAGCGTCGGATCGAATATCGCCCGATTACGATCTACGATCTGCATTGGGAACGCATGCAGCCCCGCGGCCCGGACCATGGCGATGTAGAGCAGCGCGATCTCATCGGAAGAACCGCTCTTCTGCTTCCAGACGTCCTCGGCATTTTTGACTTGCTTGAGCCGTTCGCTTTTCAGTTCAGCCTTGCTCTTTTCACGCGTGAAGTCAGTGTTCTCAAGCTTCATGACCTCGGCATATATCTTGCGCGATTTCTGATCTTCGGTATCTGTCGGAGCAACAATCTGCGTAACGGCGTCCCTGAGCGTCTTCGTCGGTTCCGCAAAGTGGTCTGCCTCTTTCTGCCAGCGATTGCCCTCCTTTTGCCAGAATTCGCCACCCGTGGCGTACTGCGTGTAGTAGAACTGCAGCCTCCAGTTCACGCTGTTCTGCGGCGGCATCCAGTCTTCGGACGGAATCGCAGGAATATCCGCCAGATCGAGTTCGTAACCGCCAGTGATCTTGTGCGAGATTTTGTCGCTGATATTGCCAACTGACCCGTACATCAGCCTGGTAAGTGCGTCGCCGCGGCTATTTGTGATGACGTAGTTGCTCTCCCTCGCTGGAAGAAACGCATAGTGCGCCTTGTGAACGAAGTACGGCTGCTGAACTTCCCAGTCAGGTGAGGACACCGTATTGTCGTCATAGCGGATCTGTAGCTTATATTCCAGGATGCTGCCGACCTCAACACTCGGTAGCGTAAATACCACCGTGTTGATCTGCATCTCCCTGGTCTTCACGTCCATCAAGTCTGATGGTTTTGTGGTCAGAGGAATCACAGTTCCGTCTGCATGAATCGTGCGGCCTCTGATATCTGTGACCTTGAAGCTATGACGCTCGTAGGGGACTCGAATCGTGGCCATCTCCTTCCCCTTCTCGGTGATTACCTTGATACGAGCGGAAACGGAGTGAAAGTGCAGGTTGTCGTCTGTCGTCTCTTCGCGATAGAAGTAAACCGCATCAGCGCCAGGTGCTTTCGGGTCTGATGTCATTTCGAGCTCTTCTTTCGTCGGCGCCGGGAACTGAGCTCGAAGGAGGGATGGAACGGCGAGGGATAGGCAACAGAGCGAAAACAGCAGGTGTTTCAGCCGCATAAGTTTTACCTTGGGAAAGGAATCGTTGGCAGTGTATCGCAGTTTTCGGATGTATCCACCGGAGATTCCTTGCCACCTTCGAGTTATTCCCCAAGGGACGCAAACGCGGGAGGCGACCTGCGTCAGTCCTGATCACGGCGAACAGGCGCACCGGGCGGTACACTTGAGGCGCCTCGAAACCTGGAGCTAAAAGGAAACGTATTCATGCATATCTTCAAGAGTGGCTGCCTGCTTTTCATCTTTTTGGCCCTTCCGCTTGGGCAGCAATTCGCGGCTGCGCAATGGAATCCGCCCAATCCAGTAGTTGGTTTCGAAAAGCAAACAAACGGAGTAGATATCCGCCAAAAAGCCGGAACACTCCGTCTGGAGGTGGATGCCTCCGACTTATTGCACGTGACCTACTCGCCCCTCGAGAAGACCGAGTCTCACACGACCGACAACGTGGTGATAAAGAAGGTCTGGCCGGCAGCATCCTTCGACCTCGCTTCCGATGAAAAGACGATCACCCTCTCCACCGCAAAACTCAAAGTTGTCATCGAGCGCGAATCTGGCGCCATGCATTACGAAGATAACGGCGGAAAGCAGCTGACAACCGAGGCATACCGCTCGCTCAGGCCCGTCCAGGTAGATGGCGAAAACACATTCCATGCCGAGTCGTTCTTCGCAATCTACGGCTCTCATGAAGGTCTCTACGGGCTTGGCCAGCATCAGGCAGGCGTATGGAACTATCGCGGCGA
>Ga0105240_10006652_pt1 | contig 16961 bp, 13 predicted proteins | sample KBSC54metaG_FD_80426 | JGI IMG/M metagenome (GOLD analysis project Ga0105240, IMG submission 80426) | Corn rhizosphere microbial communities from Kellogg Biological Station, Michigan, USA - KBS C5-4 metaG | ecosystem: Host-associated > Plants > Roots > Rhizosphere > Soil | place: Michigan, USA...
AAGGGACAGTCGCCGTTTCGCCGCTGTGCGAGAAGGCGACTGTCCCTTTTTTGTTTGAGGGCGAAGTCAAGCCAACGCCGCTTACGGGCGCGTGGCGTGTCGTAACCACGCAACCCAGTCTCTACATTTCACCGGAACGCATCATCGACATACGATTCTTGCATGGGATTCGGGCAGGCGAAAGCGTCTGCCCCACTTTGTTACCACACCCTGCACGAATTAGCCGGAGCCATGGGCTGCCCTGCTTTACACGAGAAAGCCTTCTGGAATTCCGGCATATTCTGGACCACCCCGTTCACGCGATCGCGGGCCGGAGAGTGCGGGTCGGTCTGCACCTGCAGACGCAGTGCCTCTTCCCGGGTGTTGTCGCACCAGATCTGCCCGAACGCCAGGAAAAACCGTTGCTCCGGAGTGAAACCACCGATGACGGGCCTCGTCTTTCCAGCCAGCGCGTTCTCCAGCGCCATCAGCGCCACGCGTGCGCCCCCGTTGTCCGCGGTATTCTCGCCTAACGTCAGATCGCCGTTCACGTGCGCTCCCGGCGCGACCTCGAACTTCGAGTACTCCTTCGAAATGCAGGCGGCGCGCGTCTCGAACTCCTTAGCGTCGACCGGCGTCCACCAGTCGTGTAGGTTGCCCTTGGCATCGAACTGGCGACCCTCATCGTCGAACCCGTGCGTCAGTTCGTGACCGATCACCATGCCGATCCCGCCGAAGTTGACCGCATCGTCCATATCGCCCTGAAAGAACGGCGGCTGCAGAATCCCGGCGGGGAAATTGATGTTGTTCATCGTCGGATCGTAATAGGCGTTGACCGTAGGCGGCGTCATGCCCCACTCGCTGCGATCCACCGGCTTGCCGATCTTATTCAACTCGCGTTGAAACTCGAACTCGTCGGCGCGGAATCCGTTGCCCAGCGGGTCGTCGCGCTTGATCACGACGCTCGAATAATCGCGCCATTTATCGGGATACCCGATCTTGTTGGCGATGGCCTTCAACTTGATTTCGGCCTGCGCCTTGGTGGCGGGAGTCATCCACGATAGATTCTGGATATCCTGCCCGAGCGCCTTCTCCAGCGCGTCCACCATCTTCAACGTCTTCTCCTTGCCTTCCTTGCCGAACGTGCGCTCCACAAACTTCTGCCCGAGCGCCTCGCCGAGTTGCGAATCCGTGTAATCCACGCAGCGCTTCCACCGTGGGCGAAGTTCGGTGGCGCCGCGCAACGTCTTGGCGAAGAACTGAAAGTTTTCATCGACGAAGGGCGTGGGCAGCATGCCGACCTGCGAGTGGAGCGTGTGCCAGACCAGGTACGTCTTCCAATTGTCCAGACTCTCGGTTTGCAGTTCGGTATTCAGCGTCTTGAAAAATTCCGGATACGCCACGTTGACGTTCTGGAACGCAGGGGCATTGCCTGCCGTCAGATACTGCTCCCAGTGAAACAGCGGCGAGAGCGCTTCCATGTCCTTGCGCGACATCTTGTGATACTGCTTCTCCGGATCGCGCCGCGACACCAGGTCGAGCGACCCCTTCGCCAGCGCCGTCTCAATGCGCATCACAGTGGCGGCGTCGGTCTTCGCCTGCTCGGGCTTTTCTCCGGCCAGTTCAAACATGCGCTGCACGTGCGCCACATACTTCTGGCGGATCTCGACACTCTTGGCGTCGTCCTTCAGGTAGTAGTCGCGATCGGGCAGTCCGAGCCCGCCCTGGTCGGCCTGCGCGATATTCATGGATGCGTCTTTGAAGTCGGCGCCCGAGCCGAATTCGAACAGGTTGTCCACGCCGATCTTCTGCAGATGCGCGACAACGCCTGCCAGTTCGAACTTGTCATTCATGTTGCGGATGCGGTCGAGTTCGGGCTGCAGCGGCGCGAGTCCGCGCGCGTCAATGGCCTTTTCGTCCATGCACGCGGCGTAGTAGTCGCCGATTTTCTGGGTGACGGCGTCGCGATTGGGCGCCGGCTTGGCGGCCTCATCCAGAATGTCGCGAAGCACCTCCCGATTGCGTTCCTCGAGTTCGGAGAACCGTCCCCAGCGGGACTGGTCCGGCGGAATCGGATTATTCTTGATCCACCCGCCGCAGGCATACTGGTAGAAATCGACGCAGGGCTGCGCGCTCTTATCCAGGTTGCCGAGATCGAATTGCAGCGGGCTCTTCTGGGCAAAACCGGCCGTGAGCGCGATGAATAGCAGAAGTACGAATTTCGACAAGACTCACCTCTCCTGACATTTTCATTCTACGTGCCGGACCCGATTTTGGTGCGGAGCGATTAGTACCACTACAGAATGCTATACTTCACCACTGTAAGCCATGGCCAATATCCTTATACGTAAGCCTCTCTCCATGATCAAAGATGAAGCGGGAGAGGAGGGCGAGCACACACTCAAGCGCTCGCTCGGGGCGCTAAATCTGATCGCTTTAGGCATCGGCGCGATCATCGGCGCGGGAATTTTCGTGCTCACGGGATCTGCCGCCGCGCAGTATGCCGGACCCGCCATCATCCTATCGTTTGTCCTCGCGGGAACGGGCTGTCTGTTCGCCGGACTCTGCTACGCCGAGTTCGCATCGCTGATCCCGATCGCCGGGTCGGCGTATACATACGGGTATGCCACGCTGGGCGAACTCTTCGCCTGGATCATCGGCTGGGACCTGATTTTGGAGTACGCGTTCGGCGCCGCCACGGTGGCATCGGGCTGGAGCGCCAACGTTCTGAAAGCGCTGCAACTGCTGGGCATCCACATACCGCCGCAATTGATGGCGACCCCCGGCACCGACATGGTCTACTGGCAGGGTATGTGGCGGACGGCCGCGTCGCTGCCGATGGGCACCGACCTGACGAATCTGTCGCACGCGACGGCATCGTTCAACATCATTGCCTTCCTGGCCATCTGCGTCATCACCGTCATCCTCGTCATCGGCATTCAGGAATCGGCGACGCTGAATACGTTCATCGTGTTTGTCAAAGTGGCTACAGTGCTGGTCTTCATCGGAGTGGCGGCGCTATACCTGTTCGGCCATCCGGATGTGGCATCGAAGAACTGGCATCCGTTCATCCCGCCAAACCTGGGCGAGTTCGGCAAGTTCGGCTGGTCGGGAATCGCACGCGGCGCGGCGGTGATCTTCTTCGCGTACATCGGCTTCGACGCGGTATCGACGGCGGCGCAGGAAGCCAAGAATCCGCAGAAGGATATGCCGCTCGGCATTCTCGGATCGCTGGCCATCTGCACCGTGCTGTACATCGTCACCGCGCTCCTGCTGACCGGCGTGTTGAACTACACGCAGTTGAACGTGGCCGCTCCGGTCGCTGATGGCATCGAAGCGACGGGGGTGGCGTGGGGCCAATGGCTGGTGCTGATCGGGACCATCGCCGGATTGAGCACGGTCATGCTCGTCATGCTGCTCGGTCAGTCGCGCGTGTTCTTCTCGATGTCGCGCGACGGTCTGTTGCCCGAGTGGGCAGGCCGCGTGCATCCCAAGTTCCGCACTCCGTACATCTCGTCGATCACGGTCGGCATCTTCGTCGCGATCTTCGCGGCCGTGATCCCGATCGGAATTCTCGGCGAACTCGTCAGCATCGGAACGCTACTGGCGTTCGTGATCGTCTGCGCCGGTGTTTGGGTACTCAGAAAGAAACAGCCGGACCTGCCGCGCCCATTCAAGACTCCGCTGGTGCCGCTGGTGCCGATCCTGGGCATGCTGATTTCGTTTGCCCTGATGGCCGCGCTCCCGCTCGACACGTGGCTCCGAATGATCATCTGGCTCGCGATCGGCCTGGGCATCTACTTCACCTACGGAAAGAAGCACAGTCGCGTCCAACTAGCCGCGGCAGCACCACAAAAGCGCCGCTAACGCCGGCGCCACCCCATCGGAGCCGCGAACGTAAGAGAGCGGTGCTACTTCAGCAACCCCGCGGCGGGCGTGTCCAGGAACCACGTCACGCCGCGGCCGTGGTGGGACGCGATTTGGGCGGGGTACTTCTTGGGATCGTACTCCTCCTCGAAAACCGCGCGGACCGCTTCCTGCTTATCGGCCCCCGCGACCAGAAAGACCGTATGCTTCGCCGCCAGAAGTGCGCCCGGCAATAGCGTCACCCGCCATTGTTTAAACTTCCCGGCGTATGTCGACCCCGCGATTTTCTCGCGATCGTCGATCAGCGGATCGCCGGGAAACAGGCTCGCCGTATGGGCGTCGGGACCCATGCCGCGATGGACCACGTCGAAGTGCGGCATCTCGCCCTCTTCGAGCCCGAAGAATTCCTTGATGTCCTCGGCATAACGGTGCGCCGCCGCCTCGGGTTTCAGCTCGCCCATAATCCGATGCACGTGGCGCTGCGAAATATGCGCCCGCAGGATCAGATGATCGTTGGCCAGCTTGTAATTGCTCGCGTCGTCGGTGGGCGGCACGCAGCGCTCGTCCACGAAGAAGAGATGCACCTTGTCCCAGCGAATCGGCGAAGCCGCCAGATGCTGGAACAGTAATTTGGGCGTGGTCCCGCCCGACACCGCGAGCGTGGCGAACTCCTGCCCGGCCATAGCTTCATCCAACAATGCGACGATGTGGTGGGCGCAGGCCTCGGCCGTCGCCTCCGGGTCGGGGTAAGTATGCCAGCGAACGCTCATTTGTCCTTAGGGTAAGCAAGTCGCAACGCGGACGCCAGCGTCTTTTCAAAAACGGGGTCGTGCCGCACAATCGCCAGTTCCTCCCGCATCAGGTTGTACTCCGTGACCAGCGGCAGATTGACGCACTGCGCGAGCCCGTTGATCGTGGTCACCATGCGGTCCTCCCAGCGCGCCAGTTCGACCGAAATACCTTCGCCTTCGAGCACGATCCCGATCACCAGTGGGGCCTCCGCCTTGCCGGTCCACGTGCCCGGAACGAACTTCACCTCCACCTGCGGCAGGCAATCCTTCACCCACGCGCCGAGATAGAACGCCGACGACGTAGGCGAACCGCCGGGATGTTGAATCGTGACCGTGGCGACGCGATCCAGCGCGGCCAGGTTTTCCCTATTCTCGAATATCTGCGCGAGCATCTGCCGCCACCGGGTGAGGCGCGTCCAGGCAAGGTCGCCCAGGATGTAGTCGCGCGTTCCGGCCAGCCGGTTGAGCGGGAACGCGGCCGAATCGACGATCACCTTGTGCGCCACTTCCAGATGATCGACGAAGCGCGGCGAGCGGCACCAGACGATCACCGGGAGATCGGCCACCACGAGCGGCAGCACAACCGGCGGAAGATCGGCGACGGCATCGTCCGACGCGGTAATCTCGATCTGCTCACAGCAGATCTGGCGCCGCTGTCCGAAGGGCATCCAGCATTGCTGGTAAACCCGCTCGGCGAGTGTTCGCTCCCCTGCCCCGGTGAGCCGAATGATGATGGTGCGGGCCGGATGCTCTGGCATCAGCGCCGCGATCGTCTCCCCGAGCGTGCCGGATTCGTCGCCCGCTTCGGTCAGCACCACCAGAGTCATGGTGCAGGCACGCAGGACTCCGCTCGCGTCGTCGTTTTGGCCGCGCTTGCCGACCGACAGCCAGAGATCCGCCAGTTCGCGCAGGATTTTTTCGGGAGCGACGGTCCCCATTACGGCCTCCTCCACGTGTGCCCGCGGCGGGCCAGCATCTCGTCCGCGGCGGCCGGTCCCCAGGATCCGGCGGGGTAATTCGGGAAATCGAGTTTCGTGCTGCGCCATTCGTTCTGGATCGGCTCCACCACGGCCCAACTGGCCTCCACCATGTCCTGCCGCGTGTACAGCGTCGCATCGCCGATGATCGCGTCGAGCAGCAGCGTCTCGTATGCCGACGGCGAGCGCTCGCCGAAGCTCGACCCGTAGTTGAAATCCATCGAGACCGGCCGCAGATTCATGCCCGACCCCGGCCGCTTCGACAGAAACTTGAGCGAGATCCCTTCGTCGGGCTGAATGCGCACCACAAGAAGATTAGGAGCGCGGTCGCCATCGTCCTCGTCGAAAATCGTAAGCGGCGCGGGGTTAAACTGAATCGCGATTTCGGTCACGCGCTTGGGCAGGCGCTTCCCTGTTCGGATGTAGAACGGAACTCCGGCCCAACGCCAGTTCTCCACGAAGAAGGTCACGGCGGCGTAAGTATCGGTTTGCGAATCGGGCGCGACCTTGGCCTCCTGCCGGTAGCCAGACAGTTGCTTGCCGCCCACGTTGCCTGCTCCATACTGTCCGGCCACGGTGTTCACCCGGATCTCATCGGGCTTCATCGGACGGATGCTGCGCAGCAGTTTGCTGCGCTCGTCGCGGACGGACGTGGCGCGAAAGCTGGCGCTGGGTTCCATCGCGATCGTCGCCATCACCTGCAGCAGATGATTCTGAATCATATCGTCCAGCGCGCCGGCTTCTTCGTAGTAAGCGCCGCGATCCTCCACGCCAATCGATTCGGCGCCCGTGATCTGGATGTGATTGATGTACCGGCGATTCCACAGCGGCTCGAAGATGCCGTTGCCGAAGCGGAACGCCAGGATATTCTGCACCGTCTCCTTGCCCAGGTAGTGATCGATGCGGTAGACGCTGGATTCGTCGAAGTGTTCGTGCAGCCGGTCGCTGAGTTCGCGCGCGCTCGCCAGGTCGTGACCGAAAGGCTTCTCGACGATCAGGCGTCGCCAGCCGTTCCCCTTCGCGAGTCCGGCCGCGCCCAGCGATTGCGCGATGGGCGCGTACTGGCTCGGCTGCGTCGACAAGTAGAACAGGACGTTGCCGCCAGTGTGGCGCGAGCTTTCGATCTCGTTCAGCTTGGCAGCGAGACGCTGGTAAAGCGCAGGGTCGGCGATATCGCCGGCGACGTAAAACAGCCCCGTGGCGAACGCCCGCCACACGTTTTCATCGAAGTTCGTGTCTTCAGAGAATTCCTTGACGGCCTCAAGCATCTTCTGCCGGAACTGGTCGTCCGTCATCGGCGTGCGCGAGATGCCGACCACGGCGAACCCCGCGGTGAGGCGGCGGTCGTATGCCAGCCGGTAAAGCGCAGGCAGCAGTTTGCGCTTCGTGAGATCGCCATTGGCGCCGAAAATTACCGCCGCACATTCCGGCGCCTGCCGTTCAAACCGCAGCGGATCTTGGAAGGGGTTCTCGGTGGGCATTGAGTCCAAATTAGCACGGACGTGCGCTCTGCTAGAATCGCCGTGGAGGATAACGGGTGAGAACGCCGGTTTGGAGCGAATTCTATAGTTTGGGCATCCCTGAAGTGGATAACGATCACCGGGGCTTGTTCGCCGCGATGGGCGATTTGGCGGACGCCGTGGTCCGTCAAGATTGGGATAGTGCGAGGGCGATTCTGCAGGTCATACCGCCGGACGCTACCAAGCACTTCACGAGCGAGGAACGGCTGATGCGGCGCGTCGGCTACTCCGGCCTCGAGTGGCATCGCAAGCAGCACGCCACCGCGCGCAAGCATCTCGGCATTCTGGTGCAGGCCGCGCTCGCCGGCGGCATCGGAAGCTGCGGGCCGGTGATCGCGTATCTGCGCTCGTGGATGCCCGCGCATATCCGCCTCCACGACCGCATGATGACCGCGTCCGTCCGAAACTTCCGGCGCTCCCTTCCCTTTCGCAGAGCCGCCCGCGCAGCGGCGAGGTAGCTAGCGGACCTTGAACTTCGAGTTCAAAGCCGCGAGTTTGTCTTGCACCGAAGGCTCGGCTTTCTTGGGACGCGGCGGTGGCGGCGCGGCCAGCGCCTTCATCGACAGCGCGATTCGCTTCGATTTCGGGTCGGCATTCAACACCTGCACCTTGACGATTTGGCCGGCTTTGACCACCTCGCTGGCTTCCTTTACATACCGGTTCGACAACTCCGACATATGCACGAGCCCGTCCTGATGCACGCCCACATCGACGAACGCGCCGAACCGCGTCACATTCGTGACCACGCCTTCGAGCATCATCCCGGGCTTGAGATCGGCGATCTCCTTGATGTCCTCGCGCCAGTGCGGCGCCACGAATTTATCGCGCGGATCGCGCCCCGGCTTGCGCAACTCCTCGCGGATGTCGCCCAGCGTGTACATGCCCACCGACTCCGTGGCGAAGCCTTCCAGCTTGATCTTCTCGACCAGATCGGGCTTGGCGATCAGGTCGGGCACCGCCACGCCTAGCGACGCCGCGATCTTCTCCACCACACCGTAGGACTCCGGGTGTACGGCGGTCGCATCCAGCGGATTTTCTCCGCCGCGGATACGCAGGAAGCCGGCCGCCTGCTCAAACGTCTTCGGACCAAACCCTGGGACCGCCGTGAGTTCGACGCGCGAACGGAAGCGGCCCTTCTCATTGCGGAACTCGACGATCTTCTGCGCAGTCCGCTCGTTGATCCCGGCAACGTAACGCAGCAGCGCCCACGACGCCGTGTTGAGGTCCACGCCCACGCGATTCACGCAGGACTCCACCGTCGCCTCGAGCGACTGCTTCAAACGGCGCTGATCCACATCGTGCTGATACTGCCCCACGCCGATACTCTTCGGGTCGACCTTGACCAGCTCCGACAGCGGATCTTGCAATCGACGCGCGATGGAAATGGCGCCGCGGATCGTAAGGTCCAGATCCGGAAACTCCTGGCGGGCGATCTCGCTGGCGGAGTAGACGGACGCGCCCGATTCCGACACGGACACGCTGAAAATCTTCGTAAGGTTCGCCTGCCGCAAAAACTCCTGCACGAAGCTGGCGGTCTCTCGCGACGCCGTTCCGTTGCCGATCGCAATGGCCTGTACGTTATGCCGCGCGATCAGCGACGCCATCGTCTTGTTCGAACCGCTCGTATCGTTCCTCGGCTCGAACGGGTAGATGACGGCATTCTCCAGGAACTTGCCGGTGTCGTCCACCACCGCAATCTTGCAGCCCGTGCGGATGCCTGGGTCGAGCGCCAGCACGGTGAGCATTCCGGCCGGCGGCGAGAGCAGCAGGTTCTCCAGATTCTCGCGGAAGACCTTGATGGCCTCCTCGTCGGAGCGATCCTTCAGTTCCAGCCGCACCTCGGTCTGGATGGACGGATTCAGCAGACGATCGTACGAGTCCTCGACCGCCTGCTCGAGATGCGGAGTGCGCTCGTCCTGTGAGTGAATGACGCGCGACCGCAGCGCCGCCAGCGGCTTCTGCGGATCGAGTTCGATCTCGAACGTGAGGACGCCTTCCTTGGCGCCGCGCCGGATCGCCAGCATGCGGTGCGACGGAATCTTCGCGGCCGGCTCGGCGTATTGCGCGTACATCTTGTACTTGCCTTCCGGGTCGGTAACGCCTTCGATAGCGCGGCTGGCGACCGTACCCTCGGACACCATCATGGCGCGCACGCTCTTGCGAAACTCGGCGTTTTCGCTCACCCACTCGGCGACGATGTGGCGCGCGCCCTCCAAGGCGTCCTTCGCCGAGGCCACGCCTTTCTCATCGCTCACGAAGCTCGCGGCGAATTCTCCCAACGGCGGCCCGGCCTGCTGATCCCAAAGGAACTGCGCCAGCGGCTCGAGTCCCTTATCGCGCGCGATCGACGCCTTTGTGCGGCGTTTCGGCTTATACGGCAGGTATAAATCTTCCAGTTCGGTCTTTTCCAGCGCGGCCTCGATGCGAGCCTTCAGTTCGGGCGTGAGCTTGCCCTGCTCCTCGATCGAAGCGAGCACCGTTTCCCGCCGGTCTTCCAGTTCGCGGAAGTACTCGAGCTTCTCCTGAATGTCGCGGATCTGGACCTCGTCCAGATTGCCGGTGGCTTCCTTGCGATAGCGCGCGATGAAGGGTACGGTGCCGCCTTCATCCAGAAGCCCGATCGTGGCGGTGAGGCTCTTGAGCGAGACGTTCAGGAGCTTCGAGATATGCAGTAAAACGTGGGTCGGAAGAGGTTTCGGTTGAGTCATCCTGTAGAACTTTTATGATGACATGACTCGATGGAAATTGGTCAGCATTTGCTTGCTGTTCCTCAGCGTCTCGGCGTCTCGGCGGTGAACTGATTTTCGCCCTACAGATACTTCACGAACAGCACCGCGTTCCCCCGCTCGTTATACAGCAGTTCGTCCACCAGATTGCGCGTCATCAGGATGCCGAACCCACCGGGGCGGCGTCCTTCCTCCGCCCTGATCTCGACGTGCCGGATGGGCGCGTCGTCGGGATTCGAAATCGCGGCGTGCGGCAGAAGATCGAGCGAGAATCCCGGACCCGGATCGTGAATGTAGAAGATCAGCGACCGCCCGGTGCGGATCAGCGAAACGCGCGCCCACTTCTTAGGATTGTTCAAACCGCCGTGCTCGACGGCATTCATCAGCAGTTCGCGCAGAGCCGCGCCGGCGTCCTCGCAAACATTCGACGGCAGATCGGCCATCATTTCGCGGAAAAAATGCGTCGTCCGATCGGCCGCTTCGATCTTGCACCGCACATCCAGCGTGAGCCACTCGGGCCGGCCGGACACGATGTGAATATCGTCCTTGCCGTTCTGCGAATCCAGCGCCTGCGTGATGACGTCGCGCACCACCGTTGCCGACAACGGCTTGTGCATGTAGCCGAACGCGCGTTCCCGAATCGCGCCCATGACGCGTGCCGGATCCTGCTCGCCGGTCACGATAATGCGGGCTTCCGGCTGGATGGCGCGAACGCGGCGCACCAGTTTGAGACCGTCGTACCCGTTTCGTCCCTGACCGGCCACCACCACGTCGAATGCCGCTTGGCGTAGCTGATCCAGCGCGTCTTTACCGTCAAAGACCGACTGAATACTTCGATCGTCGCGCGTGAGCAGTCCAGTGACCAGGTCATGCACGGCGGGATCGGAGTCTATCACCAAGAGGGAGCGCGAATTCACCGAGGTTCAGGATATCACGCTTGCCCGTTTATCCATTAAAATACAGTAACCTTGCAGTACCACTATGCATCGAAGGAACTGATGGAACATCCAGAGCCCGCTCCACGTGTATTCCGAGCAGGCGCGCCCGTTCTGCTGGCGCTGATTGCCGCCGGAAGCCTCGCCGCTCAGGTCTATCCGCCGGGTGGCTATCCGCCAGGCGGCGGCTATCCCCCGGGCCAATATCCCGGTCAGTATCCGGGACAGTATCCCGGAGGCCGCGGCGGCGGCATTCCCATCCCCAGCCGCACGTCGAAGACCAAGGAGTCCACCAAGGCGCCGATGCCCAATTTCCGCGGCAAGCTCAAGCGCTTCGATTCCAAGATGATCAGCATCGCCCTCGACGACGACCGCCAGTTGGATTTCCATCGCGACGGCAAAACCAAATTCTTCAAGAACGGCGACGAGATTAAGGACCCGAAATTTAACATCGGTGACCAGGTCTCGATCGAAGGACCGGAAGACGCGACGGGAGCGCTGACTGCCGTCAACGTTTACTGGGAGAAGGGCGCCTCGGCGACCTCGACAACGGCCAAGGCCGACGACAAGGGCGACAAGAACGATGGCGCCGTGGTGGACACCTGGAAGGACGCGCCCGGCGCCAAAGCGGAGCCCCCCGCTTCGAGCAGCGGCACCGAAGTGGCTCCGCCGACGAAGCGCGATTCCGACGACCCGGGTCCGCCGGCGCTGCGGCGCGGACGGCCCGCAAATGAGGCGCGCGAGCATGTGCCCGATCCGATACCGTCGCTGGCGCGCGATTCGGCCAATCCGGCGGGAACACTGCCGCCTCCGGGAACGGCTCCGGTGGCGACGGGCTCGGTCGCGCGCGGCCCCGACGAGTATCCGAGCGCGGTGCGCCGCGGCGACGATCTCATCCGTAAGGCCACCGACGCCGCCCTTGATTTCACCGACACCCTGCCCAATTACGTCTGCCAGGAACAGGTGGCGCGCTACCAAAGCGAGAGCACTCCGCCGAGCTGGCAGGCCATCGACATCGTCAGCACCGACGTCCTTTACGAGAATCACAAAGAGACCTACAAGAACCTCGCGGTGAACGGTAAGAAGGTCAACAAGAAAATGGAAGAGATGGACGGCTCCTGGTCCACTGGCGAGTTCGGCACCGTCCTCATCAATTTGTTTTCGCCCGCCACAGCCGCGGATTTCCGTTACAAGAAAGACTCGCGATCGGCCGGCATGATGGCCAAGGTCTACGACTTCTCGGTCGATCACCAGCACTCCGCGTGGGACATCCATTTCGGCGGCCAGAGCTACATGCCCGCGTACAAGGGCGCGATCTGGATCGATCCGCAATCGGCCCGCGTGCTGCGCATTGAAATGCAGGCATACGGCTTCCCCGAAGATTTCCCGACCGACCACGTGGAATCGGCGACGGACTATGAGTACACGCGGTTGGGCGATGCGAAGCAGTACCTGCTGCCGGTGCATTCCGAAACCCTGAGCTGCCAGCGCGGCTCGAATTTCTGCAGCCGCAACGCCATCGACTTCCGCAATTACCACAAGTATTCGGGCGAATCGACAATCACGTTCGGGGACCCGAAGAAGTGAGGGCGAGCGGAACGTTCGAAGTGAAATTGAATCCGCTACCGTCCGACGTTGCGGGCCGGATGTCGCTCGACAAGCAATATAGCGGGGATCTGGACGCGACGGCTCGCGGCGAAATGCTGAGTTACATGTCCGGCGTCAAGGGGTCGGCAGGGTACGTCGCCATGGAGCGCGTCACCGGTACGCTGGCTGGTCGCAGCGGGTCGTTTGTGCTGCAGCACAGCGCCACCATGAATCGCGGTGTCCCGCAGCTTTCGGTCACCGTCGTGCCGGATTCGGGCGCGGACGAACTGACTGGCATTGCCGGCTCGCTCACGATCGTTATCGAAGGCGGCAAGCACTCTTACGAATTCGAGTACACGCTAGAATAGCGGACCAGCATCCGTTCGTCGCGGCCGCGCGCGCACGTCGTCGCGATCCTGGAAGAAGCCCTGAATGCCATACGTCGGAATTCCCGCGCTGCGCAGATAGCGGCCGTCCGAGCCCCCCACTGCCATGGTCGGCGCCGTGACGACGCCCGGCCGCATCGCGTCGGTCACGCGCGCCTTCATGATGTCGGGCCGCATGGGCGAAACCGGACTTCACCTCGATCATCTCTTTGTAAATCTCACGGGCCAACCGCTGCTAATCCTCCGGCGGCATCGTATCCGCAGCGAACGTCGCCGGTTGCCGAGCGCCAGCTCGGCCGACGCGCCAAAGGCGCGCTGCTCTGTTTCATCCCTACTCGCCGCCGCTATCGGAGCCGCGACCGTGAGGGAGCGCCACCAGCTCCCAGTCGCTCCCTACTCGTCCCGCAACGCCACCGTGCAATCCACGCGCGTCGCCCGCCTCAGCGGCAGGTAAATCGCCGCCGGCGCGGCCAGCAAGACCGCGCACGACGCCAACACCAGCGACAGCGGATCCCTCGGCCTCACCTGGAAGAGCAGCGATTCCAAAAACCGGCTCAGCACCAGACTCCCACCAAGCCCGACCGTCAGCCCGACCGCGACCGGCGCCATGCTCTGCCGCAGCACCATCCTCCCGATCTCTCCCGGACTCGCGCCAATCGCCATGCGAATCCCGATCTCGCGAGTGCGCGACGCCACCAGGTTCGCCAGCACGCCGTAGATCCCAATCGTGCCGAGCAGCAGCGCCAGTCCCGCGAAGATCTCCAGCAGCAGCGTATTGAAGCGCCGCTGCGACAGCCATTCGTCCACGTAGAATGCCATCGGCTGGACCTCGATGGCCGGCAGGTTGCGATCCAGCGACCACACGGCATCCCGCAGCGCCGCCGCCAGAGGTTGCGCCGGACCGCCACCGCGCACCAATAGCGTAGCGTGCGGCTGGTCGAGGTCGATGTAAAACAGCGTGGGCCGATTGCCGTTCTCCGCGCCGAACGCGCGATAGTCCGCCGCGACGCCCACGATTTCGCAAGGCTCCTTATGATCGCCGTTCAGCAGAATCTTGCCCAGCGGGTTCTCGCCTGGAAAGAACTTCTGCACGAACGCGCGGTTCACAATCGCGACATGCTGGTCGTGTTCGGTAGGCCAGCGCCCCGCTTCGAGGCGCAGTCCGATCGCGTTGAAATACGACGGGCTGACGTGCGACTTATCCGCAATAGGCAGCGCATCCATCGGCGGATCGGGCCGGCCGCTGATGAAGAAATTGGAAAAGCTGAGGCTGTGCAGCGGCAGCGTATCGGTGATAGCGGCCGCCACGACACCCGGGAGCAAGCCGGCGCGATCGATCAGTGCGCGATAGAAGCGCGAGCGCGAGGACGCGTTAGTGTACGATTTGTCCGGCAGGTCGATATCGGCGCTGGTGATGCGGCTCGTATCGAACCCGATGCCCGTGGCGAGCACCTCGTGAAAGCTGCGGATCATCAGGGCGGCGCCGCTCACCAGCATCAGGGCGAGCGCCACTTCAATCGCGATGAGGAACTGCCGGCTGCGCACGCGCACGGCCGACACGCCCCAGCCACCGGCCTTCAACGCGCCCGACAAATCAGCGCGCGCAGCACCGAGCGACGGCACAAGCCCGAACAGGATCGTGGTCACCACGGCCGCCGCGGCAGCAAAGCCGAACACGGGCAGATTCACCGAAATCAATTCAGGCCGCTGGATGTCTTCGGGTTTAAACGCAACCATCAGTTGCACCGCCCAGCGAGCCAGCAGCAGTCCCAAGGCCGCGCCAGCGATCGAAACGACCAGCGCCTCAGTCACCAACTGCGACACGATGCGCCCCGGCGTGGCCCCGAGCGCCAGCCGCACCGCGATCTCGCGCGACCGCATGGCCGCGCGTGCAAGGGTAAGGTTCGCCAGGTTCGCGCAGGCAATCAACAGGAGGAATCCGACCGCGCCCATCAGCACGTATAGCGCGGTGTGCATCTCGGGCTTGGCATCTTCCACTGTGAAGGGAAATACGGCCGTGTGCCAGCCCTCGTCGTGCTTGGGGTCCGTTTCGCGGAGGGTCGCTGCGATGCTCTCCATTTGCGCGCGCGCTTGCGCCAGGCTGACCCCGGGTTTCATCCGAGCGGCCACAGTGAGAGCGTGCTCGTAATCGCCCTGCAGTCCCGGCCAAAGGCGGGAGAGCGGCAGCCAGACGTCCGCCGTCACCTGATCGCTGCCCTCATACGTAGAAGGCACGTGGAAAAGCGGCGGCAGCACGCCGATCACGGTATACGCCACGCCCCCCAAACTGACGGTCCGGCCGAGCACACCGGGGTCGCGGTGAAATTGCTTTTCGAAATACGGGTCGCTGAGGACGGCGACGCGGTCCTCGTTTCCGCTGAAGATCCGGCCGATGCGCGCCTGCGTCCCGAGCATCGGAAAAAGTCCAGGCGAAGCGAAGCCCGCCTTGATGCGCCGCGGATGATCGCCGCCGGTTTCTTCAAGCCGCATGCCCCGATAAGATTCAATCGCCGAGAACACGGTTGCCTGCCGCTGCCAGTCCTCGTAGTTCTTACGCACGACCTGCATGCGATCGCCGATGGGCGCGGGCAGGCCTGGAAAGCGTTCCCACAGAAACACGAGTTGGGAGAGGTGCGGATACGGCAGCGCGTTCAGCACCACGCTATTGAGCACACTGAAAATCGCGGCGTTCGCGCCGATCCCGAGCGCCAGCACCGCAATGCACATCAGCGTGTACGCGGGGCTGGTCCGGAGCGTGTGCAGGGCGTACCGAAGGTCTCGCAAAACTTGCACGAGACCATCGTATCAAGACCCGCCGCGCTAGTTGCCCGCGGGAGCCGCCGACGTCTTCTTCGGTACCGCGATGTCGCGCATTGTCGTGGTCACCGGCATGGCGAAGTCGATGAACCCCGCCATCATCTCTTCCCACGTCTGGTCGCCCCAGTAGACGTCCTTCGTGGGATCGGGATTGAACGGGTTATTCGGCGAATTGTCGAAGTGCGCGATCACCTCGATCACCGAGCCCTTCGGCAACACCTTCGGCTCCTTCAGGTAGTAGCTCAACTGCCAGTTGAAATTGTATTTCGGCACGTCCAGCAGCGTCTCCGTTTCGCCCGTCGGATAGGTCACGCGATACTCGAACGACTTGCCGCGCACGTGCATGTGCGGGAAGAGCGCCAGCACGCTGGCGTCGGCATACAGCGTCACTTTTGCGTGCACGGGGAAGTCCGGATTCTGCGGCGGAATCCGGAAGTTCAGATTCGAGACGAACGTGTTCACCACGCGCTCCTTCGGCGGCTCCTTGGCGAAGATGAACCCGATGCGGCTCTGGTCCGCCGCGGCTTTCCCATTCGTCGTGTAGTGCATCTGGAAAATGACGTCCGAGCCCTTGGGGATCAGCCGCGCCTGGCCGGGTTGCAGCACGTACGGCAGGCCGCCCGGGACATACACGCCCACAATCTGCACCGCACCTGCCAACTGGAACTGACCCTTGCCTGTGTCGGGCTCATGCTTGCCGTCGTCCGGATCCTTCGGTGGAACATACGGAATTCCCGGCTTCGCGTCCGGCATGTATTTCGCCCCGGGAGGCCGCACCAGCATCACGATGTGATGCACCACCGACCGGTCGCCCGGCCGGACTTCCACCTGCTGCACCCACTTGTCCTCGGTGAAGCCGGTGGGGACGGCGATGTAGGTGTACTCGATGGTCCCGGTCTGCGGCACGTTGTACGGCTGCGGCATCTGCAGCACCAGATCGGGTTTGCCCATCGCCCAGCCTTCGGCGAAGGTCTTCGGCGGCGGCGCGTCTTTCAGGTTGCCTTCCTTCGCGCCCGTATCGGCCCAGCCAACAAGCGCGTCGATTTCTTCCTTCGAGAGGCGCCGGTCGTTACTGAAGTTTCCGTGCGCCGGGTCCGCAAACCATGGGGGCATCTTGCGCAGCAAGACGGCATCTTTGATCGCCTTCGCCCACGGCCGCGCGTCCTTATACGTCAGCAGCGACATCGGCGCGGCTTCACCCGGTCGATGACACGTTTGGCACCGAGCCTGCAAAATCGGCTCAACAGTTTTGTGAAAAGTGACCTCTTTCGGCGCAGCAGCAAAGAGGCAGGAACAGGCAAGGAATCCCCAAACGACTGAACGCACAGCAGTGCCCTCCGGTTAGCTGAATTCTATCATGCGCGGGATGTAGGCGC
>Ga0105240_10006654_pt1 | contig 16960 bp, 12 predicted proteins | sample KBSC54metaG_FD_80426 | JGI IMG/M metagenome (GOLD analysis project Ga0105240, IMG submission 80426) | Corn rhizosphere microbial communities from Kellogg Biological Station, Michigan, USA - KBS C5-4 metaG | ecosystem: Host-associated > Plants > Roots > Rhizosphere > Soil | place: Michigan, USA...
AACCTTGTACAAACCCGGGCATCCACTTGCTCCATGAAGATCATCACTGACGAGCACTGCACCGGCTACTCCTCACCAGGACATCCTGAACGTCCCGAACGGATCTCGGCTACGCTTCAAAAGCTGCGGCAGCAGAAGGAACTGGCAATCACCTGGGCCGCGCCGTTGCCGGTGGAGGATAGTTTTCTGCTTCGGGCGCATGCTCCGGAGCACTTGGCGCGTCTGAAGGAGGAGAGGGACTTCGATGTCGATACGCCGTTCTTTCCGCGCATTGAGGATTACGCCCGCGCGTCGGTCGGGGCCGGTCTGGCCGCACTGAAGGCGGCCCGGGCTGGTGAGACCGTGTTCAGCCTCATGCGTCCGCCCGGACACCACGCCACCCGCACTCGGGCGATGGGTTTTTGCTATTTAAATAATATTGCCATTTCCGTGTTGGAAGCCCTCAGGACCGGCGCCAAGCGCGTGGCCGTATACGATTTTGATGTCCACCACGGAAACGGCACCGAAGCCATCCTGGTCAACAAGCCGGGGGCGTATTTCTTCTCGATTCACCAATTTCCGTGCTATCCAGGAACAGGCACTCGCAACGTGGGGGACAATTGCTTTAACTACCCGGTTCCGCCGCAAACCCCACGGGGGGAGTACCGTCACATCCTTACCGATGCCTTCGAACATCTCCAGACGCTCAAGGTCGACCTGGTGGCGGTCTCGGCCGGCTTTGATTGCTACGCGCGCGACCCCCTGGCTCAGGAAACGTTGGAGGCCGAGGACTTCCACTGGCTTGGGGAATCGTTCCGGCGGTTGGGGATTCCGGTCTTCAGCCTGCTGGAAGGCGGTTACAGCGCCGACTTACCGGATCTGATCCTCGCCTATCTCAGGGGATTGGAAGGCAAATAAGGTCCTTCCGGTAACGCCCCTTTTAAATGTGTTCACCGATCACCGGTGGAGCTTGATAGCTCAGTTCGCTCTCGGGTGGCAGGGCCGCTTGCTCCCGAGCCAGGACACGGTACTGCCTGATCTGGAAGGTCACCTCTTTTCCATCCTCCAGGCATTGATGCGCGTACTCCTCCTTACTCATCCGTGCTCGAACCACCAACCCGCTGGGTAGCTCCAACTCCACGCGCAGCATCACCCCCAGGAAAAACGTACGCCGGAGCACCGCCCGGTACCGGTATTGGGTCAGGTCCGATGAGATCTGGACGGCGTACGGACGAAACCCGATGCGCAATTTCTGTCCCGTGGCTACACCGTGCGACGGAAACTCCAATTCACCAAGGCGCGCCACGCCGTTGCTGACTTCCGGCTCCAGCACGTTCATGACCCCGATGAAACGGGCCACAAATTCATTGGCCGGCTGCTCATAAACTTCCCGCGGCGGGCCCACTTGCTCCAGTAAACCACGGGAAAAGATCACGATCCGATTGGCGACCTCCATCGCTTCTTCCTGGTCGTGGGTCACGAAGATCGTAGTGACGTTCAAATCGTGATGCAGCGTGACGAGCCATTCCCGTAATTCCTGACGGATCTTGGCATCCACGGCGCCGAACGGCTCATCCAGCAGCAGAACGCTGGGCTTGGGCGCGAGCGCGCGCGCGATGGCCACGCGCTGGCGCTGCCCCCCGGAGAGTTGGTGCGGATACCGCTTTTCCAGGCCTTCCAACCCGAACAACGCTACCAATTCAGCGATCCGTGCCTTAATGTCCGCGCGCTTCCACTTCTTAATCTTTAGGCCAAAGGCGATGTTCTTGAACACGTTCATGTTCTTGAACAGTGCGTAATTCTGGAAAACAAACCCGATATTGCGTTGCTGGACCGAGAGGTCGTTGACGCGCTGGCCACGAATGAATACGTCGCCACTGGTCGGCATCTCCAAGCCGGCAATCATGCGCAGGACCGTCGTTTTGCCTCCACCACTTGGGCCAAGCAAGGCCATCAGTTCGCCATCGTTGACGGAGAACGTGACGTTATTGACGGCGGCTATCTCGCCGAACTTCTTGGTGACGTGTTTTAGCTGGATGCTCACTTGTCAGGATCGGGCCGTTGGGCGCGATCGTACGCGCGCGTCTGCTGCCATTCGAGAAATGTTTTGATCGCCAGGGTTAAAATTGCCAGCAACGCCAGCAAACTTGCCAACGCGAACGCCGCCGCGGCGTTATACTCGTTGTAGAGCTTCTCGACCCTCAACGGCATCGTGTCGGTTTGCCCTGCAATATGACCGGACACCACTGACACGGCGCCAAATTCACCCATCGCGCGCGCATTGCAAAGTATAATTCCGTACAGCAAACCCCACTTTACCGAAGGCAGCGTGACATACCAGAAAGTTTGCCACCCATTGGCACCCAGGGTCAGGGCCGCTTGTTCCTGTTCGGTTCCCGTGGCTTGCATCACGGGGATCAACTCGCGGGCCACGAATGGAAAGGTGACGAATACCGTCGCGAGTACGATGCCCGGAACGGCGAAGATAATCTTGATATCATGGGCGTCCAGCCAGCCTCCGAAAAAACCTTGTAGGCCGAATAAAACGACAAACATGAGCCCCGCCACCACGGGCGACACCGAGAAGGGCAGGTCGATGAGCGTTATCAACATTGATTTCCCGCGGAAGTCAAACTTCGCGATCGCCCAAGCGGCCGCTAATCCGAAGAGAACGTTCAAGGGAACACTGATCCCGGCCACGAGCAGGGTGAGGCGGATGGCCGCCCAGCTATCCGGATCCGCCAGCGAGTCCCAGTAGTACGTCCATCCCTTCGAAAGCGCCTGGGCGAATACATTGATCAGGGGCAGGAGCAGGAAGACGGCACAAAAGGCGAGGGCGACTACAATGAGCGCCCATTTAACCGCCCGGGGCTCCTCAGTGCCTCGCTGCGAGGGTCTGCGGTCTGCCCGCCAACGAAATTTGGTCGCGCTGGCCATCCTATTGTTGGAATTTGCTCGCCCACTGTTCGAGCAAGTTGATCACGCCTAATAGGACGAAGGAAAACACCAGGAGCACGACGGCCAACGAAATCGCCCCCGTATAATCCCATTCCTCCAGCCGGATAAAAATCAAGTAGGGTGCAATCTCGGTTTTGAAAGGTTGATTTCCAGAAATGAAAACAATGGAGCCGTATTCACCGATGGCGCGCGCGAAAGCCAATGCAAAACCCGTGATCACCGCCGGCATCAGCGAGGGCGCGATCACCGTGGCAAACGTGCGCAACCGGCCCGCGCCCAGAGTGGCGGCCGCCTCCTCGACTTCGCGTTCCAGATTTTGCAGCACTGGTTGAAGCGTGCGCACCACGAAGGGCATTCCCACAAACGTCAAGGCGATGACCACCCCCAGGGGCGTGTAGGCGCCTTTGATGCCCAGCGGCACCAAATATTTCCCCAGCCACCCATTCGCGGCGAAGAGATCAGCGAGCGTCAAGCCCGCCACCGCGGTCGGCAGGGCGAACGGAAAATCCACCATCGCATCAATCAGGCGGCGTCCGGGAAATTCGTAGCGCACGAGCACCCAGGCGAGCAACGTGCCGAAAATCGCATTGGCAATCGCCGCCGCCAGCGAAGCCCCAAACGTGAGCCGGTACGACGCCAGAGCCCGCTCGCTCGTCGCCAGCCGCCAGAAATCCGCCCAGGAAAGTTCACACGAGCGGATGATCAAAGCCGCAAAGGGAATCAAAACGAGCGCGGTGAGATAGAAGAGCGTAAAGCCCAGGGTCAAACCGAACCCGGGCAGTGCGTTGAACTTCTTTTGTGCCATGAACAGATAGTGACGGAACTGAGCTGCTGGTCGTTGTTGTTGGCGGCTTGCTTCGCTAGCCAGATTACGTGAGGACTGTCCCGGGATCAACGTCTTAGCGCGGACCCAGAACGTGCGCCCCAATTGGCCAGCCCAAGACCAAGGCCGCTTGCCCTGGTCACACCCCTGAAAATGCTGCTAACGATTCGCTCCTTGAATTTGATCGAACACCCCGCCTTGACTGAAATGCGTTTTTTGCGCCTTCTGCCAGCCGCCAAAGACCTCATCAATCGTGAACAGCTTCAGCTTCGGAAAGTCCTTCGAGTGCTTTTGCGCCACTTCCTCAAGTCGGGGGCGGTAATAATGTTTTGCGGCAATCTCCTGACCTTCGGGAGTATAAAGATAACGCAAATACGCCTCCGCCACCTCCCGGGTATGATGCCGGTTCACCATCTTGTCCACCCACGCGACGGGCGGTTCTGCTAAAATGCTGATCGAGGGAGCGATCAGTTCGAAGTTCCCCGCGCCAGACTCCTTCAGCGACAACAGCGCTTCGTTTTCCCAAGCGACTAACACGTCACCGATGCCCCTCTGCACGAACGTCTGTGTTGCCCCTCGCGCACCCGTGTCGAGCACAGGAACGTTCTTGAAAAGCCGGGTCACAAAATCGCGCGCTTTGGCTTCGTCGTGCCCGAACTTGTCCAGTGCGTAGCCCCAGGCGGCGAGGTAATTCCAACGAGCTCCCCCGGAGGTCTTGGGGTTCGGTGTAATGACCGAGATACCCGGTTTAACAAGGTCGTCCCAGTCCTTGATGGCTTTTGGATTTCCTGGGCGGACGAGAAAAATGACCGTCGAGGTATAAGGCGAGCTGTGGTGGGGCAGACGTTGTTGCCAGTCGGTCGGCAGTTGGCGGCTTCTCTCGGCGATCGCGTCGATGTCATACGCCAGGGCCAAGGTCACCACATCCGCCTCCAGTCCATCAATCACCGAACGCGCCTGTTTGCCTGAACCGCCATGCGATTGCTGAATTTTGACCTGGTCCCCTGTCTTGGCCTGCCAATACTTGGCAAACGCGAGGTTAAAATCCTGGTAGAATTCCCGCGTCGGATCATACGAAACATTCAGGAGTCTGATTTCCTTGCCCGAGACCGAGTTCACCGCCAGGAGTAACCCCGCTAGCCCGCTGAGCAGGATCTTCGTTCGTGTTCTCATATTAGATTTCTGTTTCGATTTGCCGAGTTCATCAAAACGCCAACTGCATTCTCGTGAAAAGCACATTTTCTGTCTGGCGTGTCACGTTGCCCGGGGGCCCATTGCCGCCGGCACCGCCCCCGTCAAACCGGGTTTGCGAAAAGCTCAGGTCCACCCGCACGTTCCGGTTCAAATACCAGTTCAAACCCACCGACCATTCGTGCGCCGAACTGGCCGAGGTGGCTGGATTAGAAAAAACCGGAAACGCGTGGTGATCAATATCCAATTCGGAATACCGAGCCGCAAGCTGCCAGGCGCCCCAGCCCCCCTCCTTCAGGCTGAAGGGGTGACGGGGCACAATCGGCCCAAACGAAGCGTCTTCGCCCGTGAGCAGCCACGACCCGGTGATACCCCAGCCCGTGTTTTGGAGATAGGCGCTGGGTTGCGGCCCGGTTCCAATTCGCTTCACCCGCTGGTCGGAGATGACATACTCTCCCAAAAGGCCGAAAGGACCGTAGTAATAGGAACCCTGCGGCGATAATCTCCAGTGCTGACCGTTCGCCACGACCGAACCGTTGGTGGGATTATACGCGAAAAACTGCTGCTGACCCACCGTCGCATATCCTGGCGTAGAGCCACCCGTCGTGTTCGGCAAACCTGCGGTGTTCGTGGCCTGCATATCCTCATAACTCCCCCCCAACCCAAACCCGAACCCCGCCAGCGGCTGCACGGAAAGCTTCTTGAAGGGCTGAAAGAACAGCCGTCCGGCAAAGGCTTTGTCGTCCTCATAATCGGAGTTGCTGGAAAGGCGGGCGTCTCCAACTCCAGTGAAGATACCGGCCGCATAGCTGACCACTCCATCAAAGAGGTCGCCGTGGAGCTCAAAACCAATATCGCGGTTCGGAACCAAATCGGTGGCAAGCGACCGTTCGTTGAAAGTGATGTCCCGATCCGACTGCGCTTGTTCCAGTCCAACCGGCGACTTGAACTTGCCGGCCTGGAACTGAAGGGCCGGGCTATACCGATAGTTGAGATACGCATCAAATATCTGCGGCGTCGACGTGGTGCCGCCATTCCCCCCGTTGTTCCCGGTGCCAAAGTCCGGCACGAAAAGAAAATCGAAGTCCTTGAAAAGCGTTCCCTGTAAAATAGGTCGCGCTCGCCGGAGCAGGAACCCGTCGTTTCCCACAATGCCGTGGTCGTCAAAGAACGACCGCGAATCCACTTGTAACACCCCTTTGAGCTGCACCGCGAAGTTCCCATTGGCGGAACTCAACGAAAACCCTTGGTCGCCCAGGCTAATTTTCGGTGCCTCTTTGGCCTTGGCCTCCGCCGCCTCCTGGTCCAGTTCGCGATTGCGCTCCAGGATTTTGACCTTTTGACTCAGGTCTTCCACGTGTTGCCCGCTTGCCGTCTCGTTTGTCGCGGTCTCGGAAGCCTTGGCTTTTTGCAACGTTTGCACCGTTCGTTCAAGCTCTTCTACGCGCTTTTGAAGTTTCTGAATAACTTCTTCCACGTTCGGTTGCTGCGCATACAGGTAGGCCCCGGATTGTACCCACAGCGCCAGAACCCCTGCCAAGACGGTCTTTATTTTCATTCGTCTTCCTTTCGCTGGTTTCTTTTTTGCTTTCTACACGCGCTTACCGCCGCACGGGAATCATTATTGCCCAAATCACTACTATGTCAATAGAGATTAGTATATATTCCCGATTCTTGATTTTTTCGATGTAATTAGACGATTATTCACCATGAAATTATCTCTCCGCGGGGAATATGCTCTCCGAGCCCTTCTGGTGCTAGGCTTGAATTACGACCAGCCCGTTGTCTCGATCAAAACCATCTCCGAGCGGCAGAACATCCCGAAACGTTTTTTGGAGCAGATTCTCAACGACCTTAAGTCCGCCGGCCTGGTCCAAAGCCGGCGTGGGGTGAGCGGCGGCTATCGACTTGCCCGCGCTCCCAAGGACATCACCCTGGCAGCCGTCGTTCGCCATATCGAAGGGGCTTTGGCTCCGGTGAGTTGCGTGAGCGAGCGATTCTACGAGAAATGTTCCTGCCCCGATGAGGCGCGCTGTGCCATTCGGAGCGCCATGAAAGAGATTCGGCAAGCGGTGGTGACAATCGCCGAGCGCGTGACAATCGCCGAGTTGTGCGAACGCTGGCGAAAATTGCAGGACCAACCCCTAGCGGCTCTCGACTTCATGATTTGATTTTCTCGCGTGCCGGTGCGAGCGCGGGTTTCCCACAACGTCTGGGCACTTCCTCGCTCTTGCCTCGGGGGCCATCCCCGGGCGCGGCGAAATGCCGGGAACCGGGAGGCTGCTTAGATCATCTTACGAACGAGATGAATCGATCTTGTTTCGCGGATGACAGCGGGGGTTGCCGGTCGCTTGCCTTCCATGAAACCCGGGTTCGTGCCGACGCGCCCGATCGCGTCTTACCGTTGGTGCACGGAGCCTTCACACTACCCGAAACCAAGAAGAGAGCCGTATGAAAAGCCAAACAGACGTAGACACAGCCGTTCCGAACCTGACTCCATGGTTCCGCCGATGGGGTTCGCTGTTAACTACCACCGCCCTGGTCGTTGGGACGGTCTCGGTATTCGCTCGCGGGCACGATGGGGGGGGCGGCGACGAACAGCAGCACGGGGACCGAGACCGCGAGAATGGTGATGACTATCGCCAAGTGAACCTGGTCTCCGACCAGGCGGGCGTAGCGGTGCTGCAAGACACGAACCTGGTGAATGCCTGGGGGATCTCGTTCAGCAGCACCAGTCCGTTCTGGGTGAGCGCCAACGGCACCGGGAAGGCCCTTCTTTATTCCGTCACGAATCATGACGGGATGACCGTGGTCACCAAGCTCGGGCTCGAAGTCACGATCCCCGGGGATGGCACGCCCACCGGCCAGGTGTTCAATCAATCGAGCGGCTTTAACGGTGACGCGTTCTTATTCGTGAGCGAGGACGGCACAATTTCCGGATGGCGCCAGGCGTTGGGTTCCGCCGCCGAGGTGTTGACGAACCGATCGACCGCGGTTTACAAAGGCGTCACTCTGGCTATGGGTGCCAGCGGAACGGTGCTTCTAGCGGCCAACTTTGCCGAGGCGACCCTCGACGAGTACGACACGAATACGACCTTAATCCAGCAGTTCTCAGATCCAAAAGCCCCTTCCGGCTATGCCCCGTTCAATGTGCAGTCACTCGATGGGATGGTGTTCGTGACATTTGCGAAACAGGATTCCGCCAAGCATGATGATGTTGCTGGGCCGGGAAATGGTCTGATTGACGTGTTTAATCCGAAGACGGGCGCTTTTCATCGCCTGGCCACCGGAACGGATGCGGGCGGCACGCTCAGAGCGATCAATTCGCCCTGGGGTCTTGCCATCGCCCCTGGCAGTTTTGGGCGGCACGCCAATGAACTGCTGGTGGGGAATTTCGGCAGCGGGACCATTATGGCCTTCGACGACCGGGGAGGGTTTCGTGGCCTGCTGCAAGGGGTTGACGAACACCCGCTGGTGATCGACGGCCTGTGGGGCCTGACTTTTGGGAATGGGGGCAGGGCCGGCACGCCAGACAGGCTGTTCTTCAGCGCTGGTCCTGATGGTGAAGGCCACGGTTTATTTGGTCGCATCAGCCCAACCGACGAGGACCGCAACGGTCACCATCACCGAGGAGGTTAGCCCACTGGGCCAAGGCCATCCACTGCACCTTGGCCGTGCCTGACTCGGAACGGCGCGGGTCCTTGAAAAAGGGCCCGCGCCTTCTGATTTTCAAGTCTTGAGCGGCGGTATGCGACCGCCACCTTGCGCGTCTTTCGCCGCCTTTTCCACCGGCCCCCCGGGTCGGGCGCTTGCCAAATTTGTGTGGCAAAATCTTATTCTCCTCTTGCGGAAGACCGTAGGTTGCTTACATATTTTCCGCCTTGAGCGCACGGCTCGAATGGGAAATGACCGAGTAATTTCGTGAACCATTATGAAAGAATACCAAGCTGGAGACATCCGTAACTTCGCCATCGTCGGTCACGCCTCTTCCGGGAAAACCATGCTTAGCGAAGCGATGCTGGCCACCGGTGGAGTGATCAACCGGATGGGTGGAATTGCGGCTGGGTCCACCGTCTCCGATTACCACGATAGCGAACAGCATCGGCAGATCTCGGTTTCCGCCACCCTGATGCATCTCGAATGGCTCGGCAAAAAGTTTAATATCATCGATTGCCCAGGCTACGCGGATTTTATCAGTGAGGGGCTGGGCGCCCTCCGCGTGGGTGATTTCGCGCTGGTCGTCGTTCATGCCAACCATGGCGTGGGAGTCGGCACCGATGCCGCCTGGAAGTACGCGACGGAGGACGACATTCCCAAGATGATCGTCATCAATGGCTTCGATAAAGAGGAGACGGATTTCGAAAAAACCCTGGCCAGCATCAAAGACCACTTCGGCGAGCGCGTGTTCCCGCTCACTCTGCCGGTCAATGCCGGGCCCGGATTCAACCAGGTGCTCGATGTTCCACGCAACGAGATCATCACCTACGCCACCGATAAGAGCGGGAAATTCACGGAAGCACCGGCGGGCGGCCCCTGGGCCGACCGGGTGAAACAACTGCACACGCAGCTCATCGAATACATCGCCGAATCCGATGATAGCCTGATGGAAAAGTTTTTTGCCCAGGGCGGTTTATCCGAAGAAGAGATGCGGGCCGGGTTGCACTCGGCCATCCAAAGGCAAGTGTTTACCCCGGTGTTCGTCACCTCCGCCGAAAACAACATCGGCGTGGCTCGGATGATGGATTTCATCGCCAAGTACGGCTCTTCGCCCGTGGATCGCCAGAAGGTGAAAGCGGCCGATGCCAACGGAAGCCCCGTCGAGGTTGCCCTTCAAGACCCGGATCCCGTGCTCTATGTCTTCAAAACCATGAGCGAAGCGCAATTCGGCGAGTTGTCCTTCTTCCGGATTTATTCCGGCTCGGTCAAGTTCGGCACCGAACTCTATAACACCAACCGTCGGAGCACGGAAAAAATTGGCCAGATTTACCTTCTGAACGGCAAGATGCGCACGAGCGTGCCTTCGTTGAACGCCGGCGATATTGGCGCCGTGGTCAAACTTAAGGATACCCACACGGGTGATACCCTTTGTGGAAGCAAGCGGCTGGTGATCCTGCCGAAGGTTGAGTATCCCCGCCCCAATATTCATGCGGCTCTCCGCAGCAACGCCAAGGGCGAAGAGGACAAAATCGCGTCCGGCCTGTCTGCCCTGCATCATGAGGACCCCACCTTCCTGCACATGGTCGATTCCGAGCTTCACCAGACCGTCCTGTCCGCTCAGGGCGAACTGCACCTGGAGGTTATCGCTGATAAGCTGCGCCGCCGATACAATGTCCACGTGGAGTTGATCGAACCCCGCGTGCGCTATCGCGAAACGATTCGCGGCCGGGGCGAATCGAAATATCGCCATAAGAAACAGACGGGCGGAGCCGGTCAGTTCGCTGAAGTTTGGATGCGCATTGAACCCAAGCCGCGCGATAGCGGTGTCGAGTTTACGCAATCGCTTTCGGGACAGAACGTTGATCGCACGTTTGTGCCCTCGGTCGAGAAAGGTGTCATGAAGGCGTGCGAAGAGGGAATTCTGGCCGGGTACCGGGTGGTGGATGTCAAAATTGATTTCTATGACGGCAAGATGCACCCGGTGGATTCGAAGGACATCGCGTTCCAAATCGCCGGCTATTTCGGATTCAAAGAAGCCTTCACCATGGCCCGTCCGGGCTTGCTCGAACCCATTAACCTCGTCGAAATCCGCATTCCCGAAGATTGTATGGGCAAGGTGATGGGCGATCTCTCCAGCCGGCGTGGCAAGATCCAGGGCATGGACATGGAAGGCTCGTTCCAGGTGATCAAGGCTCATGTCCCCGCCAAGGATCTCTATCGCTACTCCAGCACCCTGCGCTCCTTGACCGGCGGACGCGGCGTCCACGCCGAGTCGTTCAGCCACTACGAAGAAATGCCCCGTGAGGCCGAGCAACGCGTGGTCGAGGAAAGCAAGAAGGCACGGCTGCAACAGGCCGAATAGACTTGGCCTGGCCGTGAGCCGGGCAGGGGCCCCGGAGCACCGGCTTGCAGCCGGCTTCGGTCGTATCCGCCAGCGCGCGCCTTCAACAAGGGGGATCGAACGGTCGGGCCTTTTTTGGGGGCCATTGCCCATTAGCCATTTCTCAGACAGCGGACGATGGGTATCTATGGTTACGGTCCCTTCCGACCAATCTGCTTGAGAGGAAAGAACCCGAAAGGCACCCGCGATTGTGGAAGGGACCGACGGAAGGGGCTGCCGCAGGAACACGCAGGCAAGGAGGATCGCGTTACGTTCACGTGACGCGGGTTAGAACTGCGGTTTCTGACGGCACCCCCGATTTATCGTACTCACCGATTAACGCCACCAACGAACAACTTGAAGCCTTCGTGTACTCGATCGCGCACGATCTGCGCACACCGCTTCGCACGGTGACCGGCTTTTCCCAATTGTTGCAGCAGGACTATGCGGGGCAGCTGGAGCCCACGGCGCACCAGTTGCTGCGGCGTATCCATGCCGCTTCGGAATTCATGGACCGGCTGCTCCTCGATCTGTTGGCCTTCGGCCGGACGGCGCGCGCGCCGATGGATCTGGGACCGGTCGAGGTTCGGAAAGCTCTGGACACTGCGGTGTTTCAGTGCTTGGCCCAAATCGAACAAACCCAGGCGCAGGTCGAGGTCCAAACACCCTTACCGAGAGTCCTGGCGCATGAGGCTACTCTCGGGCAGTGCCTGGCCAACCTGGTGAGCAACGCCGTCAAATTCGTCGCACCCGGGGTGCTTCCGAAGATCCTCCTTCGCACGGAGGAACACGGTGAAAAAGTCCAAATTTGGGTGGAGGACAACGGTCTGGGGATCCCACGGGACCAACAAGAGCGGATTTTTCGGGTGTTTGAGCGTTTGCATGGTGCGCGCTATACCGGAACGGGCATTGGTCTTTCCATTGTGCGCAAAGGCGTCGAGCGCATGGGTGGCCGGGTTGGGCTGGAATCCGAGCCGGGCCGAGGAAGCCACTTTTGGATCGAGTTGCCGAAAGCGCCGTAATCGGGAGGAGGAGTGCCGTTGCGTTGCTTTCGATTGCGGCGTAACTTGGGGTCATGAACATCCTGATTTTCAGGAAACTTTCCTCAGTGAGTTCGTTCACCCCCTCGCTTGCCACCGCGCTGATCCTCTGGGCTGCTGCGCACCTCGCCGCCGTTGCCGACGAAATCCGCATGCAGAACGGAGACACCTACTATGGCCAGGTCCTCTCGTTCAACGGCCAGACGCTGCTTCTCCAGAGCGATATGCTGGGCACAGTGAAGGTGCCACGCGCCAAAGTCTCCGGGATCACCTTCGGAGCCGGTCCCTCCCCTGCGGGTGCCTCCCTCTCACTGAGGACCAACCAAACCCTTCACACTCCTGGTGTGTTATCCGCCACCAACTCCCCCACGGATTTAACTCAGGCGTTTCGCGAACTCGGCGCTAACTCCAATCTTCTGCAGCAGTTCCAAGCGCAGTTGCTGGCGGAAGGTGGACCGCAGGCCAAGAATAAGTTCAATGATCTTTTGGGTGGGTTGATGAGCGGGAAGCTCGATTTAAACGGCCTGAGGGCCGAAGCAAAATCTGCCGCCGGCCAGGCCCGCGCAGCCCGTAAGGACTTGGGTGAAGATGTGGGCGCAGTCATGGACGGTTACCTTGCAATCCTCGATGGCTTTCTCCAGGAAATGGATTCAGCCAAGTCCTCCACCACAAACTCAATCGCGCCTGCCCTCCAGCCGGCAAACACGCGATGAATTGGCACGGCGGGGCCGCGCTTGAGGTTACACGCCACCTCACAGTCAATATCCCGCGCCCAGACAGAAGCTAGCTCAGTGGGTCTTCCCTATGGGGTCCGACGCGGGATGGCCGGTTTGAGCGTCCAAGCCTGGAGGCGCGCGATTTCGAGGATCTTCGGCGCGCGGAAACCCTCTTTGTGAATAATCCACCCTCCGAACAGTCCCGGGGTGTCTTCGGCCACCTGGCGAGCAGGCAAAAAATTAATGTGGCTGGGCAGGGAAACACCGGTATCCGTGGGAAGTTTCCCGGTGCGCTGGAGGGCGCTGTACGTCTGAGCCAGCGCCACCAAAAAATCTCCTGGAGCGACAGTGTCGGGCCCCACAAACACCCGCGCCGGGACACGGTGCTGGGTTTGAATGAAGTTCAGGACATCCAGGGTCGTATCACGAAACGCAAACCAATCCAAATGGGTTTTGGAGGATTCGGGAGGCATTGAACCCGGGCCGAGGAGCCCAGTGGCTTTCAAAGGCGAAGCCGGCTTCTGCCCAGTGATTGCCTGGCCCAAAGCCTTCACCAAAAGTTCGAACTGGTCAGCGGCCGAGTAGGCCCGATCACCAATCACTTGGTAATTGATCCCGGTCGTGTTCACAGCGGCCAGGCGGGAGGCGAGTTCGGAAAGATCACCTTTCGAAGCCCCGGCCGAACGAGTCGCATCTGGGTATAGAACCGGCAGTTCTCCGGCCGTCACGAACCGGACTTCCGGAAACGAGCGGATGTAATCCATATATTCACCAAAGCGCTTGAACGCCGCTGCCGTTTCCTCGGGCGGGAGCTGTGGCGGGGCTTTCCACTGCTCGCGCGGAGGATTCGCGCCTCGTCGAAAATTCACCCCGTCCCAGAACTCGACGTGCACCCACTCGCAGGGATGATAGAAGATGCTGATCAGCCCGCCGCCGTTCTCGGTGAGCAATCTCCTGGCGATGCCGGCGAACTTCTCCTTTCCCGGCTGAACCGCGGCAGGATCATGCAGTTCCATCCGGGTATAGTTCCGGCCCATGTGATAGACGTTTAGCGTGTCAGCGTACCAGAACGGTTTCTCATCCAGCCCAACGTGGTCGCCTTCATCGACGTAACAGGAAACCCCGTGCGGGGCGATCCCTATATTCGGAAGCGCCGCGACGGCTTGCGCGGCCCAGGACGACCCGGGTTGGCCATAACAGACGAGCGTTTTCCTTCCGAACACGCGCCGCACGTCCGCCGCTCCTTCGCCTTCTCGCCGGATAAACTCCGCCATGCCGTCCAGCAGCCCGCACTCGGCGAGATACTCCGAAGGCGTCGGATGAACGGAATGAAAGTTCGCGTGGTAGCCGATGTCGTGCTTTTTGAGCGCGGCGATCACATCGCGCCTTCCGCGTCGTTCGAGAACGCGGGCCTTTTCGCCAACCACCTTGAACGTGGCGCGGATGTGCCGCTCGCTGAGCATCTGAGCCAGCCTCAAGCAAGCATCATCATCGGCCGGCAACAGGTAGTCCTCGGTGTCGAACCAAAGGATGACCTGAATCTGTGGGTTCGGGCCGGCGGCAGCTGCCAGGGACACCTGAAGCACCAACGCGAGCGAAAAAACGGCCAGCAGATGAAGGCGTGCGTTCATGAACCACAGGTTGGCCGACCGGTGGCGACAAGTCGCGAAAAAAATCAGGCCGTCCACGGTCGCCTACTCGCTATGCGCTTGGTGGGCGGCCCCGACGTCGAGTGGGGCAGGGGCGAGTTCGACTGGATGTCCCGGGCGATCCGATGCGAGTGTAATCGGGCGTCCCAAAAGGCGGTTGAATGCGGCCGCGTCGAGTGTTTCGCAGCGGAGCAGCTCATTCGTGATCGCCTCGAGCTGATCGCGGTGCTGGTTCAGGATGGCCTTGGCATCGCCGTAAGCCTCGTCAAGGATCCGCTTCACTTCATCATCAATTTCCTCGGCGGTGCGTTCGCTACAATCACGCTGCAAATGCCCATCCGCGCCCGGCAGATAAACGCCGTTCTGGCGCTGGGCACAACGGACCAACCCGACGGCGTCGCTCATACCGAAAATGCAGACCATCTGCCGGGCCAGGGCGGTGGCGTGGTCCAGGTCGTTTTCCGCGCCCGTCGTGACCTCCTGGAAAACCACTTGCTCGGCGGCGCGCCCTCCGAGCATGCCCCGGATGCGATCGAGCAATTGCGATCGCGTCATGAGAAACTGATCGCCGCTGGGTAGTTGCATGGTGTAACCGAGAGCGGCGCGGCCGCGCGGGATAATGCTGATCTTATGGACAGGATCGGCTCCTTTACAATAGGCGGCGACCAACGCATGGCCGGTTTCGTGGTAGGCCACTCGCCGTTTCTCTTCCTCCTTCAAACGCCGGCTTTTCCGTTCCGGGCCTGCGACCACCTTCTCCACCGCATCCTCCAGGTCCTTTTGCGAAATTTCCCGCGCCTTGCGCCGTGCGGCTAGCAGCGCCGCCTCGTTGGCGGCGTTGGCCAGGTCCGCGCCGGAGAAGCCCGGGGTGGCTTGGGCGATCCGCCGCAAGTCAACGTCCCGCGCGAGGGGCTTACCGCGCACGTGCACCTTCAAGATCGCTTCCCGGCCATCGATATCCGGAGCGTCTACCACCACCTGCCGATCAAAGCGGCCGGGCCGCAAAATGGCGCGATCCAGCACGTCAGGTCGATTCGTCGCCGCCAGCACGATGACCCCCGCATTGGCGGAGAAACCGTCCATTTCCACCAGGAGCTGATTGAGAGTCTGTTCGCGTTCGTCGTTGACGGCTCCGACGTGCACCCCCCGCTGTCGCCCGATCGCATCCAACTCATCGATGAACACGATGCACGGTGCCTTAGCTTTCGCTTGCTGAAAAAGATCCCTCACCCTCGCCGCGCCCACGCCGACAAACATCTCGACAAAATCACTCCCGCTCAAAGAGAAGAAGGGCACGTGCGCCTCCCCGGCCACGGCCTTGGCCAGCAGCGTCTTCCCGGTTCCTGGCGGACCGATGAGCAGCACTCCTTTGGGGATGCTGGCCCCAATCGACTTGTAGCGGTCGGGGTGCTTAAGGAAATCAACCACCTCCTGTAATTCGTATTTCGCTTCCTCGCAACCCGCCACGTCGCCAAACGTGATGCCGGTTTCTTTTTCGGCCACCAACCTGGCTTTGCTCCGGCCGAAGCTGAGAATCGATTCGCCGGAGGCGCCCAGCCTCCGGCTCAGGAAAGACCAAAGCAGGACCATAATCCCAATCGGAATCAGCCAGGAGATCAGGAATTGAGACATGAAACCCGGGCGCTCACCCCGAAAGCTCACACCGGCTGCTTGTAGCTCATCCACCAGCTTCGGATCCTCGACCCGCACCGTTCGAAACAAGAAGGGTTTAGGTCCGGCCATCTTGGCCGCCACCGAGTTCGTTGTGGAGTCCGTCTCGTTGGCCGGTCCGGATTTTGGCCGGATTTCTCCCTGAATATCATCGTCGCGGATCACGCACTTGACGACCTCGTGATTGAGCACATAACTCTTAAACTCACTGTAGGGAATATTCCGGTACGCTATCTGGTTCATCGTGCCCTGCCAAAGCCACAGCAGCAAGAGCATGATGGGCAAATACCAAAGCGGTGAACTCCACTTCGGTGGTTTGGGACGGAATTCCCGTTTCGGTGTTGGCTCTCGTGGGTCCATGTCTTCTTTTCGCGGCACGCTCGTACGCCTTTGCTTTAACCTACGATGCTTCGGCTCAATCACCAAATCCGTCGCCCCTCGGGGGGCGCTTGGGGAAAAGCCGCGCGGGCACAACTTGGGAATCACCGGGCCTGTTGCAGACCAGACCGCGGGAGCGGCTCGCCCCGCTCCCGCCAAATCCGCCGCCGGCTAGTTGGAGGTCTTTTTGGTGTTCTCGACCACCACGTAGTGGGTGCCTCCTCCGCCGCCGGCCCCTTTGCTCCAGACCCGCAACAAGACACGCGTGCCGTTCGACCGTTGGCTCAGGCGCGAAGCGTCCTCCGCGTTGTGAACGGGTTGCCGATTGACGCCGACAATGACGTCCCCGGGTTGCAACCCCGCCTGCGCCGCGTTCGACCCGGGGTCAACGCTCGCGACGAGTGCGCCTTGAACACTGTTCGGGATATCGAATTGTTGCCGCGCGGCGGCATCAAGGTCGGTAACCTCAACCCCGTCCAGCACATCCTGGTTGGGATGACCCTCGGGTTGCTCAGGCT
>Ga0105240_10006655_pt1 | contig 16959 bp, 20 predicted proteins | sample KBSC54metaG_FD_80426 | JGI IMG/M metagenome (GOLD analysis project Ga0105240, IMG submission 80426) | Corn rhizosphere microbial communities from Kellogg Biological Station, Michigan, USA - KBS C5-4 metaG | ecosystem: Host-associated > Plants > Roots > Rhizosphere > Soil | place: Michigan, USA...
TTGTGGATGCCGGTGAGCAGGCGAATCTCCACTCCCCGCCGAGCATGGGACAGATACCGAGAGACGAAATCGGAATCCAAATAGGGGTCGACGAACAGGATGTCTTTGCTGGCTTCCTCGATTAGCTTTCGAAGGCTGTCGAAATAGTGAAACACCGCTCCACTGCCGACCGCAATGCTCACGGGTCCGACGGTCTTCATGCGAAGATCGCTCTGCACCTGATGCAGAAGGACCATCAGCGAGTTGAACCCCTTATCGTGAGCCATGCCCATCCCATCCTGAACCATGTGAGCGTAGCCTTCTGCGGCGGGCCCGCGCATCGGATTCCAGGCGGCGACCACAGCCACCGCTCTCCCCAGCCATTGAAAACTTGAAGGATCCGAGTTCAGGAGGGAGGCCTGTGGAGGCATCGTCCGTAGGATATCCTCCACCTCGGCAAGGAGCTGCTCGTCCGTCACTCTTCCCTCCGTTCTCGCCGCATGCGCCTGCCCCCTCGCGAATCTCGCAAACCCCTTCACCGGATCCTGCTTGAGCGCCTTCGCTACCGCGACGAACTCGACCACATCCAGCCGCCGCCAAACCATTCACTCTGATTCTGCCCGAGCCGCAGAATCAGAGTGGCAGCATCTTTCATTCCAATTCTTCCTTCATGTGCTCGCGAACTCCTCGGAACCAGGGCGTCCGGTCACGTCGGCAGTGATCAATTGAAATGTCCGGTAGGCGCTCACTCATTCTCGGACGCAGCTCAGCGGCTCCGTCCTTCAGCCTTGCGGTTTTGCTTACCAGCAAGAAACTCCTGAAATCGCTTTCCGAACTCCATACCCAGAGCCTGACGAGTTAGCCCCACGAATGTAAAGTACACGCCGCGAGACCGCCTTTCAGCGTCATCATCGGTGTCGTCCTCATCCTCAGTGTGCGCGAACATTCTGTCGCTTTCAACGACCTTGTCTCGCTGGCGCAGGAGCATTTCCCGCAATTGCTTTACAGTCTCAATCCCCATCGAAAATAGCTCATCAAGAAGCTCGTCATATGCCTCTTGATCTTCGCGATTCTCTGGCGGAAAGATCTCACCGAGCGTGATCTCTACTAGATCCACGTTCAAGCGCTCGGAGCCAGCAGGCGCAGCGACCTTCTCTCCGACGTACTCTCGACGTTCAAGCAGCACACGCTCGAATTCAAGATCAACGATTTCAAGCAGTGCCGATACTCGGTGGATGCTCCGACGCAACGGCGGCGGAACACTCTGTTCGTGCTTGTATTGCAGCTTGTGCGACGCTGCCGCCCAGATATGTTGCGCTAGAGTTCTGACCTGAATTTCGATCTGCAGCTCGCCGAGGGCGGCGAAGGTTGGAACAGCGAACCAGCCTTTGGCTAGTTTCACGGTGTAGTGCTGCGACTGATACCCAAACTGCACTTCCGTGAGCCGACTCGCCGTATCCTCGATCTTGACAACGTCGAATTGAGAACCAAGCAGCTTACCCACGACCTCTAGGTCCGTGCGGAACAGAAGAATCACTCGTATTCCGACGAAGTCGCCGACTTCCGTAATGGATCTGACATCAAGTGCCTTGCGCTGAAGCTTCTCTTCGATCGAGGCCCACGACTTCACGCGACTCTCTAGGGGCACGCCAAGCGTGATGCCCTTGTCTAGAAAGAGACGATCCAGCTGCTCAGTAACGGCACGACGCAGCCGCTCGGCCCTTTCTGACTCCTTCTGATACGAACTCTTCAGCGCTTCGACGTCCACTATCCCCCCAAAACGCCAGTAGACCCTTGTCCCTTTGCTTGCTTACTTTTTGGCCTTCCTCGGCTCGTCGTACTTCTTTTGCATTGCTTTCCCTGAAGTACGTCGCACGTGGAGCGACTCGCTCGCGGAGTTACAGCGCGCCAAGATAGCCGCGCAACGCAATAATCTCCCCAGGAATTGCCTGGGCCTCTCTCAACCACAATGCGAACGTCGCCTGAATTAGGGCCTGCTGATCCGCGAACCCAATCGAGCGCGCGATAGCATTGAGCACCTGCTTTCCCTCGCACACCTTCCACAGACCAGCATCCTGCCGCCTCCTTCCGTATGCATCAACACTGATGTTCAGCAGTCTCCGGAGCGCCTCCGCATCATCTCCCGCGAACCGCGTCGTAGCGACAATATCGTCGATGGCCCCTCCCCGATCATCCGAGAATCGACCCCAAGCGCCCCTTTTGGCTGCATCTTTTACGGCGTCGCTAATTTCTGGGAGGCGCTTTGCATTCGGCGTTGCCATCGCGTGCTGGAAGATCCAACTCCCCGCGCGATCATCGGCGGCAGCTTGGATGACTGCACTGGGATCCTCTTGCGGCCTCCCGTTTTGATTCAAGAGCAGCCGAAGCACCGCTGGGCAGATGAACAGGTTCTCGACCTCATGAACTGGTAAAATATAGACGCCGAAAGCTGCGGCCAACTTCTGAGCTTCCGCGTCAGAAATCCAATCGCGGTCGATAACACCACCAATTCTGATGTGCGTCTCACCCTCGTTAGACAGTGACCGTAGCGCACTCACACGTCGCGTCACTTCCTTACCGGAGCCGCACTCCACAAATCGATAGTCAGTCATCGAGCCCGCGAGATTCCTGAAACGTTCCCGTTCGCCGACGCTCTCCTCCCCCTCAACGAACACGAACCTCAGCTTCGAAATCGAAAAAGCTGGTGTGCCGACTGCGCGTGCCAATGCTGAGAGTATGGGGCGGGAATCCATCCTAGCGACGGTGTCAATTTTCTTCGTTTCGTGATTCTTCTCAAGAATGAAGGTTGCCTGTTGACCGGCTGCCTCAACTGCCTCAAGCGAGTGTGTCGCTACCCAGATCTGCCCTTTCGTGACTGTGCTAGTCAGATAGGCAACCCAGGCGCGAATGAGGTCAGCATTGAGGTGTAGTTCAGGCTCATCAAGGAGGAAAAGCCCATGCTTCAGCTGAAATCGATCGATTTGGCCGATCAGGAATGCGATCTCCCGCTCGCCTCCGCTGAGCTGATCGAAAGACAGCTCCTTACCGGTTGTGTCAAACATGAGCGTCTTTCGTTTCGCATCGACGCCCACGAACACGATATGGGGGAGCACCTTTTGAAGTGCCTCCTTGTACGCGAAGAAATGATCGACAAATTGGGGGTCTGGTAAGTCCAGCTCTCTCGCCCTACGAAACTCCGCCATGAGGCGCGTGCCGGATTGATTCTCTTGGCCAAGAAAATACTTTATCCACTCGTCGTATAGCGTAGTGGTCGGTCTAAACGATCGGCCACGTGTGAACTCCAGGCCTTCCCAATCCGTTTCGTAGGCTTGTGCAACCTCATGAATCTGGATGGTTTTCTTCGGGTATGCGCGGTCAGCGTCTAACGAGAGAAAGTGTACATCGCTGGAACGTCGAAGACTTCCGACAATAGCTTCCGCGAGTTGCAATCGGTCGCCTTCTGGTGCATTGCCTCCAGCTTCGATTCTCGTGCTGGTTTGATGTTCCGACCTTCTACTGGTGATCGTAATGGTGCGATCCCAATCGCCGAATGCGGCATGCTCCCGAAGTCCCTCGTCGACCGCGGCGCTGACACCCGGAGCAATAGAGAACCGCAACGAAAAACTATGGATGTCGTTAAACGGATCACCGCGTGGCAAGTCAACTCCTTGCGCCAGTCCGAGTCGATGTGCGCACGAGGCAATCAACTCAAGGATTTGGCTCTTCCCCGCCCCGTTCGCGCCGACGATGCAGACGAGCGTCACATTCTCGTCGAGACTTAGCGTCAGATTCTGAAAGTGACGCCACTCGATGATGTTGATCTCGCGTATTCGCATTCACTGATACCAACCAACAGGAGTAAGCGCATAGGCAACGGAATACTTCGCAAGGGAGAGTAGATGGGGCGCGGCTTCCAGCCGACGGAGCCGTGGGTCGCGAAGGGAGCTGCCCGTTGTGACACCTGGCGTCACCTCTTCCCCTTCTTCGGCTCCTCGTACTTCTTCAGCAGATCCTCGATGGCCTCACGGAACAGTGCCGCCTGCGGAATGCGCGTGCGTTTCGATAGCGCCTTCACGGCCTCCTGTGTCTCGGGAGTCAAGTAGAGCGTGACTTGCGCTTGACGGCCTTTTTGATGAACCATGTGCTCTGATGGGTATTTACAGGTAAATAAGTTTTTGGTATCGTTACACTGTGGGCATGGGCTTCTTCGGAGCCCCGCTCGTCACACTCCATTGTCCGCCCAAGTGGCGTTACACGGACAGTAGTCGACCCAGAATACTTCTTCTCACAACGATCAGGCGGCGCCCGGCGGTGCGCAAACACCAACCGGACGCCTGGCCACGAAACACCGTATGAGGGTGTTGCATGGTTGCCAAATATTCTAGCCGCGGACAGCGGCGGAAAGGGCACGTCGGGAAGGTTTTTCCTGACAAAAGTCTGAAATCCCTGGGAGGGAATTCGGGCCCGGTTTCTGTCGCCTCTCGACAGTCCCCTCCGGCCTCGAAGACGTCGTCCGCGACGGGTTCGAGGACGAGCAGCAGTAGCGTCGGGCCTCATTTGACCGACAAAAGACCGAATTCTTTAGACAACAGTTCGGGTCGGAATCCTTCTGCCTCTTCACTTTTCCGCTCGGGCTCCCACACGGCCGCAAAGCCCTTGGATTTGCGGACGAGCCCCTCGAAGTCCTCGTCTGCGACGGATTCGAGGCCGAACGCGATTCTCGCGCGGCTCTCGGAGAACCTGCGACGCCTGCGCCAGGCGCGTGGGGACACCCAGCGCGAGCTGGCCCACCGCTGTGGCTTCACCCACACCTACATCAGCAATGTCGAGCAGGGTCGGATCAACCTCACCCTGGCCAATCTGGAAACGCTCGCGCGGGGGCTTAACTGCTGCGCCACCGATCTGGTGCGCCGGCCCCCGCCCCGCCCGACCGTCGCGACGGCCTCCCCGCCGGCGCCGAATCACGGGGGGACCCGTGAGCACTCCTAAACATCGAATTCGACGGCGCCCTCCGGCCCGCGGGATCCGGCCGCACAGCGCTTCGATGTGCGGACGAACGCCCTTATTGCCGAACTGGAGCGCATACAAGATCGCATCGGCATCGCCCGATCGACCTGCATGACCGCGCAGAGTGCGCTGGAGGGTTCGGGCGTGGCGCGCGGGATCGATATCGCCCGTGCGTTGGGCTTTGGCGCGAGCGCAGTGCTGGGCGTGGAGCTCAGCCGGCTGTATGCGCTCATCCACGGTCTGAAAGAAGGCCGGCCGCTCGCCGAATGGATCGGCCGGTGGCGCCCATGAGTGCTGCGCACCGCACATTCAAGAATGCGCGCCGCGGCGCGCTCAAGAATCGCAGCGCGGCTGCACCGCCAGGTTCCGCCGGCTCCCGATCCCCGCTGACGCCGTCTCGCACACATCCCCGTTCTCGCTCGGGCTCCGGATCGGGCGAAAAGACTGTGGGTTTGCGCACGCACGCTTCCCATCCGGCCGCACAGCCCTTCGATGTGCGAACGATCGATCTCATCCACGATCGGCTGCACGGCGCCTGGGCGGACTTAAAGGATTGCGTCGATGGCCGGCACGGCCACGGCGCGAAGGCCCAGCGCATCGAGCGCGACGCCGCGGAAGTCATCGCCGCCGCGTGCAGCCAGCTGCGAGTGCTCCTGCGCTATGCACGCAGCCTCCAGCCGGCGCCGGCGCCGGCGCGCGACCCGAAGCCGACGGCTCGGAAGGCGCGCCGATGAGGGCGATCCCGCGCACGACGCGCGTCCCGAACAGGCTCGGACCCGCGGGACGGCCCCGGCGCAGCCGGCCGGCCGCACAGCGCTTCGATGTGCGGCCGCATGCCGAAGAGACGTCTGCGGAGGTGCCGACGAACCCGCCTTCCGCCTCTCGGTCTTCGTCTCTCTCCTCCCACCCGGCCGCACAGCGCTTCGATGTGCGGACGAATAGAGCCCGGAAGGCGAGCCCGGAGATCCTCGAGCGGTTGTCGCAGAACCTGACGCGGTTGCGCCGGGCGCGCGGGCTGACGCAACGGGCACTCGCCCAGCGCTGCGGCGTCACCAAGGCCTACGTCAGCAACATCGAGCAGGGAACGATCAACGTCACCCTGGCGACGCTGGAGACCTTGGCGCAGGGGCTCTTCTGTTGCGTCACCGACCTGCTGCGACAGCCCCCGCCCCGCCCGACCCTCGCGACGGCTTCGCCACCGGCGCCGAATCACGAGGAGACTCGTGAGCAGTCCTAACGACGGGCGCGACCGCCAGGTCGTCGCGCGCGCGTGGGGGAGCGTCCTGCGCGCCGCGCGCGAAGCCGCCGGGATGAGTCAGGAAACCCTCGCCACGCGCGCTCACCTCGATCGCACCTACCCCTCGCTCCTCGAGCGCGGGCGGCGCACCCCCACCCTCACCAGCCTCTTCGCGATCAGCCGCGCCCTGAACGTGCACCCGTCCGCGCTCGTCGAGCGCACCTGGCTCGCCTACCGGGCCGGCTGCGCCGGGGCACACCTTCCGGAGGGCGCGCCGCCCCCGCCCAATCCGCCGGCTGCGCCGGAGCGCGTGCTCGGGACAGCGGATGAGGACTGACGCATGCCGTGGCCGCGCCGTGCACACCCTGCTTGGGTTATCTGCCCTCTCCTCTCCCGGGCTCCACCCTCGATCTTCTGTGTGCGCACGGACGGTCGAAAGAGTTCGAACGCACACAGGAGATCGAAATGCTCATTCTCACTCGCCGCCCGAACGAAACGCTCTGTATCGGCGATGACGTCCGTATCACCGTGCTGGGCGTGAACGGCGCCCAGGTCCGTCTCGGCATTCAAGCCCCTCGCTCGGTTGTCGTCGATCGCGAAGAGATCTACCAACGCAAGCACGCCGAGAAGTCCTCACCCGATGCGCGGGGGTCCATAGACGGAACCTCGACCCCGGATTAGCATCTGAAGCGTTCGCACCTCTCTCGGATGGGGCTATGCGAAAAGTTCACATCCCCGTGTTCGCACTGTGGGCCGTGGGGGCCGCCGCCGGCCTGAGGGTCGCGCCCTGCACCGCAGGCCCTCCCCACTTCGGTGTTCCCGAGCCGTCAGGACAAGGGAGCCGGTCCACTCCGCAGTGGCCCCGGATCACACCGAACCTCAAGAACGTCGACATCCGCGAGCTCGCGGATACCGTGCGCACCGTGACCGGGAAGAACCTCGTGATCGATCCCGCCGTACACGGGGAGGTCACGTTGGTCTGCTCGGCGTCCCTGACACCGTCGGCGTTCTATGAAGTCTTTCTAGCGATTCTCGACGCACACGGCTGGAGGGCCGTCCCCGACGGCGCGGTCGTCAAGGTGGTTCCCGCCCCCCAGGCACCCCGCCGTCCCGTGGCGGGCACGCCCGATGAGATCATGACGGAAGTGGTGGAAGTGAAGAACGTGAGCGTCGCGCGGCTCGCGCCCGTCATCCAGCCGCTCCTCTCCGCCGACGGGCGTTTGATGGCCTACACCCCCGCCAACTTCTTGGTGTTCTCCGATCACGTGAGCCACCGGGACCGCCTCGTCCGCATCATCCATCGACTCGATGCACGCGGTAACGAAGATCTTCAAATCCCCCCAGAAGAATCGGCGCCGTCGAACCCGTAAGCCTCTCCCCTCACCGTCGACCGCCAAGAGCTCGATGCCCGCAAACGCGCGAAACCGAATTGCATGGACCATGGCCTCTGGGGAGCACGCCCGCGTCGACCACGCAGGGCCTGTGCCACCGTGATAGGCACTCCTCACGATTCCCGTAGCCGCCTCATTCCCGGGTGGAGTCATTTCGACGCGCAAACAGAAAGCATCCGGCCAGTACCGACAAGATCAGCCAAGCGACCACGCCGAATACCTTTGCCAGCCACCGTATGGACGATGGGCCCGAACGAGAATGCAAACAATGCCATCAAGACCACTGCCCCTAGAGGATGCGATCAAACCGCGGTTTGGAATTACGCCGTGTGCCGCAGCAGCGCAAGATTCATTGTTGAGAACTCACTTGAAAGGCGCGCGCCTTTCCGCGTACTCATCATCGCAGCAGCATGACACGCGCTCCATCCGCGTCAGATCGCCCGGCCTTGCGACGTGGACGCGGCGCGTGTTAGTGTCCCAACATAACGCGAAGAATCATCATTCGTCAGCTGTGCTGACAGGAACAGGGAGGAACAATGGAACCGCAGTTTGATCGGTGCAAACATTTCACCTTTCTGACCCGCACGCGGCGCCGCAGCGTGCGCGTAACGCTTGCCCTATGGTGCGCACTGGCGATGCTCCCGATGCCGCGAGCGCAGGCTCAGGCCTATTCCACGTACGCGGTGGGACATATCACCCGGGTCTCATTCGCAACCAACGGCGTGATAATCATGCTCGATGTGGGAGTGCCCGCCAATTGTACCGGCGTCGCCTACGGCTGGCTGGTCGTGAGCTCCGCGAGCACTCCCCTGGTGGCCTTTGTGACGGGCCTCTGGATGCGCGGGGATGCCCCTCAGAAGCAGCTCGTGGTCTACACCTCGGGTATCGACTCAACGGGGGCCTGCCAGGTCAATCAGATCGATACAGGATCCGCGGGCTGAGCACGGGGTCGAAGGAACCTCTAACACACCTCCGAGATCTGGAGACCTGACTCGGCTGTCCCTCACCCGGCCGCCGGTACCAGTACACTACGCAATGGCGGAGCAGTCTTTCTGTCACTCTCGAACCCTCGCGCTAAGCCAGCGGCACAGGTCCTATGCGATGCAATAGAGCGCATATCTTGTCGTGAGGCCGGAACTCCATCGATTCGTAAGAGTATCTTCCGCCTTTTAGTGAGGACTGCAATGCATGCGGGACTGCTGCACCCTCATACACCGAATCGAACAAATGATAAGGACCCGGTGTTGCTTCAAAGGTCCCAAGTGAGCTAAACGAAAGCGTGTCTAATTCTGCCGAATCCAGCGCAGCCATCAGTGCCGCCTCGGAGTCGGCCCAGCGCCACCGAACAAGCAAGACTGTTCCGGGGTGAATCTCTATCAAAGCAGTGCGATCCGGTTCGTCGCCCAGTACCAAAGCCTGAGCGTCTCCGATCAGCAAAGCTGCGATCTCGTCTTTAATGTCGCATGCACGGGCGTAGTCACTGATACTTCCATGGGCGGCCGAGTTTCCGTGCCAGTTGCTCAATGAGCGCCTTGGCGCAAACAGCAATGGCCCCCCTCCAGACTCTATCCACTGAGGGCGTGATCCTGTGATGTTCATGCTAGCCCGCGACACGTTGCTTGTTCACAACAAAATCCTGGCCTAGTTGTTCTCCGACGCGGCGTTCTCCTTTGGTGGCGGCGGGGGCGGCGGGGTTGGCGTATCCGTAGACCCTGCCTGGCGAACCTCCCCACCCTGCTTCCGACTGCAAGGTAGACATTGAGGATACAGTCTTTGCGGCTTTCCCGTGGTGTTAGTTGCACTTGGCGGCTGATGATCGGGCACAAAGTTGCCGCTCCTTGTCCCCGGGTCGGTACTGCCGCAGGTATGGCACCCCGTCGTATTGCCGATTTCATTGATTTTTTTGCGCTCCTCCGGCGTGAAATCCCTATCCGGTCCTCTCGCCGGTATCGATTCTCCAGCGTGTTCTCCCGGAGTGAGGGTACTCCCACTCTTTGACTCCGGAGGCGACGGCGCAGATGGACCAATGCCCGATGGCGGAAGGGGTGCAAGCGGCGGGCCCTCCGATTCATTGAGCATAGACTGAATCGACTGTATGCCGTCAACAACCCCTTGATAGCAGCTTGGCATTGCGGCACAGATGAGCCCGCCTATAACTGCGCCGCCACCGATAACGAACGCGAGTTCGTTGTGACCCGTGGGATCGATCCTGTCCTCGGGGTCGTTGTACGCATATGCGTAGAGATTGAGGTCGTCCTGGTAACCGATTGGATCGGTTTGCATGAACCGTCCGAGCGCGGCGTTGTACATCCGTGCTTTGTAATAGTGCAGGCCGAGTTCCGGGATATATGCTTGGCCGGTGTACTGGAATCGCCCCTGGTTCGATGGGCCAGGGATTCCATACGAGTCGTATTGATTGATCGCCAAAGTACCGCCATTGCCGTCGGTGATAGCGATGATAGAGCCGTCGTGGTCAGCATGAAGATAACGCCGGTTCGAAGGACCGACCACAGAACCCTCGTACCACACAATGGGATTATCACCGGCAGGCCCATACGCGTAACGCCGGAGCGTGCTTCCACTGGCGTCGCTCTCAAGGGAAATTCGGTCGTCGTCGTACAGAAACGTAGTGACGTTCGAGCCGCTCGCCAGCTGATACAGACGTCCGAGGGGATCGTATGTCAGAGACGCGTTGTGGGCGCCACTTGCCACCGTGAGATGATTCTCCAAATCGTAAGAGTAGGTTGTAGATCCGTCCGATGTGAGATTGCCTCGGGCATCCCAAGAAAAGGAAACACCACCTACTGCCGAGTATTCGTTGAGACCGTTAGGTGTGTAGCTCTGAGTGACGCTGTTGACCAGTGGGCCGTATTCAGGATTCGAGAGCGTCAGGCTTGTGATCTGATTATCGGGGTTATAGCCAAACGGCGAGAATGAAGCATTGTCGGCCGAGTTGGCGAGCGTGTGTGAAAGGGAACTTAACCGCGAAATGGTGTCGTATCCGAATCCTGTCGTGGTGACCCCGCCACCCCGCGTGATCTGCTGGAGTCGACCCTGACCGTCATAACCGTAGGCGGACAACAGCGTACTGCCATTCTCTAACACTTGTGTCAGATGATCCAATCCATCGTAGTTGTACTTGATATAATTCCCATCTGGATGGCTCACCTGGACACGATTGCCATCTGCATCATACTGATACGACATTGTCTGGGCGGTCCCGCTCAGATTCACCGTCTCCGTGTGCACGTTTCCAAACCCATCGTAGGTGTTCGAGACGCCGGCCCCCGTTGGCGAGTTATAATTGGCGTGCAGCCGGAGGTTACGCAAATCGTAAGCGTAATAGACGCTCACGCCCCAGGAGCTCGGCCACTGCTTCAGCGTCAAGCGATCGAGCGCGTCATACGTGTAACTGATGGTCTGCGAATCACGAGTTACGAGGGTCTTACGGTTGTTGTTAGCGTCATAAGTGTATTGCTCGAAGTCTGTCGTGCTCGAGGTGCCCGTGGTTGTTTTGGACGGAAATTGCGTTTCCCATAGCCTGTCCAGGCCGTCATAAGTATTGGTCGTCAGGTTCCCATTGGCGTCTTGGAGCGTGTGCGCCAAATGGTTGGCCGTGTACGTGATCGCTTCATACGTCTCTTGAATCGAAGTACCATAGGCGCGCTGGATAGTTAAAGGGCGATTCGTCGCATCATAGGTGGTATACGTAATGCGGTCGGAGCCATACACGTCCGGCGTGGTCAGCTGACAAGCATTCGTCGTCGGGCTGAACTGCGCGGGATTCATGCGAGTCGCGACACACTGCTGGCGACCCATGATGTCATACGAATATTGCGTGAATTGGTAGGTAACGCCACCTGATGACAGTTGCTTCCAAACCAATCGTCCCATTGAGTCGTAGCCATAGCTTTCGGTCTGGAAGACGGTGTAACTGGGCCAGGAGGCGGGCGCGACACTCTCCGACTGCCAGGTGGCGAGCGAGCCTTTCTCCAGCATCGAGAGCAAGCCCGCCGAGTTGTAGGTTCTCCTGGTCGCCAGATAGATCACTGGCCCCGTTCCCGAATACGGCTCGATTTCGCCCGTGAGCAGACCACCTGTACTGTATCGGTACCCGGTCGTATAGGCCGACGGCGCTGCTTGCGAAAAGCTCGTAGTCGAAACCAAGGCCGCACTGAGCGCGAGGACGATCACGCCTACAATGCTCGAGACCCGATTAGTCCACCGCATGCACGTTCTCCCTTTTACGCGAGCCCTACTAGGGACAACTCGTCAGTCCAGCGTTCGGCCGGGTTTCGCTGATCCTATTCCCCTGTGGATCGTACCCATAGCAGGTTCGATGGGTGACGCCATCAGCCGTAATAGCGATTCCCCGTAGAAACAAGTTATTCGGGCCCGAATCAGGGCCATATTCATAGGTCTTGACGACTTGGTCGCCGGGCGTCGCGCACCCCGTCGGCGTCGCGGCGCTGGCGCGGCACACGGTTTCAGTGGCCACCACCCAGATTGGCGCCGCTGACTTCACATACGCCCCCGCAGCATTGAGCATCCAGGCATAGCGCTGCGTGTAGGTGTATGTGGTTTGCGGTCGAATTCCATTCGAATCGGCCGGCAACGTGGCCGTCAGCACTCCGCCATGGGCTGGATCGTACGTGTAGTCGGTCTCATTGAGGAGTCCATCCTTGACCCAGGTCGGTTCGTTGCAGGAAACGGGGCCGTTATTGCATGGATAGTATGCCGATCGCGTCACTTGAGTTAATGGAGACCCTGGCTTGGGAACCGCCGTCTCTTGTGTGAGGTTACCGCGGCTGTCCCACGTGAACTGACTCTGGTTCCCTTCAGGCTTGATGGCACTCGAGATCCGCCCATAGATCCCGGTGTTGAACTGAACCCCGTCCTGATCTGTCAGTTGAATAAGTGGGTTGGTGCCCGGAAGTAGAGTTGCCTGAGCATTCGGAAGGCAATTATACAGTGACACTTGTGTTCCGCTTCCCACAGGGCTCGTGAATCCGTACGTGGCCGTTGAACACAGCGTGTTGGTCGGTGAGCCCGGATTTCCGGTGTAACTCCAAGTCTGACCGTCTCGGACAACCTTTAAGACGTAGCCTTGATACGGAACCCCGGATGCCCCTTCAAACGAGTACTGGGGGCAGTTGTTGTCGCAGTAAGTGTAGACGACGTTGTCCGTGCTGGCGCTTGAAGGTAGCTTGATCGCGACCGTGCGGTAGCTCGTATCCTCGGTATATCTCGTGGCACGACCGGCCGCATCCGTAATCGTAACGTAGTACCCGCCTCCAGGCGCTGCCTGAAACGAATAGGTCGCCGTGGGCCACACCCTCTGCAACGAGCACGTACTTGCGGTAGGACTGCAGTACTCATACGCGTTGTTGATCGCCGTGACGCTGCTCAGCGACCAAAGCCCTGGCGAAACTTGGGAATAGGTGTATTTCAACTGCAGGCCGTCGCTGCGGGTGATCGATTTCAGAAATGGGGCACCGGTTCCGTCGTTCACGTACCAGTAAGTTAGGACGCGACCGTCAGGATAGAGGATCTGCTGCGGCGTACCGACGCTCCCACTCTGGCTAAACACCACTGTGGTGCCATCGCGCTGTACATAGTAAGCCGTTGTTCCGTCCGTGCTATAGCTCAAGCTGCTTCCAGTGAAATCGGAAGCCGTGAACGTGTGGCATCCGTAAAAATACTCCGTTGCGCTCCCCAAAATGACACGTATATAGACCGGTTGAGTCGGACTGCAGACGTTGTAATTGTCAGCTGCCGGCCAATACAGACTGCCGAAGAAGTTGTCGAAACCGATGAAGCCCGGCGCCGTCCCGCCGCCTTGAATGCCCAAGGGCCCAACTAAGCCGCCGGCGCCAAATGTCGTGTGTGTAAACGGGAGCCCCCGCGAGCCAATAAATGTGTCCGTCTGCCGCAAAGAGACGCCAAACGACAGCAAGTCCACGCCGTTCTCGTCTACGAGGCTGTACTCCGGCTGCGGTAGCTGCGCTATTTGTGCAGCACTCGTGCGCACCACAAGTGCGTTGATGCTTATGCCGAGGCTGATCAGCGCCGCCGAGCGCATGACCCCTTTTCCCACCTGCATCAACCAAGGCATCGAGTGAGCCGTCCTCATCGTCTCGCTCCTTCCCGCAAGTGATGGTCCGTGATCTCGTTTTCGTCGCTGCTGCTATTTCGGGGAGTCACCATGGTCGTTCCCTCATATTTCTCTCATTTCATGGCCGCTCGTCAGTTTTGCAATAACAGTTGCAGCACCGCGGGCAACCACAAGAGGTTTTGAACATGGATCGTGAACGTGGTGATCTGCCTAGGGTGTGTGGCGTCCCCTGAGTAGGTAGCGGTGATGGTATGAACGCCATTCGGAAAGCCCTCCAGAATCACGCTCGCCTCTCCATTGGAGACCTGAGTAGACCCCAAGAACACGCCGTTCTCCGTAAAGTCGACAGTGCCGGTCGCAGACGAATCGCTGATAGAGACCGTTAGCGGTGCGCCGGCGGAGGTAACATTGACAATATTGTTACCCATCCCTAAAACGACGGGCGTCTGGGCCGGCACGCCACTCACCACATAGCTCAGTCGATTCCCCGCCGGGTCATAATTGAACGTCTGCTGTGTGCCGGACCCCGCACCGCTCGTAATCTGCGACGTGTGGAGCCGGCCCAGCGCGTCGTAGGTATATGTCATCGTCTGGTCTGCGTAAGCTGCGCCGCAGGCACAGAATAGGCTTGCTGCTCCCATCGAGATCCAATTCTTTGTTCTCATCGTCCCTCCCGGAGCCTTTGCAACGTCGACTCCTCCTGCGGCACTCCCGGCGCGTAGCTTCAACTTCGACCGGCTTGCCGGCCGCTCCGCTGCCACGGCTATACGACGGAGCCCGCCGATCATGGCGACACCCAGATCCGATCCATTTGCAGATAACCATCCACGACGCCCCACATTTGTACGTGGACCGTCGCGCCACTCGCCTGGGCGGACAGCAGAGTGGCGTACAACCGGTTGCCGAAGTTCTGGTTGGCGCTCGTATAGTAGATCGCAGCGTTGTACATAGAGACGCCAGAAATGCCCACCGAGGCGAGAGTGTTCGGGTCGACGGGCGTGTCGAAGTACAGCAGGATGGCATCGGCTGAATTGACATACGCCGACGCGACCAGCCCCGTGTAGTCGCAATATGGATTACCGTTGTACAGGTAACACTGCGGAGCACTCGCGCGCGCGGACACACCGACCCCCATCATCACGACCCACCCGACCACGCACATCCGACGCGCCAGAAATAGGGGCCCGATCGTTCGGGCAATGCATTTCATAACGTGCTTCATCGAGCATCTCTCCAAGCGCAAGCTTTTGCCCCGAATGTCTCCATTCGCACAGATCTCACTCGCATCACCAGTCAGTCGCACTGGTTTCACAAGAACCTGCCAATGCCCCTCAAAAAAACCGCCCAAGCGACGCTGAATCATTCGAATCGCATTTGTCCTTCTCATCGGGTTTCCTCTGAAACCGTCACAGTCTCGCCGCCGACCGGCTCTCTCAGTTGATCGCCTGAATGCCCTCGATGTAACACGCCGCCCACCCGGAGACACCCGGGTCGTAGTAGTAGTCCAGGGTCACTTCTTTTCCGGCCGCCATGGCCATGAGCGCAATGGCGAGCTTCCCGTTCTGATACTGTGTGTTGCCCGCACCAGGCGCGTAATTGATGTCATACAGGTACAACCCGTTGCCGTTCGAGCAGGCCGCATTCACGGGGGCGCTGAAGTAGACGAATGGCGAGCCCATTTCATTGTGGTAAATCTGGGTGATCAAGACGGGTGCGGTAGTCGTCGTTCGCGTGTACGCCGCCTGCGCCGCAGAGCACGCCAGAATTCCCGCGATCCCCAGGACGGCGAGAACAGCTCTGTTCATCGGACTCTCCCCTCCTCCCCACGATTTCCCTTCTGCCGTCACCCGCGGTGCCGGCGATCTTTCAGTAGCTGCGCCGCCGTCTGCGAACCCCTCACCACTGGATCTGGACCCCTGAGATTCGACACCCGGGGCCGTCCCCATCGTTGTACCCCAGTTCGATGAGTTTGCCCGTGAGCTGTGCGGCCAGAATCATCGCGTACATGCGCCGGCCGTTTTCCACGTTGCCGTAATAGTCGCCGGTCTCCCGCAACTCGAGCCGGTTGTAGAGGCACGTCCCGAGCGACGTGAAACCGGCCGGATAGAAATAGGTCACGCCGTTATCCGCGACGATGTTGAGGGTCGTAAACCCCGTGCTTTGGTAGTTCCCCGCCCAGGCGCTGGAGCACACCATCAGCGACGCCGCGAAGACCTTCCCCACTGTCTGAAATCTCATGACGCACCCTCCTCGCCTTCAAAGACCGCCTTCAGTTCTGCATCAGATAGATCGAGCAACACGGGTCCACGGTGTTGTAGGTGACCGTGGGCCCCGCGTACCAGTCCTGCGGCGCACATTGGTCGCTAAAAGCTTGGACCTGCATTCCGGTGGTCATCGCGGTCAGCAGTAGCGAATAGATCTGGTTGTATTGCGCGTGCCCCATGGGAACGAAGATCTGGTCCACGACCGTGCAACCGTTGGCGTTCCCAAAGCTGCCGTACACCATGATCCCTTCGTTGCGAACCACGTCCACACGCCTCGGGACGGCCCACTGCGTGAACCCAGCGGCAAAACACGGTCCGCACGCCGCCAAGGCCAATAGCCACATCCCCACCTTCCTCATTCTTTTCCCCTTTTCTTCCCGACCCTGCAGACAGCGTGAGCCTCGCGATCATCTTCCTTCATCGCACCGACGCCGGCTCTTCAACGGCCTGTCGGGCTGCCCGAGTCTTCGTATCTTCTGGTCACGGCGTGATGCTCACCTGGTACACCAGCGGCAGTAGTCCGCCATCCACGCACCCGTTCACCTCGAACGCGACCGTGTGACCCGCGAACCACGCTGCGAGGACGGTTGCATAGAGCGATTTGCCTGTAGGCTCGCTCGTCGAAGTAAAATCGATCCACACTTGATTCCCGGCCGCATTCGAACATCCCTCAAGATTGGGGATGCCGGGAGAGAACACGACATAGGCGCCAGTGCCACCCGAGCTGCCGGAATAGATCGCCACGTTCGTGATGCTCGCCGGCGTGAACGCGGTCGCCGCCAGCACGACCGATGAGTTCAACAGCAAACCGCTGATGCAGGCGAGTAGACGGATTTTTCCCAGCACCGCTGCGCTACTCATGCGCATGACAGCTCCTCCCTCAAGACCAAACGGGCCGTCACCGACGAATGACCGATGCTGAGGCGCGCTTCAGCCTCAGCCTTCGGGCCAACACGCTATACCAAA
>Ga0105240_10006658_pt1 | contig 16939 bp, 22 predicted proteins | sample KBSC54metaG_FD_80426 | JGI IMG/M metagenome (GOLD analysis project Ga0105240, IMG submission 80426) | Corn rhizosphere microbial communities from Kellogg Biological Station, Michigan, USA - KBS C5-4 metaG | ecosystem: Host-associated > Plants > Roots > Rhizosphere > Soil | place: Michigan, USA...
GCCATCGCCTTGAGGCCGCCGGCGTCCGCGTCGATCGACTGCAGGACCGCTCGCACGCGGCCGACGGTCTCGGCGCCCGCCGCCAGCTCCTGCGCGCGATACCGCGCGAGCTCGAGCTGCATCGCGGCGGCCGATCGCCTCTGCTCCTTGGCTTCATCGAGCAGCCGCTGGACGGCGCCGTGAATTTCACGGCCGGCGGTCGACAGCGCGCGCGACACATCCGCCTGCACGTCACGGAATTCGTTGAACCGCGCCAGCGCGCGTGAGCCGCACACGAACTCGACCCGGCTGCCGCCCTTGAACTTCTCGACGCTCGTTACCGCGATCATCCCCACCGCGCCGGTCGCAGCGACATGCGTCCCGCCGCATGCAGACAGATCCCATCCGTTGATGTCGACCAATCGGATCGTGCCGGTGACTTTCGGCGGTTTGCGAAGCGGAAGGTTGGGAATGTCCGCGTCGGTCACGAACCGAACGGATACCGAGCGATCTTCCCACACGACGCGGTTCGCCTCGCGCTCGGCCGCCGCGATTTGTTCGGCGCTCGCGGGGTGCGCCAGGTCGATCGTCGACACTTCCGCGCCCATGTGGAAGCTCACGGTCGCCGCGTCGAACAACGTGTCAAACGCAGCCGACAACATGTGCTGGCCGGTGTGCTGCTGCATGTGATCGAAACGCCGCGCCGCGTCGACGGCGCAGTCGACCGTTTCTCCTGCCGCAGGGGCCCGGCCTTCGACAGCATGGATGACGTCGCCGCCGGCGCCGTCCGTGTCATCGAATACATCGACGACACGCGCCGCGCCAAGCGTTCCCGTATCGAACGGCTGTCCGCCGGACGTGGGATAGAACGCCGTGCGGTCGAGACGGACGAGCGTCCGCCCATCGGTCTGCGTGACCGATTCAACGCGGGCCGTAAATGTGCGCGCCGCTGAGTCGACGTAATAAATGCGCTCAGTCACGAATCAGAGGATCGGAAGTTCCTGCCTCCGCGAACCCCTTCGCGCGCAGGATGCAACTGTCGCAGCGCCCGCACGGGCGCCCGTCCGGAAGCGGATCGTAGCAGCTGTGCGTCAGGCCGAAGTCGAGACCTCGCGCGATGCCTTCGCGCACGATTTGCGCTTTCGTCATCGCGATGAGCGGCGTATGAATCGTGAACCGCCGTCCTTCGACGCCCTCGCGCGTCGCCAATGAGGCAAGCGCTTCAAATGCGTGAATGAATTCAGGACGGCAGTCCGGGTAGCCGGAGTAGTCGAGCGCGTTCACGCCGATGAAAATGTCGTGCGCGCGTACGGCCTCGGCCCACGCGAGGGCCAGCGACAGAAAAATCGTGTTGCGCGCGGGAACGTACGTGGACGGGATGCCGGGATCCGATACGTCGCGATCGCGCGGCACCGGCGCATCTGACGTGAGCGAGGATCCGCCGATGCCGCGGAGATCGAGATTCATCTCGAGATGCCGCGCGACGCCGAGCGCTTTCGCGACCTTGCGCGCGCTTTCGACTTCTCGAGCGTGGCGCTGGCCGTACAGAATCGTGAGGGCGTACAGCGAGAAGCCCTGCGAGGCGGCGATCGCTCCCGCCGTGTACGAGTCGAGCCCGCCGCTGAGCAGAATGATTGCGTTCATCAGACGCCGCGCGTGTTCGCGGGCCAGATGATCTTATGGAGCTGCACCTGCAGCCGTGCCGGCACGTTGTCGGCGAGCATCCATTCTGACAGGCTTTTCGGATGCAACGCTCCGGTGACCGGAGCAAAAAGGACGGCGGCGCAGCGCGCCGCCAGATCGTATTTCGCCATCACCTCGCGCGCGTAGTCGTAGTCGGCTCGATCCTTGATGACGAATTTCACTTCATCGTGCGGCGCAAGACGGTCGAGGTTGTCCCAGCAGTTCTTCTCCGATTCGCCGCTACCCGGGCATTTCACATCGACAATCTTGATGACACGCGCGGGCACGCGGCCAATCGGTCGATGGCCGCCGGTTTCGAGCATCACGGTGCGGCCACGGTCGAGAAAGCGCTGCATCAGGGGATACACGTCTTCCTGCAGCAGCGGCTCGCCGCCCGTGATCTCCACAAGCGGGCAGTTGAACTGTTCCACCTCGGCGACGACATCGTCCACGGACCGCTTGGTTCCTTCGTGGAACGCATATTCGGTGTCGCACCAGGAGCAGCGCAGATCGCACGCGGTCAGGCGCACGAAGACACAGGCGCGCCCGGCAAAGGTCGATTCGCCCTGAATGGAATGGAAGATTTCGTTGATCGTCAGCACGCTGCTACTACGTTACGCCACGAAGGGGTCCGGGTGCTTATTTCACGTACACGCGACTGATGGTGTCGCCGACCTGGAGCTCGGCTGGAACGTCCACACCCGAGACGACGTGCCCGAACACCACGTAGCGGTCGTCGAGATCGGAGCGGTCGGCCAGCGTGACGTAGATCTGGCTGTCGGCCTGAGCCGGGTCGCCGCTGTGCGCCATCCCCACCGCGCCTTTCAGATGACGCCGCTTCGACGTGATTTCCGCGGCGCCGATCGGATGGCCGCTCGAGGCGGCGAGGCCGCGGCCCCATAAGGCGCGCGCGGACAGATCCCTGGTTTGCGGATCGCCGAACTGCATGACGAAACCTGGCAGCGCGCGGTGCACGCGCTGGCCGTCGTAGAAGCCGCTCTTCACGAGCGACACGATGTGCGCCACCGTCAGCGGGGCCTCGTCCGGAAACGTTTCGAAGGAGAACGTGCCTTTCACGGTTTCGACCGCGATCACCGGCGCCGCATTCTCCTGCGCGCGCATCAACGGGGCAGCGGCGCATACTCCGGCCAGCAGGATCAGAAGCGCCGCGGCGTTCTGCGCGCGCCCCGTCATGCGACCGACACGCGGGTCACGCCAATTTGCGGGCACATCGACAGCAGCACGCATTCAGGACACCGTGGGGAGATCGGCCGGCACACGTTCTGCCCCCATGTCACGAGATAGAGATTGATCAACGGCCACCATCGGCGCGATGTCGATTGATAGAGCGCCTGCTCTGTTTCATCCGGCGTGCGCGTGCGCACCCATCCGAGGCGATTCGAAATGCGATGGACGTGCGTATCGACGCAGATGTTACGCACGCTCCTGAACGCCAGGATGAGCACGAGGTTCGCCGTTTTGCGGCCGACGCCTGGAAGCGTCAGCAACTCTTCCATCGTGCCGGGCACTTTTCCGCCAAAGCGCTCGACGAGGATGCCGCACGTCGCCTTCACGTGTCGTGCCTTGTGACGGTAGAAACTCACGGGGTAGATCAGGCGTTCGATCTGCTTGACTGTCAGCTTCCCCATCGTACGCGGCGTGCGTGCGACTCGAAACAGGCGCGTGGATGCCGCGAGCGTCGTCGCGTCCTGCGTGCGTGCAGACAAGAGAGTCGCGATCAGCACCTGGAACGGATCTTCTTCCTGGCTGTTTGAAATTTTCTCGACCGCGGGAAGGTCGAGGCCGTCGATCGCCTTCGCGAGCGCGCGCATCACGCGCTCGACATTCCTGGCTGGGGCGGGGCGAAGGCCCCGCATGACTCTCGGTTTCATGCGCCTAAGGGCGTCAACGGCGGACGGCCGGAAAGGACCTCGACGACGTTGCGCACGGCGAGATCGGCCATGGCCGTTCGCGTTTCGGTCGTGCCGCTTCCGAGATGTGGCACGAGCAACACGTTTTCGAGCGGAAGCAGATCCGGGTGCACGATCGGCTCTTTCTCGTACACGTCGAGCGCCGCGCCAGCCAGCAGCCGCTGCTTGAGCGCCCACGCGAGCGCTTCCTCGTCGACGACGGGCCCACGCGCGGTGTTAATGAGATACGCGGATTTTTTCATGCGCGTGAGCGCGCGCCTGTCGATCATGTGACGCGTCTCGTCGGTGAGCGGCACGTGGAGGGAAATGATGTCCGACGTGACGAGCAGCTTGTCGAGCGACATGCACTCCGCGTCGACGCCGTCCGCGGAACGCCGCGAGGCGTACGCCACCCGTACGCCAAACGCCTGCGCGCGGGCGGCAACCGCCCGGGCAATTCGTCCGAAGCCGACGAGACCGAGCTGCTTGCCCTTGAGCTCGGTGCCGAGCATGTAATCGAACGCCCAGCCCTTCCACTCGTTTCGCCGGATGACGCGTTCGCCCTCCGACAGCCGTCGGGTAATCGCAAGGATCAGCGCCCAGGTGAAGTCGGCGACCGAATCGGTGAGCACGTCCGGCGTATTGGTGACGGCGATGCCTTTCGACCGCGCGTACGGCACATCGATGTTGTTGTAGCCGACAGCGACATTCGCAATCACTTTGAGCTGCGCGCCGGCATCGATCACGTCTTTGTCGATGCGCTCGGTGAGCATGCTGACGAGCGCATCCTTGCCGGCGACGCGGGCGCGCAGGTCGTCGTACGCGATCACGCCGTCGCCGGTGAACACATCGAGCGTTCCGAGCGCTTCGAGCTTGGCGAGAACGGAAGACGGGAGACTTCGGGTGACCAGGATGTTCATATAAGAGCGATGGGCAGGGCTGAAGCCCTGCGCTACGACGACTGATGTCGTGCAGCCGTCATCAGTGTCCGTACGACAGGCAATACCCGCAGTGGTTACAGCGGACCGACGGCTCGATCACACATTGGCCGTCCGCATCCGCACCGCGCGACAGCTCGAATCGCGTGTGGCTCGCGTGCACGACGTGCAGCGGGGCTGAACCGTGTTCGACGCGATCGCCCGCCCCCTGGCGAGCAATCGCGGCTCGTACCATGTCGCGCAGTTCGCCTTCAGAGATGTCCATGGATATCCACGTGATCGATGATGCCGACGATAGCCGCGTCAACCGGCGTCCCTTTTCTTCCAACCGTTTCCGCGGCAGCGCGTCCCTCGAGCACAACGAGCACCTTCTCGTGAATGCCCGCGCCGACACCGTCCACGGCAAGCAGCGCGTTGCCGCGCGGCGTGTCGTCGGCATTCAACGGTTGCACCAGCATCAGCTTCGCGCCCTCGAATTTCCGGTGCTTCTGCGTGGAGACGACGTTGCCAATGACGCGCGCGATCTGCATGCTAGCGCTCGACGTACCACTCGTCCACGATGCCGACGATGCCGGCGTCTACCGGCGCCTCGACGGGGTGAAACGGAAAGCTGGCTTCCTTGCCGCGCACGAAAAACACTTCCTCGCCGACACCGGCGCCCACCGAATCGACGGCCACGAGCGGCTTTCCATAGGGCTCGCGCTCGGGCGTCAGCGGCTGCACGATAAGCAGCGTGAGCCCGTGAAGGTTTTCATCCTTGCGGGTCACGACGACGTCCCCGATCACTCGCGCGAGGTTCATTCGGCGATCTCAATGGCATCGACGATGCCGACAATGGCGGCGTCCACGGGGCAGTCTTTCATGCCGGAGGCCATGCGGGCGGAGCTGCCGCTCACGATCAGGACGGTTTCGCCGACCCCGGCGTCTACCGTATCGACGGCGACGAGATAGCTGCCTTCGGCCTTGCCGCGAGGATCGATGGGGCGGGCGACCAGAAGCTTGTTGCTGACGAGACGCGGATCTTTCCGCGTCGCGACCACGGTTCCGACAATTTTTGCGAGGAGCACGGACGCCTTGCTACGACTTGCCGGGTTACGACTTGCCGGCCGTCGCCTTGCCGATCGGCAGCGCGTCTTCGAGGTTGGCGTGCGGCCTCGGGATGACGTGCACCGACACGAGCTCGCCCACGCGCCGCGCGGCCGCCGCGCCGGCGTCGGTGGCGGCCTTGACGGCCGCGACGTCGCCGCGGACGATGGCGGTCACGTAGCCGGCGCCGATCTTTTCCCAGCCGACGAGGGTGACCTTCGCGGCCTTCACCATCGCGTCGGCAGCCTCGATCATCGCGACCAGGCCTTTCGTTTCCACCATGCCAAGCGCTTCGCCCATTCCCGTCTCCGTTCTATCGCAGGTTCCTGATCGCCTCTTCTATCAGCGAGGAGAGTTCGCGGTATGTTAACCGAATTTCCTCTTCGTCATCGCGCCGGGACGCCCGCGCGCCGGTCGAATTCGGCACGAGACGGAAACCGCCTCCCTCCGGCGACCGCACGACCTGGCACGCGGCGGGATCCTGCGCATCCGCGGGATCGGCGCAAATAGGAGCGGGCGCCTTGATGCCGTAGGTGCCGCGCAGCGCCTGCAGCCGGTCCAGCTCCTCGCGCGCGATCAGATTTTCGCGGCCGAGCAGACGCGCGACGAGGCTGATCGAGGCGAAATGCTCGATCGTTTCCATCTTGTAGTACGCCGAGAACAGATCGGTGCCGATGGTGAGCGCACCGTGGTTCGCGAGCAGCATCCCGTCGTGCGCTTTCACGTACTTGCGGACCGCTTCGGGCAGCTCACTCGTGGACGGCGTGGCGTACTCGGCGATCGGAATGCTGCCGAGCGTCGTCACCACTTCGGCGAGGACGGCGCGATCGAGCGGAATGCCGGCGACGGCGAAGCCGGTGGCCGTCGGCGGATGCGCGTGTACGACGGCTTGCGCGTCAGGGCGCTGACGGTACACCTCGAGGTGCATCAGCATCTCGGATGACGGATCGCGGTCGCCCTGGAGCTTTTTTCCGTCGAGGTCGGTGATGCACATCATGTCCGGCGTCATGAACCCCTTGCAGACGCTCTTTGGGGTCATGAGCAGGCGGTCCGCGCCAAGGCGGACGCTGATGTTGCCGTCGTTTGATGCCGTATAGCCGCGCGCGTACATGCGCCGCCCGACCTCGACGATGTCGGCGCGGAGCGCGGACTCGGTGGTCATGCGGTTTTGGCTCTGTACCGATCGCGGCACGCTTGCGAACAGAAGTAGATCCGCTCGCGTCCAAGCGAGAGCGCGACGGCCCGATCCGGCACGACGAAGGTGCCGCATACGGGATCGCGTTCCATGTGGACGGTGCCGGGCGGGCTTGGACGAGGCCGGTCGGTGCGGGTGCGCGGCTGCATGCCTGCGCGCACGCCGCCGAGAAACTTGCGGAGCGCGCCCGAGAGGACGAGCAACAGGATGATATCGAGCAGAACTTCCGGCATCAGTTTCCGGGCTTCTGGCCCGGCGCGCCGCCTGGGTGTGCCGACCGGATGCCTTCGATCCCCTGCTGCGCCTGCTTCCCTTCGGGACTGTTCGGCGCAATCTGCACGACCTGCTGCCACGCCTCCAGAGCGCCCTGCAGATCCTGCTTGGCGAAGGCTTTCACGACGCCCACGTTGAGCAGCGTTTTCGTGTGCTTGGGATCGATCTTGAGCGAACGGTTGAACGCGTCGAGCGCCTTGTCGGGCTGATTGACGTTGTAATAGCAGACGCCGAGGTCCGTGATCAGATTCACGTCGCGCGGCTTCAGCTTCAGCGCCTCTTCATACCACTTGATCGCATCGTCGAAACGGCCGGCATCGTAGTAGAGATTGCCGAGCTCGATGCGCGCCTCGGAGTTGGACGGCTCCTTGTTGATGATGTTCGTGAATTGCGTGATCTTCGCCGGATCAACGGCGGCCGGCGCGCTGCCGTTGTCGGCTGGCGCGGACGCGGACTGTTGCTGCGGCGGCGGCTGCACCGGCGGGCGCAGTTCCGCCTGCTTCGCGCCAATGACCCAGCCGGCCAGCAGTCCGAACACAATTCCGGCGACGCCGAAGGCGATTGCATCCCGTCTCATGGGGCCATTCGATCATACAAGAACGGCCAGATATTCGCGCACAACGGTCCCAAGGCCGACGAAAATCGCGCGCGACATGATGGCGTGGCCGATCGACACTTCGTCGAGATGCGGCAGGGTGCGGAACAGCACGAGATTTTCAAGATCGAGATCGTGGCCGGCGTTGACGCCCAGGCCGAGCGCGTGCGCCTTCTCCGCCGCGCGCACGTAGCGATCGAAGCACTGCCCCGCGGGGCCGGCGCCGCGCTCGAATGCCCGAGCGAAGGGCTCGGTGTACAGCTCGACGCGATCGGCGCCGACAGACGCCGCGAGGGCCACGGCGTCTTCTTCGGGATCGACGAACAGGCTGACGCGAATCCCGCGCGATTTGAACCCTGCGATGATGGGCCGCAGCTGCTCGGTTTGCCCGCCAGGCTGCCAGCCGGCCTGACTCGTGATCTCGCCGGGCGCAACGGGCACCAGCGTGCACTGATCCGGGCGCACCTCGTGCACGAGCCCGATCAATTCTTCGCGCGCGTCGCCTTCGATGTTGTACTCCACCGCCGGACGAAGCCCTTGAAGACGTGCCGCAATCTCACGCACGTCGGCGGGCGTGATGTGGCGTCGATCCGCGCGCGGGTGCACGGTGATGCCCTGCACGCCGGCGCGCAGGCACACGTCCACGGCGTCGAGCAGCCGCGGCTCGCGCCCGCCGCGCGAATTGCGCAGCGTCGCCACTTTGTTCACGTTGACCGACAGGCGGATCATTTCGTAAATCTAGTCATGTGATCATGCCGTCATATCGTGAGCTCGGTCACCCAGAATACGAGCGACACAACGGCCGTGACAGCGAGAAAGCCGGACGTGAGGCGCGGACGCACGCGTTCGAGCACGACTTCGCCGCGGACTGCGTCCGCGATGGTGCATGCGAGCCACGCGACGAGCGCGGCTGCGACGACCAGACCGGCGGGGTGCAGGTGCACGCTGGTCGACCATTCGCCGCGCAGCGCGTAGCACACGGCGCGCGTGAGGCCGCACGTCGGACATGGAAAACCGGTCACGCGTTTCCACAGACAAATATCGAACGGCAGCGGCCGATCCGGATTCGTCAACCGCGCACACAGCAGCCCGGCGCCGAGCACGCCGCCCTGGCGAAGTTTTTCGCGGCGATCGTGCCGCGCGAGCAGGCGCGGCGGCGCGGCCGTCACGGCGTGACCGCCTCGGGTTTGCGTTCCTGGAGGAAGCGATACACCAGCGCAAACGACGTGAACACCACGGCCTGCGCCACGACGACGCCGATGCAGCAGCACAGAAAGCCGAGAAGGAGCACGCAGAACGATGCCAGACCGAGGCAAAAGAGGTTCCAGCGGTACCCTCCGGTCAACTTCGCGCTCGCCTGCATCGCCGGCCAGAAATCGAGATTGGTTTCGGCGAGGATCGGCGTGACGAACATCCACATGATCATGAGGATGATCCCGGGCACGATCAGCAGGACCAGCCCAATCGTCACGAGAATCGAGTAGACGAGATAGGCGAGAAACGCCTGGCCGAACCTATCGAACCCGCCGAATATCATTTCGATCGTCGGCGGCGTGCCCGCAAGCATCCCGAGGATCGCGCGAAAAATTCCCACCATGAGGGTGCCGCCGACAACAATCGAGAGACACGGCCCTACGTAGGGCACGACGCCGATCAGGCCGGTGAGCAGGAACATCACGCTGAGCGGCACCCAGTGCGGCTTGACGAGCGACCACGCCTGGCCGATGAAGTCCCAGGATCGAAACTCCGTTGGCAGCGGAACCGTCGTCGCAATAGGGGGAATGGCGGGCGTCGGCGGCGGAGGGGCGAACACGTCCGCGAGTTCCGCGAGCGTGTCCGCGGCCTGCGGCTGACCGTCGTTCTTGCGAATCAGCGTCGTCTTTACGACGCGCCGCTCGCCGATCCAGTGGCGGAGGGAAGAAAGATCGACCGGTCCGAATTCCTTGCCGTCCGCGGTCAGTACCCAATATTGATCCATGCGTGGCTCCTCGAAAGACAGCGCGTGCCGGCGCTATTGAGCCACAGCAGAGATTGCGTGTCCACCGCAAGTCACGCGCGGATCATCAGCCGAGTTCGGTCTTGACGATGTCGATGATCTCCTGCGCCCAGCCGCGAATCTCGTCTTCGTGGCGTCCTTCGACCATGACGCGGAGCAGCGGCTCTGTGCCCGAGTAGCGCACGAGCAGCCGTCCCTGGCCGTTCACGCGTGCTTCGACGCGTGCGATGGCGTCAGCGATAGCGGGAACGCTCCGCAAATCGGCCCTCTGCTTCACGCGGACGTTGACGAGCACCTGCGGAAAGCTGACGAGGTCGGATGCAAGACTCGCGAGGGAACGCCCGGTGACGGCAATCGTGCGAAGAACGTTCAACGCCGTGCAGAGACCGTCGCCGGTGAACAGATAGTCCGAGAAGATCACGTGACCCGACTGTTCGCCGCCAAGCGAGAGCCCGCGGGCGAGCATCGCCTCCATCACGTACTTGTCGCCGACCGAGCACCGCACCAGCTCGATGCCCTGCTCCTTCAACGCGAGCTCGAGGCCGATGTTGCTCATCACGGTGGCCACGACGGCCTCGCCGCGCAGGCGGCCTTCGGTCTTCATCTGGCGCGCGCACATCAGGAGCACCGCGTCCCCGTTCACCACCTCGCCGCGCTCGTCAACGAAGATCGCGCGATCGCCGTCGCCGTCGAACGCGACGCCCATGTTGCACTTCTGCTCGACAACCGTGCGTGCGAGCGCCTCGGGATGCGTGGATCCGCAGTGCAAGTTGATGTTGCGGCCGTCCGGCGACGCGCCAATCACGACCGTGTCGAAGCCAACACTCGAAAGCAGCTTCGGCCCGACCGTCGTCGTCGCGCCGTTCGCGCAGTCGATCGCGAGCTTGAAACGCCCAAGCGCCGCTGCGTTCGGCAGCACGACGCGCAGGTGATCGAGGTACGCATCGACGAGATCGACGCGTTCCACCGGCGCGGGTTCGCCGCCCTGCGCGTGCCACGACCCCTCTGACACGACCGCTTCGACTTCACGCTCGACGTTTTCGGTGAACTTCTCGCCCTTGCCCGAAAACACTTTGATGCCGTTGTCGGCAAACGGATTGTGCGACGCGGAAATGACGAGGCCGAGGTCGTACCCAGCCGAGCGCGTCAGATACGCGACGGCGGGTGTCGGCACGACGCCCGCGCTGACGACGCGCGCGCCTTCACCGGAGGCCCCATGCGCCAACTCCGCCTCGATCCAGGCTCCTGATTCGCGAGTGTCGCGGCCGACCAGCACGCGTGGCGCTTCGGCGCTGCGCGGCAGCGCGCGGACGACGGCCGCGCCGAGGCGGCGGACCGTTGCGTGATCGAGCGGATATTCGCCGGCGACGCCCCGCACGCCATCGGTGCCGAAGAGACGCGTCGTCACGGCCGATCTCCGCGGCGTCCGCGGCCGCGCTCCGGCTTGTCCGCGGCGGCCGGCACGATCTCGACGCGCACAGTGGCCGCCTTCGCGCTGGTCAGCCGAAGCGTCGGATCGACAAACCCGACCGTGACGCGATCGTTCACCGTTTCGCGCGCGCCGTCCACCAGGACCGGCTCGGTCGTCGCCTCGGTGACACTTCGCACCGCGGACGCAGGACCGGTCACTTCCACCGTTTGCGGATCGCTTGTGATTTTTCCAACGACGAATCCCTGGGCCGGCGTCCCCTCAACCGACGGGACGACGCGCACTTCTTTCGACGCCGTAACCTCGAACGCCATCGACACGCTTGGCGGCGTGACCTGCAGCACCTGCACCCCGAATGGCGCGCGCACCTGATCGGGCGTGAGCTGAAACAGCCGCTGCCCTGCGCGCGCCGTGTGCACGTCGATCACCGCGACGATGTCGCCCGTGGCAATCCGGCTGAGCGTCGTCGCTCCGCCGCGGACGCGGACATCGACAAGGGCGGGAAGCTCGCTCTGCAGTTCGAGCGACGCCGGCATCTGCTGGAGCTCGAGCGGCACCCGAAGCCCGCGCTCGACCGGCTCTTCGCCTGACACGACCATCCAGAGCAGCACTGCGACGGCCACGGAAATCGCCTTGAGCCCGATGTGGCGGAACGGCCAGATCGACGGACGCTTCATGTGTACTGCACTTCAGTCTTGCGGGCGCCGCGCCGGCGCTGAATGACGAGCGCGCGCAGACGCTGCTTGAGCGTTTCCGGATCGAGGCCGCGCTCGATCTCGCCGTCCACGACGATCGAAATGCGTCCTGTTTCCTCCGAGACAACCACGGCGACGGCGTCGTTTTCTTCTGTCAATCCGATCGCGGCGCGATGGCGCGACCCGAGGTCCTTGCTCAACTTCGGGTTCACCGTGAGGGGAAGAAAGCAGGCCGCGGCGGGAATGCGATCCTCCTGCACGATCACCGCGCCGTCGTGCAGCGGCGAGGCCGGCTGAAAGATGCTCACGAGCAAATCGTAGGTGAGTGTCGCATCGAGCGGAATGCCGCCTTCGATGTAATTGCGAAGGCCGATCTGCCGTTCGATTGCGATGAGCGCGCCGACGCGCTGCCCCGACAGCATGCTCGCCGCAACGGCGATCTCTTCGATCGATTCTTCGGCGGTCTCAGGCTTCGCGAAGTACCGGAAGAACGGCGCGCGGCCAAGATGCGCCAGCGCGCGCCGAATATCCGACTGGAAGAGAACGATGAGCGCGATGACGATGTAGCTGGCAAGATTGCGGATCAGCCAGTTGACGGTCGCGAGATGAAACCCTTCGGACGCGTAGTAGAGCGCGACCAGCACGCCCGCGCCGAGCGCCATCTGGACGGCGCGCGTACCGCGGATCAGCTTCAGCAGCTCGTAGATGATGACCGACACGACGATGATGTCGATCAGATCGAGCCAGCCGATCGGCGTGCGTCCGAGAACCGTGCTCAACCTGTCCATGCGCTCCGAATCTGCTCCGCGACGCTCACGACCTGCGCCATCTCCGCCACCGCGTGCACGCGCACGATGTGCGCGCCTGCCAACACTGCTGCCGTAACAGCCGCCGCGGTGCCCCAGTCGCGCTCCGGGGCCGGACGGTCGCCGAGCGCCTCCCGCATGAACGACTTGCGGGACGGCCCCACGAGAATCGGCAGATCGAGCGCGGCGGCGAGCTCGTGAATACGCGCGAACACACCATAACTGTCGGCCGCGCGTTTGGCAAACCCGACGCCGGGATCGACGATGAGCTGCTCGCGCGGAAGCCCCGCGGCAAGGGCAACGTCCACGCTCTGGCGGAGCTCCGCCGCTATTTCGCCCGTAAGGTGTTCATAGTGGGCGTGCTCGTACATCGTCGACGGGCGCCCGCGCATGTGCATCAGGACGAGCGGCGCGTGGCCGTCGGCGGCAACACCGGCGAGGGCCGGGTCGTTGAGCAGACCGCTGACGTCGTTGATCATCGCGGCGCCTTCCGCGAGCGCCGCCCTGGCGATACTCGCCTTCGTGGTATCGACCGATACCGGCACGCGCAGCGTCTTCACGAGCTCGCGGACGACGGGAATCACACGGGAGGCTTCTTCATCCTCGCTCACCGCCGCTGCGCCCGGGCGCGTCGATTCGCCGCCGACGTCGATGATGTCTGCCCCGGCCGCCTCCATGGCCAGCGCGGCATCCGCCGCGCGCGGCGGATCGAGCAGCGCGCCGCGCTCGGCGAAGGAATCCGGCGTGACGTTGAGAATGCCCATCAGCAGGCAGCGGGACCCAAGGTGCAGGGCCGCGCCATCAGGGAGTGAGAGGACGTAGGAGCGTCGCGGTGCGAACAGCCTTTTTTATTCCTGTCCGATCGGCTTATTCAGCGACGGAACGATCGGCGTGCGCTCCTTGCGGGCGCGCGGTTCTTCCTCTTCGACGACGACGCGCGGGGGCGGAACCGGCTTCGGCTCGTCGAGCGGAAGGCCCGCAGCGATGCGGCGCACCTGATCGGCGTCGAGCACTTCGCGCGCGAGGAGCGCGTCGGCCATCTGCACGAGCACGGTTTTGCTGTTGTCGAGCAGCGCGTGCGCGCGCGTGTAGTTTTCCGTGACGAAGCGCTTCACTTCGTGATCGATCTTGAGGGCCGTGTCTTCGCTGTAGTCCTGGTGCTGCGCGATCTCGCGGCCGAGGAAGATCTGCTCTTCCTTCTTGCCGAATGTGAGGGGCCCCATCGCGTCGCTCATGCCCCACTCGCACACCATCCGTCGGGCGAGCTCCGTGGCGCGCTCGAGATCGTTGCCGGCGCCCGTCGTGAGGCTGTTCATCGTGATCTCTTCGGCGATGCGGCCGCCGAGCAGAATCGCGATCTGATCGTTCAGGTAATCGCGCGAGTAGTTGTGCTTCTCGTCGGCCGGCAGCTGCTGCGTGAGGCCGAGCGCCATACCGCGCGGAATGATGGTGACCTTGTGGATCGGATCCGCGTGCGGCAACAGCACCGTGAGCAGCGCGTGCCCCGCTTCGTGAATCGCGGTGACGCGCTTCTCGGCGTCGCTGATGATCATCGAGCGGCGCTCGGATCCCATCAGCACTTTGTCCTTCGCGAATTCGAAGTCGTGCATGCGCACGACCTTCTGGTTGTACCGCGCGGCGTTCAGCGCCGCCTCGTTCACCAGGTTCGCGAGATCCGCACCGGAGAAACCGGCGGAGCCGCGCGCGAGCACCGGGATTTCCACGTCGTCGGCCATCGGAATCTTCCGCGTGTGAACGGCGAGAATGCCCTCGCGCCCTTTCACGTCCGGGCGATTGACGACGATGCGGCGGTCGAAGCGGCCCGGACGCAAGAGCGCCGGATCGAGCACGTCGGGGCGGTTGGTGGCCGCGACGAGGATCACGCCTTCGTTGGACTCGAAGCCGTCCATTTCGACGAGCAGCTGGTTCAGCGTTTGCTCGCGTTCGTCGTGGCCGCCGCCAAGCCCTGCGCCGCGGTGGCGGCCGACGGCGTCGATTTCATCGATGAAGATGATGCACGGCGCGTTCTTCTTTCCCTGCTCGAAGAGATCCCGCACGCGCGATGCACCAACGCCGACGAACATCTCGACGAAGTCGGAGCCGCTGATGGAGAAGAACGGCACATTCGCTTCACCCGCGACGGCGCGCGCGAGGAGCGTTTTGCCCGTTCCGGGAGGGCCCATGAGCAGCACGCCCTTGGGAATCCTTCCGCCGAGTTTCTGGAACTTCTGCGGCTCCTTGAGGAACTCGATGATTTCCTGGAGCTCCTCTTTGGCCTCGTCCACGCCGGCGACGTCCTTGAACGTCACTTTTTTCTGCGAGCTCGACGACAGCTTCGCTTTGCTCTTGCCGAAGGAGAGCGCCTTGTTGCCGCCGCTCTGCATCTGGCGCATCACGAAGAACCAGAAGCCGACGAACAACAGCATCGGGCCCCACGTGTAGAGAAGCGACGCCCACGGGCTCGCGGCCGCTTCGCGCGCCTTCACCTGCACGTTGCTGTCGATCAGTTTGTTGGCGAGGCCGTCGTACTGCGCGGGGGCGTACGTGTGGAACTGCTTGTTGTCTTTGGTGGTGCCGGCGATGTCCTGTCCCTGAATCGTGACGGTGGCGACGTTCTTCTGGTCGACCAGTGACATGAACTGGCTGAAACTCATCTGCTGGTCTGTCTGCTGCAGTTTCGTGGACACGTTGTAGATCAGTACCGCGACCACAACGAGCACGGCCCAGAACAACAGACTCTTCACCGTCGAATTCACCGAGAGCCTCCCCAAAAACCCAGGAATACGGACAGCTTAGAGCTGCCTAAGTCGCAAGATTAGCACGCCTTGCGCAGGGTCCGTTACTCGAAACTCATCGTCGATTGTGTGGCCCGCGACCCACACAATCCGGTCGTTGCCGTCGACGACGATCGGCACCGTGTCGCGCGCTGCGCGCGGCACTTTTGCGTCGACGAAATAGTCCTGCAGCTTCTTGCGCCCTGGAACCCCAGCCGGCCTGAAGCGGTCGCCCGGACGGCGGTTTCTGACGCGAAGCACGCCGAGCAGGTCCTGGCGTACGACAGCCGAGGTGCGCGTTTCTGCACTCGGGCCGTTTACCGGAGCGTGCGGCTCAGCCGAGACGATGCAGCCGCTCTCCGCGAGGTGAACCTCTCCAGGGATAGACAACGGATATTGGAAAAGGTTCGCCGGTCCACGGGTCGGCCATCTGCCAACAGCCCCTTCCGGCCTACCTGTTAAGACGACAAATCCTCGATCGCGGTCCACGCGCTGTCCGGGCGCGTCGATCGAAGGCACCGCGCCACGACTGACGTCGAGCGCGGCGTCCACGTGGAGCGCGGGGATGGTGCGATTTGCCGCGACGGCGCTCATGGCGCGGTGCATGACGAGCCGGGCGAGCGCGAGCGGCGCGGCGTTGAGGGTTGCGGCGTCGATGCGCGCGCCTTCCGCCGTGCGCTCGACCGCGCGCGCCCACACGACGTCCGCCTGCTCGCGCATCCAGCGCCACTCGTCGCGCGCGACGTCGGCCTGCGCCGCGAGCGTGTCCACGATGGAGGGGTTGAAGCGCGCCTCGAGGAGCGGCAGGAGCTCGGCGCGGACGCGGTTGCGCGGGATGGCGACGTCGGCGTTCGATTCGTCGATGCGAAACGGCAGGCCGCGCGCTTCGAGGTACGCGCGCAGATCGGCACGGCGGCAATCGATCACCGGACGAATGAACGGACCGCGCCGCGGGTGCATCGACGCGAGGCCGCGCACGCCTGCGCCGCGCATCAGACGGAGCAGAAACGTTTCCGCCTGATCGTCGCGCGTGTGCCCGAGTGCGATCACGTCCGCGCCGAGCGTGGCGAGCGCGCGGTTGAAACACTCGTAGCGCGATGCGCGCGCCGCGTCTTCAATCGATCGATGTTGGTTGCGCGCACGAGCGAGGACGTCACCCGTTTCGACGACAATCGGCCAGCCGAACGACGCTGCGAGCGCCTCGCAGAATCGCGCATCGTCGGCTGACGCGGGACGTAAGGCGTGGTCGAAATGCGCGAAGCCCGCGGCCTGAAGGTCGCCCGACGCCGCGAGCTCACGCACCAGATGCGCGAGCGCGACGGAATCCGGACCGCCCGACAGCGCGACGATGACGCGCGTGCCCGTGCCCGCGAGTTCGTGCTGCCGGAGAGTGCGCCGGACGCGGGCGAGAAGATCCATATTCGGCTGGTAGGACGGGTCGGCCTGGTCGGGCAGGTGGGGAAAGCCGCCCACGGCTTCCCGCCCGACCTGCCGAACCCGCCTCACCTGCCCGCATTTGGTGCCGGAGGACGGATTCGAACCGTCGACCCCGCGCTTATGAGACGCGTGCTCTCACCAAC
>Ga0105240_10006659_pt1 | contig 16937 bp, 25 predicted proteins | sample KBSC54metaG_FD_80426 | JGI IMG/M metagenome (GOLD analysis project Ga0105240, IMG submission 80426) | Corn rhizosphere microbial communities from Kellogg Biological Station, Michigan, USA - KBS C5-4 metaG | ecosystem: Host-associated > Plants > Roots > Rhizosphere > Soil | place: Michigan, USA...
GCTTATGCACCGCATTATTGCGCGCCGATTTCATCCGGTGCATTACCAAGTTATGTCGGATTAGAAGGTGGTGGAACGCAAGGAAATTCTGTAGCTAATTTTACGAACTGCCTGAAATCACAATTACCAGTTTCTTTAAATAATGTTTATACGATGAAACAACGTTTCGTAGGCGCGATTTCTGGAATTAAAATGATTTCATATGCCAATGGTGTGACTTGGCATGTTAATCGTTTACCTGCTGATGGTTCTAGCGGCATTCCGCTTGATGCGGGTCAAAGCTATACTGATGCAGGCACTAGCAACATGTCTGATTTTGTGGATTTGGCCACAGGTTATGATCCAACAACGCCATATCTTTATGAAATTACAGGAGGCGGAAACCCTGGTTTAATTATGGCATGTTTTATGCCGTATAATGATAATACGCCAGGCGTTTCAGGAATTGATACTACGAAAACACAAGCATTTCTTGTTCGCCCATTAAAGCTTGTTCATTGCGGTGATAGCCGAACTGCCGCCGTGAATGGTACAAATGGATTGCCTGTTTTAGGTTGGACTGAATTGGTTTCGCAGTATTTCAATTGCCAGTCTGTGAATATCGGAATTCCCGGCTCTACTCTTACTGGATGGAATAGCAATAACTATTTTAACGGATTGAGTCATCTTCCGGGAGCAGTTGCGCCTCTTGTCGTTACGATGGATTTTCTAATTAATGATATTTTTGGTGCTGAAAGTTTAGCAACGATGACGACAGCCTATAGCACTGCGTTAACGACGGTCAGAAGTAAATTGCCAACCACACAAATTCTTGTTGAGGGAATTAAACAATGCAGTTATGGCGGCCAGACATTCGCATCACTAGAAGCTGTTAGCAAATCAAGTATTCCCGGCCAAGGTATTTTAAATGTCGTGAATGCTTTCATCGCAGGTGGCGATACGAAAACAACATTCGTTGATATAGACCCATGGAACGAAGCGGGAATTCCGTGGAAAACAGGCGGCGCCTTCGATGCTACGAACTATTTCGATTACTTACATAAAAATGTAGTAGGATATATTGCGGAAGCAGCAGCCATTCAGCCAATAATCGCGCCTTATTTAACATCCACTGTACCAGATAGCTTAATGGGTATTAGCGGAATTACGGGAATTCAAAGCATCACGATTTAGGAGAATAATTATGTATGGATTTTACGCCTACTCTAGCACACCCTATGCCGGGCTAATCACATCCAGCGTGGTCGAATCAATTTCATCTACGCAGTACACGGGCTATAAATTAATCGGTACGGGCACAACATGGTCCGGCTCTCCCTTCAGTGTTGTTTCTGGCGCAGCCGTTCTATTGGACCAGCATGTATTAAATTCTACGTCGGCATATTTAACAATTAATGCAAACGGTGCGACTTCTATTCCCATGACAGATGGCGTAAATAATTTCACATTAATTGTTTCTGGCGGTTCTGGTGGGACCGGATTATCGCTTGTGCTGAATAGAAATATTAAAGTGCTGAGGCTTGCTAATGGGGATGCTATAGGCATATAGAAATAAAAAATCAACTTTTTTAAATAATGATTTTATGATATGAGTGAATCTATGGATGACATGCCAAACATAGACAAGGGCTATCCGGTTGAAACTCAACTGGCGCTTCTAAATTTAACATGCCAAAATGTTGTCAGAAGTATGCAGACTATGCAGGCTGAGATTAAAAATTGCACTGATTTTATCATTCGCCAAGAGGCGGCGACAAAAGCAAAATTATTATTTGGACAAGTAATAATTTCATTAATTACTAGCACGGGTGGCTCTGCCCTTCTTATAGGAGGTTTAAGAGCAATAGGGTATTTTCATTAATGACAAATCGCAATGCATTTCTGGCGACTATCGCTTATAGCGAAGTAGGGCCGGAGTTAATTTCAATATCTGATGCAGGCTACAATGTTTTAGTTGGAAGCACGCCGCAGAAACCTTTACTTTTTGATGATTATAGTAAGCACCCACGTATTTTAAATCGTGAATTAAATAGTACTGCTGCCGGGCTTTATCAGATTATTTATCCTACTTGGTTGGGGTTATGCAAAAATTATGGGTTCACAGATTTTTTCCCTGATTCTCAAGATATAATGGCTTTGGATTTAATAACTGAACATAATGCCATTGATGATGTAGACGCAGGACGTTTTGAAGATGCGATTTTTAAATGTTCCGCGGAATGGGCAAGCCTTCCCGGAAGTGATTCGGGTCAGCATCAAAATCACATGCTTACCCTGAAGAATGTTTATATTAAAGCTGGTGGGACTTTAACGTGAGTTTTTGGAGCAAACTATTTGATAAACAGGATGGAACCGTCGATCATATGATTTTCTTTATGTTCATTGGCATCATGGCGATTACGGTTTGCGGCATCATTATGGTTTGCATTGATTATTCTGATTTTCATTTTTCTGATTTTGGTAGTGCGTACACGCTTTTATTCGGCGGCACTACCGCGCAATCCATTGGTTCTGGCATCAAGAATAAATTAAGCACTCCAAAGGATGAAGAAAAATGATCGCAGCAATCCTAGTATTTTTAAACAACATCAAGATTTATCTATATATCGGCGTTGCTGCGGCGATTGCTGGATGTGTTGCGCTATTTATTTGGCGCGGTCATGAGATTGATAGTTTGCAGGAAAAACTTGATGCCTCACAAAAAACTATAGTACAATACCAGAATCAGGCGAATAATATTAGGGATTTGCGGAATTTCGAAATTCAATCAAGGAAAGAGGCCGATGCTAGTGCAGAAGAAATCAACAATGCCCCCGCTACTGATGATGGCCCTGTTGCTCCTGTTTTGTTGCGTGTTCTTAAGCAATTGTAGCACCACACCGATACCAGAAAAAAAACAGGTCATTGAATGCGCTGATTGGCCGCCTGCCCCCAAGGTGAACGTTACACAGCGCGCGGTAGCATTGTATCTTAAAACCAAGGTGCGACCGGCGTTTGATGATTGCAAAAACGTTGTTGCGATACGAAACCGATGAAATACGGTGAAGCCCAGCCTTTAGTTGATCGTTATTATTCGGGCATCGAACAAGAAATCCGCGATCTATTTGCGCATATAATTTATGGGCCGCTTGGTAAAACGATAAATGAACAGATTGGTGCCGAATTGCGCAATGCATCCAGTCCATTAATTGATGCCATACACGCTGGAATAATTTGGTATGATAGTGGGGAGTTCCGTGGTTCTTTTAATTCAAAGACAACTAAGGCATTAAAGGAAGCTGGGGCCAATTGGAACACAGCGTCACGCACATTCTCGCTACCATGGAATGATATGCCCATGGAATTACGAACCGCACAAGCACATGCGGAAATGAATTATGATGCTTTGCGTAAGTCTGTTATTAAAAGCTTAGATAATATGGATATTGATAGCATCAATCATATTTCTGATGTTTCAGGAAAATATTTTGATGCCGTTACTATGATAAATGAGGATTGGGAAAAAAAGGTCAAATCAATATCCATTCCGCCTAATTTAACAGATCAACAAAAAAACATTATTGCCGCAGAATGGGGTCAAAATCTTGATAAATATATTAAGAAGTGGACGGCTGATAATATTCTTAGCTTACGTGAAGCAGTTTATAATAATACATTTGGCGGACGGACAACTAAATCATTGATCGAACATATCCAGGAAAATTACGAAATATCAAAGCGCAAGGCTAAATTTTTGGCGCGGCAGGAAACATCATTGCTGTTGTCAAAATTTCATGAGACACGATATGCGGATATCGGGGTAACAGAATATAAATGGTCCGGCACCATGGACGCGCGCGAGCGTCCAGATCACAAGGCGCTGCAAGGTCAGATTTTCCGATTTGATAGTCCCCCAGTTGTAGATTTACGCACTGGGCGGCGCGCGAATCCAGGCGAAGATTACGGATGCCGGTGTAAGGCCATTCCGGTTATTCGATAATTTCAAAGCATAATTGGTTATTTATCATAGTAGGCGCATATTCTTATTCTATTTCAACCAAAGGATGCGCCATGCCAAATCAACAACTTACTGAATTCTCAGAGAAAATTGATGAAGTTCACGACGATGTAAAATCATTGTCAGATTCGGTGGAGGCCGTTTTATCTTCCACACCTTCATCTGAACTTGTAGCTGTAAATAAATTATTGGCCGATATTCAAACTGCCATTAATTCCTTGGTAAATAAAGTTTCTGCTGTTTCTAAGCCATAATCATGGACTTATTAATCCAACTTTTGGCTTTGGTTGCAATCGGTGGCATTGTTTACTGGGTGATGACAAAAATTCCATTGCCGGAACCTTTCCGCATTGTTGTTTATGTTATCTTCGCAATCGTTGCCATTATCCTATTAGCAGACTTTGCAGGATTAGGCGGATTTCATCTGCATAGAATTTCTAATGGCTGAATTACAACCTAAGTTTATTATCAAGCGAGGTATTAGGATGACCATTTTGGAGTGCGCCCAACATAACAGACGGAATATAAAACGGCTTTTGAAATACTCGCCTTTTAGTCAAGAATTGGGCGACAAATCTAATTCCGCCCGAATCTGTTGGCTCAACTTTTTCAATGTGTGCGACAAGCATATCGTTCCTATTTACCGATGATAATCTTCTGTAAATAGCGGATTTCATGCACATAACTTTGATTGTAACATGCAGTCTTTACAGATTCAATATAATTTTGGTATAATGATTTATGCCATGGTCCGTTGATAATCTTCCTGCATCCGTATCCAAGAAAGATTGGACGGATGAACAGAAAAAAGAATTTTGCAAACAGGCGAATGCTATTTTAAAAGAATCAGGCGATGAAGGAATTGCCATCGCCACGGCTATCAAACATGTTGAAGGCGATAAAGAAAAACAAAATGCCTCTCAATTTCCAAGAGTATTTTATGCTCGGCACATGCAACCCGGTTTAGTCGGTTATGAAGATGAAACCATTTATGTTGATTTAGACGCAATTAAAAACATGATGCCATCCGGCGTCGGCAAACCTGTTTTCATTCATCATGATGATGTTGATCTTGCGACTATGAAAGAAAAAGCAGCCGGTTATGTCACCGAAAGTTTTTATAATGAACTAGACGGTTGGGCATGGTTTAAAATTTTAGCGATTGATGACGCCGCGCATCAAGCTATTGCAAAAAGATGGAGCGTCTCAAATGCCTATATTCCCCATGCATGGGGTGAAGCTGGAATGCAGAATAACTGCCCGTATAACCGTAAAATGCTGGGCGGTGAATTCACTCACCTTGCCATAGTTCCGAATCCCCGATATGAAGAAGCATGCATTATGTCACCAGAGGAATTTAAAGTTTATCAAGATGCGAAAAAAACGCAGGCTGATGAATTAAGAAATTCCAAAACAGAAAAAACACAGGAGATAGCACCAATGTTAAAATTTTTCCGTAAATCGAAAGAGCAAATTGAAAATGCTGCTGACGTTTCAGATGAAGATTTTGTAGAGTTTGAAGGCAAAAGCATTCTGGTAAAAGATTTGCGCCAACTTACCAACGCAAAGAAAAATGATATGAATGAAGAATTCAAAAAAGACGAAGATAAAAAAGATAAGAAAGAAGAAAAAGAAAATGACAGCGAGTGTTATGATCTTGACGGTGAAAAAGTAAGCATCGAAGATTTGAAGAATGCTTATCGTTCTGCAAAAAAGAACATGAAGAAAAACGCCGACAAAGACGATGATAAGGCGAAAGACGAAGAAGAAAAAGAAAACGATGATGAGGATATGGATGATATGGAAAATAAAAAACAGAAAAAGAATTCCAAGGACACCAAACATTTTGATGAAATGCGTAATGCACCTAACACATTCAAATGGGATGGAAGCGACAAAGCACGCGTAATTGATACGTCTATCGACAAACTTGCTCGCGGCAAGGAACTTTTTTCGTTAAACCACAACAAATAACAATAGCGGAGCAATAATTATGACACTAGCAATTAACCAATTTGCACAATCTCAGGTTCAGGGCGCACTTGATCTTGAAGGATTTGGCTCAAATGTTATTACCGCACAAGTCGATGCGGCTCAATCTACTCCACTGGTTGCCGGTCAAGCAGTAAAGCTTGCTACTACAGGCGGCGGTGTTCCGAAGGTAATCGCGCTTTCTGCCAATACTGATGCAACATTCGGTTTTGTTGTACGGAATTTGAAAGATGCAAATTTCCCGCTATCTTCTAATGTAGAAATTGCGTTATTCGGTTCCATCATGTACATGACAGCAGGCGGAGCCATTACGCGCGGCGCCAGCGTTGAAGTGAGTTATACGACTAATAAAGTTGTAACTAGCGGCGGAACAAATCCAGTTATTGGTTTCGCTTATGATAAAGCTGCTGCTGATGGTGATTTAATCCGAGTTTACATCCAAGCGCCATTTAGCGCCGTAAATTCCTCACTTAGTGGTGCTGTAAGAACTGCCACGGTTACTGCCACGCTTGCTGAAATCAATGCTGGTAAAGTTTTAATTCCGGCTGCTGTGGGTCAGGCTATCACGGTTCTGAATTATACTGCTCGCGTAACTGGAAACTTTGCAACGGGTACAGCGGTAATTATTGAAAGCACAAACGGCACTCCCGTTTTGGTGACGACATTGGCAGAAGCTGGTTTGACAACAGGTGCAATTCTCACACCTTCATCATCAAATACAACTCTTGGCGCTGGCTACTCTGTGCCATTGGGTGTTGGCGATGGCTTGCAAGTTGTTAATAGCGGTTCCGCCCAAACTGGCGGCACTTCCATTAAATTCACTTTCACATACCAACAAGCATAATCGGGAGATAGCACAATGCCACAAGAACTAATCACAAATTCAAAAGGCGAGTTAGTATCTCCCCAAGAATATCTTACGGAACGGGAGCGGTATATTGCAAATCATTTGCAGTCCCGTTATAATAAAGAAGTAAGAAACGCCGTTGGTTATGATATCAACATCACGACTTTAACTGCGATTTCGAAACGTGTCGTTGAACAAAAATTCTTCACGATCGACGTTAGCGAATATCTGCCAGTTTTGGTTGGTAATGGCGCATGGTCAGACCAGATTGTCACATACCTAAGCTATGAACTCAGCGGAGATTTCGAAACCGGTAATATCAATACCGGTGCATCAAATTCCCGTTTAGCTGAATCTGACGCAGGCGTTGAACCGGTTTATAATCCGATTAAAAATTGGGCCAAAGGCGCGACGTGGTCATTCTTTGACATGCAGTTGGCTGCTAAATCCGGTAACTGGGATGTTGTAGTTTCCAAGGAAAAATCTCGTAAGCGTAACTGGGATTTGGGTATTCAGAAAATTGCTTTCTTGGGTTCCGCTAGCGATTCTAAAGTTCTTGGTTTGTTGACCCAGCCTAATGTTAATTCTAACACCGCTTTGATTACCCAATACATCAGCACGATGAACGCAACGCAGTTCAACGCTCTGGTTGCTGGTATCATCGGCGCATACCGCTTGAACTCTGCATATACTGTGATGCCGACACATTTCATTATGCCAGAACAAGACTACAACGGCCTAGGCGCATTGGTTCCCGGCTCTGCTGGAACCTTCCCTGTTCCAATGCTAGATTACCTGTTGAGCATCTTCAAATTAATTACGGGCAACCCTAATTTCAAAATCTTGAAATGTGCTTATGCTGATGAAGCACAAAATACAGGTGTGACGGGCTTGGGTAAAAATCGTTATACCTTGTTGAATTACGATGAAGATAGCTTGCGCATGGACATTCCTGTCCCGTATGCAAACACCCTGCAAAACACCATCAACGGCTTTCAATTCCAGAATGCCGGTTATGGTCAGTACACAGGCGCTCTTGCTTATCGTCCACTTGAAATGTTATATTTTGATTTCACCTAATAGGAGATTCGGAATATGGCTGATGAAGAAGTAGTTCTTTATAATAAAGGTAAGCGGGTAATCCAGACAGAGGCAGGGAATTTTAAACCTGGCGTCACTGGTAAATTTCCGAAGGCGATAGCTGATAAATTGAGAAAGCTATTTCCTTCGGAAGTTCAGAGCATTGATGATGCTGTTCAGGTTTTCAAAGAACACGTATCCCCTGCTGAACCCGCGCAAGCGTCGGAATCACCTAAAAAACCTGTTGTGGCAGCACGTTCATCGAAAGATTTCCCTGATGAACCTCCTGTCTAGGAGTTTATCATATGGATTTATCTACGATAACGGTTGCGGATTTCAAATCTCAGTTCTTTCGTGATTTTCCATATTTGAATATTTGGAATGATACGCAGCTTTATAATAACGGGAACCGGGTGTATTTTACACCTGGTTTGTTATTTTATGATTGCACGGTAAACGGAACAGTTGGGTGTTCTCCACCCGCGCGTCCATGGGCGCAGGCTGAAGATGATATTATGAATTATGTTCAAGATCGTGATATTACGAATGCATTCGCTGAAGCGCAGATAGTTTTCAATCAAACATTGTTCAGTGAAGACCCCAAAATTAAATTGGGATATTTATATTTGACGGCACATTATCTTGTGAATGATTTAAAGGCTGCACAGGGTGGAATTTCAAGCGGCGCACAGATGCCTTTGACAGGACGCAGTGTTGGGAATGTTTCTGAGAATTATCAAATACCCGAACGTTACCTGAAAAATCCAGCCTATGCCTTCTATATTACGTCCGCCTATGGCTTTAAATATCTCTCTATGATACAGGGCAAGCTTGTTGGAAACATGGCCGTGTTGCCAACTTCTGGACGGTGTGGTGGCATATGGTAGAAAAAAGCAGCATGACTGTTGATCTTGGGCCATTTGACGAAATGCGTTCTAAGCTGGCTAAAGGCTATTACGCGCGCGTGGGAATTTTGAAAGACATCAGCTACCCAGATGGAACCAGCGTCGCCCTTGTCGGCGCCGTGCAGGAATTTGGGAGCATCACTAATAATATACCGGTTCGTAGCTGGCTGAGGATGCCGCTGCAAGAGAAGAAACAACAATTGCTTGATGTCTTGACCAGCGGAACTGTTAAACGGTTTTTTGCCGCGGGTGACATAATCAGAGTTTTAAAGACTGTTGGCATTGCTGCTGAAACCATCATTGATGAAGGTTTCAGCACGGGCGGTTTTGGCAAATGGGCGCCAGATAAGCCCAAAACAGCCAAGCGCAAGGGTAGTGATGCGATTTTGCAAGACACTGCATTACTAAGAAAATCCGTGACTAGTGATGTGGTAAATCCGAATGGCTAGATCACTTAATCAGCAATCTAATATGCCGCAGATGTCAGCCGCATTCGCAGGCTGGTTTTCTCCTATTACGATTGTGAAAATCACACAAACGATTATCAATGGCTTTAATACGGATACTAGGAAAACCATCAAATTTAATGGCATAATTCAGCCATTGAAACCAACAGATTTGAAACAATATCCAGACGGTCAACGTGATTGGAGTTGGTTGCAAATTCATTGCCAGGGACGTTCAATAGATTTGGCCACCAATGATAAGATTTTGTATAATGGTCAGCAATACAAGATTATGCGTATTAATGATTATAGCCTAAATAATTACATAGAACTTCATGCAGTTCAAGATTTTGTTCCATCATGAATCCGCTAGCCGAACAATTGATTGTTAATATTCTGGCAAGCGAAATGGGCCTGGATTTAGATCATATATGGATACGCGATCAAAATAAAGTTGTGCCGCCCGGATCAGAAATGTTTGTCGTGGTCGGAATGGTGACATCAGAAATTATTGCCAGTTCTAATGATACTGTTCCAAACTCGGCAGGAATGGAAGAAGTGCAAACCGTTATCACCATGGATCATATTCAAATTGATTTACTTTCTCGCAGCAATGAAGCTATTTTGCGGCGCTGGGAACCTATTGGCGCTCTGGCCTCTATTTATTCTGAGCAACAACAGGAAACTAATAATTTTTATATATCCCCGAATCCGATTTCGTTTCTGAATACCTCTTATGCCGAGGGGGGTAGTCAGATTAACAGATTCAGTATTACAATGGCCTGCCAAGTCTGGTATAAAAAGACGAAGCAAATTGAATCTATCTACGGCGATTATTATGATGATTTCACTGCAAGGGTTGACGATGAAGATACTATTCAGACAACGACTCCTTTCATTGAATTCGAAATTAATTCAGAGGGGATAACATGACCACATTACCATTATCTAACGTCATTAACGTATCAATCACGAATACGCCAACGGGTTTGACAACGCCAAATGTAAATAGCATCGCGTTATTTTCTAATGAGACGCCAGTAAATAATTCTGTTTCTCTTGCAGGTTACGCAACTTATGTCAGCTACCAACAAGTCGTTTCTGATTGGGGCGTAAACAGTGTGACTGCTCAAATGGCAGCGAATGTTTTCGGGCAATCCCCTAATATCTTGGCTGGTGACGGCCAACTTGTAATTATCCCCATGTTAAGCGCAGTATCCGCTACGCCTGGCCTGTTCACCACGCCAAGCCTTACCGCGAATCTTGCATCTTTGATTTTGGTGAATAACGGTAATTTGAAAGTTACTCTTGGAACCACGGTTGTTAACCTAAGCAATTTGAATTTCACCGCATGCACAACATTGGCGCAGGTTGCTTCTGTTCTTCAGGCGCCGCTTGTAGGCCTATGCACTGTATCAGTTTCCGGCTCGGCAATCGTGTTCACCAGCAACAAAGTCGGCACTGCTGCATCAGTGGCTCTGGCTGTTTATGCAGGTGGAGGAACAGATTTAACCGGTGCATCTTATTTGAACACTTCTTCTGGTACGACTACGGCGGGCGTCAATAGTTCCGGTGAAACTATCGCTTCATGCATTTCTCGCTCTTTGCCTATTATTTTTTACGCAGCTTTCATGACAAACGTTAATCTTGAAGATACTGCTATTTCTGCCGCGGCTACCGCAGTGCAGGCGCAAGACCTTATGTTCTTCCACCATGTTTCTGCCGTGGGTGATGTGGCAGGAATTGCAACTACGATCTCTCAGGCAAGCGAATATAAAACCCGCCTGAAATTATATACCACAGGTCAAGCCGCAGCTAACCTGATGAAAGCTGCATGGATGGGGCGCGAATTCTCCACCAATTACACAGGAAATAACACCTGCGGCACGATGAACCTGCAACAGCTTGCAAACGTTGTCCCTGATCCAGGAATTACGCAAACTATTTACAATGCCGCAAATCTGGCAGGCGTCGATATTTATGTTTCTTACTTCGGTGTAGCAGGCTGCTATGCGACCCAGGGTAATAATTATGATGATGTTATTTACGGCGAATTGGCTCTGAAATTTGCGCTGGAAACCAATGGCTTCAATTATCTGGCTACTACCAGCACAAAGGTTCCACAGACTGAGCCAGCCATGACGGGTTACAAAAACTCTCTCGCGCAGGTCATGAACCAGTTTGTTGTTAATGGTTTCTTGGCGCCTGGCACATGGACTAGCCCAGACACATTTGGCAATCAGCAATTATTCCTGACAAATATCACGAATAAGGGCTATTACATTTACAGTCAGCCAATTGGTTTGCAGCCGCAATCACAGCGCGCGCAACGCATTGCGCCACTAGTTCAGATCGCCGCGAAACTTGCTGGCGCTATTCAATCCAGCACCATCCAAGTTTTGATTAACGCATAGGGGAAAAGACATGCCATTATTTACACTTACTGGGGCTGATACGCTTATTATCAATAATCGGGTAATTCGAAATATGGCTAATAATGATATTTCTGTTTTGACTTATTCCGCCAATATTGCAGATAAAAGTACGGGCCGCAGTGGAAATACCATCATTTCAAAAAATGAAAGCGGAAATAATGGCGATCTTACTTTGCGCCTTATGCGCGGTAGCGGAGATGATATATTTTTGCAATCTTTGTTGACCCAGCAAAATGATGTTAATTTTTCCACTTTCGTTCTGCTCACAGGCCAACTGGTGAAGAATTTAGGCGACGGCTTAGGAAACAGCCTGCAAGATGTTTACGCTCTTACAGGCGGGTTTTTCAGCAAACAGGTGGATGTTACGACGAACGTCCAGGGTTCCACTGAACAAGGCGTTGCCGTTTATCACATTGGCTGGAGCCGTGTTGCAAGGACACAACAATAATGAAAACTATTAAAGTTCAAAGTGGCGCAGAGGTTAGCATTTCTGCTGGCTCTTGGTCTGAAACAATGGCCCTGAACCGCGCTATTAACCAGCATTTATCTGAAGGTTTAACTTCAGAAGTAAATCCTATGCAACTGGCATTGAAAGTTGAGAGTTCGCCCGATGTTTATTCTGCTATTTTTGCTTGTCTGGCTCGTTGCACGTATAATGGTAAAAGCATCAATGAAACGACATTTGAAGATGTTGCTGCGCGCGAGGACTATCTCGATATTGTACAAGCGTGCATAGAGTGCAATCTGGCACCCTTTAAAAAAAAGCATCCTTCACAATTGTTAACTTTTCTCGGGGTGCTGAATCAGGTATCCGACGACCAAAAATAAAAATTGATGACGAAGCAAAATTCATTGCTTTAAGATTGGCAAAACTAGGTTATTATGGAGGCGACCCGGATAAGATCATGAACGCTCCATTTTCAACCATCAAAGATATATTAGATTACGAATCATTTGATAATGATTATCAGGATTTCTATACGAGATTAAATAGTGGTGATTTGCATGGCCGGAACTAATGTTGGTCAATTATTTGTCTCGCTTGGCTTCGATGTCGATAGCAAGGCTTTAGAATCCTTTGATAAAAGCATCAAAGGCCTATCCAGTAATATGCTGGAATTGCTCGGGGTCAGCGGTGTAACGGCATACGGAATAAATAAATTCGTCACTAATGCCATGTCTGGCGCACAAAGTATGCACAATTTGGCGCAGGGGACGCGCATTGCTACGGCTGAATTGCATAATTATGCCTCGGTTATTAGTTATCTGAACCCTAGTATATCAGCAGCAGCGGCAGCAGGGGCAATTTCCGATCTTGATAATAAATTAAATGATTGGCGAAATGGCTTCCGTGACCCAGGATTGGGCCAAGTCGCCGGACGTGCTGGCATCGAAATAGGTAACATGAATGCCACCCAGTTTCTTGATGCCCTGGCCGTTAAGTTTAAAAATTTATCACCGGAAATGCAATCCGGTTTATTGCGTAGTGGCGGCCTTCCCCATGAGTTTTTAAATTATCTGAATGCATCCAGCGGTCAGCTCAAAACAGCGCATGACGCTGTAGATATGACCACGCATGACATGGATTCGTTGGCCGAATCTTCGCGACGGCTTCAGCAGGCATTTGATAGAATTTCTACTTTTCTGGAAAAAACTGTCGTTAATGTTTTGGATAGGCTTGAAGATAAAAAGCACAATGGTACGCAGGAGCGCAGCCATTCTATTTTGAAATCTTTAACAAAATTCGAGGATTGGTTAAATAAACCTGTAAATTGGATTCTGGGAAACCATGCAGATCGCCAGAAAACGCTTAATGAATTAACAGGTAATAATAAAGATTTGTTTTCATCACTTGAAATGCAAAACGGTTTACAGCCTGGGACATTAAAGGCGGTTATGAACCAGGAAAGCGGTGGAAATCCTAACGCCGTCAATCCAAAATCTGGTGCGCAAGGTGCGTTCCAGTTTATGCCGGCAACAGCAAAACAATTCGGCATAGACCCCTTTAATTTTAATCAATCTGCATGGGCAGCAGCAAAATATCTTGGGCAGTTAAAAAATCAATTCGGTAATAATGAAATGGCTTTGGCTGCATATAATTGGGGGCCGGGCAATCTTCAGAAGTATGGCATTAGCCACGCCCCAAAAGAAACAAGAGATTATGTTAATAACATCACAATTCACATTCAGAGCAACCAGCATCCAGATGATCTTGTGAAATCAATGAAACAATCTTATCAAAATGCTATATTTCAACGCAACAACGCGGCGGTGGCATAATGGATAACATTGGTGATTCATTTTTACAGACTCTATCTTCAGACTTTAATTCTATGCAAAGTGTGCTTAGTAATTATATCGTCACGCCTTTAAATTCATTTGGTATCGGTGGATTTGTTTTTGATGTTGAGGGTGCAAGCATTGGTACATTAAGCGCGGAAGTTACAGATCATTATGCCGAGGATAATTCTTTCTTCCAAGATAATATCGCCATCCGGCCTAAGCAATTTATTTTGCGTGGATTTATCGGTGAATTGACGCATTCCGTTGATGTTCAAGACCTAAGCCTTTTGCAAACACTTACGCAAAAGTTAACAACTTTGAATGCCGTTCTTCCTGCCCTTTCTTCTGGCGTTCAGCAGGCGCAGAGTTTTTTCGATGGCGGTGATTTTAGTCTTCAAAAAATAACATCACCGCAGTTCTTATCTCAGGCAAATTCGCTTTATGCGGCTGTCCAAAATATGTTGCCGCAAAATAAACAACAGGCCGCTTTCCAATATTTTAAAGCTTTATGGCAATCAAAGATTTTGGTTTCTTTGCAAACGCCATTCGAATTTGTCAGCAATATGGCGATTACAAATGTGACGGCTATCCAGCATGAAGAAACGAAATATAGAACTGATTTTTCTATTACTCTTAAGGAAATACGCTATGCATCAACAAAAACAACATTGTTTGATGTTAATAGTTTAATAAGCCCTTTATCTTCTGCTGGCGGCGTCCCTGTATCAAATCCTGAGGTTCCCAGTTCATTGCCTTCAAATATTTCTGCGCTTCCGCCAAATGGTAATGCATTGGCCAGCCAATCAACTATTTTAAATGGTAGTGTACAGGGTATTTCTACACCGGCATTTGGCTTCAGCTTATCAGGTGGCGCCAAAGCTTTTGCACCTTGGGTTAATTAGGAGGCGGAATGTTAGAGATTACGGGCATCACCAGCGACGCAAGCCAACAATTTACTATTGTGGGTGAAGCTGGTGAGAATATTTCTATGGCGCTTTATTATCTGCCCGGCCAAATTGGTTGGTTTTATGACGTTTCCTACGGGAATTTTAATGTCAAAGGTCAGCGCCTTGTCGTTTCTCCCAACACGCTTAATCAATGGTCAAACATAATTTCATTCGGCCTAGGCTGCTTATCATCCGATGGTGATGACCCTTTTTATATTGATGATTTTACCAGCGGGCGCATTACGCTATTCTTGCTGAATTCCTCAGAAATCGAAACAGCGTTTGCCATACAATGATTAAATTCGGTAGAAACTTCCAATTAACTATTGATATGAATGATGGCCGTGGTGCTATCATTTTAAAAAATCCGTTTACCATTGATTTTTCAATTGTTCGTAATGTATCGCCTGCCGCCAATACAATGAGTTTGAGAATTTATAATTTAAGCTTAGTAACTAGAAATCGTATCCGGCAAGATAGGTTTAATATTCAACCAACGCATAAGGTTAAATTGGACGCTGGATATGATAGCCTTTTCACAGTTTTTGAAGGCACAATTATGCAGGCTGACAGTAACCGTGAAGGCGTTGATATTGTCACAACTGTTATCGGTATGGATGGCGGCTATGATATCCTAAACACACAATCTAGCTTTTCATTCCCGGCTGGTATTTCTGCTGAGAATTTAATAAAAACATTATCTGGTAATTTTGTAGGCGTTCAAGTCGGTGCGATTGGTCAATTAACGAATGTTTTTAATAGGCCAGTTATTGTTGACGGTAACACATTTGAGAAACTTAAAACATATTTTCAAAATCCATATATTGATAAGGGAAAAATATTCTTTCTCGGGGATAATGAAGTTTTAATAGGCCAGCTTCCCGTGATTGATTCATCGACCGGACTACTGGAAACACCGCGCCGGGAAGGTTCATTTTTAAATATCAGGACGATGTTTGAGCCGCGCGTTACGGTAGGTCAATTATTGCAGTTAAACAGCACTGTTGAACCGACTTATAACGGGCAATATAAAGTTGTAGGTGTGAATCACCAAGGAACCATTTCTGCCGCTGTTGGCGGTAATTTGGAGAGTAGTTTTAATCTTCTTTTAGGATCAACCCCTTTCGGCCCATGGAAACAAATTGCCCCAGCAGAAACCAATGAATCAACCTGATCTTCTGGATATACTTGGCGCCCAAAAACAGGATGTTTTGAAGGCGATTAATTGTGTCCAGGTGGGGATAATACAGGCATTTTATTCCGGCACACAGCAGGCCGATATTGAAATTGCTTTAAAGAAAGTCATTACTGTAAATGAAGATGGTACGCGCGTTCTTGCGCCTTATCCTGTCTTATTGAAAGTTCCTGTTTTTGTACTTACGGGCGGCGGCTCTAGCATCACCATGCCGATAACAGCAGGCGATACGTGCATTATCCTTTTCAATGACCGAGAAATAGATAACTGGTATAATTCCGGTGCTGTATCTGCGCCCACCACTTATAGGTTGCATGATAAATCTGACGCTATGGCAATTGTTGGAATTAGAAATTTAGAGAATGTTATAACCAATTATTTCAATGGCCTTCAAATTCTATTTGATTCTGTGACAGCTATTCAAATGACACATCAAACAATCAAAATGATCGGAAATGTTCAAATTACTGGAAATCTGGAAGTCGATGGTGATGGCTCTGGTGGTGGTGGCACTTTGAATCTAACATCAAATCTGGTACAATCTGCCGGGCATAGCATTCATGCTGGCAATGGTGCTACTGGCACATATACCATTGTCAATGTTGTTGATGGCATCGTGATATCGGGGACTTAAAATGATTATTAGAAATTTAGATCAAAATGGAGATTGGGTTTTTGGCCAAGGTAACGGCAATTATCTTACCCAAAACAATGCCATTGGTCTGAATATTAAAACACGACTTTTAAGCTGGGTTGGTGATTGCTTTTTTGATCTTGGCGCAGGTATTGATTGGTTAAATCGCCTTAGTA
>Ga0105240_10006660_pt1 | contig 16936 bp, 11 predicted proteins | sample KBSC54metaG_FD_80426 | JGI IMG/M metagenome (GOLD analysis project Ga0105240, IMG submission 80426) | Corn rhizosphere microbial communities from Kellogg Biological Station, Michigan, USA - KBS C5-4 metaG | ecosystem: Host-associated > Plants > Roots > Rhizosphere > Soil | place: Michigan, USA...
GTGTGTGTGAGAACGACCCCGGCTTCATCGGCCTTGACCTTTAGAATGGGGCCGATCAGAGAGTCTAGTTCAGCATTCACAAGAACGACATGCTTGCGATGACTGAAGGCATCTAATACGACGCCGGCAGCGGCCTCCACTGTGCCCGTTACCTCCAGCAGTACGTCGATGGAGGCACAAGACGTCAACACGAAAGGATCGTCCGTAAGAACGGTTACCCCGCGAGCTATGTTTTCTTCCGCTTTCTGGGCGGAGCTGACCCAGGCCCAATTGCTGAAACCACCTTCCCGAAGCGCTCTTTCAGCGTGCTCCGGTGTGCGATTTGCAATCGCTACGAGCCGCATTCCAGGCACCGGCGTTCCCAACTGGAGGGCGATGGCACGGCCGGTTGCGCCCGCCCCAACCATTGCGACACGTATTGGATTGCCAGCAGCTTCGAGCTTTTGAAGAGCGGTATCAACACTCATGCAGGTCACCTATGATTCAGTCTGTATGTTTCTGTTTTACGGTACTCGTCGACCGTTGATACTGTCAGGGACTGATTTACTTTGCCCTGACTGCTGCCGGTACCGCGAAGCGATTGCTGCGTGAATCGCGGCGGTCATGGAATTCATACACCGGTACTGGGCCAGGCGCATTTGGGCTGTATGCTCCGTTGCCGTTGTCCTTCCAGACGTGCCAGGGGGCTTCACCATGGGCCCATAGGCTTTCCAGATCCTGCTTATCCTTGAAGGTATCCATGCCAGCCCAAAAACCATCATGCTGATAGCCAATCAACTGGCGCTCCTGCATCAGTCTTTGGAATGGTTCAAGGACCAATTCTTCTTTGTCTTCGATGTAATCAAAGATTTCCTTCTTGAAGATGAAGTAGCCGCCGTTGATCCGTACACTCCCATTGGTGATGGGGTGGACACCGGAGACCAAGTTGCTGCCTGGTTCCAGCGAGACGACGTGGTAGCTGAGATTTGGCAGCACACACATGAAGCTGGCGACCTTTCCGTGCTGGTGAAAGTGACCCAACTGCTGAGGAAGAGGAAGATCGGTAAGGCCGTCGCTATAGTTGGCGAGAAATTCCTCCTCGCCGTCCAAGTACTTTTTTACGGACCTGAGTCGCTGGCCGATATTGGAGTTGAGTCCGGTGTCTGCGAATGTAATGCGCCAGTCATGAGTGTCGCTGTTAAATAGTTCCAGCTTTTTTCCTCCACAGGATAAGACAAAGTCGTTCGAGGCACACTCGTTGTAGTCGAGGAAGTATTTTTTGATTGCGTCGGCGCCATAGCCAAGGCACAGGATGAAATCCTTGTGTCCGTAATGCGCATAGTACTTCATCAAATGCCAGAGGACCGGCCGGTAGCCAATTTGAACCAGCGGCTTCGGGATGTTTTCAGCATCACGGATGCGCAATCCTAGTCCACCGCAAAAAAGAACGACTTTCATAGAAGAGCTCCTTGATTTATCGGCTAGCTGGCATTGGAACAGGGTAACCCCGATTACGGCAATCATTAATTATGGGCAGCATCCGCTTTCGCTCGTATCTGGAGGAAATAATTCGTCGAGCTGAATAGCCAGTTGCGACCTATAACTAGTCAAGCTCGCTGTCAGAGTACCTTTGATTTCGTCTGTATGACTAACTAAAGATTCGAACAGGGCCGTAAACTGGGTTGGGTCGAATGTTGTGATATCTACGCAGTATGGGAAGCCCCATGGGACGCTTCTCTCCGTGAGTTGCCCACCTCCGCTGACGATCAGCGGGTCAAATGATTTGAGACTTCGAAACGATGAGGAAAGCAAGCTCGCGGCAAGGGCAAATAAATTCCCAGATTGCTTGGTGTCCCAAGCCAGGTAGAAAAGCGGTGTTTGTTGGCTTGATCCGGTTCGGCTTGAGTGGGCGATAACCTATATCCCAGGTGCGTCTTCTTATAGGCAGAGACGCAACTCCGTGTTTTTTCGCTGTCTCGTCAGGATTCATGGTTGCTGACTATTGGGAAAGAGACTGACAGTCGCAGGTATGAAAGGGAAGGGTAATAGTCATTCCAGATCTTAGTGCGTCAGAGAGTTTTCATGTTCCTGATTTTTTATGACGCCGGCAGCTAGGTCCTGTAGAAGTGCCTTTCTTTCAGAAAGTCGCGGCATCGGTTCGAGGTCTACCGCGTTCAGGATCGCTTCCCAGCGGTACACCCAATCGTGCCGCAGTAAAGCCTGCTGCACATTCATCTGCCGCATCTTCTCCATTGCCTCGGGCTCACGGTCAAGCGTCTTGATGAGCGTATCGATTCTTGCCGAGTTATAGGGAAGATCCATCAGAGAATCGGGCCAATCGAAGAGCTTTTCGAACTGGCCATTATTCGGTCGTTCGCCTAGCATGATGGCGCCAGACGCCGCTGCCTCAAAATATCGGTTGCCTATTTCAATCTGATCGCCCCTGATATCCGGCCGGTCAATAAGCCCAGGATTCGCAATGAAATATCGACTTCTTTTCACCACATTTGCGAAGAGATCTCTGTGTTCGGTCGGATCAAGCACCTGATCGGCGGACGTGCTGTCATACAGATAGAACAGGCCATCTTCTGAGGCCATCTTCAGCAGAGTTCGATGCGTCGTCTCTGATCTGCGGCCAATGCTGTATACATCGACGACACGCTGCGGCGGGTTTGGCCAGGGGCAGAAGCGAACTGTATCTACACCGGGGGGCAGGAAAATACACTTCTGTCCGATCCGTTCATTCAAGGGCTCGACACTCTGACTGTAATAAAGGATTACCGTATCGAACTGCTCAAGCATGCGAAGGTAGTTTCGATAGGAAGACATCTGTGTTACCCATAGCTCATCGATCAAGCAAACTGCCTTTTTGCAGTTGGCCCTCCAATCGGCAAAGGCGTTGACCCTGAGCAGGTCTGTCGGATCTCCACAAATCGCCACAAACAGGTCGTATTGCTTCTTCAACGGAGTCGATTGAATCCCAGGATTCAGAGCGAAGGGGCTATGGTAGGCGAGCCGCTTTGCGGCCGTATTTTTCCAGATGAATGGATCGATACGAGGCGCCAGCAGGTCCACCGAATCGACCTGCGAAATGACATCCTCAAATTCAAAATGGGCACAACGAAAGGGGAGCCTTTTGGTAAGATTCCTTTGCGAGAAGATGAGGGTGCGAAGGTTCTGAGCCTGGCTATTCATGAAGCCTGCTTGTTGTCTTAGTGTGTGTCATAAGGCCAGACCGGATATGCCATCCTTTAGTCTTGCAGAATACACTTTGGTATATCAATTCCTCCAAAGTGTTACAACTGATACCTGGTGAGAAGGGAGTGTTTTTGTACCCTTGTGTTGTCGATGCTACTGCACAGTATGAGGCTGACTTGTGACCCTTGTCGAATTCTAGGAGAATTATCGCTTCGTAAGCGACCAGTTACGATCCTGTTCCGATATCACTGAGACCGGCGCGGGCCATTGAATGCCGAATGCAGGATCGTCAAATCGTACTCCACTCGCGGCCTTTGGAGTATAGATAGCCGAAGTCATGTAGTACATTTCCGTGGAATCTTCCAGGGTCTGATATCCATGAGCACAGTGCTCAGGCAGATACAGCATCCGACCGTTTTCGGCACTCAATGTTGCGCCGAACCATTGGCCGTAAGAAGAGGAATCGGGTCGAAGGTCGAGCGCAACGTCAAACATCGCCCCACGGGTGCAGCGAACGAGTTTAGCCTCGGGCGCTGGTTCGGCCTGAAAGTGCATTCCGCGAACAGTCCCCCTGCGCACACTGAATCCCATATTCGCCTGAACCGGCAGAAAGTGAATCCCGTGCTCGTCAAATTCTTGAGAGCACCATGCGCGAAAAAAACGACCTCGCTCATCCTCGCGAGAGGCTGGGTCGATCAACCATACGCCGGCGATGTTGGTTTCGGTGAACTGCATACCGCTATTGCTACCTCCTGATTGTTCAGCACCAGCCTTCGTGGATGTGCCGCACAAAAACCTGCTATCAACCTTCAATCAATGTGAGTCGCGGCTGAATCTCAACCATGCCTGCTGATTCTATGCGTATGGAAAATTACAGAGCCACAAGCGAAATCTTTCTGGATCGAATTTACCGATACAAGAGTATTCCGACAATGGTTCCGATCGTATTGGTGAGCAGATCGGTCATGCTGGAGTCTCTCGTCGGCAGGAGGTACTGTGCTGTCTCGATCACAAGACTGATCGTAAAGCCGGAAAGAAGCGTCAAAATGCGAGATTGCGAAGACAGCCTTGTGAAGGAGAGATACGCGGTGAGAAAGAATCCTAACGGTACGAAGCCGGAGATATTCAAGAGAACGTCAGCCCAGTAGCTGCGGGTCATCCAGCCATCCCAGCGGCTCTGATATTGCTCCCATACCGGGGCCATGAAGTCGGGATGCACGATGAAGTAACGAGCTGGAATCTCCAGGGAATTGCCACTGCCTGTCTGGTCGTGGACGGTATTTCCTTTTCGCTCATTGAACAGATATAACGCCGCTGGAGCACTTTCGCTGTTCGCGACTGGCATCAGACCTTGCGTCCACGCAGCGGCATTTTGCTCAACTTGTGATGGGGTGAGCGCAACATGGTAGACCGCCAATCCTGTAATCCGTCCCGTCCAACTGTCCTGGGTCATGGAGTTTCCGAGGACGAGTCTACCGGTCAAATCATGATCCACAAGGCCGAAATCCGATGAGGTACTGGTATGGATGCCATCAACATACAGGAGCGTTTTCCCGCGTGTGCTAATGACCGTCAGTACGACTCGCTTGCTTTTCGCAAAGACTCGATCGGTCTTCCACCACGACCGCACTATCTTTCCCTGTGCATCGACGCCAGGACGCTGCATGGCAAGGCTCCCGTCGAACTGCCGTAGTGCGAATGAGTCCTTTGGAGCCGATGAGTCGTCAAAGGCAAGGATCGTACCCGAGCCTGTCACTTGAGCCGGTTGCAGCGCGATTTCTAAGCTGCACTGCCCGCTCGGAGTCTCCGTATGGAAGGCCTTTACGCTCTGTGTGATCCCGCGGTGCCCAAATTGAAGACCATTTTCTCCACGCAACCATTTCACTTCGTTCTTTGGAGCATGAAACGGCCATAACCCGGCGAGCAGTATCGCACAAAGAGTGCAAATGCAAAGCCCGCCGTAAATCCTACGCACGTTGAAGGAAGAGTTCTGTTCGCTGACCTGGTGCAGCGCGAAGAGGCCAGGCGGTTCGGAAGGTGTTCGATGCATAGAGAAGACGCATGTCGGTTGAACTTGCCGAATCACCTGTCATGCCATACGGTGGAGCGAATACAGTTCCAGTCGAGGTGGAGAGGATGGTCCTCTCCACCTCGCAATCTCAGAATCGGATCTATGGAAGGATTACGCCCTTAAGATTCAGCGGTGGTGGAGGGCTATCGCTACTGCCTGTGCCTGTTCCGTAGCAAGTGGCGGCATTGAATGGCAGCGGCCCTCCTGCTCCTCCGTCCGATCCCTTCATCACGTTCACATAGCATGTCTCGGCCGGATTGCCGTAGCTGTGTCCACCGGGACCGGGGCCTCCAGAGACATCTGGTCCGGTTGCCGGGAACGGTATCGAGCCCCACCATGAGGGTTTACTGGAGAGATAGAATGAAGCCGGCAAAGATTGCGTAACTCCAGTGACCCATGCAATCGAGCTATTGGCATTGTTGAAATTTCCGTGGAGAAGATCGGTCAAAGAAGTGCTCGGGAGGTGGCAAGGGGAGTTGCCTCCGCCGCATCCTGAACCCGAGCCATCGTCGCTCGCTTCTCCGTAGCCAAAACTCCAGCCATAGGCAACAGCATCGTAGCTTCGGATAGCAGGAAATTCAACTGACGCTGCTTGCGAGAGTGGGCTGCTGTAGCCAACCAGGGACTGCATTTGCGAACTGCCGACTACGTTCCCAACAAAATTGTTCTTCGTCCCGAGATAGGAAATCTGCATTGCACGGGCTGCCTGAAATCCATAGTGGCCATTCCCGCCGGTACAACTCACGGTGCCTCGTCCGCTGGTTGGAGTACAAATCCGGTTGGTGCCGATTGCCCAGTTACGAAAGGCTGTCGTGTGGCTGGACGTACCCCAGACGGAATCTTCGTAGATTGAGGTAAGAACGTTGCCCTCCAGCAAATTGAATTGCGGATGGGCTCCGTGGAAATCGATTCCACCAATCACTACGTTGGTTGATCCGTTGTCAAACTCTCCCATGGTGTAGTTATAAGACACCACGTTGCCCGCCGCGCCCCATTCCAAAATCACCGATTGATGGGCACGCTCGATAATGTTGTTCTCGACGAGAATGGCACTGCTCTTAAGTGCAAGCTGAATACAAGAATCATGACTTCCGGGTGTGTGCAGAAATGCGTTGGAGAAATAGCTGTCTCGAATCTCGTCGCGGTAACCCCAATACACTTCAACGTGATCGCCGTCGGTATAGTTCGATTCGACGCCCTTGACCCAGCAGTACGCGCAGGCCGACATCCCGAAGTTCGCGCCATAGCCTGTATTGTTGGCATAAACCTGAAGGTTCTCCACCCCGGCATAGCTCGCCGACATATTGAACGGAACCGCAACAGGGGTGTTCGTGTAGGCGCTATAAAGCCCGGGAGAGATCGTGACTGTCGTTCCACTCACGGCTGTTACCGCTACAATCTGACCGCGTGCAAGACTTGCCGTGCTCGTCCATCCCCCGTCGCACCACGAGCAGGTTCCTTCGCTGCCGGAGGAGGACACGTAGGTGGGATTATTTGTTTCGGCGACCGCGAGGTACATGCCAACCTTGATTGCCGATGTGCTGCTGACCGTAAGGCTAGTCGAGCCAGAACTTGCCCCGCTCGTAATACTTACTGGGTTGTAGGGAACTGATCCGGTCCCCATGGTGATGACATTTCCGCCGCCGCCGCCCGTCGCGTTCAGAATCGTCAGATTTGCGCCAGCACCTCGCAACGTCACGTTCGAGGGAATATTGATTGATCCAGTAATGGAATAGGTGCCAGCACCTAAACTAACTGTTTGGCCGCTAGGGCAGGATGCAAGAGCTGAGTTGATCTGGGCGAGACTAGCGGACGAGGTGAGATTGGCGCAGTTTGTCGTACGGGCTGGAATGCCACCTACACCGGAATTTGACCAGTTGATGGCCTGGCTGCTATTCAATACGGGCGACCATGACTGGGCCTGTATGTACAGTGAAAATACAAATAACAATATGGAAATCGTTGCAGTCCTACGCTTCATAAAGGGGCCCATCCTAGGGGAGGAATTGATGTTGAACGAGCATCCCTGCCCCGAAAAATCCCCACGGGGGCAGTAGAAGTTCCTAGTATAACACTGCAGGTAATCTGAGATGTCTTCTAGGTAATGCCCATGCTGACTCGAAATAAAATCAAACAATACAATAAGATACATTTTTGGCTAAGACATCAACTTGAAGACGCCCGCTTCGTCCGAAACATCATTTCCCGTCAGCTATGATGACCCAAGTAACTGAAAGCCTAGGTGGTAACCACTTTCACTGCTCACATTCCACTCTTATGCAGGAGCGTCAGGATCGGCAGTTGCGACCTGGGGTGGTATTGCACCGCTAAAATTGCAGCACTTCGATATTTTTTCCTCAAACCACAGCCGTCGGGAAAGATCGACCAGCTTACCAGCCACGCTTCGTTGCGACCTGGGGTGAAGGAGTTCCTGGATTAGTTCCGGTTCTCCCTGTGGAATATCGTGATAGATTGAATTTCTCAAATTCACGTCAGGAAGCTCATCGATGCTCGCCCAAACCTGGGGAAAGTACGCAATGATGCTTTCTTTGATTACAGGTTGATCTCCTGGCAGCGGCTGGCTAGTCAGTTGAGCTAACATTGCTGCCACCAGATTGCGCTGGTTTGCGAGTGGCAGCGGGCAGGGTGGGGTACATCGCGGATTCATCTCGATCAGGTAAGTTGCGCCAGTCTCATTTTCGATCATGAAATCCAATCCGAAGAATCCAGACAGGCTGAGACGTCGAGCAATTTTTTCTGCGGCGGCCAGCATTTCGGTTCCCTGAACAACTTGAACGATGGTTGCCGGCCCTTTGGGACCCTGCGCACTGATCACCTCCACGGCAATACCAGACAGCACTTTTCCCTGCCAACAAACGACCGCGCAGTTTGCTGGACGTCCGTCGATGAACGACTGGACAATCACCGCTGGTCGCGGTCGCCGCCAATCCAGCAGCGCAAAGTCTCGATCGTGATCGAGAATGAGCCGCTTGATCAGATCAAGAGTCCTGACTGGCTGGGTCAATTCAAAGTAGTGCTCGTTGGCTTCCTTGATGGAATGTGCAACTCTGACACCGCGACCACCCCAGGTTCCGTCGGCTTTGGTCACCCAAGGCTTGTCCATTGTGGCGATCTGCTGATTTAGCTGCGCCACAGTATCAACGGCAACCGTTTCCGGAACCAAAATTCCTTCGTCTCGTGCCGCACTGAGAAGATCGTAGCGGCCTGAGACGACCGGAAAGCTTTCAGGTGGTCCCAGCGAACGCTCGATCAATAGCGCAACTTTCTCTCCTGAGTTGCCTTGCAGTTGAGAAAGAGCATGTAATTCGTGCAAATGGAGAACACTGCGGTCGCACGATGGAATCACTATGTCCGGATCGAAGGCTTCAATTGCTCGTCTCAAAGACTTCAATGGCGAGTGACCGCTATAACGGAAGACTCGCTCAACTCCCCGAACCTTTTGAATCGGATGGTTCGGCATCGGGCAGACTGCCGCCACGATGCAATTCATTCTTGTGAAGGCGATAGCCAGGCGAGCTGTGACCGGCCACCGATTTGTATCGATCAACAGGACTTTAGTAGCAGCCGGCACAGAAACTCTGGAACTTAAGCTGTTTTCTTTCATTTTTTCTCACTGAAATTCTGACCGCAGAGTCAGATTCGTTCCATTGCCTGTTCCTTCTTGCTATTTTCATGGAGCGCCGACATGCTGCGAACCCGATTCGCAAGATGCTTCGAAAGACGCCGTGCTGTAAAACGACCTCCACACGCGAAACGCATCAGGGGGCCAAAGGTGTTTGCGGCCACCACGCCAACGAAATAAAGGCCGGACACCGAGGACTCAAATGTGCTCGACAGAGTTGGAGATTTGTCGGTAAGGCGTATTTTTCCACGCATTTCATAGTCGAGAAAACTTAACCGCTGGAGATCGACCCGATAACCGGTCGCTGCGATCACATGGTCCACCTCAATCGTTCGCTGACGCTTTTCCTCGTCGATGAGTCGCAGGCTAACCCTATTGTTGTTGACGCTGGCGCTCGAGATATCCATGCCAAGATTAAGATCCACTTTCCCCACAACCTGATCCTTAACAAACCAGCCAGGAGCCGGGCCGAGGGTTTTTCGAACCCGATCGAGTCTGAGCTCTTCAGGGAGATGGCGGAAGATCAGAGGGGTGTTGACGTAAAAAAATAGCTGCATTCCCGCTCCAAGTCCGGTGCTTGGTTTCAAGATTCGATCCGCAAGAGAGCGCGGTTGAGGTGGGTCATGAAACCGAATGGTGGAACTGCGCGCGATCAACTGGACCGAAGCGCCAGCCTCATGAAGCAGAGCTGCCAGGTCCAAAGCGGAGGCGCCGGCCCCAATCACCGCGATCTGGCGGCCATTGAAGGCTTCAAGATTGCTGTGCGCCGAGCTGTGGCTGACGAACTCCGCGGGTAGCGTAGATAGGGAAGTGGGAACATGCGCAAAGGGGGATATACCCACTGCTACAACTACTTTGCGTGCAAGCACCTGTTCTCCGTCTTCCAGTTGCAGATGGAAACCTGCCGAGGCTTGCCGCACTGAAATGACCATTCTGCTCTCAAGATTCGGCACAAATTTCTTCTGGAACGCCAACCCATAAGTGACAAAGGTTTCGAGCGGAACGGGATGACCGGTGTCCTTGTATTCAAGGCCTTCGTGTTGGCAATAGCTGGCGAGCGTGAACTTCGACTCCGGATCCGCAATGGAAGAAGCAAACCCATCCGATTTTAGCCGCATGCCCTTGGGCATTTGGTCGGCCCAGGCACTCATCGGTCTGCCAAAGATACGGAAAGAAATGCCCCGCGCGGCCAGATGAGCTCCGACCGACAGCCCGTAGGGTCCTGCCCCGATAATCACGACCTCAACGACATTTTGAGGTTGAACCTTTAGTTGTGCCATTTTGACTTACTCACCTTAATATTGGTGGTTTATGCTGCGAGGCGATCTACAAGTTCCAGGTATTCATGTTTCTTCACATCCCAATTATTAAGCGCGATAAAGGCCAGACTGCACGTAGACAGCGCGGTGCGCCGAGCTGGATTCTTGATAAGTTCAAGGATCTTGGTGGCCAGATCTGCAGCGTTGTCAGACTCGAAAAACTGCACCATCTGATCGCTGAAGTAGTATTCGTCGATGCGCGTTCTCGACACGATCACCGGTACGTTCATCGCCATGAACTCCATGGTTTTCGTGCTGAACGCTTCATTTCCGAAGGAGTTGCTGCGTTTGGGGACAACGCCCAGGTCAACGGTCGAGAGGATTTCTGCAACCAACTCCATCGGGATGAAGCCTTTCAGAAAGACGCATTCTTCGAGGTTCCGTTCTCTTACCATGCTCTTGAGCTTTTCGCGGTCCGGCCCATCTCCTATGATGAGAAATTTGAGATTGGGAACCTGATCGCGCAGGAGCGACACGGCTTCAATAGCAACGTCAAGACCCTGATGCGAATTGAGGGTTCCTGGATAGCACATAACAAAGTCATCTGTTGCCGTATCCGGGCGCGGACGCTGCCGGAAGATAGATAGATCGGGATAGTTAATGAGCGACATGCATTTTTCCGATCTGACCGAGCGCCGGACAATTTTTTCATGCCACAGATCGTTCGAGATAATGACATGATTGGAATACGCGATCGAGAGTAGTTCAAGAAAAACCAGCAACCGAAAGATCAACGACCCCTCTCCAACTTCGAACTTACTGGCGTAGAACTCCGGGACAAGGTCGTGGATATCAAGAATGACTCGCGCACCTAACAGGCGGGGAATGAGCGTCGCAAAGACTTCAAAGTCGGGTACCGAGTGAACATGAATAACACTATAGGGTTCACGCAGATGCCGTACGGTAACAGCCCAAGCCGACCGGAAGAAGAACAATATGAGCTTTATGAGGTAACTCACTGGCCCTTTTTCATCGATGGTTCGTTTTTGGATTCTGAAGACGCGTACTCCCTGGATTACTTCGAAGACCGGTTGCCCTTCACGCGCAAGTGCAATCGCATCGACCTGGCCTCCACGCTTGACTAATGCTTCGGCGTAACGGCGAACGCGGTTATCAGATTCATAGAAGGTGTAAGCCAGCATGCATGCTTTCATGATTGTGTGTGTCAACTTTCAGAACTGCAAAAAAAAGAAGATTGCGCAAAGCAACATCCAGTTAGGTCTACTCTGCGTCGGAATGCACATGAAACTGCGGGATGTCCGTGACCAAACCTCCGCCTTCCGTGCTGACAACGCCAATCTGTTCGACCTTAACTTTTGTAAGCATTTCACGCAGAAGCTTGGACATATTCCGAAGTGTTGAATATCCGCCAAGTGAGATAATGGCAAGCAGATAGAGGCTCACGAAGAATAAAGAAAGCAGCGCAATTCGCAGTGTAGCGCCGAAAGCGCTGGATGCTACGGCCATAACTCCCAGTTTGGTCGCGATAAAGGCGCTGATCAAACCTGCAAGAAGCGATGCCACGATAAACCTCCAAATGGCGGCAAGCATTGGGGGGACTCTCAGACCGATCGGCTTACCCGCGTACGAAAGAGCGGGGACGGTCAGTATCCAGAAAGACAGGCCCCACGCTACTGCGATTCCTTGGACGCCCCAGTGAAGACCCAGGAAAAACAGGAGATATGTCACGAACAACTCCAAGATGCTCCACCGAAACCAGCGGTCCGCTCTGCCTATCGAGAGATGGATCCACCCTTGAGTGCAATAAAGAAACTGCGCGCCAATTCCAGGTCCAAAGAACGTAAATAGGTACCCCGCCGGAGCCCATTTGGGCCCAAGTATGAGGCGAATCACATCCCTGCCTGTCAAAGTGAGAACGCCAGAAATACCCATGCCGAGGAACGCCATCACCGTCAGGGCGCCAACCAGGTAGCGACAATATAGATCACGGTCTTCCCGAACCCGGCTTAGTGCTGCGACTGCGACTACGGTCGTCGAAGTCGCAATCTGGCTGGAGGCGAGCGCAAAGAGGTCGTAGGCTTTCTTGTACATGCCAAGCGATTGCGGCCCAAAGCGCCAACCAACTAGAAGATTATCGGTATTTCGCGTTACATAATTGAGGCTGAATCGCCCATAGGTGTGGAGTGCGAAAAGCACCATGGAGCCGGTTTCAGAACTATAGCGAGGGCGGCCAGGTAGCCATCGGCAGAGGATCCAGGCACCGACGGCTGTGCTGAGTGGCAGTATGCAAGCGCCGACAACCAGAGCCCAGTATCCCCATCCCATCCAGCCAAGGACAATGGATACGGCCACCGAAATTCCCTTCGCGACCATATCGTTCTTAGCCACCGCTGTGAACAGCATGGCCCGCTTCAACAGAGCCAGGTGCAAAACCGAAGTACTCGTAAAAGCAATCGTTGCCGAAATTCCGATCACTATTGGAGCGACCAAAGGCTCCTCATAGAATCTGGCGATCAGAGATGCGGCGGCGGCAAAGCACAGAGTAAGCAACAACCCGATACCGAGGTTAATCCAGAATAGGTTCGAAGCCAGGGTCCGATCGATCCGTTCTTGCTGGATCACGGCCTCAGTAATTCCGTTCAGCCCGAAATTGACGAACAACAGGCTGAAGGTGGTCGCCATGGCAACCAACCCGAAGTCTCGTGGAGTTAGCAGTCGAGCCAAGACTACCGTGGCGAGCATCTGGATCGCCACGGTGAATCCCCCGGACAAGACGGTCACCCCTGCGCTTCGAACGGCTACATGGCGTAGCTTATCTCCGCCTCCGGGAATTGAGGGCAGGAATGCTCCATTAATATCAAAAGGTTTCAACCGAAACTTCTCATAGCACCAACAACCTCCGAAGGAGCTTCGATCTGAGCCGCAGACGATCGCGACGTTTGCGGATCCACCCTTTGCCGCCGTCGGGGAGGATCACAGGTTATCGCCAGAAGGAAGGCAATCCAAATGGGACTCATCATGCGAAAGCCGGCTTCAGTCAGGCTATAAATTACCCCTGCCGTGAAAAATGCCAGCCGAATTCTTCCTGCATGCGGATTCCTACGAAAAATAGCCAAAGCATTGCGATATCCGAAGATAATCGCATTTACCAACAAGCCTACACCCACCCATCCGAGGTTTAAGTAAACTTCGAGATAACCGTTGTGAGCTTCCTGGATCCCTTTCTCTGTCAGTTGCCATATCCGTTCCAGTCGGCTTCCCATCCAGAAGCTCTCAAAGCCTGTACCGATCAGAGGATTCGTATGCTGAGCCAAGACTACTTGCCAGATTGCGGTTCTCCCAGTCAGAGTTGGATCTCTCCCCAGGGAACTGAGCATCGATTGGGTGACGAATAGACTGCACAACGATAGAGCGATAAGACCTCCTGTCAGGAGGTAGACAGCTCTGGTTCGTGCCTCTGGACGTCGCTGGGATGTCAGGACGATAAGTGATCCTGCCATAGCAAAACACGACAGCGAGGTCATAGAGTCGGCTGTCACCAGAAGCCAGACTGTAATCAAGACAATGATGCCATGAGCAGCAAGGTGCCTGATGCGATGAGACATCTTACGGTCGCGATAAGCGCCGGCGAACGTCCAGAGCGACCCGAGACCACACACCAAACAGGTCATCCCGAGCAGGTTCTTGAACGTCGTCACCCCGCAATACATTGGAATCCAGGTCCACGGGTTATAGGAGCGGCCGAGGTCCGGGTAGTACTTTATGAAGAGAACGGAAAGCGGGAGCAATATAAAAGCTGCTCGCGAAAGAAAACGCTTTATCGCGGCCAAAGAATCCGGATCGGTTAGCAGGATGAGGATCATCTCCAGATCGCCAACAGCCTTGATCCAGCGTTTGAGTGCGACGAACGAATAATCAGACCAAACGATGCTGAGTCCGCAGTAGGAAAAAAATAAAACGAGCGGAATGTTAGCCAGTAAACAGGCTGCAACCTGGCGTCGTCGGAAGCACAGTACGATCACACCCGCAACGATCAAGAGCCCATATACCGCTGCGTCAATCGGGCTGCCCTCGACGTATTGTTCTGCCTGCGAGATCGTAGGTCCCGACTGAAGCCACATCGAAACCGGACGGGACCCGATGATCAGCAGCCACAGCGATGAAATCCAGACTGCGCTCGAAACCCGTGCCTTGACATCCCGGTCCAGCCAGAAAAGTCCGAAGATGCCTGCGAAATATGCGATGGTTGCAATCCGTTGATTCATCTGGGGTCGAGGAATAGCCGATGCAAATGTTCCAGTGTCAATATCTTGTGGATAGCAGTCGTATAGTTTCTGCCTCCCCCAAGATGTCCTTTCACTATATGTTCAACGGTCTTGCGCTGCAGATAGGGACGTGAAAGGGTTCGCGAATCGAGCAGTATCTCCCGAACATAATTGGCAAGAGCATCCCGGTACCATACTCGGAAATGGTAAAACTTATGTCTGCCGAGAAACAATCTTTCCAGATGAAGCCGCGCAAACGCGTGATCGACTCGGGCTACCGACTGCGGCATTCCGTAGTCATAAGCGTATTCCGCCTTGAAAGTGAACTCAAGATATTTCATAAGAAGAGATGAAGGGAGATTCGGAAGGCTTCCCCCAACTCCACGGTCAGTGCAAAGCCGACGGAGTTGCGGACTTCCATCTTCAATTAATCGCAGTGAGACGTCGTTACTTGTTAGGCTAGACTGTGGCGCCCGGAATACGGTTTGTACAAATTCATTGTCGAGATATGGCGAACGCAGCGAGAGTTGGCTTTGCTCCAACGAGAGGAGCCCATAATGGTGCCACGGTGCCTGACGGAAGACAGCGAAGGAGAGCGCATGCCCTTGCAATAATCCTGCATAGGTATTTTTTGCGCGTTGCAGTTGGGGCAAAAGTTCAGAATGAAATAGATCGGGAACCGGGTCAACAGGCTTGAACGCACGAACCCGCCGAAGCACCTCCCCTCCATAGTTGCCGGTCATACGAACAGGGGCAATACCAGCTGCGATCTGGTTCACATACAAATCAGGAGAATGTTTAACCTCTACGCATCCATCGGTCAAGAAAACAGTGCGTTCAGAATAATGAGCAAATTGCGAGAGGAACTCGTCGCCGACCGTAATGACCTGATGCGGTTGCTTGCAGATGCGTGCCACTTTCCGCGCGGTGGTAACGTCCTGGCAATCGCGAAACGTTCCGCCGAAAGAGTAGCACGGCAACGATCCCGGCTCGGCTTGATGCCAGGACATGATCATCCTCGAATCGAGACCGCCAGTTAGAGAGACACCAATCTTCTGCTGCGTGCCAAAGTATCGACTGAGGTTCTTAGAGAAGACCTCTCGCAGTTGTAGATAGTATTGCTCGGCATCAAGGATGGACTGCTCCTCCCATTTCCGGGGGGCGAAGTAATTCCCTCTCTTCTCCAGCGTTGCGTTGCTAAAGCTCCACGCTGAAGCCGGCGGCAAAACGTGAATGTGTCGAAAAATACTGCGATTTTCCAGTGTGCAGCCGCATGAGATAAACTCCGCCAGTCCGCGAGGATCGAGGCCCCTCAGTTCTGGACGAACGGCCAAAATCGCTTTCGCTTCGGCGGCAAAATAGAATGTCTCTTTTGCTTCGTGGTAATAGATCCGATGCATTCCATATCGGTCATTGAACAGTGTAGCTGTGCCCGTTGCAAGGTTCGTCAGAAGACAGTGGAACCGCCCGTTCAGCCCCAGCGGAAAGCTTGGATCCTCCTCTGCCTGATCGACGAGATAAGAAGGCTTCTTTGCTTCGGTTGCGTGACCGCATTGCTCCCATCGAAGACAGGTTCCGGATTCGTGAAAGTCTTCACCGGAAAAGACAAGAGTCAGATCGTGTCGCTTGCTGTGCAGGGGCATTCCATCTGCAAAAGAACCTTTGCGCTCCACCCATCCCGCATATATTCCCAGGCGCTCATCACACCATGTCCCCGTGTTATAGAAAGATTCATGTCGCATCGCCTCGACCATGCGACACAACTGCGCCTGAGCGTCTTCTCTTGGTAGTTTGGTGATTAGTCCAACAATCCCTGGCATGGCTAAGATATTTCCAGAATTTTACGGAATTTGCGACTATACCAATTCTGACGAAGTTCACGAAGGCGAGCGACTAAAGGTTCTGGGAAACGATCGACTAATCGATGATGGAAGCCCAACTGAAAAGTTGCCCAACCAAGCGCGGTGAGTGGAACGTAATAACGGGGTACATTGACGCGCTGAAATCCATTTCTCTCTTTGAAATCACTTATGCTGTCTCGAGTTTTTTTCCCGTAAGAAAAATTTGAATAAACAAGGTGCGGAATCTTTCGATCTGCGCAAACGCGTACTGCTCGGGCGAGGAGGGCATTTGTTGGAGCCTTATCTCGATGTTGAATTTTTGACAAGATGTTCATCAAACCTGCTTGTGAACCTGCCTCGTCCGACACAAGCTTGACGAAACCAATTAATTCATTTTTGTAAAATGCTCCAATGAATGTGCTGCTGTCGAGATATGTAGCTGCTTCTTTATATACCGTATCAAAATCTTTTCCGTAATGTGGAAACCTGCGCCCTTGCCGCATTGGAACTTCATTGTAGATCTCCCAAATGCCACGCACCAACGTTTCATCAAACAAAACCTCACGGATCTCTACTCCTTTGTTTTCTGCCTGTTTTGCTTTATTCCTTGCCTTAAACCCGATCTGCTTATCCCACCAGTTTTCAAAGCTTGAAATCGA